>Ga0210111_1000033_pt1 | contig 30448 bp, 29 predicted proteins | sample China_Galinas_PW_6_FD_185520 | JGI IMG/M metagenome (GOLD analysis project Ga0210111, IMG submission 185520) | Wetland microbial communities from San Francisco Bay, California, USA, that impact long-term carbon sequestration - China_Galinas_PWC_D2... | ecosystem: Environmental > Aquatic > Marine... | reverse complement strand
TCTCGATCCACGAGGGCAACGAAGCGGCGCGCGCGGTCGAGCTGGCGCAGCGGATCGAACGCGGCGAGGTCGTCGCCCTCGTCTCCGACGCCGGCATGCCGGCGATCTCCGACCCCGGCTTCCGCCTGATCCGTCGCTGCATCGAGCGCAGCCTCGAGGTCACCGTGCTGCCCGGCCCCTCGGTCGTGCCGGCGGCGCTCGTCGCCTCGGGCATGCCGACCGACCGCTGGCGCTTCGAGGGCTTCCTGCCGAAGCGCTCCGGCGAGATGGAGCGCGTGCTGCGCTCGACCGAGACGGTCGTCGCGTTCGAGTCGCCGCGGCGGATCGGCGACTCGCTCGCCGCCCTGGCGGCGATCGCCCCCGACCGCCCGGCCGCGGTCTGTCGCGAGCTGACCAAGATGCACGAGGAGGTCTCGCGCGGCACCCTGGCCGAGCTGGCGCGGCGCTTCCGCAGCGAGGTCAAGGGGGAGATCGTGCTCGTCATCGCCCCGGCTTCGGCCGAGGACCACGACAAGGACGTCGGCTTCGCCGTCGACGCCCTCCGCCACCTCGTCCAGTCGGGCGCCCGCCCCCGCGCCGCCGCCAGCGTCGTCGCCGCCCTCACCGGCACCCGCGCCAACGACCTCTATCGCGCCCTGACCGGGAGAGAGCCCCGCCGCTGATCCGCCGCTGAGCGCGGTCGAGGTTTGCCTCGCATAGCGACGAAAAGCTCGACCGCGCTCGTGAACTAGGCTGATCGGCCGATGCCTTACTACGTCACCACGCCGATCTACTACGTGAACGCGGAGCCGCACCTTGGGCACGCCTACTCGACGATGGCCGCCGACGTCCTGGCGCGGCACATGCGGCAGCGGGGGGAGGACGTCTTCTTCCTCACCGGCACCGACGAGCACGGCGAGCCGATCGAGACGGCGGCCGAGCGCGAGGGGGTCACGCCGCAGGAGCTGGCCGACCGCAACGCCGCCAAGTTCGAAGAGCTGATGCCGATCATCGACGCCAGCAACGACTTCTTCATCCGCACCTCGGATCCGCGCCACGGCGAGCGCGTCGCCGAGATCATGCAGCGCGTCTACGACAACGGCTGGGTCACGAAGGGCACCTACGAGGGCTGGTACTGCCCGCGCTGCGCCGACTTCAAGACCGAGCGCGAGCTCGGGCCGGGGCAGACCTGCCCGATCCACGAGATCCCGCTCGAGCAGGAGCGCGAGCAGAACTGGTTCTTCCGCCTCTCCGCCTTCCAGGCCCAGCTCGAAGGGCTCTACGAGGAGCGGCCGGACTTCGTCGTGCCCGAGTCGCGCCGCAACGAGGCGGTCTCGTTCATCAAGCAGGGGCTGGAGGACGTCTCGCTATCGCGGCCGAAGCTGAAGTGGGGGATGCGCCTGCCGTGGGACCGCGAGCAGCGCATGTACGTCTGGTTCGACGCGCTGCTCAACTACGTCACCGCGCTCGGCTTCGCCCGCGAGGGCGAGGACCTGACCGCGCGCTTCTGGCCGGCGAGCCTGCACGTCCTGGGCAAGGACATCCTCAAGTTCCACGCGGTGATCTGGCCGGCGCTGCTCTGGGCGGCCGACCTCGAGCCGCCGCGGCGGATGGCGATCCACGGCTACCTGCTGATGGGCGAGAAAAAGATGTCGAAGTCGCTCGGCAACGTGCTCGACCCGTTCGAGGCGATCGAGCGCTTCGGCGCCGACGCGCTGCGCTTCTACTGCTTCCGCGAGGTCAGCTTCGGCCAGGACGGCTCGATCTCCACGGCCGGCTTCGAGGCCCGTTACGAGACCGAGCTCGCCAACGACTTCGGCAACCTCGCCAGCCGCGTGCTGGCGATGGTCGACCGCTACCGCGACGGCGTGATGCCGCCGGCCCAGGTCGACGCGGTGCTGCAGGAGGACTTCGAAGGCGCGGTCGGGCGCTTCAGCGAGCTGCTCGACCGAGCCGAGCTGACCCAGGCGCTGGAGGAGGCCTGGAAGCTCGTGCGCCGGCTCAACCGCTACGTCGAGGAGACCCGTCCCTGGGAGCTGGCCAAGGACGAGGCCGACCCCGAGCGGCTCGACGAAGTCCTCTACAACCTCTGCGAGGGCCTGCGGGTCACCACCCTGCTGCTCGTCCCCTACCTGCCGCGGACGAGCGAGCGACTGCTCGCCGCGCTCGGCGAGGACTCGCGCGAGCTGAGCGAGCTCGGCGCCCGCCCCGGCGGCCAGCGCGTCGAGCGCGTGCCGCCGCTCTTCCCGAAGATCGAGGCGCCGGCCTGAGTCAGGCCCGGCGGAGCGCGTCCGGTCCGAGTTGGCTCGGGCCGGTGTAGCCGCAGAGGGCGAGGGTCAGGTCGAGCTCGCCGAGGACCATCTTGAGCACCGTTTCGACGCCCTCCTGGCCGCCGAGAGCCAAGCCCCAGAGGTAGGGGCGGCCGAGGCAGACGGCGTCGGCGCCGAGGGCGAGCGCCTTGAGCGCGTCGGCGCCGCCGCGGATGCCGCTGTCGAAGAGGATCGTCAGCTCCTCGCCGGCGGCCTCGGCGATCGGCGGCAGGGTGTCGAGCGAGCCGACCGCGCCGTCGACCTGGCGGCCGCCGTGGTTGGAGACGACGATGCCGTCGATCCCGCGCCGCGCCCTGGTCCTCCTCCGGCGGCTTCTCCAGACCGGCGCGGAAGACCGGGTCCTGGAAGTAGTTGGCGACGCCCATGCCGTTGAGGAAGGGCAGCCAGGCCTGTTGCAGGTCGCGCGGCTTCCAGCCGGGGATGAAGGTGTCGACCGTGAGCACGATCGCCCCGTAGCCGGCGGCCGCGGCGCGCTCGACGAAGCTGCGCGCCAGCTCGCGGTCGTTGGGCCAGTAGAGCTGGAACCAGCGCGGCGCCTCACCGCCGGCCGCGGCGATCTCCTCCAGCGTGAAGTGCGAGTTGGTGCTGGCGATCAGCGGCAGGCCGAGCGTCGCCGCGGCGCGCGCGGTCGCCAGCTCGCCCTCCTCGTGCAGGACCCTCTGCACGCCGATCGGCGCCAGCAGCAGCGGCGCCGGCATCGGGGTGCCGAGCAGCTCGGTGGAGAGGTCGCGCTCCGAGACGTCGCGCAGCATCCGCGGCACGATCTCCCAGCGCTCGAAGGCGGCGCGGTTGGCCCGCATCGTGCGCTCGGTCCCGGCGCCGGCGAAGACGTAATTGGCGGCGCGCTCCTCCATCGTCTCCTCGGCGCGCCGCTCGAGCTCCTCGACCGCGACCGGGATCGCCGGCGTCTCGCCCCCGAGCCCGCGCAGGTAGATCTCTCGGTAATAGTCAGCGAAGTGCGCCACTCGGGCGCAGGCTATTTCAACCCCAAACGCCGGCGCCAGTCGCGGGCGTGGAAGGCGCGGGCGATGCGGCCGACGAGGCCGCGGCGGGTCTTCGTGTAGGGGTACCAGACCGGTTCGCGCTTGCCGCCCATGCGATGGACGATCACCGACTCGGGCCGGCAGTACTTCTTGATCCCGTACTCGCCGTGGCGGAAGCCGACGCCCGACTCCTTCCAGCCGCCCATCGGCACGTCCATCAGCACGTAGTTGACGATCACGTCGTTGATGTTGACCGCGCCGCACTCGATCCGGCGGCCGAGCCGCTCGGCGCGCTGCTTCTCGCCGAAGACCGAGGCGGCGAGCCCGTAGCGGCTGTCGTTGGCGTGGCGCAGCGCCTCCTCGGCGTCGCGCACCTTCATCACCCCGACCACCGGCCCGAACGTCTCATCCCGCATCACCTTCATCGTGTGATCGACGTCGACCAGCACCGTTGGCTCGAAGTAGTCGCCGGGGCCCTCGGCGGCCCTGCCGCCGGTGAGCGCCCGCGCGCCCTTGCCGACCGCCTCGGAGACGTGGTCTTCGACCACCGCCCGCTGGTTGGGGGAGGTCATCGCGCCGACGTCCTTCGCCGGCGTCCTGCCGTCGGCGCCCTGGCGCAGCGCGCCCACCTCCTTGGTCAGCTTGGCGACGAACTCGTCGTAGACCGGCTCCTCGACGTAGATCCGCTCGACCGAGAGGCAGACCTGGCCCGAGTTGAACATCGAGCCCCAGGTGGCGGCGTTGGCGGCGCGGTCGAGGTCGGCGTCGTCGAGCACGATCATCGGGTCCTTGCCGCCGAGCTCGAGGCTGACCGGCGTCAGCGTCTCGGCGGCGCGCGCCATCACCTTGCGGCCGGTGCGGTCCGAGCCGGTGAACTGGACGAAGTCGGCGTTGTCCACCAGCGCGCCGCCGGTCTCGCCGGTTCCGTGCACGCAGGCGAAGACGTCCGGCCCGCCGATCTCCTCGCGCCAGGCGCGGACGATCTCGTCGATCCCCAGCGGCGTGAACTCGGAGGGCTTGACGACGACAGCGGCGCCGGCCTGCAGGGCGGGCAGCGCGTCGCCCAGCGCCAGCGCGAGCGGGAAGTTCCAGGGGCTGATCACGCCGACCACCGGGTAGGGCCGGTGCTGGACCATCAGCTTCTTCGCGGCCATCAGCGGCGAGTGGGGGCGGACCGTTTCGTCGCCGATGAACTTGTCGGCCTTGCTGCCGTAGAAGTTGATCAGGTCGGCCAGGTAGTAGATCTCGGTGCCGGTGTCGGCGCGGACCTTGCCGGTCTCGGCCTGCATCGTGTCGGCGACCCGCTCGCTGTTGTCGAGCATCCAGTCGCGCAGCCGGCCGAGCCAGCGGTAGCGACCCGCGTTGCCGATCGCCTCCCACTCGGCCTGGTTGGCGCGCACCCGGGCGACGACCTCGGCGACCCGCTCGGGCGGATCGACCGCGACGCTGCCGACCGTCTCCCCGGTCGCCGGGTTGAGGACCTCGATCTGCTCGCTGGCCGTCTGGTCGTACATTGGCTGGCCAGCCAAAGATACACGGCGCCGCCTCCGCTGCTCCCGTGAATGCCCGAAGAATCAGATATGGACAGGCATTCACTCCCGCGTCCGGGGGGCGGCTTCTAGCGAGGAACGAGACGGAATACGGGACCGTCGAGCGAGCAGACGTAGATCCGCCCCCGCTCGTCTTCGCCGAAGGAGCTGGGGCTGTCGACGCGGAGGCCGAGCCTGCGGTCGCCGCTCGCCCGTTTCAGGTGGGGGACGAGGCTGCGCAGCTCGCCCTCGCAGAGGTCGGCGTAGACGTAGCGCCTGTACAGGGAGCGCAGGCGCCGGTCGGCGACGACGTAGCCGCCGATGATCGAGCAGCTGCCGCCGCGGCTGTGCGGGTAGGCGAAGATCGGCTTGACCGTGCCGCCCGGGTCGGGGGTGCCGCTGTTGGCGTCGCGGTAGGGGGCGAAGCCCTCGAAGGCGTCCCAGCCGAAGTTGGCGCCGCGGGCGGCGCCGACCGGCAGGTAGTCGAGCTCCTCGTAACGGTCCTGGCCGACGTCGCCGATCGCGATCCGCGGCTGGCCGGGCCTCGTCACCCGGTCGAAGGAGAAGCGGAACGGGTTGCGCAGGCCGTAGCTGTAGATCTGGACGTGCGGGCGTGCTTCGCGCGGGTCGACGCGCAGCAGCTTGCCGAGGGGGCTGCGGCGGTTCTGGGCGTTGTTCGGCGGATCGCCGGCCGAGCCGCCGTCGCCCGTGCCGAGATACAGCCAGTTGCCGAGGAACTGCAGCTGGCCGCCGTTGTGATTGGCGTTCACGGGATGGGGTATCCGGACTATCGCGCGACGGGAGCCCCGCGCGGCTCGCGTCGCGCTTCTGCGCTTGAACTCGTCGACGCGGATGTCGCCCCCGCGGTCGACGTAATAGACGTAGAAGCGGCGCGTGCGCCGGTAGTCGGGCGGGAAGGCGATCGAGAGCAGCCCGCGCTCGCCTTCGAAGGAGACCAGCCCGCGGATGTCGAGGAACGGACGGCGCTGCCGCCGTCCGCCACGCAGGACGACGACTCGCCCCTGCTGCTCGACGACGAAGAGCAGCCGGGGAAAGCCCGGGGCGCCAGTGACGTAGACGGGCGACTCGAAGTTGCCGATCCGCTTCAGGCCGACGCCGGGCTTCGCCTTGCGCTGCGCCTGGCCGGACTGCGACGGCGAGGAAGGCTGCGAGGACTGGTCGGCCGAGCCGCAGGCCGGCAGGCCGAGCGCCAGCAGCAGCGCGACGAGGCTACTTGCCGCTGTCCTTCCTGCCGCCGATTTCGACCACTTCTCCATTGTCCTTCACTTCCGTTTCCGGCGGTTCATTGCTGATCTTCACGGTAAAGGAGCCGCCCGCTTCGGTCCCGTTGGTCTCCGCCTTGGTTTCGTCGGTGAGGCCGGCGCCGATCGCGTAGAGCAGCTCGTAGCTGCCCGCTCTCACCGCGCTCAGCTTCCAGACCGCGTCGATCGTCCTGCCGGGCTCCAGCGGGCCGAAGGCGAAGGTCTTCGGGTTGGCGGTTTCGGCGCCCCCCCGCTTGCCGGAGCCTGCCAGTTTGGGGTAGCCCGCCGCCAGCGCCCAGACCGGGCGATCCGGCTGGGCGATTCCCGGGGCGGGATCGCGGTAGCCGAAGGGCAGCGAGGACTTGCGCTCCTGCTCGCCGCCGCCGCTGATCGTCACCGTCAGCGAGGGCAGCGCCCTGTCGCCGGTGTTGCGCACGCCGAGCCGCAGCAGCGTCGTTTCGCCGAGCCGCTGCCTGGGTGGGAACTCCGCCCTGACGACCTTCACCGGGTAGTCGCCGGCGGCCTCGTTGGAGTCGGCCGATTCTTCGCCGCCGCAGGCCGCGACCGACGCGGCGAGGAGGCCGGCCGTGACGGCGACGGCGACGACCCGCCCGCGCAAGCGCCCTCCGTGTCTGGGATGACCCCCCGGTTCCTCCAAAACGGGGCGAACATACCACGGGGATTCGGCGCCTCCGGGCGGCTCGCGGGGCGCGGGCGCGGGTTAGCCGGATCTCAACACTCGGCTAACCGACGCCGCTTGCGCATCCCATAGACTCAGGGCACCGGGGAGAGGCCTGCGCGACGCGGTCCGCCCGGCCGGAGGAGTTGATGGAAGCAGCCGCATCGATAGGCAGGAGGATCGCCCCCGCCAAGTCGTTCTTCGAACAGGTGGGGGACATGATGATCCTCACCGCGCGGACGATGATCTCCGCGGTCAAGCCGCCGTACCCCTACGGCGAGGAGTTCATCGGCCAGTTCCTCTTCGCCCTGCAGCTCTGCTGGTTCCCGCTGCTGGTCTCGACCGTGGCGATCTGCTTCGGCGCGCCCGGCCTGCAGGCGGCCAACTTCCTCACCCTGGTCGGCGCGCTCGACCGGCTCGGCGGCTTCTTCGTGCTCGCCGCGATCCGCGAGATCGCCCCCTTCGTCACCGCCGTCGTCGTCGCCGGTGTCGCCGGCACCGCGATCACCGCCGACCTCGGCGCGCGCAAGATCCGCGAGGAGCTCGACGCCCTGCAGGTGCTCGGCGTCGACCCGATCAAGAACCTGGTCGTGCCGCGCTTCCTCGCGCTGATGCTGATCACCGGCCTGCTCGACATCTACGCCCTCGTCTTCGGGCTCAGCGGCGGCGTGATCACCGAGCTCCTCTACAAACAGCCGCTCGGCGGCTTCTTCGCGACGCTCTTCTCCAACGCCTCGGTCACCGACCTCTGGGGATCGGTGATCAAGTGCACCCTGTTCGGCGCGATCATCTCGGTCGTCTGCTGCTACAAGGGGATGACCGCCTCCGGCGGTGCCGCCGGCGTCGGCCGCGCCGTCAACCAGGCCGTGGTGATCTCCTTCCTCGGCGTCTTCTCCTTCAACTACGTCTTCACCCAGACGCTGCTGGCGACCAACCCCGACCTGCAGACGATCCGATGAACGCCTGGCTCGACGTCCCCCGCAACTGGCTCGACTCCTTCGGCGAGATCGCCCGCTTCGGCTCGCGCATCGCCGGCCTCGTCTACAGCGGCCGCGTGCTGCGCTTCTTCGGCGAGAGCCTGCGCCAGGCCGGGATCCTGATCCTCGGCTCGGCCCTGGTCATCTGGGGCACGGTCTTCATCCTCGGCCTGCAGTGCGGGATCGAGGGCGCCTACCTGGTGCGGGCGCAGGGCGCGCCCGCCTACTCGGGCGTGTTCTCGGCCTGGTGCGACCTGCGCGAGGTGCTGCCCTACGCCTTCGGCTACATGCTCGCGGCCAAGGTCGGCACCGGGATCGTCGCCGAGCTCGGCGCGATGCGGATCTCCGACGAGATCGACGCGCTCGAGGTGATGGGCGTGCCGCCGGTCGCCTTCCTCGCCGCGACGCGCCTGCTCGCCGCCTGGATGGCGCTGCCCTTCATGTACCTGGTCGGCGTCGGGGTCATGTACTTCGCCAGCTACCTGGCCGTGGTCGAACAGGTCGGCGACGTCTCCTCCGGCGGCTACCTGCTGATCTTCTGGATGTTCCAGAACCCACCCGACCTGATCTTCAGCCTGATCAAGGGCATGGTCATGGCGACGGCGATCGTGATGGTCGGCTGCTACTACGGCTACACCGCCTCCGGCGGACCGGTCGGGGTGGGGACCGCGACCGCCAAATCGATGGTCGTCAACATCATCTTGGTCCACATCATCGGGATGCTCGGCACCCTCGTCTTCTGGGGCGCCAACCCGCGAGCTCCAATAGGGGGATAGCTACGCTTATGGCAATGGACGATCCGAGCCAGATTCACGACAACGAGGAGGAGCGGGCGCTGGCCGAGGAGGCCGCCGCCGAGCCCGCGCCGTCGGGCCCCTACATCAGCGAGGACGGGGCGACGATGGGCCGCGACTTCGTCATCCCGGGCGTCGACCCGTCCGACACCGATCCCTACCGCTACCACACGGGCCGCAAGCGCGACCACGGCAGCACCGACGCGATCGAGATCATCGACCTGGTCAAGCAGTTCGGCCGCGCCCGCATCCTCAACGGGCTCAACCTGGGACTTCCCGAAGACCAGGTCTCGATGGTGCTCGGCCCCTCGGGCACGGGCAAGAGCGTGCTGATCAAGCACATCGTCGGCCTGCTCTACCCCGACTCCGGCGACGTGCTCGTGCACGGCGAATCGATCCCGGCGATGACCGACGACGAACTCTTCGACGTGCGCAAAAAATTCGGCCTGCTGTTCCAGGACGGCGCCCTGTTCGGCTCGATGAACATCTACGACAACACGGCGTTCCCGCTGCGTCAGCACACCGACAAAGGCGAGGAGGAGATCGGCGAGATCGTCAGCCGGCGGCTCAAGGAGGTCGGGTTGACCGAGGCGATCTACAAGATGCCGAACGAGCTCTCCGGCGGGATGCGCAAGCGCGCCGGCTTCGCCCGCGCGCTGGTGCTGGAACCGGCGATCGTCATGTTCGACGAGCCCGACTCGGGCCTCGACCCGGTGCGCACGGCGCTGCTCTGCGAGCTGATCCGCGAGGTTCACCAGGAGAACGGCGGCTGCTACCTGGTGATCAGCCACGACCTCAACACCGCGCGCCGCATCGCCGACTTCATCGCCGTGCTCTGGAACGGCCAGATCGTCGAGTCGGGGCCGAAAGAGGAACTGTTCGACTCCGAAAACCAGTTCGTGCACCAGTTCCTCAACGCTGACGTAACCGGCCCGCTCTCGATGGATTGAGCTCAGTCGCCGCCTGGGCGGTCCGCCACGCGCGGGCGGTGCTCGCCGTCGCGCTGCTGCTCGCCGTGGCCGCCGCGGTGGCGGCGACGCGGCTGCCGACCGATGCGGCTACGGACACGCTGGTCGATTCGGACACGGCGAGCTACCGGGCGACGCAGGAGGTCAGGCGGGACTTCGGCGAAGAACCGGTGGTCGTCCTCGCCAAGGGGGACCTGCAGCAGATCGTCCTGACCGCGAACCTCGGGCGGCTGCTGCGGCTCGAGGGGTGCCTCTCGGGGAAGGTGCCGAAGGGGGCGCGGCCGATCCCCGGACCGTGCGCGCGGCTCGCCCGCGAAGACCCGGCTCGCTCGCTGATCGGCCCGGCCACCTTCCTCAACGAGGCCGTGATCCAGATCGGCCGCCAGCTCGAACGGCTCGCCGCCACCGTGCCCCCGGCGAAGCTGCGCGAGCTGCTGCTGCAGATCGCCGCCCAGTACGGGATCACCAGCGCGCCCTCGCTCTCCAACCCGAACTTCCTCGCCTCGATCGTCTTCGACATCGAAAAGAAGCGGGGGACGCCGAAGGCGCGGCTCGCCTACCTCTTCCCCAACGGCGAATCGGCGCAGATCATCCTCCGCCTGCGCTCGGACCTGAGCGAAGCCGAGCGCCACCGCGCGATCGAGACGATCCGGGACGTCGTGCGCGACCCGGTCGCCCGCAAGCAGTGCAAGTTCAAGGGCAAGCCCGAGCGCTGCTTCCAGCTGCGCGGCGCCGACTACGTGATCTCCGGCGTGCCGGTCGTCGTCGACGCGGTCACGCGGGCGCTGAAGGACGCGCTGCTGGTCCTGCTCGCCGCCGCGGTCGTCGTGATGGCGATCGTGCTGATGCTCGTCTTCCGCTCGCGCTGGCGACTGCTGCCGCTGGCGATCGCCCTCGCCGCGGCGGCGCTGACCTTCGGCCTCTTCGGCCTCGCCGGCGGCTCCCTCACGATGGCCTCGATCGCCGTGCTGCCGATCCTCATCGGCTTGGCGGTCGACTACGCGATTCAGCTTCAGGCACGTTACGACGAGGCCGTGGCGCTCGGCGCCAGTCCGGGTGTCGATGCCGCGCGCTTTGCAGCTTCGGGGGGCGGTCCGGCAATTGCCACCGCGTGCCTCGCAACGGCTGCGGGCTTTCTCGCGCTCCAGCTCTCGCCGACGCCCATGGTGCGCAGCTTCGGCCTGCTGCTGGTCGCGGGTGTCGCCATAGCTTTCGCACTGGCGTTTCTGGTCGGTTTCGCGGCTCTCAGGTTTCGGGCGCAGGCGGGAGTGTCGGACGGCCCACCTCGGGGGGCGGGATCGCCGGGTCCCCCTCCGGACGCTGGGTTTTTCGCCTCCGGGTTTTTCGGCCGTCCGAGGAAGTGGTTGGGGCGAAAAACGGGACGCCGCGTCGCTGCGGGGGACCCGACACTCCCGCCCTCGATGCGCCGGGTCCTCGAGCTTGCTCGGGCACGCCCGCGAAGGGTTCTAGCCGTGGGATTGGCTCTGGCGGTGGTCGGATGGGCGGTTGGGACCCAGATCGAAACTCAGACCGATATCAGGAAGTTGGCGCCGCAGAACCTGGGGGCGGTCAAGGAACTGAATGAGCTTCAGGACACCACGGGGGTGTCGGGTGAGCTGGACGCGCGGGTGACTGCGCCCGATTTGACCGACCCGGCGACGATCGAATGGATGGCGGCGTTCAAGCGGCGGGCGTTGAAAGCCGGTGGGTTCGCAGGGGAGAACGCGAGCTGTCAGGAGGCTGAAATCTGCCCTGGGCCCGCGCTCTCGGACTTCGTCACGGGGGGTGGGCTGCTCGGTGGGTCCGAAGGTCGGTTGACGCGCAAGGCCGTCCGGGCGACGCTGAAGCAGATCCCGGCTTACGACCTGCGGCAGGTGGCGACGCTCGATCCGAAGACGAAGCTGCCGGCCGGGACGGCGCTCATGGGCTTCGGGATCCGGGCGCAGTCGCTCGATTCGCAGCAGGAGCTGATCGAACGGGTTCGCGACGCCGTCGGCGAGCCGGGCGCCAAGAGCGGGCCGCCGCCGGGTGTGGAGGTCGAAATGGCGGGGCTGCCGGTGATCGCGGCGCAGGCCGCGTCGGACCTGGACGGCAGCCGTTACCTGCTGACGGCGGCAGGATTGCTGGCGGTGGCCTTGGTCCTGTTGCTCGTCTACAGATCCTGGAGCCGGGCCCTGATTCCCGTGGTTCCGATCGTCATGGCCACCGGCTGGGCGGCGCTCGTGCTCTGGCTCACCCGCGTGCCGCTGAATCCAATGTCCGCCGCGCTGGGAGCTTTGACCGTCGCGATAGCGACCGAGTTCAGCGTGATCCTCGCCGCCCGCTACCGGCAGGAGCGACGCGCCGGCCGCCAGGTCGCCGCCGCCCTCGACGCCGCCTACACCCGCACCGGCGCCGCCGTGCTCGCCTCCGCCGTGACTGCCATCGCCGGCTTCGCCGTCCTGATCGTCAGCGACGTCGGCATGCTGCGCGACTTCGGCTTCGTCACCGTGATCGACCTATCTGCGGCACTGCTGGGCGTGATGGTCGCTCTGCCGGCAACGTTCGTCTGGTTCAGCGAAAAGGGCCTATCCCGGTGAGGGACCGCTACTCGATCGTCGTCGGCGTGATCTTCGCCGCGATCATCGCCGTGGCGCTGATCGAGGGCGTGCCGCATGACAGCGGCACGCTGGGGCTCGAACAGCAGCCGGCGCGCTGGCCGCTGCCGGAGTTCGCCGTCCCCGACGCCGCCGGCGAGCTGGAAGGCGACGCCAACGTCGCCCAGGACGATTGCTCCACTTCCCAGCTTCCCTGTCCGGCGGGAGCGCGGCGCAGGCCGGCCTGTCGCGTGCGCACGCCCGGAGCGATCCGCGTCTGCGACCTCTTCGACCGGCCGTCCGTGATCTCGTTCTGGTTCAGCAAAGGCGGCGACTGCGTCACCCAGCAGGACGTGGTCAGCCAGGTCTACGGGCGTTACCGTAAGCAGGTGGGCTTCCTCTCGCTGAACATCCGCGACGATCGCGGCAGCGTCCGCGCCCTGATCGGGCGGCGCGGCTGGCGGATGCCGGTCGGCTACGACCGCGACGGCGCCGTGGCGAGCCTCTACCGCGTCGGCGGCTGCCCGACCTTCGCCTACGTCTACCCGGGGGGGACGCTCGAGAGCGCCTCGATCGGCAACCTCGATGAGGGTGGGCTCAGCGAACGGATCGAGCGGCTGCTGAAGGCAACCCGCCGGGCGGAAGCGAGCTGAGATGGCCGCCGCGAGCGCCCGCCCGCGCTGGGAGCCGCCGACGACAACCGGCTCGGTGGCGCCGCACGTCGCCGCCGAGTTCCCCGGCCTCGGCATCTCCTGGATCGAGATCGACGGGACGCCTGGTCGCAGCCCGGAGGGAATCGAGCGCCGCTTACGGGAGGCTTCGGATCGCTTCTACGGCTCGCACGCGATCCACATGCGCGAACGCCCGATTCCCTGGGCCTACCGGGTCTTCTTTCGCCAGATCGGCCTCGACCCCGACCGCACTCGGACCCCGGTCGAGCAGCTCGCGCTCGACCGGCTGCGCGACGGCGGCTTCAAGACCCGCGGCCTGCCCGCCGACGCGCTGACGATCGCGACGATCGAGACCGGCATCGCCCTGCGCGCCTTCGACGCCGCGCAGCTCGACGGCCCGCTCTGCATCCGCGACTCCGCCCCCGGAGAGTCGCTGGAGGGCCGCCCCGGCGCGCTCTCCCACGGCACCCTCGTGATCGCCGACGAGCGCACCCCGGCCGGGCTGCTCTTCGGCACGACCGGCGAGCGCCGCGAGGTGGGCCGCGAGACGCGCCGCGTCGCGGTTGCCGCGATCCAGGTCGAAGGCGTCCCCCAGATCGCCGTCGACGAGGCGCTCTGGCAGGTCGCTACGACGCTCTCCGCCGCCTGAGCCCCGCCCCACCGAAGCGCGGTAGAGGTTTTCGTCGCTATGCGGAGAAAAGCTCGACCGCGCTGGGGGTGGCTAGCCGCGCAGGCCGCCGGCCTTGAAGGAGAGGCCGCCGGAGGCGCGCTGGAAGGCGCGGCGCAGGAAGTAGAAGGAGATCGCGAAGGCGACCGCGCCCGCGGCGAGGCAGACGGCCAGGATCAGGCCGGCGAGGTAGAAGAGCCCGCCGGTGACGACGACGAAGGCGAAGCCGGCGAGCAGGGTCGTGTGCGAGCGGTAGCCGGCGAAGTGCTCGCGCACCGAGACCTCGAGCCCGCCGAGCCCGGCGAGCACGACCCCGATCCCGATCGCGGTCGGATGCCGGCCGAAGATCCCGATCGCGAGCACGACGATGCCGGAGAGGATCGTCAGCTCGGCCAGGGGAAACGAGCCCCAGGGGGCCGGCGGGCGCTCGTCCGCCCGCGGGGCTTTCCTCGCCCTATCGCTCAACGGCCGCAAGCCGCCCGGCTAACGGGCATCCAGAGGAGACCTTGACCCGCCACCAGCCCATCAGCATGCCGAGCGGGCCGAGGCGCGGCCACGAGTGCCAGTGACCGCAGCCGGGTTCGCCGACGTCGGCGCGCGAGATCCGCAGCCACTTGTGCTCTGCCGGCGCGGCGATCATCCGCTCGAGCAGCTCGCGGTTGCGCGTCTCGAGCTCGTTCCGTTCGCGCAGCTGAATCCGCGCCTCGGAGATCCGCTCGGCGAGCGAGTCCCGCACCGCCTCCAGTTCCCCCAGCCCCAGCACCCGCGGCTCGCCGGACACCGCCGAGATCTTCGTATCGACCTCGATCCGCGGGAACCCCTCGGCAAGCAGCGAGGCCAGCTGAGCTTCCAACCGCCCAACCTGCCGCCGCAGCTCAACCCGCGCCAGCCGCTCGTCGCCACCGACGACGAACTCGGTGTGCGTCTGTCGATCGAGCAGATCCCGCATACCCATACTGAGTGTAGATCAAGGTCGCGACCCGATCGCAACGGCCACGTTAAGGCGATCCCGGCAGGGGTGGAACGTCTTGTACCTTTTTGTCGACTGCCTTGGGCGGCAGCTCAACCCCAAATCTTCAAAAAGGTTAAGTGGAACCCCTGCCGGGATCGCCTTCCTGCGGACGTTTCAGGCGAGGACCGTGTCCCTCGACCGCGGCGCCAGCGCGCTCGTCAACAGCGTCCGCTGCCGCGGCGTCAGCGTGCCGACCCGCTTGTTCTCGCTCAGCGCCAGCGCCTGCAGCAGCTTGCGGGCGCGGGTCCGGCCCCAGCGCCGCTGGCTGGTCAGCAGCTCGGCCAGCGTCATGCTCTCGGTCTCCCAGGGCACGTCGCGGATCACCTCGGTCACGTCGACCTCGCCGCGACCGACCGCCCGCTTCAGCTCCGCCCGGGCGAGGCGCACCCGATTCGCGCGGGCGAGGGCCTGCATGTGCTGCGGTGTCTGGGCCGCGGTCGGGCTCGTCGGAGCAGGGGCGATCGTTGCAGCTTCCACTGGGGACTCCTCCCTATCGGGGTTTGTTGACTGGTCACCGGCCCGGAGGTCGCGGGGCCCGGCCCGGTTGAGTTGAAGTGCCCGCCGCCTCCTCCTGACCCGGATACGCGGCGAGGTGGGCAAGCTAAGCGCTCGCCCCGCCGAGCGTCAACCCCGGAGTCGGCGAAGAGTCCACGCCCCGGTCGCTAAGAGCACCTTTTTCCCGTCTCGCCCGCCTTGTCCCGAAACGGACAAGGTCGAAACTACCCCGGGCGGGGTAGATGGACACGCTTAGGTACGCGGAAGCTCAGGAAAGTCTTCAATGGTTTGGGCGATGATCGCCAGCGCCCGGTCGAGCTGCTCGCGCTCGTGGGTCGCCATCAGGCTCGTCCGCAGCAGCGCTCCGCCGGGCGGCACCGCCGGGTGGATCGCGACGTTGGTGTAGACGCCGGCGTCGAACAGCGCCTTCCAGAGCAGCACCGCCTGCCAGTCGTCGCCGACCATCACCGGCACCACCGGGGTCGTCGCGACGCTGCCGTCCGGCAGCGAGCCCGGCTCGACCACCTCGAGGCCGAGCTCGCGCAGGCCCTCGCGCAGGTACTCGGCGTTGCCGAGCAGGGCCTCGAACAGCCGCGGGCCCTCGCCGCGGATCACCCGCAGGGCCGCCAGCGCCGCCCCGACCGCCGCCGGCACCGCGGAGGCGCTGAAGACGAACGAGCGCGAGGCGATCCGCAGGTACTCGACCACGTCGGCGGGCCCGGCGATGAAGCCGCCGCAGGAGGCGAGGCTCTTGGAGAAGGTCCCCATGCGCAGATCGACCTCGTGCTCGAGCCCGAACAGCTCGCTCGCCCCGGCGCCGCGGGCGCCGAGCACGCCGGCGCCGTGCGCCTCGTCGACCATCAGCCGCGCGCCGTGCGCCCGGCAGAGCTCGACGATCCGCGGCAGGTCGCAGACGTCGCCCTCCATCGAGAAGACGCCGTCGACGACGACCAGCACGCCGCCGCCGTCCTCGGCCGCCCGCTGCAGCATCTTCTCCAGCTTGTCCATGCGGTTGTGGCGGTAGGGGCGCAGCTTCGCCCCGGCGAGCTTGCAGCCGTCGAGGATCGAGGCGTGGTCGCCGGAGTCGCAGATCACCGTGTCGCCCGGCTCGAGGATCGTGCCGATGCAGCCGACGTTGGCCTGGTAGCCGGTGGTGAAGACGATCGCCTCCTCGGTCCCCATCCACTCGGCCAGCTCGCGCTCGAGCTCGATATGCAGCGGCGTCGTGCCGTTGAGCAGGCGCGAGCCGGTGACGCCGGTCCCGTAGGTCTCGAGCGCGTCGCGCGCCCCCTGCTTGACCCGTTCGTCGCCGGTCAGGCCGAGGTAGTTGTTGGAGCCGAGCATGATCGTCTCGCGCCCCTCCATCTCCACCACCGGGCCGGCCTCGGAGGTCAGCAGGCGGAAGTAGGGGAGCAGGTCGTGCTGCTTGGCCGCTTCGAGCTGCTCGAGCCGGTCGTGGCTGCGGGCCTTCTCGAAGACGTCGACGGGGGCCTTCGTCGTATCGCTCATGCCGAAAGTGTAGGTTCAGCGCCGTGAGCGCGGAGCGAGCAAACGTCGAGATCCGCCCAGCCCGCTCGCGCCGCGAGCTGAAGCAGTTCGTCGATCTGCCCTACCGGCTGCACGCCGGGACCCCGTGGGTGCCGCCGCTGAAGCTGGAGCGGCGCATGTTCCTCAGCCGCCGCCTCAACCCCTACTTCAAGCACGGCGAGGCCGAGTACTTCCTCGCCCGCCGCGGCGACCGTGTCGTCGGCCGCGTCAGCGCCCAGGTCGACCACGCCTTCAACGAGTTCCACGACAGCCGCTGGGGGATGTTCGGCTTCCTCGAGCTGGAGGACGACGAGGAGGCGATGGCGGCGCTGCTGGACGCCGCCGAGGGCTGGCTGCGCGAGCGCCGCTGCGATCGCATGCTCGGGCCGATGGACTTCTCGATGAACGAGGAGAGCGGCGTGCTGACCGAGGGCTTCGAGCTGGAGCCGCTGATCAGGCAGCCCTGGCACCCGCCCTACTACCGGCGCCTCTGCGAGGCCGCCGGTCTCGAGAAGGCGATGGACCTCTACTCCTGGGCGCTGGAGATCGGCGATCGGAAAGACATGCTGCCGATCCTCTTCGAGCTCGACGAGAAGGCCCGCGATGAGCACGGCGTGCGGCTGCGCAAGATGTCGCGCCGCCACCTGCGCAAGGAGATGGACCGCTTCGCGGAGATCTACAACGCCGCCTGGGCGCAGAACTGGGGCTTCGTCCCCTACTCGAAGGAGGACCTCGACACCTACACGATCGACATGCACCTGGCCTTCGACCGGGAATGGTTCATGGTCGCCGAAAAGGACGGCGAGACGATCGCGGTCGCGATCACCCTGCCCGACCTCAACCAGGTGCTGAAGAAGATGAAGGGGCGGATCCTGCCGTTCGGCTGGTGGCACTACCTGCGCCGCAGGAAGATCTGCGACCGGGTCCGGGTCGGCTTCCTCGGCGTCAGGCCCGAGTACCAGCACACCGGGGTCGCCGCCTCGCTCTACGTCGAGCACTTCAACACGGCGGCGCGCGTGCCGCAGAAATACGGCGAGGCCGGCTGGATCCTCGAGACCAACGAAGCGATGAACCGCGGCCTGGAAGCGATGAGCGCCGAGATAGTCAAGAAGTACCGGGTGTATGCGAGGTCGTTGGACGCCTGATTCTTCGCATCCCTGCGGGCCCGCAAATTGCGAGATCAGACGCCCACCGCCTTTCTCGACAGCTGGTCGCATCGCTAAGGTCGTGGCGGTGAGCGAGTTCGAGCTGGAGCCGGTGCGGGTGCGGGTCCTGGAGCAGCAGGCCCCTGGCGCCGTCGCCCTGCGAAGCGAGGTGCGCACCGCCGCGGTGGCGGCGGTGGGTGGAATCGTGCTGGGTGCCGCGACCGTTGCCGCTGTTCGTGCGGTGGGTGCGGCCGCCAAGAACTCCCAGGTGCGGTTGCTGCCGCGCCGGAAGCGGCAGCCGAATGTCGTCGCGAGTCGCTCGTTTCTCGTTGATGTGCACCTGCTCGGGCGTTGAGCGTCCTCGAGCTCGAGGCGCGGCCCCCGTCCCCCTTTCGCCTGCCGGCCCACAGCAGCGAGGACCGGACGATGTCGGTGCGCGACGGCGTGCTCTCGCGGCTGCTGCGCGTGGGGGAGAGCCCGGTTTTGGTGCGCGCCTGGGAAGCGGGCCGCCAGCGGATCGCGCTGCGGGCCGAGCCCGTCGCGCCGGGCTCGCTGAGCGCGCCGCCGTCGCTGCCGCCGCCGGACAGCCGCCCGGCCGGCGCCGAGGACCTGCGCCTCGCGATCGAGCGGATGCGCTTCGCGCTCGGCGTCGACGACGACCTCGGTGACTTCTACCGGCGCTTCCGCCGCGACCCGCTGCTCGGCCCGCCGCTGCGGCGCCGGCCCTGGCTGCGGCCGCGCCGCCGGCCCTGGGCCTGGGAGGCGCTCGCCTGGGCCGTGGTCAAGCAGCTGATCGAGAGCGAGCGCGCCGCCGTCATCCAGCGCCGCATCGTCGGCCGCTGGGGCATGCGCCTCAGCCATCACCCCCCAACCACCCGGCGGTCGAGGTTATCGCCGCATAGCGGAGAAAACCTCGACGACACTCAAAACCACCAGCGGGCGCGGTCGAGGTTATCGCCGCATAGCGGAGCAAACCTCGACCGCGGTCTGCGGGACGTGCCCGGGGCGGCGACGATCGCCGGCCGGGCACCGGCCGAGCTGGCGGCGCTCGATCTCTCGCCGGCGCGCGCGCTCGCCCTGCGCGCGGTCGCTCGCGAGATCGCTGCCGGCCGCCTCGCGCCCGAGCGGGCGGCGGGGGACGCGCGCCTGCTCGCGATCCCCCAGATCGGGCCTTGGACGGTGCAGTGCCTCGGCCTCTTCGGCCGCGGCGATCCCGACTCGCTCCCGGCCGGCGACCTGATCTACCTCAAGCTGGTCGGCCGCCTGGCGCGGCTCGGACGCCGCGCCACGGTCGAGGAGGTGGAGGAGTTCTACGCGCCCTACGCCCCCTACCGCGGCCTCGCCGCCCACTGGACGATCGGCTTGTCGCGGGCCTAACCGGACAGGCCCGTAGATAAAGAATTTTGAGCTGTTGGCCGATACGCCCGCATGGACTCGGGCGAGATCGGATCTGGCGCGGGCGGGTGGCCCGATGGCTGGTCGCGGGAGCGGATCGCCGAGTTCCTCGAGGAGATCTCCTCGGCCGGCGAGGAATACCGCCGCCTGGTCGAGCGCCTGCCGGCGATCGTCTACTCCTGCGAGGTCGGCGAGCGCGGGCGCTGGCGCTACGTCAGCCCGCAGATCGAGGAGATCCTCGGCTACAGCACGGAGGAGTGGATGGCCGACCCGGCGCTGTGGGTCGAGCGACTGCACCCCGACGACCGCGAACGGGCGCTCGAGCAGGAGACACGGCATGCCGGTGAGGAGGCGCCTACTCCGCCCGTCGACTACCGGATGATCACCCGCGAGGGGGACGTGGTCTGGATCCTCGACGAGGCGGTGCTCGAGCCCGACAGGACGGGAACTCCGGTCTGGCACGGCGTCCTCTACGACATCACCGAGCGCAAGCTCGCCGAGCAGGAGCTGCGACGCGCCGCGGCGCAGCAGGCGGCGGTCGCGCGGCTCGGGCGCTTCGCCCTGCAGGACGCCGACCCGAATCGTCTCGCCAAGCAGGCCGTGCCGCTGATGACCGAGATCGAGGGAGTCGAGACGGCCTGCGTCTGGGAGGCCGGGCGGGAGGGGCGTCGCCTGCACCTGCGCGCCGGCCTCGAGGAGCGCGGGGGCGGCGCCGAGCGCCGCGCCTCGGCGGCCCGCGACTCCCACGCCGGCGCGGCGCTGGAGTCGGGCCTGCACGTGATCGTCGACGACTGGTCCAGCGAGCGCCGCTACTCGATGCCGCCGGCGCTACGCGTGCTCGGCATTCGCAGCAGCCTCGCCGTGCCGATCGCCGGCAAGGAGCGCCCCTACGGCGTGCTCGACATCCACTCGACCGAGCCGAGCCGCTTCACGCCCCAGGACGTCCACTTCGCCCAGGCCTCGGCCAACGTCCTCGCCGACGCGCTCGAGCGCCACAGCGCCGACGAGGCGCTGCGCCACCGCGTCCTCCACGACCCCCTGACCGGGCTGCCCAACCGCCACAGCTTCGTCGACTCGCTGGGCGACGCTCTGCGCCGCGCCGCGGCCTCCGGCTCGCCCGTCGGGATCCTCTTCCTCGACCTCGACCACTTCAAGCTGATCAACGACAGCATCGGCCACCACGCCGGCGACGACCTGCTGCGCGAGGTCGCGCCGCGGCTGCGCGCCCACCTGCGCCCGGGCGACATCGTCGCCCGCTTCGGCGGCGACGAGTTCGGCATCCTCGTCGACCGGCTCACCGACGAGGAGGAGGCGCAGGCGATCGCCGAGCGGGTCTCGCGCGCCTTCTCCGACCCCTACTCGATGGAAGGCGCCGAGCATTTCGTCACCGCCAGCATCGGCATCGCCGTCGCCCGTCCGACCGGGCGCGACCCGGTCGAGCCCGAGCTCCTGATCCGCGACGCCGACGCCGCGATGTACAAGGCCAAGGAGCGCGGCCGCGGACGCTGCGAGCTGTTCGACGCGGCGATGCGGGCGCGGGCGATCGGCCGCCTGGAGACCGAGCGCGAGCTGCGCCACGCGCTCGACCGCGACGAGCTCGAGCTCCACTACCAGCCCGTGGTCGCGCTGGGCAGCGGCGAGATCGTCGGCCTCGAGGCGCTGGTCCGCTGGAACCACCCCGAGCGGGGGCTGCTCGATCCCGGCCAGTTCGTCTCGATCGCCGAGGACAGCGGCCTGATCGAGCCGATCGGGCGCTGGGTGCAGGAAACCGCCTGCCGCCAGGCGCTCGGCTGGCACGAGCTGCGCCCCGATCAGCGGCCGCTCGACGTCGCCGTCAACCTCTCCGCCCGCCAGGTCGCCCACCGCGACCTCGCCGACTCGGTGCGCGAGATCCTCGCCCGCACCGGGCTCGACCCGGTCAACCTGCGGCTCGAGGTGACCGAGAGCGCGCTCGTCGACGAGTCGGCCGGCGCCACCGCGACGCTGGAAGCGCTGAGCGAGATCGGCGTGCGGCTGGTGCTCGACGACTTCGGCACCGGCTACTCCTCGCTCGCCTACCTCAACCGCTTCCCCTTCGACGCGCTGAAGGTCGACCGCTCGTTCGTCGACGGCCTCGGCCTCGAGCAGGAGCGCACGGCGATCGTCGAGGCGGTGATCGGAATGGCCCGGGCGCTCTCGCTCGACGCGATCGCCGAGGGGGTGGAGAGCGAGGAGCAGCTCTCGGAGCTGCGCCGGCTCGGCTGCGACCTCGCCCAGGGCCACCTCTTCTCGCGGCCGCTGGCGCCGCAGCGGGTCACAGAGCTGCTGCGCGACGGTGGCTTCGAGACGATCGGCAGCGTCGCCCGCCAGCCGCAGGCGCTCTAATCCGGGATTTCGCCGGCCAGGTATTCGTCGCTCAGCACTTCGCCGGTCGCCGGCCGGCCGGAGATCAATTCGTTCTCGTTCATCCAGGCGATGAACGCCTTCCACTTGGCGGCGTCCATCGCGCCGCTCTCGGAGAGCAGCGGCAGCGTCGCTTCGACCTCGGCCCGGGTCAGCTCCGGATCGAGGTCGGAGTTGGCGGCCAGCAGCGCCTTGGTCGTCGCGCCGGGGCTCTTCTTCGCCGCCGCGGTGCCGCGCGCCAGGGCGCCGAGGAAGAGGCGCACGGCCTGCGGGTCTTCTTCCAGCCGGGTGCGGTTGGCGACGAGCACCAGCTCGTCGTAGGTCGGCACCCCGAGCCGGTCGACCGGGGTGACGACCGGGTTCTTGCCGCGCAGCTTCAGGTCGACTCCCTCGACGTTGCTGAAGCCGCCCAGCATCGCCTGGGCGCGGCCGCCGACGAGGGCCGGCAACAGGCCGTAGCCGACGTTGACCGTCTTCACATCTGCGGGAGTGAGGTCGGCGCGGGCGAGGATCGTCTTCAGGTAGGCGTCCTGGTAGGGGATGCCGGCGGTGGCGATCGTCTTGCCGCGCAACCCGGCCACGCCTTTGATCCCGGACTTCTTCAGCCAGATCATCGAGGTCAGCGGCCGGTCGACGATCGCGGCGACGGCGATCGTGTCGAGGCCCTGTTCGTGCGCGAGCAGCACCTCGGGCTCGTAGGAGATCGCCAGGTCGGTCTGCCCGGCGGCGACCTGCTTGATCGGCGCCGCCGGGTCCGAGGGCGTGTGGATCGAGACGTCGAGCCCGGCGTCCTCGAAGTAGCCGAGCTTCTGCGCCATGTAGATCCCGGCGTGGTCGGGGTTGGGGTAGAAGTCGAGCGTCAGGCTGAACGGTTCGGCGGCGCCCCCGGTCGTTTCGTCGCTCTTCTCGCCGCAGGCGGTGAGAACGAAGGAGATCGCGGCGACGGCGAGGGCGATCGCCGGCAGGCGGAAGCGCTTCATCCCCTGGAGTTCTATCGCCAGGTGACGACGCGGCGCTCCGCGAGGGCGAGCAGGCCGTAGAGGGCGATCGCCATCGCGGAGAGGACGAAGGCCGCGGCGAAGACCCTGGCGGTCTCCAGCTGAGCGTTGTCCTGCAGGATCAGGTGGCCGAGCCCGGAGTCGGCGCCGACCCACTCGCCGAAGACCGCCGCGATCGGCGCGAAGGTGACGCCGATCTTGGCGCCGCTGAAGGTGAAGGGGAGCGCGCTCGGCGCTTCCAGCCGCCAGAGCAGCTGGCTGCGCGAGGCGTCGAGCGAGCGCATCATCTTCGCCGCCTCCGGGTCGACCGAGCGCAGCCCGTCGGCGGTGGCGACGGCGATCGGGAAGAAGCAGACCAGCGCCACGACGGCCAGCTTCGGGCCGATGCCGTAGCCGAACCAGACGACGAGGATCGGGGCGAAGACGATTATCGGGATCGCCTGCGATCCCACGATCAGCGGGTGGAAGCTCAGCCGCAGCGTCTCGAACGGGCGCAGGAGGAAGCCGAAGGCGAGCCCGACCGCGAGGCCGCAGAGGAAGCCGAGCAGGATCTCCTGCAGCGTCACCCAGGCGTTTTCGGCGATCAGCGCCCGGTTCTCCCAGAGCGCCGAGGCGATTTCCGCCGGCGAGGGGACGAGGAACGATTCGACGTTGAACGCTTCCGCGAGCAGGCCGCTCGAAGCGGCGACCTGCCAGAGCGCGACGAGCGCCGCTAGGGCGACGATCGGAAGCAAGACGCGCCTCATTGGCACCCCTGTGGCGAGTTTCCCCCCGAAAACGGGGGGGTAAGTCGCCACACGTTCATCGCGACCCCCTGTGCAGCGCCGCCATCGCCCGCTCGCGCGCGGCGACGAACTCGGGCGCGGTGACCGCGGCGTCGCGGTCCGGGGCACGGGGGGCGGGGGTGTCGAGCTGCTCGACGACGCGCCCCGGCCGGGCCGAGAGCACGGCGACGCGGTCGGCCAGGTAGAGCGCCTCCTCGACGTCGTGGCTGACGAGCACGACCGTGCGCGGGTCGGCGCGCAGCGCCGCCGCCAGCCATCCCTGCATCTCCGCCCGGGTGATCGCGTCGAGCGCGGCGAACGGCTCGTCCAGCGCCAGCACGGGCTTGCCGGCGACGAGCGTGCGCAGGAAGGCGACCCGCTGCCGCATCCCGCCCGAGAGCTCGGCGGGGCGGGCGCGCTCGAAGCCGGCGAGGCCGAAGCGCTCGAACAGGCGGCCCGCCTCCTCCCGCGCCGCCCCCCGTCGCACGCCGCGGTTGCGCAGCGCCAGCGCCGCGTTGTCGATCGCGCTCAGCCAGGGCAGCAGCAGGTCGCGCTGGGGCATGAACGCGCACTGGGCGAGGCGCTCCGCCGCGCTGCCGCCGCCGGCGACCTCGATCGCGCCGCCGCTCGGCTCGCGCAGGCCGGCGATCAGCTCGAGCAGGGTCGACTTGCCGCAGCCCGAGGGCCCGACCAGGCCGAGCACGCGCCCCGGCGGCACCTCCAGGTCGAGGCGCTCGATCGCCGTCAGCTCGCCGTAGCGGTGCGCGAGCCCGTGTACGGAAACCGTGGCCCCGGTGGCAGGCGATGCGGCCTCGGCGGCGAATTGCCCAAATTCGGCAGACACGCTGCTATCCTGGCGCACTCCGCGCTTCTGACTTAGAAGGTCAAGAAAGTCGATAACCAGTCGGCGCGGCCGAGATCATGGACCCGGCAATCATCGTTTTCGGACTCGGAATCGGCATCCTCGTCGGGATGACCGGGATGGGCGGCGGCTCGCTGATGACGCCGCTGCTGATCCTGATCTTCGGCATCCAGCCGACGACGGCGATCGGCACCGACATCTTCTATTCCGCCGTGACCAAGACCGTGGGCGGCTGGCGCCACCTGCGGATGAAGACCGTGAACATGGAGCTGGTCAAATGGCTGGCGCTGGGCAGCGTGCCCGCCGCCGTGGGCGGGGTGGCGGTCGTCTCGGTGATCCAGGACCAGATCGGCGAAGCGCGCCTCGACTCGCTGATCTACGCCGTGCTCGGCGGCACCCTGCTGATGGTCGGCATCGTGACCCTGACGCGGGCGCTGATCCTGCGCAACCTGGTCGACGAGCGCGATCGCTTCGAGGTCGAGCGGCGCCACAAGGTCGCCGCGGTCGTGATCGGCGCCACCACCGGCTTCGTCATCGGCATCACCTCGGCCGGCTCGGGCACGGTGATCGCGATCCTGCTGATCGCCGTCTACCGGCTCGCGCCGAAAAAGGTCGTCGGGACCGACGTCTTCCACGCCGCGGTGCTGCTCTGGGCGGCCGGGATCGCCCACTGGGTCGGCGGCAACGTCGACTTCGCCCTCGCCGGCGAAATCCTGATCGGCTCGATCCCGGGCGTGGTGATCGGCGCGGCGCTCTCGAGCAGGGCGCCGCAGGGGTTCATCCGCACCGCGCTCGGCGTCGTCCTCGTCGGCTCGGGGGTCATCACGATCCAGAAGGGCGACCCGAACGTCTGGCCGATCGCCGCCCTCGTCGCCGCGATCGGGATGGGCGCGATCCTCGCCGCGCCGCGCATCCTGCACCGCCGCCGCCAGCGCGAAGAGCAACAGCGGACGGAGCGCGGCGGGCGCGTCGCGCCGGAGTACAGCGGGTAGGTTGCAGGCGTGCGCGTCTCCGCCAAGGCCGATTACGCAGTCCGCGCCGCCGCCGAGCTGGCCGCCGCGAAGGACGGGCCGATCAAGGGGGAGCAGCTGGCCGAGGCGCAGGACATCCCGCTGCAGTTCCTCGAGCACATCCTGCTCGAGCTCAAGCACCACGGGATCGTCCGCGCCCGGCGCGGCGCCAAGGGCGGCTACTGGCTGGCCAAGCCGGCCGACGCGGTGACGATCGCCGACGTCGTGCGCGCGGTCGAGGGCCCGATCGCCCACGTCCAGTCGGCGCCGCCGGAGTCGATCGAGTACCGCGGCAACGCCGAGCACCTGCAGGAGGTCTGGATCGCCGTCCGCGCCAACCTGCGCGCGGTGCTCGAGCACGTCACCCTGGCCGACCTGGTCGGCGGCGAGCTGCCCGCCGCCGTGCGCGGCCTCGCCGCCGAGCCCGACGCCTGGGCCCCGCGCTAACCTTCGGTACAGGTGAGATCTCGTCCGATCTTCGCGGTTGCGTTGCTGGCGTTGCTGTCGTTCGCCGCGCCCGCCGGCGCCGCGCCTCTCACCGGCGGGGCGAGCGACAACGCCGTCGTCGTCGTCAACGGCGATGTGCAGGTCGGCCCCGGAGAGGTCGTCGAGGGTGTCTTCATCGCCGCCGGCGACGCCGACATCCGCGGCCGGGTCGACGGCGACGTCGTCCTCGCCTCCGGCGACGCGACGATCCGCGGCCGGGTCGACGGCGACGTGGTGACGTTCGCCGGCCGCGCCCGCCTGCTGCCCGGCGCGCGGGTCGACGGCAAGCTCCTCTACGGCGACGAGCGGCCGATCGTCGCGCCGCGGGCGGTCGTCACCGGCGAGACCGAAAAGGTCGGCTGGGACGGCATCGACGCGCTGCCCTTCGTAGCCGCGTTCGTCTTCTGGCTCGCGGTCACGATCTCGGTCGCCGTCCTCGGCGTCCTGCTGCTCCTGCTCGCCCCGCGGGCCGCCGAGGCGACGGTCGCGCAGGCCCGCTCGCGCTTCTGGACCGCGACCGCGATCGGCGCCGGGGTCTTCGTCGGCCTGCCGCTGCTCGCCGTCGTCGCCGCGATCGTGCTGGTTGGGCTGCCGCTGGCGATCGGCATCGCCCTCGCCCTGCTGCCGCTTGCAGCGGTGGCCTATGCGACGAGCGCGTGGACGCTCGGGCGGATCCTGGTCAAACCGCCGGCGAACCGCTTCCTCGCCTTCCTCGCCGGCCTCGCGATCCTCCGCGTCGTCGCCCTGATCCCCTTCCTCGGCCTGCTCCTCTGGCTGGCTGCGGTGATCGTCGGCCTCGGCCTGCTCGCCGCCGCGATCGTCGCCGCCCGCCCCGAGCCGGCCCGGTAGTCACGGCGACCGGTTCCGCGGAACCGCCCTGGTGTGACGGTTTCGGCACGAATTCGCTGCTGAATTCTTTGTTTGTGCGCGCCACGTGTGCGTCCGCGGCACGTAGCGTCAGCATCAACCAAGGAGCGTATGATGCTGCTTATGAAAGAACGGGTCACGATCTCGCTCGAGCCGGAGGCTCTCGATATCGCCCGTGCGGACGTCGAGGCGGGTGAGGCGCCGAACCTTTCGGCGGCGGTGGAAAAGCGGCTCACGCGGGAGAAAAAGCGACAGGCGTTGCGGGAAGCGATCGCACTCTGGGAAGAGGAGTTCGGTCCGATCCCCGAGGAGGCAAGAGAATGGGCACGCAGGGAAATGAGCAGGGTTCGGAGTCGCGGTTCGTCCTCGACGCCGGAGCGTTGATCGGCTTCGAGCGGGGCAGCGGAATGGTCTCCGCGTTGCTGGAGGACGCGGAGGAATGCGGCGACGAGGTCGTGATTCCCGCGAGCGTGCTCGCGCAGGCATGGCGCGGCGGCCCGAGAGTCGCCCGCCTGGCGAAGCTGGTCGATGCGTCTGAGGTCGACGCTCTGAGCGAGAGCCGCGCGAAGGAGGTTGGCCGGCGGCTCGGCGCCCGCGGAGGGCGAGACGTCGCTGACGCCCACGTCGTCTGCTGCGCCGCTGAGCGGGAAGCCACGGTCCTCACCTCGGACCCCGACGACACGGAAGCCCTGATCGAACCCGGCGAGGACGTCGAGCTGATCCGCGTCTAAGGGCGCGACTTCACTCCGCCGCCGGCACGCCGCCGGCGACGATGTTGACGAAGTTCTCCAGGTGGCGGGTGGTCCAGCACTCGAAGGCGCCGTCGCACCAGCGCTCGTAGGCGGCCATCACCGAGTCGCCGTAGTTCCAGTAGAGCTTCGGCTCGGGGTTGAGCCAGAAGAGCCGGCCGGCGCGTTCGGCGACCTGGGCGAAGACCTCGGCGTGGGGCTCGCGGCCGTTGGTGCGCGCGTCGCCGAGCACGATCACGGTCGAGCGCGGGTCGAGGTCCTCGGAGATCTCGGCGAGGAACTCGAGCCAGACGCGGCCGTAGTCGGTGTAGCCGGAGACGTCGGCGACGCCGCCCTCGCTGGAGACCCGCTTGGCGATCGCGGTGAAGTCGCGCTCGTGCTCGAAGATCTCGGTCACCTCGGAGATCCGCTCGATGAAGACGAAGCTGCGCAGCTTGCGGAACGAGTCGTGCAGCGCGTGCAGGACGGAGAGGAAGAAGACGCTGGCCGAGGTGACGCTGGTCGAGACGTCGCAGAGCACGTAGATCTCCGGCCGGCGCGGGCGTTTCGGCCGGTAGCGCAGGTGCATCGGCACGCCACCGGTCTCGAGCGAGGCGCGCATCGTGCGCCGCACGTCGACCGTCTGCGCCCGCTTGCGGCCGCGCTGCTCGTGGCCGAGCGTCGCCAGGCGGCGCTTCATCTGCGAGACGGCGCGGTGCACGGCCGCCAGGTCCTGGGTCGGGCTGGTCGGCAGCGCCCGGTCGAGCTCGGCCAGCGGCCGCGAGGGGGGGAGGGTCTCGGTGCGCTCGATCAGGTCGCGTTCGAGCTCGCGCCGCAGGTGGCGCTCGAAGCGGTTGAGCTGGTCGCGGTCGATCGGCGGCCGCTCGGCGGCGCCGTCGGTGCCCTCGGCCTGCGGCTGCGGCCCCGCCGTCAGCTCGAGCGTGCGGCGGATCCGCTGCACGTCGACGCCGACCACCCCCGAGCCCTCGCCCTCGCGGCCGAAGGCGGCGATCGCGAGCCGCGCCAGGTCGCGCATCTCGCCGTCGTTTCCCTCGACGATCGCCTGGCGGATCTGCTCGCGCAGCTCGTCGATGTCGAGCCGCTCGGCGCCCTCGTGGCGCTCGCCCTCCTCGGCGACCTCGCGCTCGATCGCCTCGGCCTCGGCGGCGCGGAAGAACCAGCGCTCGAACAGCAGCTCGAACAGGCGCCGGTCCTCCTGCGACTTGGCGATCGTCGCCGCCAGCGCCTCGCGGAAGTCGTCCTGCGATTCCCACGGCACCTGCTCGAGCGCGGCGAAGGCGTCGAGGATCTCCGAGGTGCCGACCGCGACGCCCTCGCCGCGCAGCTCCTCGCAGAAGCCGAGCAGCTTCGGCGCCAGCCCGGGCGGGCCGGCGTCGGCGCGCTGCCCGTAGGGCGAGGCCGTCGGGCTCACCCCGCCTGCGGCGCGGAGAGCTTCATCCCGACCCGCTCGGCGACCAGGTCGATGTCGGTGCGGTGCTTGACGATGATCGACATCGACTGCTCGAAGGTCTCGCGGTCGATGTCCTCGGCGCCCATCAGCAGCAGCGTCCGCGCCCAGTCGATCGTCTCGGCGATCGAGGGCGGCTTCTTCAGGTCGAGGTCGCGCACCATCCGCACCACCTCGACCAAGCGCCGCGCCAGCGCCTCGGGCAGGTCCGGCGCGTGCAGGCGGACGATCTCCATCTCGCGCTCCAGCTCCGGGTAGTCGAGCCAGAGGTAGAGGCAGCGGCGCTTCAGCGCCTCGGTCAGCTCGCGCGAGTTGTTCGAGGTGAGGACGACGATCGGCATCGAGCTGGCGGCGACCTGGCCGAGCTCGGGGATCGTGATCTGGAAGTCCGAGAGCAGCTCGAGCAGCATCGCCTCGAACTCCTGGTCGGTCTTGTCGATCTCGTCGATCAGCAGCACCACCGGCTCGGCGCTGGCGATCGCCTGCATCAGCGGTCGCTCGAGCAGGAACTCCTCGCTGAAGATGTCGCCGTGGACGTCCTCCCAGCCCGCCTCGCCGCCGGCCTGGATGCGCAAGAGCTGCTTGCGGTAGTTCCACTCGTACAGGGCCTTGGCCTCGTCGAGGCCCTCGTAGCACTGCAGGCGGATCAGCTCGCGGCCGCTGGCCCGCGAGAGCGCCTTGGCCAGCTCGGTCTTGCCGACGCCGGCCGGACCCTCGACCAGGATCGGCTTGCCCAGCCTCTGGGCGAGGAAGGAGACCAGCGCGGCCGGCTCGTCGGCGAGGTAGCTCGCCTCCGCCAGCGCCTGCTTGGTCTCGGCCACGGACTCGGGAGTACGCGCGTTCGCCATGGGGCGATGATAATCCGCGCCCGTGCCCGACCCCGTCGCCGTGCTCTCGCTTGCCGCGCTGCTGCCGCACAGCGCCGGCCCCTACATCGCCCTCGTCCTGATCGGCTTCGGCATCGGCATCCTCGGCCACCTCAGCAGCTCGCGCTGGCTGGTGATCATCGGCGTCGTCCTGATCTTCCTCGGCGCCTTCCTCTTCCCGCTGGCGCTCAACCTGACCGAGTCGACGCCACCGCAGCTGGAGTCCCCGTCGAAATGACCGCGGCCCGGATGAGGCCGAATGACACTGCGCGATACGGCCTCGTCCCGGTATCCGGCGTAGCGCCGCTACGCGGGAACCGTGCCGCGACCGTCTCGCTTGGTCATCGACCTCCCCGGACTCACGCTCATTTCGACGGGGACTCTTAAGAATCGCTGAAGCCGCATCGTCTAGACGGTTGATTCCGAATTAGCGTGCCCGCGGGGGCGCGACTGGCCAAGCTGGGCGGTGCATGCGGCCGCAGCGCGTAGCGGCGCTACGCGCAAGGTCGTGGGCGCCGACCCAGCGCAGTGCCAGGCGCGTCATCCGTGGGTGCGGGAATTCGGAATCAATCGTTTAGCCTTACGACCCCCGCAATGAGCCGACCTCGCATCGCCCTCGCCCTGCTCGCCGCGCTCGCGCTCGGCGTCGCCCTGTCCGCCTGCGGCGGCGGTGGCGGCTCGAACGACAAGAGCGCCCAGGAAGTGCTCGACGGGGCGACCCTGCAGGGGATCGAAAGCGGCGTCATCGACCTCTCGCTCGACCTCGAGGCCAGCGGCTCCGAAGGCGGCAAGCTCAACGTCAGCCTCTCCGGCCCGTTCCAGGGCGAAGGCGCCGGCAGCCTGCCGCAGCTCGACATGACGGCCAAGGCCAAGGGCAACTACAACGGCGGGAAGGTGGATTTCGAAGGCGGCCTCGTGCTGCTGCCCAACACCGCCTACGTCAACTACGAAGGGACCGAGTACGAAGTCGACCCGACCACGTTCAGCTTCGTCGAACAGACGCTGAAGCAGGCGCAGCGCGAAGCCGG
>Ga0210111_1000032_pt1 | contig 30507 bp, 41 predicted proteins | sample China_Galinas_PW_6_FD_185520 | JGI IMG/M metagenome (GOLD analysis project Ga0210111, IMG submission 185520) | Wetland microbial communities from San Francisco Bay, California, USA, that impact long-term carbon sequestration - China_Galinas_PWC_D2... | ecosystem: Environmental > Aquatic > Marine... | reverse complement strand
TGGCCCGACTTGAGGCCCGGCGTCGTCGTCTTCTTCTTAGGGCGCTTGCGGCCCTTCCTAATAAGCTGGTTCGTGTTCGGCACGGCCGCGCATAGTAGCGGGCGGCCGCCTTCGGGGCGAGGACCATCAGCATCCCGCCCAGCATCAGGCCGGCCGCGGCGGCGAGCTCGGCGTAGAAGCCGTCGCGGAGGACCGCCCTCGCGCCGGCGAAGCGGCTCGCTTCGGCGCCCACGTCGCGGCCGGCGGGGAGGTCGACCAGCAGGGCGACGGCAAGGCTGAGCAGGCCGAGGACGAAGACGAGCCGGCCGAGCCCTGGGCCGCGGCGCCGCTCGTCGCGCAGCGCCGCCAGGGCCAGCGCCGCGGCGAGCAGGCCGACGGGGACGAGGAGGTAGGCGTGCGCCGCCCCCGCCGTCTCGGCGCCGACCGCCGGCGCGCCCGCCGCCGGCAGGCCGGCGTAGCCCGGCTGGCCCACCTCGACCGCGCGGTACTCGACGAACTGCGCGGCGACGAGGCAGGCCGCGGCCGCGAGCACGGCGAGGCAGGTCGCCCGCCACGGCGTCAGCACGGCGCTCGCCCGCGTCGCCGCCCGCCCGCCCCCCGCGGCGAGGCGCAGCAGCAGCCGTTCGGCCCGCCCGAGCAGGCGGAAGAGCAGCGCGGCGGGCGGGCGCAGGCGCCGCAGCAGGCGGGCGGCGAGAGAGCGGAGCGAGCGGGCCAGCGCCAGCAGCGGCCCCCAGGCCCGGACGAGCAGCGCGTCGGCGCGCTCGTCGACCTTACGGGTGAGCGCGCGAGCCCCGCGGGGCGCCTTCTTGACCGCATGGGCGAACGAGGAACCACGCGGGCGCTCGCGCCGCCGCTTCGCTGCTATCATCGCGCGTCGCTCAGGCTTACCCTTCGCAGTTCGCTTCGCCGGGCCCGCCAGGGCCTTTTTCATGCGCCGACCCCGGCGAGTCCCGCGGGGCGGCCCCGATTTATCAGATCTGTCTCGTCCCCACTTCACGAAAGTCAACGCTCTACCTTAGGACCATGGCACGCAATTTCCCCCTAGAGAAGACGCGCAACATCGGCATCATGGCGCACATCGACGCCGGCAAGACGACGACGACCGAGCGCATCCTCTACTACACCGGCCGCACCCACAAAATGGGCGAGGTCCACGAGGGCGCCGCGGTGATGGACTGGATGGAGCAGGAGCAGGAACGCGGGATCACGATCACCTCGGCCGCGACCGCCTGCGAGTGGAACGACCACCGGATCAACATCATCGACACGCCCGGCCACGTCGACTTCACGGTCGAGGTCGAGCGCAGCCTGCGCGTGCTCGACGGCGCCGTCGCCGTCTTCGACGCCGTCGCCGGGGTCGAGCCGCAGTCGGAGACCGTCTGGCGCCAGGCCGACAAGTACGGCGTGCCGCGCTTCGCCTACATCAACAAGATGGACCGCACCGGAGCCGACTTCTTCCACTCGGTGGAGACGATGAAGGACCGGCTCGGCGCCAACCCGCTGCCGATCCAGATCCCGATCGGCGCCGAGGACGACTTCAAGGGCGTCGTCGACCTGGTGAAGATGAGAGGGCTGATCTGGACCGACGAGCTCGGCGCCGCCTACGACGAAGTCGAGATCCCCGACGACCTCGCGGCGCAGGCCGAGGAATACCGCAACCAGCTGATCGAAGCCTGCGCCGACTACGACGAAGAGCTGATGGAGGCCTTCCTCGGCGAGGAAGAGATCGCCGAAGAGAAGCTGATCGCCTCGCTGCACTCGGCCTGCCTCTCGACCGAGCTGACGCCGGTGCTCTGCGGCAGCTCGTTCAAGAACAAGGGCGTGCAGCCGCTGCTCGACGCGATCGTCGAGCTGCTGCCCTCGCCGCTCGAGGTTCCCCCGGTGGAGGGCCTCGTCCCCGCCGGCAAGGGCGAGTCCGAGCCGACCGAGGACACGCGCCCGGCCGACGACGACGGCCCCTTCGCGGCGCTCGCCTTCAAGGTGATGACCGACCCCTACGTCGGCAAGCTGACCTACTTCCGCGTCTACTCGGGCAAGCTCGAGAAAGGCGGTCGGGTGCTGAACGTGAAAACCGGCAAGACCGAGCGGATCGGCCGGCTGCTGATGATGCACGCCAACAGCCGCGAGGAGATCGACGAGTGCTACGCGGGCGACATCTGCGCCGGCGTCGGCCTCAAAGAAACCGGCACCGGCGACACGCTCGCCGCCCCGGACGCGCCGATCGCGCTGGAGAGCATCGAATTCCCCGAGACGGTGATCGCGGTCGCGATCGAGCCGAAGACCAAATCCGACCAGGAGAAGATGGGGACGGCGCTGCAGCGGCTCGGCGAGGAGGACCCGACCTTCCGGATCGAATCCGACGAGGAAACCGGGCAGACCCTGATCCACGGCATGGGCGAGCTCCACCTCGAGGTGATCGTCGACCGCCTGCTGCGCGAGTTCAAAGTCGACGCCAACGTCGGCAAGCCGCAGGTCGCCTATCGCGAGACGATCCGCAAGGCCGTGCCCAAGGTCGAGGCGCGCTTCGTCCGCCAGACCGGTGGTCGCGGCCAGTTCGGCCACGTCGTGATCAACGTCGAGCCCGCGCCCGAGGAGGGCTTCGTCTTCGAGAACAAGATCAAGGGCGGCGTGATTCCCAACGAGTTCATCGGCCCCGCCGAGGACGGCATGCGCGAGGCGCTCGAGAACGGGATCAAGGCCGGCTACCCGATGGTCGACGTCAGGGCGGAACTGATCGACGGCTCCTCGCACGACGTCGACTCCTCGGAGATGGCCTTCAAGATCGCCGGCTCGATGGCGATCCAGGACGCCGCCCGCAGGGCGAACCCGGTTCTGCTCGAGCCGGTGATGGCGGTCGAGGTCGTCACGCCGGAGGAGTTCCTCGGCGACGTGATCGGCGATCTCTCGCGCCGCCGCGGCAAAGTCCAGGGCCAGGAGCAGCGTGGCAACGCGCTCGCCGTGCAGGCCTTCGTGCCGCTTGGCGAGATGTTCGGCTACGCGACCGATCTGCGCTCCTCGACCCAGGGCCGAGCCACCTACACGATGCAGTTCGAGCGTTACGAAGAGGTCCCCGGGAACATCGCCGAGGAGATCGTCGAGCACCGCTCCGGCGAGCCGGTGGGAGCGACCTCGTGAATCTGGCTATATTTCCCAGGTTCGCCCGCAGGCAGGCGGGCAGGCAGGCGGAGATGTCCCGCTGCCGAGCAGTTGCAACACTGAATCAACCAGACCAGACAGAACCCGACTTCGAAAGGTAGAACGGAGAGCGATGTCAAAGGAGAAGTTCGAGCGCGATAAGCCGCACGTGAACGTCGGCACGATCGGTCACATCGACCACGGCAAGACGACGCTGACGGCCGCGATCACCACCACGCTCTCCGGCAAAGGCGAGACCGAGGCGAAGAGCTTCGCCGAGATCGACAACGCCCCGGAGGAGAAGGAGCGCGGGATCACGATCGCGACCTCGCACGTCGAGTACGAGACCGAGAACCGCCACTACGCCCACGTCGACTGCCCCGGCCACGCCGACTACGTCAAGAACATGATCACCGGCGCGGCGCAGATGGACGGCGCGATCCTGGTCGTCTCGGCCGCCGACGGCGTCATGCCGCAGACCCGCGAGCACATCCTGCTCGCCCGCCAGGTCAACGTCCCGCACGTCGTCGTCTTCCTCAACAAGGTCGACCAGGTCGACGACGAGGAACTGATCGAGCTGGTCGAGGAGGAGGTCAAGGAACTGCTCGACGAGTACGACTTCCCCGGCGACGACACGCCGATCGTCAAAGGTTCGGCGCTGAAGGCGCTCGAGGGCGACGAAGACGCGCAGAAGGCGATCTACGAACTGGCCGAAGCGCTCGACTCCTACATCCCGGAGCCGGAGCGCGACCTCGACAAACCGTTCCTGATGCCGATCGAGGACATCTTCTCGATCACGGGCCGCGGCACTGTCGCCACCGGCCGCGTCGAGCAGGGCATCGTCAACACCGGCGACGAGGTCGAGATCGTCGGCATCACCGACACGACGACGACCACGGTCACCGGCGTCGAGATGTTCCGCAAGATGCTCGACCAGGGTCAGGCCGGCGACAACATCGGCGCGCTCCTGCGCGGCACCAAGCGCGAGGAGATCGAGCGCGGCCAGGTGCTCTGCAAGCCCGGCTCGATCACCCCGCACACCAAGTTCAAAGCCGAGGTCTACTGCCTGAAGAAGGAGGAGGGCGGTCGTCACACGCCGTTCTTCTCCGGCTACCGGCCTCAGTTCTACTTCCGCACGACCGACGTGACCGGGATCGCCAACCTCCCCGAGGGGACCGAGATGGTGATGCCGGGCGACAACGTCGAGATGACGATCGAGCTGATCCAGCCGATCGCGATGGATCAGGGCCTGCGCTTCGCGATTCGCGAGGGCGGCCGGACCGTCGGCTCGGGGGTCGTCTCGGAGATCATCGAGTAAGCAGTACCCGGGGCGGGCGCAGGCCCGCCCTTTCGCTGCCGCCGGCGGCGAGACAACTCAAAAAGGACATACGACCGGGGCGGCGCCCCACCACCAAGGGGCGGCGCCCTTTCCGCGCGGTAAGGCCGCGCGGGGAAGGAACAAGAGAGAGACAGAACCGTGGCGACGATCGCGGCCCAGAAAATCCGGATCCGACTGAAGGCGTACGACCACGACGCCATAGATCGGGCTGCCCGCGAGATCGTCGAGACCGCGGAGCGCACCGGCGCCTCCGTCTCCGGCCCGGTCCCGCTGCCGACCGAGAAAAACGTCTACTGCGTGATCAAGTCCCCGTTCAAGGACAAGGACTCGCGCGAGCACTTCGAGATCCGCACCCACAAGCGGTTGATCGACATCCTCCAGCCCTCGCCGAAAACGGTCGACTCGCTGCAGCGGCTCGACTCGCTGCCGGCCGGCGTCGACATCGAGATTCGCCTCTAGGAGCCATGATGGCGGCGATCCTCGGCAAGAAGCTCGGCATGACGCAGGTCTTCCGCGAGGACGGCACGGTCGTGCCGGTGACCGTGATCGAGGCCGGGCCCTGCAAGGTGACCGCCGTGCGCGCGGCCGAGCGCGACGGCTACGCCGCCGTGCAGCTCGCCTTCGGCGCGGTCGGCGAGGCGAAGCTGAGCAAGGCCGAACTCGGCCACCTGAAGAAGGCGGGCGCGCCGCCGCTGCGCCACCTGGCCGAGTTCCGCGACGAGGACCTCGGCGCCGAGGAGGGTCCCAAGGTGGGCGACGACGTCACCGTCGCCGCCTTCGAGGCGGGCCAGCGGGTGAAAGTCTCCGGCACCTCGATCGGCAAGGGCTTCCAGGGCGGAATCAAGCGCCACAACTTCGGTCGCGGCCCGGTCAGCCACGGCTCGCACAACGTGCGGGCGCCGGGCTCGATCGGCGCCAGCACCTTCCCCGGGCGCGTCTTCAAAGGCCAGAAGATGCCGGGCCAGATGGGCAACAAGCGCACGACCCAGCGCGGGCTCGAAGTCGCCGAGATCGACGCCGAGCGCAACCTGCTGCTGCTCAAGGGCTCGGTGCCCGGCGCGCGCAACGCGGTGGTCGAGGTGAGAACCGATGGCTAAAGCGACCGTGCTCGGCAAGTCGACCAAAGCCGACCTGCCGAAAGAGCTCTTCGCCGAGCCCTTCCACCACTCGCTGGTGCACGAGACGGCGCGCGCCGACATGGCCGCGCGCCGGCGCGGCACCGCTTCGACCCTGACTCGCGGCGAGGTCGCCTTCACCACGGCCAAGGCCTGGCGCCAGAAGGGCACCGGCCGCGCCCGCGCCGGCACGCTCGGCGTCCCCAACCGCTTCGGCGGCGGCGTCGCCTTCGGTCCCAAGCCGCGCCACTACACGGTCAAGGTCAATCGCAAGGCACGCCGCAAGGCGATGCGCGCGGCGCTCTCGGTGCACGCCGAGCGCGGCAGCGTCGCGGTGCTCGACGCGAGCGCCTTCGAGACGCCGTCGACCAAGGCGGCCGCGCAGGCGCTCGACAAATGGGGCGCCAAGCGGCCGACGCTGGTCGTGCTCGACGCCGAGGAGACCGGCGCGCTGAAGAGCTTCCGCAACATCGACCGGGTCACGGTCGCCGAGGTCGGCGCGATCGGCGTCGCCGACGCGATCGGCGCCGCCTCGATCGCGATCTCCGAGAAGGCTCTGGAGACGCTCAAGGGGAGGCTCGCCTGATGGACGCGCGAACCGTGCTGATCCGCCCTGTGGTCTCCGAGAAGAGCTACGCCCTGATCGCTGAGGGCAAGTACACCTTCAGGGTCGACGACCGCGCCCACAAGACGCAGATCGCCAAGGCGGTCGAAGAGGTCTTCGACGTGGCCGTCGCCGAGGTGCGGACCGCGAAGGTGCGGCCGAAGCCGAAGCGGCGCGGCCTCGGCAAAGGCCGCACGCGCGGCTGGAAGAAGGCGATCGTCCAGCTGATGCCGGGCGAGCAGATCGAGCTGTTCCAGGGCGCCGAGACCGCGTAGGGAGAAACCGATGCCGAACCGCAAAACCAAACCGACCAGCCCCGGGCGCCGCTTCGCCACCTACCCGCTGCGCGAGCAGCTGACGGCGACCGAGCCGGAGCGCAAGCTGACCGAGGGCCTGCGCAAGAGCGGCGGCCGCAACGCCAACGGCCGCGTCACCGCGCGCCACCGCGGCGGCGGCGCCAAGCGGCGCTACCGCAAGATCGACTTCAAGCGGCGCAAGGACGGCGTGCCGGCCAAGGTCGCGGCGATCGAGTACGACCCCAACCGCAGCTGCTACATCGCGCTGATCCACTACGCCGACGGCGAGAAGAGCTACATCCTCGCGCCGGCCAGCCTCGGCGCCGGCGACACCGTCCAGTCGGGCGAGGGCGCCGACGTCAAACCGGGCCACGCGATGGCGCTGGGCGAGATGCCGACCGGCACGATCGTCCACAACGTCGAGCTGACCCCGGGCCAGGGCGGCAAGATGGGCCGCGCCGCCGGCACCGCGATCCAGCTCGTCGCCAAGGAGGGCGAGATGGTGACGCTGCGCCTGCCCTCTTCGGAGATGCGCATGGTGCGGGCCGAGTGCCGCGCCACGGTCGGCCAGCTCTCCAACGCCGAGCACCAGAACGTCAAGGTCGGCAAGGCCGGTCGCAACCGGCACAAGGGCAAGCGCCCGCAGACCAGGGGCGTGGCGATGAACCCGGTCGATCACCCGCACGGCGGCGGCGAGGCCCACCACACGCCGGGCGGGCACCCGGTCACGCCGTGGGGCAAGCCGACGCTCGGTTACCGCACCCGCAAGAAGAGCAAGTCCTCCGACCGCTACATCGTCCGCGGCCGGCGCCGCGGAAAGAAGAAGCGTTAGGGGTGACTGACTAGATGGGACGCTCGACGAAAAAGGGCCCGTGGGTGGAAGCGGCGCTGATGAAGCGGATCGCGGCGATGAACGACTCCGGCCAGAAGCAGATGGTCAAAACCTGGTCGCGGACCTCGACGGTCTTCCCGGAGATGGTCGGCCACACGATCGCCGTCCACGACGGCAAGAAACACGTGCCGGTCTTCATCTCCGAGTCGATGGTCGGCCACAAGCTCGGCGAGTTCGCGCCGACGAGGACCTTCCGCGCCCACTCCGGCACCGGCAAGGGCGAGTAGCGATGGCGCTCGAGAAGAAACAGCGCGACCCGAGCAGCAAGAAAGAGGCCGGGAAAGAGGAGAAGCCGAAAAAACCCGAGGGCAAAAAAGCCACGGCGAAAAAAACGAGCGCGAAAAAAGCCGCGAAAAAAGAGGGTGCGAAAAAGCCCGCCGCCAAGAAAGAGTCTGCGAAAAAAGAGCCGGCGAAGAAAGCCGAGCCGAAGAAAGAGAAGCCGCAGCCGAAGCCGGCGCCGCTGGTCGTCCGCGCCAGCTCGCGCTACGTGCGGGTCGCCCCGCGCAAGGCGCGGCTCGTCGCCGACCAGGTGCGCGGTCTGCAGATCGACCGGGCGCGGGCGCTGCTGCAGTTCTCGCCGCGCGGCGCCGCGCGCGACATCGGCAAGTTGATCGAGTCGGCCGCCGCCAACGCGGAGAACAACCACGACCTCGTCGCCGACGAGATGCGGGTTGCCGAGATCACCGTCGACGAAGGCCCGACGCTGCACCGCTACCGGCCGCGGGCGCTGGGCCGGGCGACCCCGATCAACAAGCGAACCAGCCACATCGCTGTGGCCCTGAGCCCCGAAGAGGAGATCTGATGGGACAGAAGATCCACCCCGGTGGCTTTCGGGTCGGCTACATCCAGGACTGGAAATCGAACTGGTTCGACGAGAAGGGCTTCGCCGACGTGCTCGAGGAGGATCTGGCGATCCGCAGCCACATCGAAGGCAAACTGGCCCACGCCGGCCTCTCCGACATCACGATCGAGCGTCGCGGCGAGGTCTCGGTGGACATCCACACGGCCCGCCCGGGCATCGTGATCGGCAAATCGGGCAGCGAAGTGGACGCCCTGCGCAAGGAGCTGCACAAGCTCACCGGCAGCCCGGTGAAAGTCAACATCCGCGAGGTCAAGCGGCCCGAGCTCGACGCCAAGCTGGTCGCCCAGTCGATCGCCGAGCAGCTGCAGAACCGGGTCGCCTTCCGGCGGGCGATGAAACGCGCCCTGACCTCGGCGATGCGCTCCGGGGCGAAAGGCGTGAAGCTGCAGGTCTCCGGTCGCCTCGGCGGCGCCGAGATGGCGCGGACCGAAAGCTACTCGGACGGCCGCGTGCCGCTGCACACGCTGCGCGCCAACATCGACTACGGCTTCTACGAGGCGCGCACGACCGCGGGCCGGATCGGCGTCAAGTGCTGGATCAACAAGGGCGAGGTGATGCCCGAGGGCTTCCGCTCCGACCAGGTCCCCGCCGACGGCGAGGCGCCGCCCCAGGGCGGCGGCCGCGGCCGCGGCAACCGGCCGGGCGATCGCGCCGGCGGACGCAGCGGGGGAGGTCGCTAGTCATGCTGATGCCGAAGCGGGTCAAGCACCGCAAACAGATGCGCGGCCGGATGCGCGGCAACACCAAGGGCGGCAGCCACGTCGCCTTCGGCGAGTACGGGCTGAAGGCGCTCGACCGCGGCTGGATCACCAACCGCCAGATCGAGGCCGCCCGTGTCGCGATGACGCGCAAGATCAAACGCGGCGGCAAGGTCTGGATCAACATCTTCCCCGACAAGCCCTACACGAAGAAGCCCGCCGAGACGCGGATGGGCTCGGGCAAGGGCAACCCGGAGGGCTGGGTCGCCGTGGTCAAGCCCGGCAAGGTGATGTTCGAGCTCGCCGGCGTGCCCGAGGAGCTGGCCCGCGAGGCGCTGCGCCTGGCCGGCCACAAGCTCCCGGTGAGGACCAAATTCGTGATGCGCGAGGGGGTCGAGCACTGATGAAGGCCGCCCAGGCGCACGACATGAAAGACGACGAGCTGGTGGCGAAACTGATCGACGCGAAGCAGGAGGCGTTCAACCTGCGCTTCCGCCACGCGACCGGCGAGCTGGAGAACACCGCCCGGCTCGGTCAGGCGAAGCGCGACGTGGCGCGGCTGCTGACCGTCGCCAAGGAGCGGGGGATCGACGTGCGGCGAGAGCTGAGGAAATGATGGCTGAGGACGAGACGAAAAAAGACGAGACGACTGACGAGACGGCTCAGGACGAGACGTCTGCGGCCGCGGGTCCTGCTCCGGAGGAGGGGGGGTCCGAGGCTGCGCTGGGTTCCTCGCCTGAGGAGTCTGCGGCTGGGGCTGAGGAGTCTGAGGGGCGAGGAACGGACGCCGCTTCCGCCTCGGACCCCCCCTCCTCCGAATCACCCGCGGAAGATGAGGGTGGCGCCGAGCAGGCTCCGGCCGAGGAGGCGGAAGCCCCGGCGACTGACAAGGCCGATGCGGCTGAGAGCGAGCCCTCCGAGGAGGATCAGCTTCCCTGGAAGGAGCGGCGCAGGTTGCAGCGGTCGCGCCGTCCGCACAAGCCTGGGCCGCAGCGGACTGTCGAGGAGCGGAAGGCGGAGCGCGAGGCGGTTCGCAAGCGGAAGGCTGAGGAACGGCGCAAGGAACGGGCCGCGGCGAAGAAAGACCGGACCGCCGGGACCGGGACGCCGGTGGCGGAGAAGGACTCCAACGCTGCCAAGGTGCGGCAGGGGATCGTCGTCTCTGGCAAAGCCGACAAGACGATCACGGTCCGTGTCGACATCGTCCGCCGTCACCCGACCTACGAGAAGGTGATCCGCCGCTCGCGCACGCTGCACGCGCACGACGAGCGCAACGAGGCCGGCGAGGGCGACACCGTGCGCGTGGTCGAGACCCGGCCGATGTCGAAGACGAAGCGCTGGCGCCTGGTCGAGGTTCTGGAGAAGGCGAAGTAGCGATGATCCAGCAGGAGTCGAGATTGAAAGTCGCCGACAACTCGGGCGCCCGCGAGATCCTCTGCATCCGCGTCAAAGGCGGCTCGCACCGCCGCTACGCCGGTGTCGGCGACGTGATCACGGCGACGGTCAAACAGGCCAGCCCGCAGGGCGGCGTGCGCAAGGGCGAGGTCGTCCAGGCGGTCGTCGTGCGAACAAAGAAGCAGCTCGGTCGCTCCGACGGCACCTACATCTCCTTCGACGAAAACGCCGCGGTGCTGATCGACCCGGGCTCGAACAACCCGCGCGGCACCCGCATCTTCGGCCCGGTGGCGCGCGAGCTGCGCGAGCGCAACTTCATGAAAATCGTCTCGCTCGCCCCGGAGGTTCTCTGATGCCCAAGCCGATGAAGGTCAGGGCCGACGACACGGTCAAGGTGATCGGCGGCAAGGACGCCGGCAAGACCGGGCGCGTCACGCGCACCGAACCGAAGCGCGAATTCGTCTACGTCGAGGGCCTCAACATGGTCAAGCGGCACGAAAAACCGCGGCCGGTGCAGGACGTGCAGAAAGCGGGCCAGCAGCTCGGCGGGATCGTCGACAAGGAGGGCCCGATCCACGTCTCCAACGTGATGGTGCTCGACCCGAAAGACAACAAGCCGACGCGCGTCGGCGTGCGCCGCGACAAAGGCGGCAAGCGCGAGCGCTACGCGAAGCGAAGCGGGGTGAGCCTCTGATGGAGGCCGCGACGACCCCGCAGTCCCAGGCCGCGCCGCCGCCGCGCCTGCGCGAGCGCTACGAGCAGGACCTCGTGCCCGCGCTGACGCGCAAGTTCGGCTACTCCTCGGCGATGCAGGTCCCGCGCCTGCAGAAGATCGTGCTCAACATGGGCCTCGGCGAGGCCAAGCAGAACGCGAAGATGCTCGAGGCCGCGCAGGAGCAGCTGGCGACGATCGCCGGCCAGTACCCCAACGTGCGCCGGGCGCGCAAGTCGATCGCCTCGTTCAAGGTGCGCGAGGGGATGCCGGTCGGCCTCTCGGTGACCCTGCGGCGGGCGCGGATGTGGGAGTTCCTCGACCGCCTGACCTCGATCGCCGTGCCCCGGATCCGTGACTTCCGCGGGCTCAACCCGCGCTCCTTCGACGGCCGCGGCAACTACTCGATGGGCGTGAAAGAGCAGCTGATCTTCCCGGAAATCGACTACGACTCGATCGACGAGGTGCGTGGTCTCGACGTTACGATCGCGACCTCGGCGCCGACCGACGAGGAGGCGTTCGAGCTGTTGCTGGGGCTGGGCATGCCGTTCGCCAAAGAGGGCCGTCCCGGCGGCGCGGCGGAGGCCGAGGCCGAGGCGGAGGAGGAGCAGCGCAAAGAGGAGGCCCGCCAGCGGGCCGAGGCCGAGCGGGCCGCGCTGGAGCAGTTGAAAGAGGAGAACCCCGACGCGTACGCGACGCCGGAGCCCGAGGCCGAAGAGGGCGAGGGCGGCGACGAGGGCGAGGGCGACGAAGCCGACGGCTCAGCCGGCGAGGAGGATTCTGAAGATGGCTAAGACTTCGATGAAGGTGAAGCAGGGCCGCAAGGCCAAGTTCAAGTCGCGCGAGTACAACCGCTGCCGGCGCTGCGGGCGCCCGCGCGGCTACTTCCGCAAGTTCGGCCTCTGCCGGATCTGCCTGCGCGAGGCCGCCCACGAGGGGTACGTCCCCGGAATGACCAAGTCGAGCTGGTAGGCGGGACCGAGAGCATGCTCAACGATCCGATCTCCGATTACCTGACCCGGCTCCGCAACGCGCTCGGCTCCGGCCACGACGACGTGCGGATTCCGGCCTCGCGACTGAAGGAGGAGATGACCCGCATCCTCAAGGAGCAGGGCTACATCGCCGACTTCGCCCGCAAGCCCGGCAAGGTCGGCGAGGCGCTCGAGATCCGGCTCAAGTACAGCGAGGACCGGCTGCCGGCGATCGCCGGCCTCGAGCGGATCTCGCGACCTGGCCGTCGCCGCTACGTCGATCACAAGGAAGTGCCGCGCGTGCACGGCGGCACCGGCACGGCGATCATCAGCACCTCGGTCGGCGTGATGACCGGCCACGAAGCGACGCAGAAGGGCGTCGGCGGCGAGGTCGTCGCCTACGTCTGGTGAGAAGGAACCGATGAGCCGGATTGGCAGAAAACCGATCGCAGTCCCCGAGTCCGTCACGGTCGACGTCGCCCCTGGGCGGGTCGCCGTCAAGGGTCCGAAGGGCGAGCTCGCGCAGAGCTTCGACGCCGAGATGAAGGTCGAGCAGGAGAACGGCACGGTGACCGTCAGCCGCCCGACCGACCGCGGCGAGCACCGCGCCCTGCACGGGCTTACGCGCAGCCTGATCGCGAACATGGTCGAGGGCGTCGTCGACGGCTTCGAGCGCAAGCTGGAGATCCAGGGCGTCGGCTACCGCGCCCAGCTCAAGGGCAAGACTCTGGAGATGGCGCTCGGCTACTCCCATCCGGTCTCGATCGAGCCGCCCGAGGGCATCGAGTTCGAGGTTCCGCAGCCGACCGAGGTGATCGTGCGCGGGATCGACAAGCAGCTCGTCGGCCAGGTCGCCGCCGACATCCGCAAGCGCCGCCCCCCGGAGCCCTACAAGGGCAAGGGAATCCGCTACAGCGACGAGCACGTCGTCAGGAAGGTGGGCAAGCGCGCATGACCGTCATGACCAAGCCACAGCAGCGCCTGCGCCGGCGCCGCCGCGTCCGCGCCCGCATCGTCGGCAGCGCCGCGCGCCCGCGTCTCTCGGTCTACCGCTCCAACCGCGGCATCTTCGCCCAGCTCGTCGACGACGCCGCCGGCCACACCCTGGCCGCGGTCAACTGGACCGAGCCGGAGCTGCGCAAGCTCGCCGCCGAAGCCCAGGCGAAGAAGGCGGGCGAGCTGCTCGCCGAGCGGGCCAAGGCTGCCGGGATCGAGAGCTGCGTCTTCGATCGCGGCGGCTACAAGTTCCACGGCCGGGTCAAGGCCCTGGCCGAAGGCGCCCGCGAGGGAGGGCTGAAGTTCTGATGGCTCCCCGCGCATCGTCCAGCCAGCTACCCTGTCCGGTCCGATGAAGGGCATGGACATGACGAATGTGGAGACGGTGAGCCCGCGCGGGCTCGATCTCCAGGAGCGCGTGATCGAGATCAACCGCGTCGCCAAGGTGGTCAAGGGCGGCCGCCGCTTCTCCTTCACCGCGCTGGTCGCCGTCGGCGACGAAGAGGGCGTCGTCGGGATCGGCTACGGCAAGGCCCGCGAGGTCCCGCTGGCGATCCAGAAGGCGGTCGAGAACGCCCGCAAGAGCTTGATCCGCGTGCCCAAATACGGGCAGACGCTGACCCACAAAATCATCGGCCGCTACGGCGCCGGCCACGTCGTCCTGCGCCCGGCCAGCCCCGGTACCGGCGTGATCGCCGGCGGCGGCGTGCGTGCCGTGCTCGAGCTCGGCGGAGTGCGCGACGTGCTGACCAAGAGCATCGGGACGCAGAATCCGATCAACCTGGTCAAGGCGACCATGGACGGGCTCGTGCGGTTGCGGCGGCCTGAGGAGGTTGCCGAGATTCGCGGGCTCACCGTGGCTCAGGTGCTTGGAGTGCAAGGGACCAACGGGTCTGCCGCGGGTCCTGTCGCGGGCGAGGGGGGGTCCGGGGCTGCGCTGGGTTCCTCGCCTGCTGAGTCTGAGGGTGAGTCTGCTGAGGGTGAGGGGCGAGGAACGGACGCCGCTTTCGCCCCGGACCCCCCCTCGCCCGCGCCACCCGCGGATGAGGCCGCTGGGGACTCGCAGGGCCAGGCCGCTGAGGCGGGCGCCCCGGCGGAGGAGAAAGCTGAGGAGAAGTCGGGCGAGGGTGAGGGCTCGTGAGCGGGGTCAAGATCACGCAGGTCAAGTCGGCGAACGGGTCCAACCCGAGCCAGAAAGCGACGTTGTATGCGCTTGGGCTGGGGAAGATCGGGAACGCCGCGGAGAAGAAGGATTCGCCGCAGCTGCAGGGGCAGCTGAAGGTCGTCTCGCACCTCGTGGAGGTCGACGGTGGCTGAGAAAGCTTCGAAAGGGACTCCTCGCAGTGAGGAGATCGGGCTGCACAATCTGCGGCCGAAGCCGGGGTCGCGGCGGCCGCGCAAGCGGCTGGGTCGCGGCGAGGGCTCGGGGCTGGGGAAGACCTCAGGTCGCGGGCACAAGGGCTACGGCTCGCGCTCGGGCTCGAAGCGCAAGGCCGGCTACGAGGGCGGCCAGAACCCGATCCACATGCGGATGCGAAAGCTGCGCGGCCCGCACAAAAAGCAGTCGATGCCGTTCGAGAACTTCCGCACCTCGACCCAGCCGGTCAACGTCGGCGACCTCGAGGCCCGCTTCGACGCCGGCGCCGAGGTCAACCCGCGGACGCTGAAGGAGAAGGGCCTGGCCAAGGGCTCCGACCCGGTCAAGGTCCTCGCCCGCGGCGAGATCTCGAAGAAGCTGGACATCCACGCGCACGCCTTCAGCGCGGCCGCCAGGGAGAAGATCGAGGCAGCCGGCGGTTCCTGTCACACTCTGGAGTCGTAATGCTCAGGACTATTGCGAACGCTTTCGCCGTCGCGGAGATTCGCAAGAAACTCGCGTTCACGGCGGCGATGCTCCTGCTCTACCGGCTCGGCGCCTACATCCCGGCGCCCGGCGTCGACGTCAACGCCGTCAAGGAACTCTCGGAAAACTTCGCCGGCAGCAACATCCTCGGCTTCCTCAACCTGTTCTCCGGCGGCGGCCTCTCGCGGCTCTCGCTGTTCGCGCTGGGGATCATGCCCTACATCACCGCCTCGATCATCCTGCAGCTGCTTACCGTGGTCGTGCCCTCGCTGGAGAAACTGCAGAAAGAAGGCGAGGTCGGGCAGCAGAAAATCACCCAGTACACGCGCTACCTCACCGTCGGGCTCGCCTTCGGGCAGTCCTTCGGCTACGTCTTCCTCTTCCGCTCCTTCGGCAACGAAGCGGGCAACAACTTCCTCGGCTCGCTCGGCGGCGCCAAGATCCTGCTGATCGTGATCTGCCTGACGGCGGGCTGCACGCTGCTGATGTGGCTCGGCGAGCTGATCACCCAGCGCGGCATCGGCAACGGCATCTCGCTGATGATCTTCGCCTCGATCGTCTCCGGCCTGCCGGGTGGCATCCAGGCCTGGTGGACCAACCCCGACCAGGTCTTCGTCGTGATGATGCCCTTCATCGCATTGGCGGTGATCGTCGCGATCGTCTTCGTCCAGGAGGGGCAGCGGCGCATCCCGGTCCAGTACGCGAAACGCATGGTCGGCCGCAAAATGACCTCGGGCGGCTCCACCTACCTGCCGCTGCGGGTCAACATGGCCGGCGTCATCCCGGTCATCTTCGCCGCCTCGATCATGGCCTTCCCACCGACGATCGGCCAGCTGCTCAACACGCCCGCCGCGCTCGACTTCGCCGCCTTCTTCAGCCCCAACGGCTGGGCCTACGTGGTCGGCGAGGTGTTCTTCATCATCGTCTTCACCTACTTCTACACGGCGGTCACCTTCAACCCGGTCGACCAGGCGGACAACCTGAAGAAATACGGCGGCTTCATACCCGGCGTGCGTCCCGGCCGGCCGACGGCCGAGTACCTCGACCGCATCCTCTCCCGTCTCACCTTCCCCGGCGCCCTCTACCTGGGCGCGGTCGCGGCGCTGCCGACGATCCTGATCAGCCAGACCTCCGCCAACTTCTTCTTCGGCGGAACCTCGATCCTGATCGTGATCGGGGTGGCATTGGATACGGTCAAGCAATTAGAGGCTCAACTCATGATGCGCAACTACGAGGGCTTCCTCAAATAGAACTCAACCTCGTACTTCTCGGCCCGCCCGGCAGCGGCAAGGGCACCCAGGGCGAGCGGCTTCAGGAAGACCTGCAGCTGCCCTACTGGGCGACCGGCGACATCCTGCGCGCCGCGGTGCGCGAGGAAACCGAGCTGGGCAAGACGGCGAAGGAGTACATGGACCGCGGCGACCTGGTGCCGGACGAGGTGATCGTCGGCGCGATCGCCGAGCGGATCGACTCCGCCGAGGCGGCCGACGGCTTCATCCTCGACGGCTTTCCGCGCACCGTGCCGCAGGCGGAAGCGCTGGCGGCGAAGCTCGACGAGCTCGGCCGCGGCCTGACCGCGGTCCTGCTGATCGACGCGAGTGACGACGAGGTGATGCGGCGGCTCGGCGGGCGCCGCACCTGCACCGAGAACGGCCACGTCTTCCACGTCGAGCTCAATCCGCCCGAGACCGAGGGCGTCTGCGACGTCGACGGCAGCGAGCTGATCGTCCGCGACGACGACAAGCCCGAGGTGATCCGCCACCGGCTCGGCACCTATCACGAGAAGACCGAGCCGCTGATCGAGTTCTACGACCACCTCAGCCTGCTGCGCCGGATCGACGGCGCCGCCCCACCGGACGCGGTCGCCGACGAGCTCCGCCGCACCCTGTCGACCCTCAAACTCGAAGCCGACCAGACCGTCTGAGATGGCCATCTAGCAGCTTCGGCGGGCGGCTAGCGTGTACCGGATGATCATCCGCAAGACTCCCGAGCAGGTCGAGAAGATGGCCGCCTCGGGCCAGATCCTCGTGCGCTGCCTGCGCATGCTCGCCTCCAAGGCGCGCGCCGGCGTCACGACCAAGGAGCTCGACCGGGCAGCGGAGAAGTTCATCCGCTCGCAGGGCGCCGAGCCGGCGTTCAAGGGCTACCGGGGCTTCCCCGGCTCGATCTGCTCCTCGCCCAACTCGATGGTCGTGCACGGGATCCCCGGGCCATACGAGCTGAAGCGGGGCGACGTGCTCTCGATCGACGTCGGCGTGATCAAGGACGGTTGGGTCTCCGACGCCGCGGTCACGCTGCCGATCGGCTCGGTCTCGCCCGAGGCGCGCAAGCTGCTCGACGTGACGAAAGGGGCGCTGTTCGCCGGCGCGGAGCAGATGCGGCCCGGCAACCACCTCGGCGACGTCTCCGCCGCGATCCAGAAGGCGGTCGAGATCGAAGGACTCTCGATCATCCGCACGCTGGTCGGCCACGGGATCGGCCGCGACATGCACGAGGACCCGCAGGTGCCCAACTTCGGCGAGCCCGGCAAGGGGCCGGAGCTGGAGGAGGGCACCGTGCTGGCGATCGAGCCGATGGTCAACGCCGGCGGCCCGCTCGTCCGCATGGGCGACGACGGCTGGGCCGTCTACTCGCAGGACGGCTCCCTCGCCGCCCACTTCGAGTTCACCGTCGCCGTCACAGCCGACGGCCCGCGCATCCTCACCCCCTGGCACGAAGACGACTGAGCCCAGACGTCCGCAGGGGCGGCGGAGGCCGGGGTGCCTCCGCGTGAATTGACCACCGCGCGAGAGCGTGGTGGTCAATTCCCCCGAGGCCACCCCCGACCACCCCAGCCGACCGGTCCTCGAAGCGCGTCCCCTGCTATCTTTCCCGGTCGGCCCACAGGGCCGTTTGTGCCTGCCTGTCCGATTCATGGGGCGGGCGGGAGTCCTGTAGTCAGACGAACCCCGGAGCAATGAAGGTCCGAGCTTCCGTAAAGCCGATGTGCGAAAAGTGCAAGGTGATCCGCCGTAACGGGGCGGTCCTTGTGATCTGCTCGAATCCCCGCCACAAGCAGAGGCAGGGCTAGAGCATGGCGCGCATCGCGGGCATCAACATCCCGGTCGACAAGCGGACCGAGATCGGCCTCACCTACATCTTCGGCATCGGTCGCTCCACCGCGCAGGAACTCGTCGCCGAGGCCGGCGTCGATCCCAACACCAAGGTCAAGGACCTGACCGAGGAAGAGGTCGTGAAGCTGCGCGAGGCGGTCGAGCGGCGCGAGGTCGAGGGCGACCTGCGGCGCGAGCGCTCCCAGGACGTCAAACGGCTGATGGAGATCGGCTCCTACCGCGGCCTGCGCCACCGGCGCGGCCTGCCGGTGCGGGGTCAGCGGACGAAGACCAACGCGCGCGGCCGCAAGGGTCCGCGCCGGATGAGCATCGCCGGCAAGCGCAAGGCGCCGTCGCCGAAGTAGGGGAGAGATGGCAGCCGCGAAAAAACCAGCCAAAGGTCGTGCGCGCCGGCGGGCGAAAAAGAACATCGCCTACGGCCAGGCGCACATCAAGACCTCTTTCAACAACACGATCGTCACCCTGACCGACACCCAGGGCAACGTCATCGCCTGGGAGTCCGCCGGCTCGGCCGGGTTCAAAGGCTCGCGCAAGTCGACCCCGTTCGCCGCGCAGGTCACCGCCGACGCCGCGGCCAAGAAGGGGATGGAACACGGGCTCGAAAAAGTCGAGGTCTTCGCCAAGGGCGCCGGCTCGGGCCGCGAGACCGCGATCCGCTCGCTGCAGGCCGCCGGCCTCGACGTGACCACGGTCAAGGACGTCTCGCCGCAGGCCCACAACGGCTGCCGCCCGAAGAAGCGGAGGAGGGTCTAGATGGCGCGCGACACGGGCGCACAGTGCAAGCAGTGCCGCCGCGAGGGCCAGAAGCTCTTCCTCAAGGGCGAGCGCTGCTTCACCGACAAGTGCGGGGTCGAGCGCCGCTCCTACCCGCCCGGCGAGCACGGCCGTGGCCGCATGCGCCAGTCCGAGTACCGGGTGCAGCTGCGCGAGAAGCAGAAGACGCGCCGCTACTACCAGGTGCTCGAGAACCAGTTCCGCGCCTACTACGAGAAGGCCTCGCGCCAGGACGGCGTCACCGGCGAGAACCTCCTGCGACTGCTGGAGTCCCGCCTCGACAACGTCCTCGTGCGGCTCGGCTTCGCCGCCTCGCGCCGCCAGGCCCGCCAGCTCGTCCGTCACGGGCACTGGCTGGTCAACGGTCGCCGGGTCGACGTGCCCTCCTACCAGGTGCGCCCCGAGGACGTGATCTCGATCAAAGCCGGCTCGGCCGCGACCGACACGATTCGCAAAGCGACCGAGCTCGTCTCGACCGTGCCGGCCTGGCTGCAGGCCGACCACGACTCGCTCACCGCCAAGGTCCTGCGCTATCCCGAGCGCGCGGAGATCTCGGCGCCGGTGCAGGAGCAGCTGATCGTCGAGCTGTACTCCAAGTAGTCCGGACCCGATTCTGAAACACCCATACGCAAGGAACTCATGACCACTGACTTTCAGGTCCCTCGTATCACCGCAGAGAAAGCCGACGACCGTCGCGGCACGTTCACGATCGAGCCGCTCGACAAGGGCTTCGGCTACACCTTCGGCAACAGCCTTCGTCGCGTCCTGCTCTCCTCGCTGGGCGGCGCCGCCGTCACCAGCGTCCGCATCGAGGGCGTCGCGCACGAGTTCTCCAGCGTGCCGGGCGTCAAGGAGGACGTCACCGACATCGTCCTCAACCTGAAGGACCTCGTCGTCCGCATGCACACCGATGCCGACGAGGTCGAGGCGCCGCTGGTGGCGACCGGCCCGGGCGAGGTCAAGGCGAAGGACATCGACCTGCCCTCCGGCGTCGAGATCCTCAACCCGGACGCGCCGATCGCGACGCTCGAGAAAAAAACCAAGCTCGAGGTCTACCTGACGATCGGCCGCGGTCGTGGCTACTCGCCCGCCGAGGAGAACAAGTCCGACGACCAGCCGATCGGCGTGATCCCGATCGACTCGATCTTCTCGCCGATCCGGCGCGCCTCCTACTCGGTCGCGACCGCCCGTGTCGGCCAGCGGACCGACTTCGACAAGCTGACCCTGGAGCTGGAGACCGACGGCTCGATCGAGCCGGCCGCGGCGCTGCGCGAGGCCTCCGAGATCCTGATCAAGACGCTGGCGATCTTCACCGACGCCGAGCGGGTCGAGGAGCTGACCGCGCGCGAGGCGATCGCCCCGGCGCTGCCGGGCGGCGACGGCCTCTCCGCCGTCGGCGGTGACGGCGGCAACGCGGCGAACAACGGCCTCGACGAGATCCTGATCGAGGAGCTCGAGCTCGGCGTGCGCTCCTACAACTGCCTCAAGCGCGCCGGCGTGCAGACGGTCGGCGACCTGGTCCGCAAGACCCGCTCGGAGCTGAACGCGATCCCCAACTTCGGCTCGAAATCGATCGAGGAAGTGATCGAGACCCTGCAGGCGCGCGGTCTCGATCTCTCCCAGGACTAGCGAGGGGACGGGCGAGCGAGAATCCGATGCGCCACCGCAGGAAGCGAAACAAGCTGAGCCGCGACGCGGCGCATCGGGAGTCGTTGCTCGCCAACCTCTCCAAGCAGCTGATCGAGCACGAGCGGATCAAGACCAGCCAGGCGAAGGCGAAGGCGGTCAAGCCCGAGGTCGAGCAGCTGATCACGCTGGCCAAGCGCGGCGACCTGCACGCGCGCCGGCAGGCGCTCGCGACCCTGCACAACGACAAGTTCGTCGTGCACAAGCTGTTCGAGGAGGTCGCCCCGCGCTACACCAAGCGGCCCGGGGGGTACACCCGGATCGTCAAGTTGGGCCCGCGCCGCTCGGACTCGACCGAGATGGTCTACCTCGAGCTCGTCTGACGTCGGAGGAGCGCGGCTACGGGGTGCCCCTCGCCCCGACAAAACGCGGTCTAATTAGACCGCGTTTTTGAGTATCCGCCGGTTCGAGGGGCACCCCGCATCCGCGCTTCATACGTCTGCATACTCCGCGTCTGTGACGACCGTTCGGCTCGACATCGAATACGACGGGTCCGGCTTCAGGGGCTGGGCGGCTCAGGCCGGCTTGAGGACCGTGCAGGGGGAGCTGGAGGCTGGGCTGGCGAGGGTGCTGCGCGAGGAGGTGAAGCTGACGGTTGCCGGGCGGACGGACGCCGGAGTGCATGCGCTGGGACAGGTTGCGAGCTTCGGGATGGAGGGCGGGCTGCCGCGGGATCTCGCCAGAAGCTTGAACGGGGTAGGCCCGGGTGACATCGCGGTTACGGCGGCGAGCGTCGTCGAGGAGAGCTTCGACGCTCGGCGCAGCGCCCGGTCGCGCAGCTACCTCTACCGCGTCCTGGCCCGCTCGAGCCCAAGCCCGTTTGAGCGCGGGCGGGCGCTCTGGTGGCCGCACCGCTTTGACCTGGAAGCTCTGGAAGCTTGCGCCGCTGCTCTGGTCGGCACGCACGACTTCACGGCATTCACCCCCACCCAAACCGATCACGTGCGCTTTGAGCGCGACGTCCTCGCCGCAAGCTGGCAGCGCGAGGGCGACGTCCTAAGCTTCCGTATCACCGCCGACGCCTTCATGCGCAACATGGTCCGCGTTCTCGTCGGCACGATGCTCGAGGCCGGCTCGTCGCGGCGGAGCGGGGAGAGCTTCGTCCAGCTCCTCGACGGCGCTCCCCGCGACTCGGCGGGCGACACCGCACCACCTCACGGTCTCTACCTCGAGTCGGTTTCCTACGCCTGAGGAGGGAGGAGGGGGACCCTCCCGAACCGGCGGATACTCAAAAACGCGGTCTAATTAGACCGCGTTTTGTCGGGGCGGGAGGGTCCCCCTCCTCCCTCGCCCAAGAGGCCCCGCAGGCCGACCTCGTCGAGGATCTCGGTCTCCAGCTGTTCGGCCTTGGCCAGCTTCGAGCCGGGGTTCTCGCCGGCGACGACGTAGTCGGTCTTCTTCGAGACCGAGCTGACGACTTTGCCGCCGGCTGACTTGATCAGCGCCGCCGCCTGCTCGCGGGTCAGCTCCGGCAGGGTGCCGGTGAGGACGAGGGACTTGCCTTCCAGCGGCCCGCCCTCGGCGCGCCGTTCGTTCTCGCCCGCCTCCAGCCGCAGACCCCTGGCCTTGAGCTTCTCGACCAGCGCCCAGGTCGGCTCGTCGGCGAGCGACTCGGCGATCTGCCGGGCCATGATCGGCCCCACCCCCTCGACCTCCTCGATCCGCTCCGGATCGGCCTCGTGCAGGGCGTCGATCGAGCCGAAGTGGTCGGCGAGCGCCTCGGCGGTGACCGCGCCGACGCCGGGCAGGCCGAGCGCGTAGAGCACTCGTTTGAACGGCCGCCCGCGCGAGGCGTCGATCGCCGCGACCAGGTTGCGGGCCGAGACCTCGCCGAAGCCCTCGAGGTCGGCGAGCCGCTCCTCGTCGAGCTCGTAGATGTCGGCGACGTCCTCGATCATCCCTTCTTCGAGGAAGCGCAGCGCCTGCTTCTCGCCGAGGCCGTCGATGTCCATCGCCCCGCGGCTGACGAAGTGCTTGACGTGCTGGAACGACTGCCCGGGGCAGCCGGAGCGGTTGGGGCAGATCGTGAACACCGCGTCCTCGGGCTTGACCGTCGGCGTGCCGCAGGCCGGGCACTTCTTCGGGGGACGGGGTCGCCGGGCGCCCTTCCTGCGGCGCTGGCTCAGCGGCGCGACGACCTGCGGGATCACGTCGCCGGCCCGCATCACGACGACCTCGTCGCCGACGCGGACGTCCTTGCGCGCCAGATCCTCCTCGTTGTGCAGCGTCGCGGTCGAGACCGTGACGCCGCCGACGTGGACCGGCTCGAGCATCGCGAACGGCACCAGGTGGCCGGTGCGGCCGACGTTCCAGACGACGTCGAGCAGCTTCGTCGTCGCCGTCGTCGGCGCGAACTTCCAGGCGATCGCCCAGCGCGGCTCGCGCCCGACCACGCCCAGCTCGCGCCACAGGGCTCGCTCGTCGATCTTGACGACGACGCCATCGATCTCGTAGTCGAGCCGCTCGCGCCGCTCCTCCCACCAGCGGCAGCGCTCGACCACCGACTCGATCCCGTCGTGGTGCTCGGTGTCGGGATTGACCTTGAAGCCGCGCTCGCGCAGCCACTCGACCTCCGCGCTGTGGCTCGCCGGGTCGAGGCCGCGCGTCGCGCCGAGCCCGTAGCACCAGATCGAGAGCGGCCGTTCGGCGGCGAGCGCCGGGTCGAGCTGGCGGATCGAGCCGGCGGCCGAGTTGCGCGGGTTGGCGAAGGCCGGCTCGCCGGCCTCGGCGCGGCGCTCGTTGAGGGCTTTGAAGTCGGCGATCGGCAGGTAGACCTCGCCGCGCACTTCGATCAGCTCGGGCGCGTCGTCGATGCGCAGCGGGATCGCCCCGATCGTGCGCAGGTTGCGGGTCACGTCCTCGCCGATCCGCCCGTCGCCGCGGGTCGCGCCGCGGCTCAGCACGCCGTCCTCGTAGGTCAGGGCGATCGCCAGGCCGTCGATCTTCGGCTCGGTCGTGTAGCTGAGCTCGGCCGCGCCGATGTCGAGCCGTTTGAGGTGGTTGCGCACGCGCGTCTCCCAGGCGCGCAGCTCCTCCTCGTCGCGGGCGTTGGCGAGCGAGAGCATCTGCTCGTGGTGCTCGACCTGCTCGAAGCGCTCCAGCGGCGGCGCCCCGACCCGCTGCGTCGGCGAGTCGGGCGTGCGCAGCTCGGGATGGTCGGACTCGATCGCGCGCAGCTCGTCGAGCAGCTCGTCGTACTCGTCGTCGCCGATCAGCGGGTCGTCGAGGACGTAGTACCGGTGGTTGTGCCGCGCCAGCTCGCGGCGCAGCTCGGCGGCGCGCTTCTCGTCGCCAGCGGCGCTCACACCGAGGAGGGGGCGCTCGCCGCCAGCATCCGCTCCAGCGGCCAGCCGCGCAGGCGCTCGAGCTCGCCGTGGTCGGTCAGGTCGAAGTGGATCGGCGTGACCGCGATCCGCCCCTGCGAGACCGCCATCAGGTCGCTCCCCTCGAGTTGCTCGAAGCCCGGCTCCCAGCCGTAGATCTCGTAGCGGCGGCGGCCCCCCTCGTCCTCGTCGACGAGCTTCAGCTTGTCGTTGTAGACGCGTTTGCCGAGCTTCGTCACCTCGATCCCGGTCGGCTCTCCGGTGGGGCAGTTGACGTTGATCAGCGTTTCCGGCGGCATCGGCTCCTCGCGCAGCCCCGCGACGAGCTGGGCGAGGAAGGCCGCGGCGACGGCGAAGTCGAAGCGCCCGCTGACGTAGCCCATGCCGCCGCCGGAGGACTGCTGGGAGATCGCCAGGGCGGGGATCCCGAGCACGATGCCCTCGAAGGCGGCGGCCACGGTGCCCGAGTAGGTGATGTCGTCGCCGAGGTTGGCACCGTGGTTGATCCCGGAGACGATCAGGTCGGGGCGCTGGCCGATCAGCCCCAGCTCGCCGAAGCGCACGCAATCGACCGGCGTGCCGTCGGTGGCGAAGCCGCGGTCGCCGTCGCCGAACTCGACCTCCTCGACCTCCAGCGGCGAGCGCGTCGTGATGCTGCGCGCGGTCGCGCTGCGGTTGGAGTCCGGCGCGATCACCTCGACCTCGACCCCGTCGATCTCGCGCAGCGCCCGCCGCGCCGCCTGCAGGCCGGGGGCGGAGATCCCGTCGTCGTTGGTCAGCAGCACACGCACGGGGCCGATTCTAGGTGCAGGGTGCGGCGGGCCGGAGACCCGCGTGTGAACTGACTCTCAGACGCCTGCCTCCTGGCACGTTCAGCGCGCCACGCGCGCGTCTGGGCCAGTCACGGTTGGGCCATGCCCCTCGCTCAGATCGGCCCGCTGACTTCGCTTGCCGAGAGCGCGGCCGCCGCTGTTGGCGCCGGCATGCTCCTCGGCAGCTTTGCCGTGGGCATGAGGGGACTTCTGCGGAAGTCGTCGATGCGAGGGCTCGAGCAGATTGCCCTGCGCGGCGGATACTTCGGCGGCGCAGCCGGCGTCGTGCTGATACTTGTAGACATAATCATTCGCTAAGCTTGAAGACAATGGATCTCGATCTGCGCAATGTCCATATAGCTCTGGCCGTCGGAACCGTCGTCCTGATCGTTGGCTGCTACCTGTTCAGAAATGCGGGCGAAGACGCACTGCAGCTGGTCGGCATCGCGATGTTTGTCGTCGCACTCGGAACGCTCTTCTTCCTCGACGAGCGCGACGAACGCCGGCACAAAGGCGGTCAGTAGGAGGCGACGAGGCCGGCGATCTTGTCCTGCTCGTAGTGGGCGAGGCTGAGGTCGCGGACGCCGTTCATCAGGATCGAGAAGATCATCGTGCGGCCGCTGCGGTTGAAGCAGTAGCCGGAGAGGGCGCTGACGCCGGAGAGGGTGCCGGTCTTGGTGCGGCAGCGACCGTAGGCGGCGGTGCCGCGGGTGCGGTCGGCGACGGTGCCCTCGTGGCCGGTCAGGGCCAGGTCCTGGATGAACCGGTCGCCGGCGGCGGTCGAGCGCATCGCCTGCAGCAGGCGGACGACCTGGGCCGGGGAGGCGCGGTTGCCGCGGGTCAGGCCGGAGCCGTCGACGGCGTGGATGCCGGAGCCGTGCGCGCGGGCGAAGCGCGCGACGACCGCAGTGCCCGCTGCCGTCGTGCCGGCGCCGCCGAAGTGGGCGCCGAGCAGCTTCGCCAGCATCTCGGCGAAGAAGTTGTTCGAGTAGACGTCGGTTGCCTCGACCAGGCGCGACATCGTCGGCGAGCGCACCGTCGCCAGCGCCTCGGCGCCCGCCGGCGCGACGCCGTGGGCGACGCGGGCGCGGAGCGAGATCCCGGCGGCGCTCAGCGCATGGGCGAGCTTGCCCACCGCCGTCATCGCCGGATCCGCGGCGAAGCCGAGCGCGTGCGAGTTGGCGTAGCCGGAGTTGAAGGAGAGGCCCGAGAGCGGGCCGATGTAGGGGCTGGTCGCGTAGCCGGAGTCGGCGACGCCGCGCAGCCGGTCGAAGACGCTGTCGTCGGCGTAGAGCCGGCCGCTGACGCGCCGCACCCCGGCGGCCCGCAGCTGCGTCCGCAGCGCGAACAGGTTGGTGCCGACGCCGCCCCCGTAGCGCTTGTAGAAAGCAGGCGAGCCGAGCGCCGGGTCGCCGCCGCCGCGCAGCCAGAGGCTGCCGCGCAGCACGCCGCGCGCGTCGACTTCGCCGTCGCTGAGCAGTTCCGTCGCGATCCGGTAGCGCGGCCCGAAGCGCGCCAGCGCGGTCGAGGTGGTGAACAGCTTCGTGTTCGAGGCGAGGATCCGCGGCCGCTTCGCGCTGCGCGCGCATACGCGCCTGCCGCTGTCCGCGTCGAGCACGAAAAGCCCGCTGGCAGCACCGCCGCCGTAGACCAGCCGCTGGCGCATCTGCTGGCAGGCTTTGCTCGCCCCGCTCGCCGCCGCGGGCAAGAGAAGCAGCAGGAGAACCAGGCCGAGCGCCGCTCGTCTCATCCCAGATAACAACACGGAAGTCCTGCAAGGTAGCGGCAAGGCAGGCGCCGCCCGAACCGTCTGGGATAATGAATGTTTATGGGCAAGGTCGTCGACATCGAGTCACCCGCCCGGCGCAAACGCGGCAAAGGCCGCAAGCGCCCCTCGAAGACGGCCCTGGTGCTCGGCGGCGGCGGCTTCACCGGCGGCGTCTACGAGATCGGCGCGCTGCGCGCGCTCGACCTGCTCGCCGTCAACAGCACCGTCAACAACTTCGACGTCTACGTCGGCACCAGCGCCGGCTCCTTCGTCGCGACGATGCTGGCCAACGGCGTCACGCCCGACGAAATGATGCAGGTGATCAACGAGCGCGAGCCCTCCGAGCTCGAGGACCTCGACCTCGACAAGGCGCTGAAGCTCAACTACCTCGGCTTCCTGCAGAAAGCCGCGATGCTGCCGCTGCGCACGGTCGAGCTGCTGCGGCGACTGGTCGCGATGGGGGAGTTCTCGGCGATCGACATCGGCGTCGGACTCGCCGAGGCGCTTCCGACCGGGCTCTACTCCAACCGCGGCATCGGCGACTACGTGCGCAAGGCGCTCACCGACGCCGGCCGGGTCGACGACTTCCGCCTGCTCGACCCCGAGCTCTACCTGACCGCCACCGACCTCGACACCTGCGAGCGCCTCGTCTTCGGCGAGCCGGGCTGGGACGACGTGCCGATCTCGAAGGCGATCGAGTGCTCGACCGCGCTGCCGCTCGTCTACAAGCCGATCGACCTCAAGGGCCGGCAGCTGGTCGACGGCGGCATCCGCTCGACCACCAACGTCGACATCGCGGTCGAGAAGGGGGCGAAGTTCATCGTCGTCGTCAACCCCCTGGTCCCCTACGTCAACGACTTCGAGCAGACGATCCCGACGGTCTTCGGCACCCGCGTGCGGCGCGTCGCCGACATGGGCCTGCCGGCGATCGCCAACCAGGCATTCCGCCTGATCGCCCACGCCCGCCTGCACCAGGCGGTCGAGATGTGGCAGGAGAAATACAAGGGCGTCGACATCGTCCTGGTCGAGCCGGAGCCGAACGACGAGCTGATGTTCGGCACGCCGATCATGGACTACTCGCGGCGCCTGCAGATCGCCCGCCACGGCTTCGAGTCGGTGACCGCCACCCTCGCCAAGGACTACGACCGCTACAAGGAGATCGCCGAGCGGCACGGCCTCGAGATCTCCGAGCGGCGGGTGCGCCGCGCGGTCGAGCGCGAAGAAGAGGCTCAGCCGGCGTAGAGCTTCTCGATCTCGCCCTCGTGCTTGTCGGCGACGACGGCCCGCTTGACCTTCAGCGTCGGCGTCAGCTCGCCGCTCTCCTGCGAGAGGTCGTGGGGCAGGATCGCGATCTTCTTCACCTGCTCGACGCGGGCGAATTTCTCGTTCACCTTCGCCAGGTGGGCCTCGATCGCCTCGCGCACGCTGCCGTCGGCGGCGAGCTGGACCGGGTCCTCGGGCAGGCCGTGCTCCTTCGCGTAGGCGACGGCTTCCTCGGGGTCGAGCGTGACCAGCGCCACCAGGTAGGGCTTGCGGTCGCCGACGACGACGCACTGCGAGACCAGCGGGTGCTGCTTGATCTCGCTCTCGAGGTTGGCCGGGGTGATGTTCTTGCCGCCGGCGGTGATGATGATGTCCTTTTTGCGCCCGGTGATCGTGATGAAGCCCTCGTCGTCGATCGAGCCGAGGTCGCCGGTGTGCAGCCAGCCGTCGACGATCGTCTCCGCGGTCGCCTCGTCGTTCTTGTAGTAGCCCTGGAAGACGTTGGGGCCCTTGACCAGGATCTCGCCGTCCTCGGCGATCCTCACGTCACAGCCGGGGAACGGTTTGCCGATCGTGCCGATCTTGAAGTCCTCCGGGGTCGAGATCGTCGCCGCGGTCGAGGTCTCGGTCATTCCCCAGCCCTCGAGCACGAGCACGCCCGCCGCGTCGAAGAAGCGCAGGATGTCGGGGCTGATCGGCGCCGCGCCCGAGACCGCGAGCCGCAGCTCGCCGCCGAACAGGCCGCGAATTTTCGACAGCACTTTCTTGTCCGCGAACTCGTACTGCTTGCGCAGCAGGAAGCCGGGTTCGCGCCCTTCGCGCTCCAGCGCGCGAACCTTGCCGCCGACCCGGATGGACCAGTCGAAGATCGCCTTTTTCAGGCCGCCCTCTTTCTCCATGCCGCTGGTCGCCGCGGTGTAGATCTTCTCGAAGATGCGCGGCACCGAGGGGAAGTAGGTCGGCTTGACCTCGGCCAGGTTGGGCATGATCTTCAGCGGGTCGCGCTCCCAGTAGGCGATCGTCGCGCCGAGGTCGAAGCTGCCGAGCTGGATCAGCAGGGCGAACGAGTGCGCGAGCGGGAGGTAGAGGTAGGTGACGTCTTCGCCCTCGATCACGCTGTTCTCGTTGACCATGTCGAGCATCGCCCGGTAGTTGCCGTGGGTGATCACGCAGCCCTTCGGCGGCCCGGTCGTGCCCGACGTGTAGATGAAGGTGCAGATGTCTTCCGGCGTGACGGCGCTCCAGAGGCGCTCCCACTCGGCCGCGTCGCGCCCCTCGCCCCGCGCGGCGACGTCCTCGAGCGAGACCGCGTCCTCGCTGGCGCCGGTCATCCGCACGACCTGCTCGAGCAGCGGCAGGCGCTCGCGCACGGCGCGGATCTTCTCCAGCTGCTCGTCGTCCTCGACGACCACGACCTTGGCGTCGGAGTTCTCGAGCACGTACTGGCACTCCTCCGGCGAGTTGGTCTGGTAGATCGGCACGACCGTGGCGCCGATCGAGAGCGCGGCGAAGTCGAAGTAGGTCCACTCGGGGCGCGTGTTGGCGAGGATCGAGACCTTGTCGCCCTTGCCGACGCCGAGCTCGACCAGGCCGAGGGCGAGCTTGCGGACGATCTCCTCGACCTCGCGGAAGCTTCGCTTCCGCCACGAGCCGTCCTGCTTGTACATGACCGCCGGCGCGTCGCCGTACTGCCGCGCTGCGCGCGGCAGAAGGTCAGCAAGCGTGGTCGAGTTGGTTCCCCGCTCCTCCACGGGCGGGGAGTCTAGTGGACCCCCGTCGCTGCCTGGCTATGCGGCCGGGGCGCTGCCGCCGTGCCGCCCTTCGACCTGGCGCAGCGAGGTCCGGAAGAGCGACTTGTCGATCCTGCCGTGGAAGATCGGGACATGCATCTCCACGCATTTGCCGATCACCTCCTGCCGTTTCATGCGCAGCTCGTCGGCAAGCTCGGACGGGGTGAGGTGATTGGCCACGGGGACCTCCCAGGTAGTCGAAATCGGGTATGTCCAGTTTTACCCCGGAGGGCGGACGTGTCAACCGCGATAATTGCCGCAATGTCCGAAGCAGCCGTCACGCCGATCCCCCGCCGCGGCCGGCTCTGGGTGATCCTCGCCCTCGCCCTGGCGCTCTTCGCGCTGGGCTACGCGATCGTCGAGATCGCGACCAAGCCGGCGGGGAGCGACGTGGTCCAGATCGAAGGCATCGGCAACTCGCAGGAACTGTTCGGCGGCGTGCCGCAGGAAGGCGACCGGCTCGGCTCCGCCGACGCGCCGGTCTCGATCCAGGTCTTCAACGACCTGCAGTGCGGCAACTGCCGCGCCGACTTCCTCGCCACGATTCCCCCGCTGGTCGACGGCTACGTGCGGCCGGGCGACGTGAAGCTGCTGATGCGCCACTACTCGGTCGCCGAGAACCCGCTCGAGCTCGGCTTCTTCGGCGCCGAAGCGGCGGCGCAGCAGGGCTACGGCTGGCAGTACACCTACCTCTTCTTCCGCAATCAGGCCGAGGCCGAGCGGTTCGGGATCGACAACGAGTTCATGGCCTCGGTCGCCGGCTCGATCGGCGAGCTCGACCTGCCCGAATGGCAGCAGTACCTCGACAGCCAGGGCGGCTCGGAGGGCGCGATCGCGAAGAAGCTGGAAGCCGACGAAGAACTCGGCACCAAGCTCGGCATCCGCACCAAGCTGGCGATGATCGTCAGCGGCCCGCGGGGGACGCGGACCCTGCAGGACGGCCCGAGCCCGGCCCAGGTCGAACGGGCGATCGAAGCCGTGCGCTGATCTGCTTAGCCCAGATCTTGCAGCAAGCCCGCGAGAGTGACCTCGGCCCAGGCCGCCGAAGGTGAACATCGGTATCAGCGCCGGAGTGTGGCCTTGAGGCGGTTCCGCGGAGCCGCCTTGAGCTGGCTCCGGC
>Ga0210111_1000031_pt1 | contig 32209 bp, 26 predicted proteins | sample China_Galinas_PW_6_FD_185520 | JGI IMG/M metagenome (GOLD analysis project Ga0210111, IMG submission 185520) | Wetland microbial communities from San Francisco Bay, California, USA, that impact long-term carbon sequestration - China_Galinas_PWC_D2... | ecosystem: Environmental > Aquatic > Marine... | reverse complement strand
GACCCGTTTCATGTCGTAAAGCTCGCCGGCGAGGCGGTGGACAAGGTCCGAAGGGCGGAGTGGAACGCGCAGGGCAAGTCGAAGACCAAGGGCGGGCGCTGGGTGAAGGGGACGCGCTGGGCGCTGCTGAAGGCACCGGAGAACCGCACCGAGGGACAGGACGCCGCGCTGGCCGAAGTGCAGTCGGCCAACAAGCGCCTGTACCGCGCGTTCTTGCTGAAGGAGCAGCTGCGCGAGCTCTACCACCAGGTCGAGCCCGCCGCGGCCGCCGCCTACCTCGAGGACTGGCTGGCCTGGGCGTCCCGCTCGAAGCTGAAGCCGTTCGTGAAGCTCGCCCGCACGATCCGCGAGCACCGCGAGGGCGTGATCGCCGCCGTTCGTCTTGGGATGTCGAACGGGAGGCTGGAGGGACTGAACTCGAAGGTGCGGCTGATCAGCCACCGCTCCTTCGGGTTTCACTCCGCAGCTCCCCTGATCGCCCTGGTCTATCTCTGCTGCGGGGGGATCGAGATCGATCTCCCCTTCTCATGAATCAGAGAAACGAACCACGGGAAGCCGTGGAGACCCGGTTAAAACGGCAGCGAGTCGGCGACCTCGGCGAGGCGGGGGGCGCTCTTGTCGCGCTCGCTGAGCAGCGGCTCCGAGACCGGCCACTCGACGCCGACGTCGGGGTCGTCCCAGGCGATGCCCGACTCCGTCGCCGGGTCGTAGAGACTGGAGAGCAGGTAGGCGACGTCGGCTTCCTCGCTGAGCACGGCGAAGCCGTGGGCGCACCCCACCGGGACGAAGAGCTGGCGGTGACGCTCGTCATCGAGCTCGTGGCCCTCCCACTGGCCGTAGGTGGGCGAGTCGCGGCGCAGGTCGACGGCGACGTCGAAGATCCGCCCGCGCGGGCAGCGCACCAGCTTCGCCTGGCCCGGCTCGGTCTGGAAGTGCAGGCCGCGCAGGGTGCCCCGCACCGAGCGCGAATGGTTGTGCTGGACGAAATCCACATCGATGTCGAAATCCGACCAAAGGTCCCGTCTGTACGTCTCGACCATGAAGCCACGCGCATCCCCATGCACGTCCGGCTCCAACAAGACGACTCCGGCCAATTTCGTGGGGAGAGACTTCATCCAAATAGAGCACGGCCCGAGATGCGCTGGTTTGCGGGGGCCGCCATTGAGTTAGTTCAACGCCCTGCCGTACTGCTTCTCGTAGTACTCGCGGTACTCGCCTGAGCGGATCGGCCCCCACCACTCCTCGTTCTCGCGGTACCAGGCCACGGTGCGCTCGAGGCCCTCGGCGAAGTGGACCCGCGCCTCCCAGCCGAGCTCGCCGATCAGCTTCTCCGAGGAGAGCGAGTAGCGGCGGTCGTGGCCCGGCCGGTCGGTGACGTACTCGATCTGCGACTCCTCCGCCCCGGTCAGCTCGATCACCCGCCTGACCACCTCGATGTTCTCGCACTCGTCGGGGCCGCCGACGTTGTAGGCCTCGCCGGGGCGGCCGTCGAGCAGCACGGCGTGGATGCCGCGGCAGAAGTCCTCGACGTAGAGCCAGTTGCGGACCTGCCTGCCGTCGCCGTAGACCGGCAGCGAGTCGCCGTGGACGGCGTTGAGAACCATCAGCGGGATCAGCTTCTCTGGATACTGGCGCGGGCCGTAGTTGTTGGAGCCGCGCACGATCGAGGCGTTCGCGCCGTAGGTGTGGAAGTGGGCGGAGACGAGCAGGTCGCCGGCCGCCTTGGTCGCCGAGTAGGGCGAGGAGGGGTCGAGCGGCGAGGTCTCGGTGAACGAGCCGGACTCGATCGAGCCGTAGACCTCGTCGGTGGAGACCTGCAGGTAGCGCTCGACGCCGAGCTCGCGCGCCGCGTCGAGCAGCGTGCCGGTGCCGATGACGTGCGTGCGGGCGAAGGCGTCCTGGTCGTCGATCGAGCGGTCGACGTGCGACTCGGCGGCGAAGTTGACGACCGCGTCGCAGCCCGCCATCGCCTCGCGCACGAGCGCCGCGTCCTCGATCCCGCCGACGACGAGGTCGGTCCCCTCGGGCAGGTTCTCGCGCCGGCCGGCGTAGGTGAGCTTGTCGAGCACGCGCACCTCGTGCTCGCCGCCGACCAGGCGCACGTAGGTCGAGCCGATGAAGCCGGCGGCGCCGGTGACGAGGATCTTCATGCCGCGGCCTCGCTCTCGCTGCGCCGCTGCGCCAGGTAGGCGGCGAGGCCGTCCTGCCAGGACGGCAGCTCGATCGGGTGCTCGCGCTGGCTCGCCAGCGCCGAGTAGGCAGGGCGGGGCGCGGGGCGGCCGAGCATCTCGGTCGTCGCCGACATCACCTTGCACTCCACGTTCGCCTGCTCGAAGATCTCACGCGCGAATTCGTACCAGGAGCAGGAGCCCGCCGCCGCCATGTGGTGGATGCCGAACTCGACCCCCTCGATCAGGCGGACGATGCCGTAGGCGAGGTGCCAGGTGTAGGTGGGCGAGCCGACCTGGTCGCGGACGACCAGCACCTCGCCGTGGTCGGCGGCGAGGCGCAGCATCGTCTCGACGAAGTTGTGGCCGCCGGTGCCGAAGAGCCAGGCCGAGCGGACGATGAAGTGGCGCTTGTTCGCCGCCCGGGTCGCCTCCTCGCCGGCCAGCTTGCCGCGGCCGTAGGCGGAGAGCGGCGCCGTCTGGTCGGTCTCGACGTACGGAGCGCCCTTGCTGCCGTCGAAGACGTAGTCGCTGCCGACGTAGACGACCGCGGCGCCGACCGCGGCGGCCGCGGCGGCGACGTTGCCGGCGCCGGCGCCGTTGACCGCGGTCGCCTCCGCCTCGTGCTCCTCGGCGCCGTCGACGTCGGTCCAGGCGGCGCAGTTGATCACCACGTCAGGCCGCTCGTCGCCGATCTTCGCCCGCGCCGCCTCGGCGTCGCCGACGTCGAGCTCGGCGTGACCGCAAGCGACGACCTGATGGCCGGCGTTGCCCGCGGCGAGCACGACGTCGCGCCCGAGCATCCCACCGGCCCCGGTCACCAGCAGCTTCATCGCAGCCTCGATCTGTGCGTATACGCCCTCACGGAGATCGAACAGGCTATTCGCTCCACAGTCCCGCAAGAGGAACGGCTGAGATTCGATCGCCCATCGGGACGGTCTCGGGACCGAGGTGCACGAGAAGACCGAGGCGGAAGCGCTCGCCAAGCCGATCGCGAAGCTGAGTGAGCCCCGAGATATCCCGCAGGCGCGCGGTGGCGGACGCCTTGACCTCGATCGCGACCACATCACCGCCCGCGTGCTCGATGACCAGGTCAACCTCATGGCCACGCCGATCGCGATAGTGGTGGAGGCTCAGCAACGGGCCAAGGTCGCTGACGCTCGCCTGGCGGACGACCTCGTTGACGACGAAGGTCTCGAAAGCGCTTCCGGCGATTCCACCATCGGTCTCGAGGCGCTTCGCGTCGACCCCGATCAGAGCGCAGAGCATCCCCGTGTCGGCCACATGGAGCTTGGCCGTGCGAATGACGCGGTGGCCCAGATTGGCGTGCCAGGCAGGGAGTCGCACCAAGAGGAAGAGCTGCTCCAACGCCCGCAGATGGTTGCCGACCGTCTTGTGATCGATGCCGAGCTCCCGGCCGATGGAGGACTGGTTGGCCAAGGCGCCGGAGCGTGCCGCGACGAGCCGCAAGACCCGCGCGGCCGCGCTCGCGTCTTTCACCGACGCAAGCTCGCCGACCTCCCGTCCGAGGATCGAGTTGGCGTAGTCGGTGAAGAACCGGCGACGCTCCGCGCCCCCCGCGTCCACCGCGCTTGGGAAGCCGCCGCGCGCCACCATCTCCACATACGCCGTCCTCCCCGCCGGCGCACCTCGCACGTCTGGCGCGCGGCCGGCGAAGCAATCGTCGAGAAACGCGGATGGCGACCCGAGCAGCTCCCCCTTCGAAAACGGCCAGAGCGTCAGATAGGCGACGCGGCCGGGAAGCGCGTCGGCGATATTCGGCAGGGTCAGGATGTTCGCCGAGCCGGTGAGGAGAAAACGTCCGCGTGCGTCGTTCGCGTCGACGACCTGCTTGATCGCGAGAAGCAGCTCGGGAGCGCGTTGCACCTCGTCGATCGCAAGACGATCCCGCCCGCTGACGAACCCGAGCGGATCGGCCTGGGCCAGCTCGCGTGCTCCCCGGTCATCCAGCGAGACGTACTGCGCCGGGTGCTCCCGGTCGGCGATGGATCGGACGAGCGTGGTCTTCCCGGCCTGTCGGGCACCGAGCAGACAGACCACGCGCATCTGGGAAAGCGCCTCAACGAGATGCGGCCGGATGTGGCGGTCGATTAGCTGCATGGCTCAGTTATGGCATTTCATGATGGCAGATTGGGAGTAGAGGTGCGGCGAATTGGGAGCGGAGGGCTTGCGAATTGGGGCTTATACCCCGGCGAATCGGGATCTGCTGCACTTTCGCCGCCCAGGCGGCGAACACCGGCACGAGCGCAGTCGAGGCCCACGCACTTCGCAGATGGCGGGAGGATGGCCTCTCTGGAAGCCCCCGACCGATAGCTTCACGGCCGTGAACGAGCCCGCCATAGCCGCTGAGACGGTTGCGGCCCCGGTGCGCCCGGACCGCGAGGCATGGCGACGAAGCATCCGAGCCGCCTGGTCGCCATTCTGGTCGAGCCGCCTGATTGTCTTCCTCATCGCGGGTTGGGTCGTCTACGCGGGGCTGCCGCTGGCGCCGGCGTCGGGCACCGTCGTCCTCGATCACCCCTTCGGCAGCTGGCCCGCCGGCGAACTGCTCGACCTGATCTTCTCGCCGCTGGCGAAATGGGATGCCCAGCACTACCTCGCGATCGCCCTCTACGGCTACGGCGAAGGCCAGGCGTCCGCGAACGTCAACCCCGCGTTCTTCCCCCTGTTCCCCGAGCTGGTTCGCGTCCTCAGCGGCTTCGGCACCAGCCCCGGGCTGACCCTGATCGTCGCCTACGCGATCCCGCTCGCCTGCTTCTTCGGCGCCCTCGTGCTGATCCACCGGCTGGCGACGATCGAGCTGGGCGAGCGCCACGCCCGCTCGGCGCTGATGCTGTTCGCCTTCTTCCCGGCCGCTTTCTTCTTCGGCATCCCGTACACGGAGTCGCTGTTCGTCCTGCTTGCCGCCGGCGCCTTCCTCTCCGCCCGGATGGGAAGCTGGCCGCTCGCCGGCATCGCCCTGGCGCTCGCGTCCGCGACGCGCGTGCCGGGCCTGCTGCTCGTCGTGCCGGTGGCGCTGTTCTACCTCTACGGGCCCCGCGCCGACCGCGCCCCGGCCGCCAAGCGAGGGCTGCGTCCGCGCTACCCGATCCGGGCGGATGCCGCGTGGATGCTGCTCGCCCCGCTCGGCCTGCTCGCCTTCTCGGCATACCTGCAGCTCAGGTTCGACGACGCGCTCGCCTGGCAGCACGCGCAGGTCGTCTTCGGTCGCCAGACGATCGATCCGGCGAGCGGGCTCTGGGCGGGAATCAGCGAGGCGGGCACCAGCATCGGCCTGATCTTCAGCGGCGGCTATCGCGTGCCGATCGTCGATCACTGGAACCTCATCCAGGCCGCCTTCTTCGCCTTCGCGCTCGTCGGCGGCATCGGCGCCCTGCGACGGCTGCCGGTGGCCTACGGCGCCTGGGTGCTGGTCTCGCTGCTGTCGATGCTGGTCTCGCAGCCGCCGGTAAGCCCGCTCTGGTCGTCCCCGCGCTTCGTCTCGGTGCTCTTCCCGATCTTCCTCTGGCTCGCCGTCTTCTGCGAGCGACGACGCGCGACGACGACGGTCATCGCGATGTTCGCCGCCGGCATGGGCGTTCTCGTCGCCCAGTTCACGCTCTGGTCGTTCGTCGCCTGAGGGACCCGGACGTCAGGCGATGAAGGACCAGAGGGCGAAGATGCCCGTGAAGATCGACAGCCCGGCGGCAAACACGGCGACCACGGACGTCGTCGCTTCCCGGCGCTCGCAGACGATCGCCAGCCAGAGGAAGACCGGGAAGAGGACGGCGATGAAGCGGGGCGAGGACCAGAGCGGGTTGTCGGGCGGCTGGGAGACGAAGATCGGCACCAGGGAGATCAGCACCCACGTCCCGTAGGCCACCGGCAGCCGCCGCAGGGCGCCGACGCCGCCGGCCAGGGCGAGGGCCACGAAGCCGACCTGAACGACGTTCAGGTGGTCTTTGGTCGGCTCGGCGTAGGAGCCGGAGACGATGCGGCCGAAGCCCGTTCCCGCCTCGCGCAGCGCGTTCCAGGCGCCGGTCAACGGGTCGACCGTGTGGCGGCCGAAGACCGCCTGAGCGTGCTCCCAGGCGAACCAGTCGCCGAGCGTCAGCTGCAGGTAGGCGCTGAAGGCGAGGATGCCGAGCGGCGCCAGCAGCAGCCAGGCCGCGTCGGGTCTGACCCGGTAGCGGGGCCGCCAGCCGCCACGAGCCGATTCGGGCTCACGGTCGGCCCGCGGCCCGTACAGGTAGAGCAGCGCCACCGGGACGACGAGCAGAAGGCCCGGCACCCGCGTCGCGGACGCGAGCGCGAGGACGATGCCGGCGACCGTCCAGTGCCCCATGCGCGCGGCGAGGAAGGCGCCGACCGCGACCAGCAGGAACAGCGACTCGCTGTAGGGGATGCCGAAGAAGAGGGCGGTCGGGAAGAAGGCGAGCAGCATCAGCGCGGGCCCGGCGTAGCGCTCGCCGATTTCGATCACGGTCAACCGATGCAGCAGCGTCAGCGCCGCGAAGAAGCAGCTCAGCGAGACGGCGTAGGCGGCGATCAGGACGGCCCCGGGGCCGGCGCCGAAGCCGCTGAGCACGTGGACGAGGCCGGGATAGAGCGGGAAGAACGCCGGCGCCTCGCTCGCCGGGGGCAGCCCGGCGTGGGTCTGGACGTAGCCGTCCCAGGCGATCCCCAGATAGTGCTGTGCATCCCACTTCGCCATCGGCGAGAACAGCAGTTCGAGCAGCCCCGTCGCGGGCCAGTCGCCGAAGGGATGGGCGACGACACCCGATTCGATCGGCCCGTTGGCGGTGACCGGATCGACCGTCACCCACATCGCCACGCCGAAGACGACCAGCCGGCTGAGCCAGAACGGCCGCCAGGCCGCACGCGCGCTCGCCCGCCAGTCGCTCAAACGATCTTGATCTCGCACTTGTCGCCGACCAGCATGCGCAGCGTCTTCGGCATGCCGTCGCTGCGGGTCAGCTTCACCTCGCGGCCGAGCAGGCTCGCCTCCATGCGCGTGCCGAGGTCCTCGACTACGGAGCCGGCGAGCACGATCGAGTGCTCGATTTCGGAGCGGCAGATGCGCACGTCCTCGCCGATCGAGGTGTAGGGGCCGACGTAGGCGCCCTCGATCCGGGCGCCGGCGCCGATCACGGCCGGGCCGCGCACGGTCGAGCCGCTCAGCTTCGCCCCGGCCTCGACCACCACGCGCCCCTCGACCTTCGAGCCCGCGTCGACCTCGCCGTCGAGCCGCGGCTCGATCTCCTCGAGCACGAGGCGGTTGGCCTCGAGCATGTCGGCGAGCTGGCCGGTGTCCTTCCACCAGCCGCTGACGACCTCGGACTGGACCCTGTGACCGTCCTCGATCAGGCTCTGGATCGCCTCGGTGATCTCGAGCTCGCCGCGCCAGGAGGGCTCGAGTGCCCGCGCCGCCTCGAAGATCGCCGGCTGGAAGAGGTAGACGCCGACCAGGGCCAGGTTCGAGGGCGGGTCCTTCGGCTTCTCGACCAGGCGCACGACGCGGTCGCCGTCGAGCTCGGCGACGCCGTAGTGCTCGGGCTCGGGCACCGGCGTCAGCAGGATCAGCGCGTCGGGCTCGGACTCGCGGAAGGTCGCGACGAGGCCGCGCAGGCCGTCGGCGAGCAGGTTGTCGCCGAGGTACATCACGAACGGCGAGCCGCCGATGAAGTCCTCGGCGGTGAGCACCGCGTGGGCGAGGCCCGCCGGCTCGTCCTGGACGATGTAGGTGATCTTCGCGCCGAAGCGCGAGCCGTCGCCGGCCGCCTCGCGGATCTCCTCGCCGGTCTCGGGCGCGATGATGATCCCGATCTCCTCGACGCCGGCCTCGACCAGCGCCTCGATCCCGTAGAAGAGCACGGGTTTGTTCGCCACCGGGACGAGCTGCTTCGCCGAGGTGTGCGTGATCGGGCGCAGGCGCGTGCCGGCGCCGCCGGAGAGGATCAGTCCCTTCAGTGGCTCCATCGCGTGGCCGCAACCCTAGCCTGTCTCTACGATAGGCCGCTGATGAGCGCCGGGGCGCAGACCAGCGACGAGCTGAGCCAGATCGAAGCCAGGCACCGGGCGGAGCTGGACGCGCAGCGGGAGGAGTTCCACCGCGAGCTCAGCCGCCGGGCCTTCCGCATCGGCGAGCTCGAACAGGAGATGATCGAAGTCGCGCAGACCTACGAGTCCTCGCTCAGCTGGCGCCTGACCAGGCCGGTGCGCGCGGCGCGGTCCGTGCTGGCAAAGCTGCGGGGCTGAGCGATGCCGAGAGACGCGCGCTCGCTCAAATCGCTCCTGCCGCCGCGCCTGTTCGCCCTCCTGCGCCGCCTGCGCGAGCTCGTCCGCGGCCTGCGCAGGCTGCACCTGAACCGCCCGCGCGCGCGGCGCGAAGCGGCGCTGCAGGAAGTCGAGGCGCTGCCCTCGCGGCCGACGATCTCACTGGCGATGCCGACCTACAGGTCGGACCTGCGCTACCTGCGCCAGGCGATCGACTCGGTGCGCGGGCAGATCTACCCCGAGTGGGAGCTCTGCGTCGTCGACGACGGCTCCTCGCAGCCGGAGCTGGCCGGCGTGCTGCGGCAGTACGCGGCGCGGGACCCGCGGATCAAGGTCGAGATCGCGAGCGAGAACCGCGGCATCGCGGCCGCGACCAACGCGGCGCTGGCGATGTGCGAGGGCGAGTTCGTCAGCTTCCTCGACCACGACGACAAGCTCACCGCCGACGCGCTGCTGCGCGTCGCCCAGGCGCTGACCGCGGACCCCGAGCTCGACGTCGTCTACTCGGACTCCGACAAGCTGACCGCGCACGGCGTCCGCGCCGACCCCTTCCTCAAGCCCGACTGGTCGCCCGTCTACCTGCTCGGCGCGATGTACATCGGCCACCTGCTGGTCGTGCGCCGCTCGCTGGCCGAGGCGGCCGGCGGCTTCGACCCGGCCTTCGACACGATCCAGGACTTCGAGTTCTTCCTGCGGGTCAGCGAGCGCACCGAGCGCATCCACCACATACCCGAGGTGCTCTACCACTGGCGCGCGATCCCCGGCAGCATCGCCGCCGGCACCGAGCAGAAGGACGACGTCGCCGAGCTGCAGGCGCGGGCCGTGAGCGAGCACCTGGAGCGGCTCGGCCTCGCCGTCAGAGCGGTCCCGCACCCGGCGATCCCGCACCGCGCCGTGCTCGCGCCGCCCAACGGCGCGGCGCCGGCGGCGAAGGTGAGCGTCGTGATCGCCAGCGGCGGCGGCGAGGGCGGGCTGCGCCGCTGCCTCGACTCGCTCTTCGCGCGGACCGCGCACGCGGACTTCGAGACGCTCGTCATCGGGCGCGGCGAGGAGCGGCCGGACTGGCTCCCCGAGCGCGCCACCTGGGTCGGCGGCGAGGCGGGCGCGTTCCGGCGCGGGCGGGCGAACAACCTCGGCGCCGCGCGGGCAGACGGCGAGTACCTGCTCTTCCTCGACGAAGACATGGAGATCGTCGAGCCCGACTGGATCGGGCTGCTGCTGCTGCACGCCGGGCTGCCCGGAGTCGGCGCGGTCGGGCCGCTGATCGCGCGGCCCGACGGGCTGGTCGACCAGGCGGGCGTGGCGATCGGCCTGCGCGACCCCGCGAGCCCGATGCTGGCCGGCTTCCCCGCCGACGGCGACGGCTACTACGGCTCGCTGCCCTGCGCCCGCGAGGTGTCCGCGCTCGGCGTCGAGTGCCTGCTGGTGCGCCGCGGCGAGCTCGAGGCCGAGGGCGGCTTCAACGAGTTCTACGGCAACCAGTTCGAGGACTACGACCTCTGCCGCCGCCTGGCGGCGCGCGGGCGCAGCTCGGTCTACGCCCCGCGACCGCGCCTGGTCAACCACCGCACCCCGGCGGGCAAGCGGGTCGCCGGCGACGCCGTCGATCGCGCCCTCTTCGTCGATTGCTGGTATGACGAGCTGATGCGGGGCGACCCCTACTTCAACCCAGGCTTCGCCCAGCAGCTCGCCGACTACGTGCCCTCGGGCTGGCGCGAACGGGTCTACCGCGCGACCGCGCCGCTGGGCAGGCGCTGACTCCCGCGATGCGCGTCCTCTACGTCTACTTCGGCCCGTTCGACGTCAACAGCGGGATCCAGGCCTACCACTTCGGCAACGAGCTGACCGACCTCGGCTGGGAGGTGACGATCGCCGGCAAGGGCGACCCGGCACGGGCCAAAGCGGTCGGCGAGCCGAAGTTCGAGTGCGTCTCGCACGACGACCTCGGCGGCACGGTCGAGCGGATGGCGCGCGACCCGCGGGAGACGATCGTGGTCGGCTGGACGCCGCGCGAGCCAGTGCGGCGGATGACGATGCAGGCTGTGGGACGGCTCGACTGCCCCTACGCGATCCACCTCGAGGACAACGAGGAGCTGCTGATCGAATCGGCCTCGGGGCGCTCGCTCGCCGAACTGCAGCGACTGCCGCTGCGCCAGCAGGACAGCCTCGCGCCGCCCGACCTGATCCACCCCACCCACCACCGCGAGTTCCTCGACGGCGCCGCCGGGATCACCGTGATCACCGAGGAGCTGAACGAGTTCAACCGCGCCGGCCGACCGCACGCGCTGGCCCGCCCGGGGATCGACCTCGAGCGCTTCCGCCCCGACCTCGAGCCCCACCCGCGCCGCCGGCTCGGCCTCGACGAGGAGGACTTCGTGCTCGTCTACCACGGCACGATCCACTACGCCAACCAGCACGAGATGCTGAGCCTCTACCTCGCGGTCAAGCTGCTGCAGCGGCGCGGCCACCGCGTGCGGCTCCTCCGCCTCGGGCACTCCGAATTCGGCGGGCCGGACCCGCGCGCCTTCCGCGCGCTCGGCGACGGCGTGATCGAGCTCGGCCCGGTTCCCTGGCGCGAGATCCCCGCCTACCTGGCGATCGCCGACGCCTACGTGCAGCCCGGGCCGCCGGACGACTTCAACCGCTACCGCCTGCCCTCGAAGCTGCCGGAGTTCCTGGCGATGGGACGGCCGGTTATCTTGCCGCACTGCAACATCGGCAACGACCTCACCCACGGTGAGAACGCCCTCCTGCTGGAGCAGGGAAACGCAATGGAGATCGTCGTCCGCATCGAAGAGCTGCTCGCCGACCGCGAGCTCGGCGCGCGCCTCGGCGCGGGCGCGCGGCGCTTTGCCGAGCAGAGCCTGAGCTGGCGCCGCAACGCCGAAGGCGTGGCCGAGTTCCTGCGCAGCTGCTCGGCCGCCGGCCAGCCGACGGGTTCGCCGGCGTGAGCGCCTCCTCCCAGGCCCGCCGCCTGCGCGCCGCCGCGGCGCGCCAGCCGCTGCTGCGCAAGCTCGCCGGCAAGGCGGCTCTCTACGCCCCCTCGGGCGCGACCCCGGGCGCCAACGCCTCCGCCTGGACGATCCCCGACAGCGCCCTCTGGGCGCTCGCCGAGCGCTACGCCGGCGCCTTCCCGCTGGAGCCGATCTCCTACGGCACCGTGCGCGACTTCGCCGACTCCGCCGACCACCTCACCGGCCTCGCCGGCGCGAGCTTCGACATGAAGGACCTGCAGCGCTGCTGGGCGGTCAAGTCGATCCTCGGCAACGTCGAGCGCGGCGCCCGCGTGCTCGAGATCGGCGCCGGCGAGCCGCTCGTCGCCGGGCTGCTCTCGCGCCTCGGCTACGAGGTGGTCGTCGTCGACGACTACATGGGCGGCGGCAACGGCCCGCGCGAGTTCAAGCGCTTCCAGGCCGCCTACCCCGACGTGCGCTTCGTCCGCGAGCTCTTCCCGCCCGAGGAGGACGTCGGCGACGATTTCGGCGCCGTCTTCTCGATCTCGGTGCTCGAGCACGTGCCGGTAGAGGCGGTCGGCGACGTCGTCGCCAAGGGCCACGAGCTGATTCGCAAACGCGGCGGCTGCTCGATCCACGCCGTCGACCACGTGCTCGCCGGCTGGGGCGCCGACGAGCACCGCGAGAAACTCGAGCGCATCGTCGCCGCCCTCGGCCTCTCGGCCGAGGACCTCGCGGCGCAGATCGAGGCGATGGAGACCGACCCCGAGACCTACTTCGTCTCGGCCGAGGCGCACAACCGCTGGCGCGGCGACCTGCCCTACGAGCAGTACGCGATGCGCCGCATCGGCTCAGTCAACCTCTTCAAGCGGGCGTAGACCGACCGCGGTCGAGGTTTTCATCGGATAGCGGTGAAAACCTCGACCGCGCTTCGGCGTTCAGCCGCCGAAGCTGGCGCGGGGGACGATGTCGGGGTCGCCGCCGGTCCATTCGGTGAAGCGGTACCAGGCGGGCTTCGCTTCGCGGCTCTCGGTCAAGAGGCCCGCCGAGTCGCAGAACTGGCAGAGGCGGACCGTGTCCGCCCAGGTGAACCACCAGACGCCGGCGACGCGCCAGGACCGGTGGCGGGTGAGCATCGAGAAGGCCTGGTCGAGCTCGCGCGCCTGTCCGTAGAGGCCGCGCTCCCAGCGCGTCTGGTAGCTGTCGGAGCCCCAGCCCAGCTCGGTCACGTAGATCGGCGTGCGGGCGTCGTGGTGGCGGCGCATGATCCGCCGCAGGTTGCGAATCTGCGCCCCCATCGCCCGCGCGTCGGCGACGTAGGGGTGCAGGGCGACGCCGTCGAAGAAGCGCTTGACCCGCCGGGCGCGATAGACCCGGTTGAGGAAATCGCCCGAGGCGATGTTGGGCGGGATCTGCAGCGGCCGGCCGAAGAGGCCGCCGAGGATCACCTTGGCGCCGCGGTCGGCGCCGTGGATGGCGCGGCCGGCGGCGCGCAGCAGGCGCGCGTAGCGGGCGGGGTTGGCCCGTACGGAGAAGGTGACGATGTTCTCCTCGTTCCAGATCTCCCAGGCGCGGATCGGCTGCGCTTCCAGCTCGGGATGTTCGCTCCAGAACTCGCCGTGCGGCCCGTAGCGGCGCACGGCGCGGCGCAGGAACGAGGCCCAGGCGCGCGTCGCCCAGGCGCTGCGCGCCGGTTCGATCGCCTGCTGGCCGGCGACCCAGGGTGGCGTCCCCCAGACGAAGGGGAAGACGCGCATCCCGTATTTGGCCGCGAGCGCGACCGAGTGGTCGAAGCCCGACCAGTCGGGGGCGACGAGGAACGGGCTGTGCCCCTCGACGCTGGCCCAGTTCAGCGGCAGCCGCAGGCTCTGCACGCCCGCCTCCTGCATCAGGGCGTAATCGCCGTCGCCCGCGGGGGTCTGCGGGGAGATCCCGATCGCGAAGCCCGGCGGGGCGGTCCGCGCCGCGGCGCCCGCGGGCACCGCCAGCAGCAGCACCAGAGCGGCGATCGTTGTCAGCGTGCGGATCAAGGCACCAGCTGAAAACCCTAAAGCTGCTCGGCGATGCGGGGCGCCTCGCGGTTGAAGACCCAGACGCCGGCGACGCAGACGGCGACGTAGATCAGCGCCGCGGCGATCAGCGGCAGCGGACCCCCGGCGGCCGTCCAGACCCCTTCCGTGTTCGGGTCGATCATCCAGATGTGAGCCTGCTGGAAGAGCGGCGTCAGCGGGTTGGCCATCAGGATGTGCTTCAGGGTTTCAGGGACGATGAACAGCGGATAGATGACCGGCGTGCCGTAGTTGAGCGCGGTCGCGATCACGACCCAGATGATCGCCACGTCGCGGAAGCGCACGTTGAGCGCCGAGAGCAGCATCGCCAGGGCGCAGATGAAGACGAGCAGCGGCAACAGGATCAGCGGGAAGAGCAGCCAGGTCCACATCGGCGTGACGCCGAAGGCGAGCATGAAGGCGAAGACGACGATCATGTTGAGGCCGAAGGTGAAGAGCGCCGTCAGCACGACGGCGAGCGGGATGACGAGGCGCGGGAACTGCGTCTTGCGCACGATTCCCTCCTGGCCGATGACCGAGCCCACGGCACCGCTCGTGCCTTCGAGGAAGAGGCCGAAGAGGACGATGTTGAACAGCAGCAGCACTTCGTAGTGCGGCACTTCGCTGCCGAGTTTGAAGATCTGGGTGAAGACGAGCAGCAGCACGGCGAAGAGCAGCAGCGGCCGCATCAGCGACCAGACGTAGCCGAGCACGGTGCCGAAGAAGGTCCGCTTGAACTCGGTCACCGACATCAGCCAGAGCAGCTCGAAGAAGCGGTGGCGGCCGCCGCCGAGGGCCGACGGGCCGGGGACCTCGCGCAACTCCAGGTTGGCGGGCTCGGCGCTCAAGGTCCCTCCACCCTCGCCTCGTCCGCGACCGTCGCCTCGATCTCGTGGTCGAGCGAGACGACGCCGGCGCCCTCTTTGCCGTAGACGACGAAGTCGAGCACGTGCGGCGAGTGCAGCACGAGGTTGGAGAGGTTGTGCTCGCGGTGCACCCAGCACTTGGTCACGTAGCGGCCGGGCTCCAGCCGGTTCTCGATCTCGCCGCCGAGCGTGATCCGCTGGCCGGGCTCGACGGCGTCGGGCTCCCCCTCGGGCAGCGAGACGCCGAAGCCGGTCACCTCGACCCCGTCGGCGTTGTCGAAGGCGAAGCCGAAGCTGGGGCCCTCGACGTGCCGGTGCGCTTCGAAGGTCGCGCCGAAGCGCAGCTCCGCTTCCTTCTCCACGTTGACGATCCGCTCGCCGTCGCTGTCCTCCAGCCAGACGTCGACCAGGGTGATGTCCGCCATCCCCCCCATGTCGGCGCTGCCCTCGCCCGGCGCCTGCTCGAAGTTGAGCCGCAGGTAGCTGCGCGCCACCTCGTCGGCGGGACCGATCGCCCGGATCCCGCCGTCGTGCAGCAGCATCGCCCGGTGGCAGTACTGCTCGACCGCGCCCATGTCGTGGGTGACGAAGACGACGGTGCGCGGCGAGTCGCGGATCTCGTTGAAGACGTCGGCGCACTTCTGCTGGAAGGAGGCGTCGCCGACCGCCAGCACCTCGTCGATCAAGAGGATCTCGGCGTCGGACTGGATCATCATCGAGAAGGCGAGCCGGACCAGCATCCCCGAGGAGTAGTTCTTCAGTTTGAGGTCGACGAACTCCTCCAGCTCGGCGAACTCGAGCACGGCGCCGAGGCGGCTGCGCGCGTCGCGTCGCGTCAGGCCCATCATCACGCCGTTGAGCTCGACGTTCTCGCGCGCGGTCAGCTCGTTGTTGAAGCCGACGCCGAGCTCGATGAACGGCGCCAGCCGGCCGGCCATCCGCACCCGGCCGGCGTCGGCCGCGTAGATGCTGGCGAGGATCTTCAGCAGGGTGCTCTTGCCCGAGCCGTTGCGGCCGACGATGCCGAAGAACTCGCCGCGCTCGATCTCGAAGGAGATACCGCGCAGGGCACGCAGCTCGCGGTAGCCGGGCTCGGAGAAGCTGGTCAGGCGCTCCTTCAGCGAGTCGACTCGCTGCGTCGGGATGCGGAAGGTCTTCTCGACCCCCGTGGCCTCGATCGCGACTTGGGGAGGGGCAAGGGTCGTCAAGAGGGACGGATAGGTTACCGGCGTGAGCGGGGCGATCAGAGTCAAGAACCCGGCCGCGCTGCTGCTCGCGGCGGCGATGCTCGTCGCCGGCGTGATCATCGTCGTGCTCGGCTCGAAGGTCACCTTCGTCCTCGACGACTGGACCTACGTCCTCTACCGGCGCGAGTTCAGCGCCGACGCCTTCTTCGGGCCGGCCAACGAGCACCTGGTCGCCGGCGCGGTGGCGATCTGGAAGCTGCTGCTCTCGGGCTTCGGCATGGGCTCGATCGTGCCCTTCCGCGTCACCTCGACCGCGATCTTCCTGCTCGGCGACTGGTTCCTCTTCGTCTGGCTGCGGCGCCGGTTGGGCCAGTGGCCGGCGCTGCTGATGACCCTGCCCGTCGTCTTCATGGGCGCCGCCTTCGAAGACCTCTTCTGGTTCTCCTCGATCACCTTCCTCGGCTCGCTCACCTGCGGCCTCGGCATGCTGGTCGCGCTCGACCGCCGCGACCGGGCGGGCGACGGGCTCGCCTGCGCCTGGCTGCTCGGGACGATGCTCTTCTCCAGCGTCTGGGTGCCGTTCGCCGCCGGGGCGGCGCTCGACATCCTGCTGCGCCGCGACGAACGCGACTGGCGCCGCCGCGCCTATGTGGTCGTCCTGCCGGCCGTGCTCTGGATCCTCTGGTACATCGGCTGGGGCCACGAGGCCGAAAGCGCGCTCTCGCTGCACAACGTCGCGACGACGCCGCTCTTCGTCCTCGACTCCTTCGGCTCGGCGCTGGCGGCGCTGCTCGGCCTGGCGACGCCGGTCGAAGGGATCGCCTCCCCCGGCGGCCTCGACTGGGGGCGGCCGCTCGCGGTGGCGGTCGGCGGCCTGGCGCTCTGGCGCGCCTATACCGTCGGGCGGCTGCCGCGCTCGTTCTGGGTCGTCCTGACGATCGGCCTCGCCTTCTGGATCCTCGGCGGCTTCGACCTGAAGCCGGGCCGGGTGCCGTGGGCGAGCCGCTACCAGCTGCTCGGCGGGGTCTTCGTCCTGCTCGTCGCCGCCGAGCTGCTGCGCGGCGTCAAGCTGAGCCGCAGGCTGCTCGGCCCCGCCCTGGCGGTCGTTGCCGCCTCGGTCGCCAGCAACGGCCTCTTCCTGCACGAGGCCTACGAAAGCTACGCCTCGAGCACCGAGATCGTGCGCGGCAACCTGACCGCGCTGGAGATCGCCCGCGACACGGTCGACCCGAGCTTCTACCTGGAAGAAGAATTCGCCGACACGAGCTTCGACCACTTCGACGCCGGCTCCTACTTCGCCGCGGTCGACGACTACGGCTCGCCCGCCTACACGGTCGACGAGCTGCGGGAAAGCGGCGAGCCGGCCCGCTTCGCCGCCGACAAGGTGCTGCTCAACGCGGAGCGCATCGCGGTCGAACCGATCTCGCCGGCGGACGTGCCGGCGGGCCGCTGCTTCGGCGCCGCCCCGGGCGAGGAGTTCGAGGTCCCGTACGGGGGCGTCGCGATCGCCGCCGGCGACCAGCCGGTGAGCGACATCCAGATGCGCCGCTTCGCCACCCCGGCCGCGGGCTCGCCCCCGCCGGTCGACTTCCAGACCGGCGTCGGAGGCGGCGAAGCGGTGGCCGTCCCGACCCCGGCGGACCGCTCGAAGGTGCCCTGGAAGATGACGCTGGAAGGCGGCCCGGCGAAGGTCTGCGCGCTGGAACCGTGACTGCTCCGTTTTCCACCGACGAGGTGGTCAACGGAGCGTTCGTCGCTCAGCCGGCGGTTGCCATCCAGCGCTCGACGTTCTGCTCGTACATCTCCTGCAGGATCTCCTCGATCCCGTAGCGCGGCGTCCAGTCCGGGTAGTCGGCCTCGAAGTCGGAGACGTCGGAGATCCACCAGCGGTGGTCGCCGATCCGGTTCTCGTCGCTGAGCGTCCACTCGAGCTCGCGCCCGGAGACGCGCTCGCAGACCTCGATCGCCTCGAGCATCGAGCAGTTGCTGCGCCGGCCGCCGCCCATGTTGTAGACGGCGGCGGAGCGCGGGTTGCGCTGGAAGGACTGGAAGCAGGCGACGAGGTCGGCGCTGTGGATGTTGTCGCGCACCTGCTTGCCGCCGTAGCCGAAGACGGTGTACGGGGTGCCGGTGACGGTGCACTTCATCAGGTAGGCGAGGAAGCCGTGCAGCTGGGCGCCGGCGTGCTGGGGGCCGGTCAGGCAGCCGCCGCGAAAGCAGACCGTCGGCATCTCGAAGTAGCGGCCGTACTCCTGCACGAGCAGGTCGGCGGCGGCCTTGGAGACGCCGAACAGCGAGTGGGTCGAGTGGTCGATCGACATCGTCGTCGGGATGCCGCCGTAGTACTCGTGCGACTCGGGCAGCTCGAGCCGCTTCTCCAGCTCTTCCAGCGGCAGGAAGTTCGGCGTGTCGCCGTAGACCTTGTTGGTCGAGCAGAAGACGAAGGGCACGTCGGGGGCGTGCTCGCGCGCCGCCTCGAGCAGGTTGAGCGTGCCGAGGGCGTTGACGCCGAAGTCGGTCTGCGGGTCGCGCGCCGCCCAGTCGTGCGAGGGCTGGGCCGCGGTGTGGATCACCGCGCCGAGCGAGCCGGCGAGCTCGGCGAAGGCGCGGCTGACGCCCTCGGCGTCGCGGATGTCGAGGTCGAGCGAGCGGAACTCGGCGTAGCTGCCACGCAGATCCTCGGTCACGTGCGCGGTCGAGGCCTCCTCGCCGAAGAAGCGGGCGCGCATGTCGTTCTCGATCCCGACCACGTCCCAGCCGTCCTCGACGAAGCGGCGGACGGACTCGGAGCCGATCAGGCCGCCGGAGCCGGTGACTATCGCGGTCGGCATCGGCGGCAGACTAGCGGACCTCTCCCACGGGCCGCCCTGCTATGAATCCGCGCCAGATGAGGGTCCTGATCACCGGCGGAGCCGGATTCGTCGGCGCGAACCTGGGCGTGGCGCTGGCGGGGCGCCATCCCGATTGGGAGGTGGTCGCGCTCGACAACCTGATGCGGCGCGGCTCCGAGCTCAACCTGGCGCGCCTGCGCGAGGCCGGGGTCGAGTTCGTCCACGGCGACGTGCGCGAGGCGGGCGACCTGGCGGGCGCCGGGCCGTTCGACGCGATGGTCGAGTGCTCGGCCGAGCCGTCGGTCATGGCCGGCCTCGACGACCCCTCCTACCTGGTGCAGACCAACCTGCTGGGCGCCTTCAACTGCCTCGAGCGCGCCCGCGCCGAGGGCGCCCAGGTCGTCTTCCTCTCGACCAGCCGCGTCTACCCGGTGGCGCCGCAGCTCGAGCTGGCGCTGGAGGAGACCGCGACGCGCTACGAGCTCGCCGCCGCGCAACCGCACCCCGGCGCCGGGCCGGAGGGCATCTCCGAGGACTTCCCGATCGGCGGCGCGCGGACCTTCTACGGCGCCACCAAGCTCGCCGCCGAGCACCTGATCGAGGAGTACGCCGAGACCTTCGGCCTGCGCGCGGTCGTCGACCGCTGCGGCGTCATCGCCGGGCCCTGGCAGATGGGCAAGGTCGACCAGGGGGTCTTCTCCTGGTGGCTGCTCAGCCATCACTTCGGCCGCCCGCTCTCCTACATCGGCTTCGGCGGCGCCGGCAAGCAGGTCCGCGACCTGCTCCACATCGACGACCTGATCGACCTGGTCGAGCTGCAGCTCGGCGACCCCGAGGGCTGGAGCGGCGCCGTCTGCAACGTCGGCGGCGGCCGCGAGCAGAGCCTCTCGCTGCTCGAGACGACGGCGCTGTGCCGCGAGCTGACCGGGCGCGAGCTCGAGATCGGCGCCGAGCCCGAGACCCGCCCGGGCGACGTGCCGATCTACCTCTCCGACTGCTCGCGGCTCTTCGCCCGCAGCGAGTGGCGTCCGCGGCGCTCCCCGCGCGAGACGCTCGCCGACCTGCTCGAGTGGACCGTCGCCAACGAAGACGCGGTCAGTGCGGCGCTCGGCTTCGGGAAGGCGGCGAGCCGGTGAAGCTCTCCGTCGTCATCCCGGCGCACAACGAGGAGGGGTCGATCGGCGCAACGCTGGCGCCGCTCGTCGCCACGCTCGACGAGGAGCGGATCGAGCATGAGGTGATCGTCGTCGACGACTCGAGCACCGATGGCACCGCGGCGGCGGTCGCGGCCTTCGCCGCCGAGCACCCGCAGGTGCGCTGCCTGCCCTCCCCCTACCGCAACGGCTTCGGCTTCGCCGTGCGCGCCGGGCTCGAGGCGTTCGAGGGCGACGCGGTGGCGATCGTGATGGCCGACGGCTCCGACAGCCCGCGCGACCTCGTCGCCTACCAGCGGCTGCTCGAAGAAGGCTACGAGTGCGCCTTCGGCTCGCGCTTCGTCCCGGGGGCGAAGGTGACCGACTACCCGCGCGCCAAGCTGATCATGAACCGGATCGTCAACTGGGGGATCCGGTTGCTCTTCCGCCACGGCTACAACGACACGACCAACGCCTTCAAGGCCTACCGGCGCGAGGTGATCCAGAACGCCCAGCCCTTCCTCTCCCACCACTTCAACCTGACCGTCGAGCTGCCGCTGAAGGCGGTCGTGCGCGGCTACAGCTTCGGCGTCGTGCCGATCTCCTGGACCAACCGCACCAGCGGCAGCTCGAAGCTGAAGCTGAACGAGATGGGCAGCCGCTACCTGTTCATCGTCCTCTACGTCTTCCTCGAGCACCACCTCAGCCGCGGCGACTACCGGCGGAGGACGGAGGGATGATCGGGCGCGCCGTCGGCGCCCTGCGCGAGCCGCGCGTCGCCTGGGCGGCGCTCGGCGTGGCGATGCTCTGCTCGGGCGGGCTGATCCTCCACGCCGCGCACGGGCAGGGGTTCGCGATCGACGAACTCTTCTACTACGGCCGCGTCGTCAACGGCAATGGGCAGCTGATCCACTACGCGCCCTTCGACCCCGGCTACCTGCTCGCCCCGTTCAACGGCCACCTGCCGCTCGGCGGCCGCTTCGTCTACGAGCTGGTCTTCGCCACCGTCGGCGCCCACTACACCGTCTTCGTGCTGATCAACATCGCCGCGCTCTGGGCGGTCGCCGCGCTCGTCTTCGAGCTGGCGCGGCGGCGGGTCGGCAACGCGGCGGCGCTGGCGCCCTGCGTCGTCCTGCTCTTCCTCGGCTTCGCCCGCGAGCAGCTGCTCTGGCCGCTCGACTTCAACACGGCCGCCTCGCTGGCGGCCGGGCTCGGCGCGGTGCTGGCGATCGAGCGCGAAGACCGCCGCGGCGACCTGCTCGCCTGCCTGCTGCTGCTCGTCTCGATCGCGATGATCGAGCTCGGGCTCGCCTTCACGCTGGGGATCGCGCTATGGCTGGTCGTCTCGCGGCCGCGGCCGCGCGGGGTCCTCGACCTCGCGCGGCTGCGCGAGATCCTGCGCCGCGCCTGGATCGTCGCGATCCCGGTCGTCCTCTACGCGGCCTGGTACATCTGGGCGCGCAAGTTCGGGCAGAGCGAAACGCACGCCGCCAACCTCGACCTGCTGCCGGAAACCGCGATGCACAGCGCCGCGGCGGCGCTCGGCGCGCTGACCGGCACCAGCCCGATCGCCGGCGGCGCCTACGTCGTCCCGATCGCCTGGTTCGGGCGGGCGCTGGCGGTAGCCGCCGGGATCGCCCTGCTGGTCCGCCTCTGGGGACGCTCGCTGCCGCGCACGATCTGGATCTGGCTGCTCGTCCTCGGCATCTACTGGGTCCTGCTCGCGGTCGCCGCCCGGCCCGCCGAAGGCTCGCGCTACATCCTCGTCGCCGCGGTGCTGATCGTGCTGATCGCCGCCGACTGCGTGCGCCGCAAGCTGCCCGACGCGGCGGCGATCGCGCTGCTCGTGCTCGCCGCGGTCGCGCTGCCGGCGAACATCGTGCAGCTGACCAAGGACCGCGGCGGCGACACCCTGCACCACGACCCGCCGGTCAGCAGCACCGAGTTCGCGATGCTCGAGCTGGCCCGCGAGCACGTCGACCCCGGCTACGTCGTCACCGCCGACCCCCGCGTCGCCGAAGTCGACGGCGGGCTGTTCATCGGCATCCCCGCCGGCGCCTACCTCGACGCCGCCTCGCACAACGGCTCGATCGCCTACTCGCTGGACCGGGTGCGCGCCGCCGACCCCGGCCTGCGCCTGATCGCCGACGCCTCGCTGGTCGGCGCGCTCGGCGTCACGGCGGAACCCACCTCGCCGCCGTCCTCGACCAAGAGCTGCCGCCGGATCGCGGTTCCCGCGGGCGAGGAAACCGCCAGCTTCGAAGTCGCGACCGGCACGACCCTGCTGCGGCCCGGCGCCGAACGCACCGGCCTCTGGCTGTCCCGCTTCTCCGACCCCCGCGGCGTCGGCGTCGAGTACATGCCGCCGCAGCGCTGGACGAAGCTGACGATCCCCGCCGACTCCGCCCCGGAGCCCTGGCTGGCGACCGTCGACCACACGGTCACCGCCTGCCCCGGGGGTTGAGCTTCGCGCTCAGCTTCCGGGGGAAGGCGGGCAGACGTAGACCGGGCCGTCGACCGTCACCCACCACCTGTCGGGCGCGGCGTCGGGCGGGATCCTCAGGTTCGCCCACTCGCCCGGCTGCAGCCTGCCCAGCCGGACCGGAATGCCGCCGGCGCCGAAGCGGCCGAGGCCGACCTTGATCGGGCGCCGCGCGCGCGAGCCGAGCAGCACGCCGCCTCGTTCGAGGTAGAAGAAGACCCGGTGCCCCCGCCTGCCGTCGAGCGAGCTGGGACAGGCGGCGGGATCGGCGGGCGCCGGCGAGGGCTTCAGCGCGAGCGCGAGCGCGCCGATCAGCGTCGCGTCGGCGACGTGCCTGCGCTCCACACTCGCCTCGCGCAAGTCGTCCAGCGAATAGCCGATGCCGCCGAATTCGTCGGCCGCCCGGTAGTAGGTGTCGGCCGAGAGCGGCACGAACACGGCGCCCCCGGCGTCGCCGACCCGTTCGTCGGTGGCCGGGAAGTAGTCGCCGTGAACGTGGGGGCGGGCGAGTTCGAGCATCCCGTACTCCGCCTTCGAGTTTTCGGCGTCGGTGATCGAGGAGCGCCGCTCGTCGTAGAACTTGGCGATGTTGGGCGGGATCGCAAAGGCGACGACCCCGGCGGCGACGAGCAGGCCGACCGTGGTGATCTTCGCGCCGCGCAGGGCGTTGGCGGCGATCAGGAAGACCGCGACGGCGCCGACGAAGAGATAGCGGGTCGAATCCGGCGGCCGATCGGCCATCGTGATCATCAGCCAGTAGGTGAGGACGACGGCGAGCGCGACCCAGAGCCCGGCCGGCACCTTCCCGCGCTTGATCCGGTAGATCAGGCCGGCCACGGCGAAGCCGGCGAGCACGCTCGACCAGGGAGTGATCGTGGTCACGTTCGGCGAGATCTCGCTGCCGGTCGGGTTGATCCCGAAGATCGAGCCCATCACCGCCGCGAGGGCGTTGGTGAAGTCGATCGGGATCAGAGTCACGTTGACCAGCTCGACCTCGGACTGGCCGAACTTCTGCGCCCACAGCCACCAGACGCCGAAGAGGACGAGCGGCACGAGGAAGATCCAGGCGCGGCGCCAGCGGTCGCCGCGGCGCAGCACCGAGACGGCGACCGCGACCGTGAAGGCCAGTCCCACCTCCACCGTGGCGACCGCGAGGACCAGCAGTGCGCAGGTCGCGATGTCGCCCTTGCGGTCGTCGCGTTCGAGCGTCAGCAGCGCCCCCAGCCCGAAGGCGAGGGCGCCGATCGTATGGATGTTGAACGGCCACAGATACGACCCCTCGCCGTAGCCGAAGAAGAGCATCAGCACGCACGGGATCAGCGCCGCGTAGGGGCGCACCCGGCGGCGCAGGAGGATGAAGAGCAGCAGCACGCTGACCAGCGCGGCGAGCACCTCCATCGCGCGGAAGACCGTGTAGTCGGCGCCGACGGTGAGGAAGAGGCCGCGGTAGATCAGTTTCCCGAGGATCTGCAGGTGACCGTTGTGGGGGACGAAGAAGTATTCGAGGCCGCCGGCCTGGTGGACGGCGCCGTTGTCGGTGATCAGCCGCGCGTAGTAGAAGATGTCATCGCCGGAGAAGGTCAGGTCCTTGCCGGCGAGCATCAGCCAGACGGCCGAGACGCACATCGCCGCACCCAGCAGCACCCAGGCGGCCCGGCGCTCGTCGATGCCGCGCAGGCGCTCCATCAGGCCCCCTTCTTCGGCAGCAGCAGGCTGAAGTTGCCCGACGAGCCGACTTCTTCGAAGTCTTCGAATATGTAGTGGACGAGCGGGGTGTCCGGCGACGGCCGAGAGCCGAGCCAGGCGCCCGCGACGGTTTCGTTGCGGAAGGCGCAGGGACGGGGCGAGGAGCGGACCTGGGCGAGGACGCGGTTCTGGCCCGCTTCGTCGAGCGCCGTGATCCAGGCGCCGGGGGCGTAGGGCTCGGGCGGTTCGATCCCGGTCCAGAGGTAGAGGCTGTCGATGTTCGGGTAGCCGACGAGGCTCGTGCAGCGGTTGTGCTCGATGAAGTCGACCACGCCTTCGTATTCTTCGACCTCTTCCGGCGTCAGCCGCACCTGGCCGGCGCCGGGGAACGGCAGCGGCTCCTTGTCGCGGTATTCGATCGTGTTGGTGATCGCCGGCAGGTAGACCTGGCCCAGCGCCAACATGCCCGCCAGGGCGACCGTGGCGACCGTGGCGGCGGCACCGAAGCGGGCGAGGCCGAGCTCGCCCTTCGTCGCGCTCCAAGCGCGCAACGAGGCGAGCGCGTCGGCGAGGCAGAGCGCGCCGACCGGGGCGAACATCAGCGACGCGACGCCCACCTGGGCCCCCGGCACCGGGTAGGCGCCGAGCACGCCGGCGACCGCGACCGCCGGCAGCAGCACCCGCAGGAAGCGCTTGAACGGCGGCTCGGGCTCGCCCAGCGGCGGCACCGACGCGACCCAGGCGAGCAGCATCGGCAGCACGTCGACGTTGGCGCTGGGATTGAGCCCGAAGGGCGCCTGTTTGGCGATCGTGAACCAGATCGCGAGGCCGGCCGCGGCGCGCAGCAGTCCCGGCCACAGCGACGGCCTGCCCGAGGCCCAGGAGCGCAGCTTCGCCGTCAGGACCGCGGCGGCGAGCGCCGCCACCCCCCAATCGATCGCCTCTGCCGGCGTTTCGAACGGGCCGCCGGTGACGTTGCGCACGTTGAGCGGCTCCTTGATCAGGCCGTCGTAGAGGTCGGCGAGGCTGGTGCCGAGCAGGACGACCGCGGCGAGGATCGCCAGCAGCGCCGCGGCAGCGCCGATAGCGGCGCCGGTCAGCCAGCGCCGCAGCGCGTCCTGCTCCTCCCCGCGCCGCGGCCGCAGCGGCCAGGCGGCGGCTACGATCGCGCCGCCGCCGAGCAGCTCGAGCGCGATGAAGGAGCGGACCCAGCTCTCGCGCAGGTCGGAGTGCATGACGACGGTCGGGATCGCGAGGAAGCCGGCGATCAGCAGCCAGCGCAGCCAGGGCCGCCGCTCGATCGGCTCGAAGATCAGCGCCGCCGCGAGCACCACCCCGGCGATCGCGTAGGCGCCGAAGTTGACCTTGGTCATCAGCGCCGCCGCGAGCAGCGCCCCGGCCAGCCCGCCGAGCAGCGCGGTGCGCCGCCCCGGGCTGTAGACGGCGACGAGCACGAACGCCGAGAGCAGCAGGACGAGCAGCCCGTGCGGGTGCATCGGCTCGGGGAAGAGCGCGAAGAGGACGGCGAAGGCGACGACCATCCCGGCCAGACCGAGCGCCAGGCGCCCGCTCAGCCGCTGAGAGGCGAGGCCGAGCAGGAAGCTGCTCGCCACCCAGACGACGATCACCACGGTGCGGCTGCCGTCGGTCGTGAAGTCGTGCCCGACCAGCGCCGAGAGGCCGCCGAAGAACTCGAAGAAGAACGGCCCGTAGGGGGAGAAGATGTCCGTGTACAGCGGCTGGCCGTGGGCGAAGGCGTTGAGGGTGACGAGCACCGTGCCCTCATCGTCGTAGTTGGCGAAGCCGGCGAAGATCGCGCCGTAGGCGGCGACGACGGCGCCGAGCGCGACCAGCGCGTAGAGGACGATCGCGCGGACCGTCGGGTCGGCGACCGTGTCGGCCCAGGGAGAGCCGCCCGCGCGGGGCGGCGGCTCGGTGCTCGTCATCGCCGCGATTTCCCGTCGAAGCGCAGCAGCGGCACCCGCCAGGCCGCCTCGGCGACGATCGAGCGGTCCATCTTGGACGTGCCCGCCTGGCGGTCGCGGAAGACGATCGGCACCTCGGCGACGCTGAAGCCGCGCTGGATCGCGCGGTAGGTCATCTCGATCTGGAAGGCGTAGCCGCGCGAGCGGATCGAGTCGAGGTCGATCGCCTCCAGCACCTCGCGGCGGAAGCACTTGAAGCCGCCGGTCAGGTCGCGCACGCCGACCCCGAGCACGAGCCGCGCGTAGGCGCTGCCGCCGCGGCTGATCGCGCGCCGCAGCGCGCTCCAGTCCGAGACGCCGCCGCCGGGCACGTAGCGCGAGCCGATCGCCAGGTCGGCCCGTTCGCCGGCCTCGAGCAGGCGCGGCAGGTAGGCCGGGTCATGCGAGAAGTCGGAGTCCATCTCCAGCACGTAGCCGGCGCCCTCGCCGAGTGCCCGGCGGAAGCCGGCGATGTAGGCGGGACCGAGCCCTTCCTTCCGTTGCCGGTGCAGGACCGAGACGGCCTCGTGCTCGGCGGCCAGCCGGTCGGCGATCTCGCCGGTGCCGTCGGGCGAGCTGTCGTCGACGATCAGCACCCGTGCGGAAGCCGGCAGCTTCGCCAGCACCGCCTCGACGAAGGGCTCGATGTTGCCCGCCTCGTCGTAGGTCGGCAGGACGAGCCAGGCCGGGCCCTGTGGTGCGCTCTGCGACATCGCGCCGGGATGCTATTTGCTGCCCCCGCGGCCGGGAGCTACGGTCGCGGCCGGCCGCCGGTCAGGCGGACCAGGGCGTACCAGGCGGGCTTCGCCCGGTAGCTGTCCGCTTCACGGAAGAAGCCGACCGAGTCGCAGAAGTTGCAGTAGTAGCGCGAGTCTTTCCAGGTGAACCAGTAGGCCGCCTTGAGGTTGAGCCGGTGGCGGTTGCGCAGCATGTAGCGGTAGGCCCCGCGCAGTTCGCGCGCCTGCCCGTGCCAGCCCTGCTCGAAGGCGACGACCTGGGGGTCGTACTGCGAGCCCCAGCCCATCTCGGTGATGTAGAGGCCGGCGCCCGGGTCGTGGTTGCGGACGACGACGCGGCGCACCTGCTCGATCATCCGGCGCAGGTCGCGAACGTGGAAGGCATAGGGGTGCAGGGCGACGCCGTCGAAGAAGCGCTTGATGCCGCGCACGCGGTAGAGGCGGGCGAGGAAGTCGCCGGCGTCCATGCCGTAGCGGCCGCCCTGGTCGGGTTCGCCGAAGAGCCCGGAGAGGATCACCTTGGCGCGGGGGTCCGATGCCTTGACCGCCCGGTAGCTGATCTTCAGCAGGCGGGCGTAGCGCGACACCGAGACCGGGAAGGCGAAGTAGAAGAAGTTGGCCTCGTTCCAGATCTGCCATTCGCGGATCGGCAGCCGGCGGTTCAGGACGATGCCGTCGCCGCGGTCGACGCCGGGCGGGTGTTCGCGCCAGAAGCGGCCGTTGGGCCCGTAGCGGCGCACGACCGCCCTGACGAAGGTCATCCAGCCGCGGCGCAGGCGGGCGCTGTCGATCGGCAGCCTGGTCGTCCGGTGCCCGGCCCAGCCGGGGATGCCGGCGAGGAAGGGCAGGATCCGCACGCCCTGGTTGGTGGCGGTCGCGACTTCGCGGTCCGTTCCGCTCCAGTCCCAGGGCCCGTTCCTGGTCGGCTGGATGCTGTCCCAGCCGATCGGCAGCCGCAGGTTGCCGATCCGCGCCGCCCGCATGTACTGCGCGTCTTCTTCGGAGATGCTCGCCTGCGGGACGATGCCGAAGAAGCTGCGCGGCGCGGCGCTTGCCGCGTCGGCGCTCGAAAGCGATGTCGCGACCACGATCGCGACGACCCCGATGGCGGCGAAGACGGTGGCTATCGACGCTTTCCTCTTCCTCATGCTCATCTCCTCGGAGGAACCCTCACCGGGCCCCGAAGTCGCGGTTGGCACCCCCGCCCCCAACTGGGGCGCCGCGGCACTCTACGCACCGCGACAGACCCCTACCAGGCCTCTAGGATCGACCGCGATGCCGAGCGCCGACCGACTGCCCCCGCGCGGCGAGCTGCACGTCTGGCAGGCGCGACTCGACCGCGACGGGTGGCCCAGTGCCGACGCCCTGCCCGTAGCGGAGCGCGAACGGGCGGGGCGGCTGCGCGGCGCGCGGGCGGAGCGGCGCTGGACGGCCTCGCGCTGGGCGCTGCGCGGCGTCCTCGGTCGCTACCTCGGCGAGGAGCCGGACGCGGTCGAGCTGAGGCTCGGGGAGCGCGGCAAGCCGGCGCTGGCCGGGCCCGGCGCCGCGCTGCGCTTCAACCTCAGCCACTCCGGCGAGCTGGCCGTCGTCGCCCTCGCCGACGGGGTCGAGGTCGGCGTCGACGTGCAGGCGATCGGGCGCAAACCGCCGCAGTTCTACGCCGACTGGGTGCGCCGCGAGGCGGTCGCCAAGTGCCACGGCGTCGGCCTCTGGGCGGAGCTGCCCGACGGGCCGGTCGCCGTCGCGGGCTTCGACGCCGGCGACGGCTTTGCCGCCGCCGTCGCGGTGGCCGGCGAGGCGCTGCCCCAGCTGCGCCATTTCGCCGCCGAGCCCGGCGCCGCTCAGTAGGCGCCGCCGAGCTTGCGGTGGTCCCAGGTGGCGGTCCGCAGCGGCTCGAACTGGATCGCGACGCGTTTCGGCGCCTGCGCTTCCAGCGCCGCCTTGGCGTCGCCCTGCACCGAGTCGATGCCCTCGGCGTAGCGCACCGTCAGCTCTTCGGCGAAGCCGATCACGGTCTCGAAGTCGCGGTGCAGGTGCGCCTGCGCCTCGATCATCGCGCCGCGCAGCTCGCCGTACTCGTGGCCGGTCTCGACCAGCACCGTGGCCCGCGGGTCGCGTTCGAGGTTGCGCACCTTCTGCGACTTGGCGTAGGTCCAGATCCAGATCTCGCCCGCGCGCGGGACGAACCAGAGCGGCATCGAGTGGGGGAAGCCGCGCGGCCCGTTGGAGGAGACGACCGCGACCCGCTCGGAGTCGAGCAGCTCGAGCAGCTCGGCCTCGCTCAGCTTGATCTGGTCGCGCCGGCTCATCGGGTCGGACTCTACGCGGCGGCAACCCCAAGCGCGGTCGAGGTTTTCGTCGCTATGCGGCCATAACCTCGACCGCGGCGCGACATGCGATCATCGCCTCCGTGAAGGTTTCGATCCTGCTCTTCGAGAAGATGGCCGCGCAGGACGCCGTCGGCCCCCAACGAAGCCTTCCGTTGCGTGCCCGGCTGGGAGGTGGTGCTCGAGTGGCTGCGACAGGTGGACGAGGGCACCAGATGAACGATCTCGGTCTGCACCGGGACGGAGATCGTCGAGCTGGTCAGGTCCTTCAGCCGGGCGGCTGACGCAGCCTGAGCCGCTGGCCGACGCGCCCGCCGGGGATCGCGACGAGCAGCTGCGCCGCCGGGTTGGCGCCGGTGCGGGTGAGGCGGCGGCCGCTGCGGCCGAGGCCGATGCGGAAGGTGTGCGCCTTGCCGCCCGTGAGCCGGAAGCCGCGGCGCGCGATCGCCCGCCGCACGATCTTCGTCCGCACCCTCGCCCGCCCGCGACGACGCACGACGAAGCGCTTCCTGACCCTGGCGCGGACGATCAGCTGGCCCGGGCATTCGGTCCCCACCGGCCACTCGCAGCGCACCCGGGCGCGGATCGCGTTGCCGCCACCCTTCGCCCGCAGCAGGGCGATCGGCACCGGGACGCCGACGTCGCGGCAGCCGAGCAGCTTGTCCGCGCCGACGCCGATGTCGAGCGCGTAGACGCAGACCCGCTGACGGCCGCTGCCGATCACGGGGAAGCTCTCTTCGAAGCCGTGGCCGGCGCCGGCGCGGGGGAAGCGTTCGGCCAGGTCGGTGCGTTCGCGGTCGGCGACCGGGCCCAGCTCGTAGCTTTTCCCTTCTCCGGCCTTGCCGCCCAGGTAGGCGCGAATCGAGACCTGCTTATGGGGAGCGTTGGGGTCGAAGGCCCAGCCGGAGATCGTCACCTGGCCGGGCGCCGGCGAGCTGACCGCGTCGAAGCTGCCGCGCGGGTCGTCGCTCGAGCTCGTCGCGCCGGCGGTCGCGCCGTCGACGTAGTTGTTGTCGACGTTGATCGTCACCCCGCCGTAGGTCTCGTTGTGGCCGCCGCGGTACTGGTGGATGCGCTGGTGGTCGTTCCAGGCGCTCGCCGGGACGTAGGGGTCGGACGTGGTCTTGCTGCCGTTCCAGTTGGCGATCCAGATGTGGTCGGGCTGCTGGTAGAGGCTGCCGATGCGGCTGACCAGGTCGGCGATGCCCGAGGCGCTGCTGCTGTAGACGCCGGATTCGTAGCCGAGCGCGTGCAGGCGACTGGTCCAGGCAGCGAGGAAGGTCAGCGTCGCGCTGCTGGCGCTGGACGTGCGGGTGTAGCTCTCCATGTCGAAGTAGATCGGGCTGCCCTCGCCGATGCCGACGAGGCGCGCGTCGTTGACCGCGTCGGTGGCCGCCGAGGAGCCCTGCAGCGAGGCGGAGCCGGAGCTGAGCGTGGCGCAGGAGGAGCAGCTCGAGGTCGGCGCCTGCAGGCCGACGTAGGTCGGGATCAGGTGCCAGCCGGCGGCGGTCTGTTCGGCGACCCAGCTTGCGGTCAGGTTCGGCTGCGAGCAGCCGCGGTTGGAGCCGCCGATGTAGACGCCGATCGCCCGGTAGGGCGAGGAGGACCAGGCAGACATCGAGCGCCGCGACGGCGCCGCGCAGGCGTCGAAGCCGAGGCCCGTGTAGTCGGCGCCGGCCGAGATCTTTGCCGGGCGGACGCGGCTCGCCTGCGCCCGCATGCGGGCCGCGCGGGCCCGCGCTCCCGGGTCGACGAGAATCGCCCGCCGCCGGCCCATGACGCCGGCCGGGCAGCGCTGTTCCGGCCCCGGAGTTCCCAGGTAGACCGCCTCGCGGTCGAGCCGCACGCAGGCGCGCGGATGACCGGCCAAGCGGATGACCGGCCACCCGTCGGGCACCGTCACCGCCTCGCCGCGGAAGTGGATCGTCTTGGCGCCGGCGCCGGCGGGAAGCACGGCGACCAGCGCGAGCATGACCAGAAGCGCGCGCCGCATCTCTCCCCCAACCATCCCACCCCGCCAAGGTTTCGGCCAACCCACGCGCGGCGCGCAAGAAGCTGCTCAGGCTGGAACCAGGTCCAGCTCCTTCCACGGCCCCTCTCCCGCCATCGGCTGGGTGCGGCCGTGCAGCCAGTCCTCCTGCAGGTCGTCGTAGTGGGGGCTGGCGGGGTGTCCAGACTGGCCGGTGAACATCTGCCAGCGCGAGCGCTCGGGCGCGGTCGGGTCGCCGACCATGCGCCAGCTCGGCGCCCAGACCGCCTTGTAGGGGTCGTTCGGGTCGTAGGCGATCTGACTGACGGTCTCCTGGGCGCCGCCGGCGCGCAGGCTGCGGTTGAGCAGCCGGTGCAGGAGCGGGTTGGCCTCGCCCAGCGGATGCGGGAACTCCATCTCGTGCACGTGGCCCCAGCGCCAGCCCTCGGGGTCGGGGCCGAAGCGGTCGCTGAGATCGTCCAGGGCCCCCGCCAGCGCCTCCAGCACGAGCTCGTCCCAGGGCCGCCCGATCAGCTCCTCGTCGCCCTCCTCCCAGAGCTCCATCAGGCGGGCGTGCCAGCGCCAGGGCGAGGTGACGTGCGGCGTGAAGCCGTTGTCGGCGCGGTCGAGCCAGCGCTCGCAGAGGTCGCGGTCGCCGATCGCGGCGCGGGCGACCTCGCGCGCCAGGCGCAGCAGGAAGGCCTGGTAGATCGTGCCGGCGATCGTCCCCGGGTCGAGTCGCCCGTCCCAGCTGCGCAGCCGCTCGAGCGCGCTCAGCTCGCGCTGGCCCGCCGGCGCCAGCCGGCCGAGGCGGCGCGCCGCCTCGAGGCCGGGGATCGAGAGGTTGTCGGACTGCATCGCCTCGAACCCCTCGACGTCGTGCTCGTCGCTCGCCCGCAGGAGCTGCTCGATCCGGCGGGCGCGGAAGCCGTCGAGCCAGTCGCTGGTGATGTGGTGCGGGTACTCGTCGCCGACGATCCGGTTGTTGGCGGTGACGAGGAAGCCGCTCTCGGGGTCGACGACCTCCGGCAGCTCCGCGTAGGGCACCGCGCCGTCCCACTCGTAGGCGCCGTCCCAGCCGGGCTTGGGCAGGTCTGGGCAGCCGCCCCGGCGCAGCGGCAGGCGGCCGATCAGCTTGTAACCGATCGAGCCCTGGCGGTCGGCCCAGATCAGGTTCGAGGCGGGCGAGGTGTGGCCCTCCAGCGCGGCGACCAGCTCGGGGCCGGAGTGGATCTCGTGCAGCTCGAACATCCCCTTGAACGCGGTCGGCGCGTCGAGCGTGATCCAGCGCAGGGCGAGCGGCTCGGCGTCGTCGGCGCCAAGCGCGGCGTTGACCAGCGGGCCGTGATGGGTGAGGCGGACGTCGAGCGGCTCCGGCTCGCGGCCCTTGACCTCGATCTCCTCGCGCACGATCTCCAGCGGTCGCCACTCGTCCTCGAACAGGTAGCGGTCGCCCTCGACCCGCTCGACGAAGAGGTCCTGGACGTCGGCCATCACGTTGGTGAAGGTCCAGCAGACGTCGTTGTTCTGGCCCATGTAGACGCCCGGCATCCCCGGCAGCGAGGCGCCGCGGACGAAGCG
>Ga0210111_1000030_pt1 | contig 32224 bp, 40 predicted proteins | sample China_Galinas_PW_6_FD_185520 | JGI IMG/M metagenome (GOLD analysis project Ga0210111, IMG submission 185520) | Wetland microbial communities from San Francisco Bay, California, USA, that impact long-term carbon sequestration - China_Galinas_PWC_D2... | ecosystem: Environmental > Aquatic > Marine... | reverse complement strand
CCGCTCCTTCGGGTTTCACTCCGCAGCTCCCCTGATCGCGCTGGTCTATCTCTGCTGCGGGGGGATCGAGATCGATCTCCCCTTCTCATGAATCAGAGAAACGAACCACGGGAAGCCGTGGAGACCCCTCTTTGTGGCGCGGCAGAGCCGAGACCTGTCCCTGTGGCCCGCGCCACTTCGCGTGCTTTGATCCACCGACTTCGCGGCAGCCATGGCTGCGGAGGTGGCGCTCAAGGTCGCGGCGCTTCACGCCGCGGCGACAAAGCGAAGGTGCTCGTGGTCGGCCGGGGGTGTCTCTCCGGCCAGCTCCTCATCGGGCGTAAGCACCGTGCGCAGCGCATCGAGCACGTTCTCCTTGGCTTCCTCGCGGGTGCGGCCCTGGCTCATTGCGCCGGGAACCTCGAGGATGCGCGCGACGATCCAGCCGTCCGCGTCGGGGCTGTCGAAGGAGATCGTGAAGTCGACCGATACCGCCATGCAGAAACCGTAGCGCGTGGGCAGGTCCAATGACGAAACATCGCTCCCGCATCGCGTCCGGGAGAGAGCCGATAAACGTGATTCAAGCTACCCCACGGATTCAGCGGCCCGCGTGATGGGCAAGCGAAACCGGCTCGGCGTCGACCCGCGCTGTGTGGTTCGAGTTATGTCTCGGTGGGGGTACTGCTCCTGAAGGTGGTCGAACCGGCGAGAGGACGCTGTGCGTAGCGGCGTAGAGGTGTTTTGACTGCGCGTTGTGATCATCCTCGCCGATGATTGTCGGTAGCGACACGCCATGGGAAGCGATGCTCGGCGAGGACGAGCGCGAGGCCACCGAGGAGGAGGTCGCAGCCCTGGAGGCCGCGCACGGGCCGTTTCTGCCCGCCGACGGAGAGAGAGGGGTAGGTGCGTGCCTTCATCCAGAGGAGCATCAAGATGAAAAAGATGCAGAAAAAACCGTTCAGCGAGCTGAGCAAGGGGGTCAGAGAGCGTCCCGGCGCCACCGCTGAGATCGACGCGCGTAAGCAGGCGATCGTTGCTGCGGTTCGCCTGGCGGAGCTGCGAGAGCAGGTCGGCAAGACGCAGACCCAGTTGGCTCAGGTGATGGGCATGACCCAGGCCAACGTCTCCAGGGTCGAGCACACGGAGAATCTCTATCTGCGCACGCTCGCCGACTACGTGAGCGCCCTCGGCGGCCACATCGAGGTCAACGCCGTCTTCGACGACGATGTTGTGCCGCTTGGTTTGGTCGAGAAGGGCCGGGGTTCGGCCGCCGCTTGAGGTCGAGCGCCGAAGCGCGCTACCGCGCCAGCGAAACCGGCTCGGCGGCGATCCGAGCCACAGGAGTCCACCTGGACCTATGTACCCCGCGGGGCCGAGAAGGCCCGCGTGGACCGACGACACCGGCTCTATACGATCGGCCGATGACCCGCTGCCGGCCGGCCGTCCCTCAGTCAGCCGGCGGCTCTGACCTCGACGAGGAGTCGGCGGCGTGGCTGCGGGCGCTGCGGGGCGAGCGGCGCGAGGCGGCGGTCGCGCGGCTGCGCGCGAGGCTGCTCGGCGTCGCCCGCGGCGAGGTCAACCGCCGTGCCGGCATGCTCCCCTTTGGTGGCTCCGAGCTCGACGACATCGCCGAGCAGGCCGCCTCCGACGCGCTGGTCGCAGTGCTGGCCAAGGTCGACGGCTTCCGCGGCGAAAGCCGGTTCACCACCTGGGCCTCGAAGTTCGCGATCCTCGAGGTCTCCAGCAAGATCGGTCGCCACTTCTGGCAGCGGGACGGCGTCCGGCTCGACCCCAACGCCTGGGACCGGCTCCCGGCGCGCTTCGGTCTCGGCCCCGACAGCGGGGTCGAATGGCGGCAGATGATCCTCGCTCTGCGGCGGGCGGTCGACGAGGTGCTGAGCGACCGGCAGCGGCGGATCTTCGAGGCGATCGTCCTCAACGAGGTGCCGCTCGACGTACTCGTGGTCGAACTCGACAGCAACCGCAACGCGATCTACAAGGCGCTTTTCGACGCCCGTCGTAAGTTGCGGGCGGAGCTGGCAGCCAACGGATACATGGGTCCCGAGCCCCGCACATGATGAGCGACCCCAACGCCCTCGAACGCTTCCTCGCCACCGATCCGGTGGACCCCGGCTGTGCCAAGGCGCTGGAGATGCTGGACGCCTACGTCGACACGCTGCTGGCAGGCGGCGACCCGGAGAAGCGGTTCCCCGACGTCGCCGCGCACCTGCGCGACTGCGGCCCTTGCTCCGAGGACTTCGAAGGTCTGGTGGCAGCGGTGCGGCGCGGTCGCGAAGCCGCCGGGTAAGACGGGCCCTGGTCGCGACGCAAACGAATCGTACGGCGGGGGATCCCCGCGAACTCGAATCGAGGGCGGTGCAGATGACGGGTGTGACGATTGCCGGCCAAGTCGGCGAGATGGCAAGGCGCGCGGCGCAGGAACCGGCGGACCCGAGGATGGAGGCGTTTGCCCGCGAACAGGCTGACCTGCGGGCGGCCGGGCTGCCCGACGGGGTGGCCGAGGTGGGGGCGACCCTGCCGGACGCCCAGCTGCTCGACCCCGACGAGGCGCCGCGCTCGCTCTCAGCTGTGGTCGGCACCCCGCTCACGGTGATCGTCCTCTACCGCGGCGCCTGGTGCCCCTACTGCAACATCGCCCTGCGTACCTACCAGCAGGCCCTGCTGCCGCAGCTGGCCGAGCGCGAGGTGCCGCTGATCGCGATCAGCCCGCAGAAGCCTGACGGTTCGCTGACGATGCGCGACAAGCACGACCTCGAGTTCGAGGTCCTCTCCGATCCCGGCAACGCGATCGCTCGGGCACTCGGTGTCCTCATCGAGCCGGTTGCGGATTCGCGCGAGGCGCAGCTGGAGCTTGGTCTCGACCTCGCGCAGGTGAACGCCGACGGCACCGCCGGCATCCCGATGCCGACCACGGTGGTCGTCGACCGGGATCTGGCGATCCAATGGATCGACGTTCACCCGGACTACTCGACTCGCTCCGAGCCGGCGGAGATCTGTGCCGCCCTCGATCGCCTCGAAGCGGGCGACCGCACGTAGGTACGCTTGTGGTGGCTTGAGTCTCTCCGTGCGAGAAGCAGCGACCGGCCGTCGCGACGCCCTCGTCAACCTCCGGCGCTGGAACCTCGGCGTCGGATCGGCGCACCTGGTCCAGGCGGCGGCGATCCTGCTGCTCGCCGGAGCGGTCTCGCTGCCGGTCTCGATCGGCTACCTCACCGGCCCGCCCGGCGCCGGCGAATACGGCGGCCCGAAGGAGCTCTTCGACCTCCGCGTCGACGTCGCGGTGGCGGCCTTCCTCTTGCTCGCCGCGATCGATCACCTCTCGGTGGGAACGTGGGGACGGCGCTGGTACGAGCGCCAGGTGGTGCGCGGGATCAACCCGGCGAGGTGGTGGGAGTACTCGATCAGCGCTTCGTTGATGGTCGTGCTGATCGCGATGCTTGCCGGGGTGCGCGAGGGCACCGCCCTGGTGGCCCTGTTCGGCGCCAACGCGGCGATGATCCTCTTCGGCCTGATTATGGAGCGGGTCAACCTCGGTCGCGAGGAGGTGCGCTGGCGGCCGTTCGTCTACGGCTGCGTCGTCGGCGCCGTGCCGTGGATCGCGATCGGGCTGCAGATCGCCGTCTCCCAGACCCAGACCGGCGACGTGCCCGGCTTCGTCATCGCGATCTTCGTGACCCTGCTGATCCTCTTCAACAGCTTCGCGGTGAACATGTGGCTGCAGTACCGGCGCAGCGGGCCGTGGAGGGACCCCCTGTTCGCCGAGAAGGCCTACCTCGTCCTCAGCCTGGTCGCCAAGAGCGCGCTCGCCTGGCAGGTCTACGCCGGCGCGCTGGCGGGAAGCTGAGGAGGCTCGCCCGGGCCCCGCGCTCGGGTCCCGGGCGAGCGTGCCCGCTATCGCAGGCTGGGCGGGATGAGGACGCGGTTGACCGCGTGGACGATCCCGTTGCTGGCGCGGATGTCGGGCGTGATCACCCGCGCGTCGTTGACGTAGACCTGCTTGCCCCTCACCTTGAAGGCGACCCGGGCGCCGGTCAGGGTCTTGGCCCGCTTGCGCTTGATCACCTGCTTGGCCGGGACCTTGCCGGCGACCACGTGGTAGAGGAGGACCCTGCGCAGCAGCCGCCTGTTCTCGAGCAGGGTGTTGAGGGTCTTCTTCGGGACCTTGTTGAACGCGGCGTCGGTCGGCGCGAAGACGGTCAGCTGCCGTTTGCTCGAGAGGGCTTCTGCCAGGCCCGCTCGTTCGACCAGGGAGACCAGGGTTGAGAACTGCGGCGCCGCGGCCGCGGTTTCGACGATGTTCTTGCTCGGCGCGGCGGCCGCGCTGGCGGGGACCGCGAGTACGGCGATCGCCGCGATGACAGTCAGCATTCGCTTCATGTGGAGACTCCTTCTCTGGGGGGCGGTTGCCTTGTCTACGTGTCCAGCGCGAGGCTCGGTTTGCCGGCTCGGTTCGGAGGGTGGTTTTCGGGTTCGCGGAATCCCGATCCGCGGCGCCGTACGTAGTGCCTGTGGATGACCGACGCGACGACACTCGCCCCGGCCCCGTGGACGGGCGCGCCCAACTGCGTCAAGATGCAACGGTCGATGCCCGCCGAGGCGACGCCCAATCGGGAGGAGGATCGCCTGGTCGCTCGCCTGCGCGACCGCGACCCGGAGGTGCTGCATGAGCTCTACGACCGCTTCGGGCGGACCACCTTCGGCTTCCTGCTGAAGACGCTCCGCGACCGCGGCGCGGCGGAGGACGTGCAGCAGCAGGTCTTCCTCGAAGTCTGGCGGCGCTCCGACAGCTTCGATTCCGAGCGCGGCAGGCTCCTCACCTGGGTGATGACGATCGCGCGCAGCCGCGCGATCGATCACATGCGCCGCCGCGTTCCCGAGCCGATCGACCCGGAGGTCGCGGCGCGGAGCGCCGAGGGGCCATCCGGCGCCGGCGAGATCGAGGCGCTCGCCGACCAGTGGCGGATGCGCGCGCTGCTCGACCGCTTGCCGACGGCGCAGGCGCAGCTGCTGCGCCTGCGCTTCCACGCCGGCTTCAGCCAGTCGGAGATCGCCGAGCGCGAGGGGATCCCGCTCGGCACCGTGAAGACCCGCATGGTCAGCGGCCTGCGGCGGCTTCGCGAGATGATCGAGGAGGAGAACGGAAGATGAGCGAAACCAGAGACCAGATCTCCTCCTACCTGCTCGGCGAGCTGGACGCCGGCGAGGCGGCGGCGTTCGAGCGCCAGGTCGAGGCCGATCCGCGGCTGCGCGAGGAGGTCGAGCGCCTGCGTCCCCTGGTCGCCCGGCTCGAGCAGCTCCCCGCCGAGGTCTGGGAGGCGCCGCAGCCGCCGCCGCTGGTTCTCCCCGAGGACGCCGCGCGGCCCGCGCCGACGCAGCCCGAGGACGCCGCGCGGCCCGCCCGCCGCCGGCGCCTGCGACTTCCGACCCTGACCCTGCGCCCGCTGCCCGCGGCGGGCCTCGTCGTCGTGCTGCTCGCGGTGGGGGTTGCCGGCGGGCTGCTGATCGGCGGCGGCTCCGCGGGACCGGAAACCGGAGCGACCGATCTGGTGCTCAACCGGATAGACCACGGTCCCTCCGGCGCCCACGGTGACGTGCTCGTCGCCGGCGATCGGCAGCACGCCAGGGTCGACGTCTCCGGCCTCGACCCCAGCGGCTCCGGTCGCTTCTACGAGCTCTGGCTCCTCGACGAAGACGGCCGCATGATCGGCCTCGGGGCGTTCCGGGTCGGCGCCGACGGGCGTGCCGAAGTCGAGCTGCCGATTCCGGTGACCCCGTCGCGGTACCGCTACTTCGACCTCTCGCTGCAGGAGGACAACGGCGACCCGGCGCACTCGGGCGTGTCCGTGCTGCGCGGGCCCACCTCGTCGTGAGCTGTGCGGTGGTGGCGGGGGCCTCGATCGCGGGGATCGTCTGGATCGGCAGGGCGGCCTGAGCGCGCTCAGGGCTTGAGCTTGCCCACCAGGCTCTTCGCAATGCCGCCGAGGCGGGCCGGCGAATCGGGCAGCGCCAGGCGGAAGATTTTCGCCACGACGCTGCCGAACTGGCGGTGCAGCGGGCCGACGTTGTAGGGGATTCCGTAGCGTTCGCACGCCTCCCGCACGTCGACCGAGATCTCCGCGTAGCGGTTTGCGGGGAGGTCGGGGAAGAGGTGGTGCTCGATCTGGAAGCTCAGGTTTCCGGCGAGGATGTGGAAGAGCGGGCCGCCGCTGAGGTTGGCGGACCCGAGCACCTGGCGGTGGTACCACTGGCCGCGGGTCTCGTCCTCGGTCTCCTCCTCGCTGAACTCGTGCGTGCCTTCTGGGAAGTGGCCGCAGAAGATGATCGTGAAGGCCCAGAGGTTGCGCGCCAGGTTGGCGGTCGCGTTGCCGGCCAGGGGGAAGGCGAAGAGCGGTCCCGAGAGGGCGGGGAAGAGCACGTAGTCCTTCAGCGTCTGGCGCCGAACCTTCTCCCAGATTCCCTTCGCCAGCTCGCGCTTCCTGGTCTTGTCGACCTCACTGCCGGCCGGCTGCTCGACTTCGAGGTCGTGCAGCGCCACCCCGTACTGGAAGAAGGTCGCCAGCAGCGCCGCCCACAGCGGGTTGCCCAGGTAGTAGGGCGTCCACTCCTGGTCCTCGGACATGCGCAGGATGCCGTAGCCGATGTCGCGGTCCTTGCCGACGATGTTGGTGTGGGTGTGGTGCATGTAGTTGTGCGAGTGCCGCCACTGGTCGGCGGGGCAGGCGGTGTCCCACTCGAACTGCTCGCCGGAGAGCTTCGGGTCGTTCATCCAGTCGTACTGGCCATGCATCACGTTGTGGCCGATCTCCATGTTGTCGAGGATCTTGGAGAGCGAGAGGGCGGCGGTGCCGGCCAGCCAGGCGGGCGGGAAGACGCCGCCCCAGAGCAGGGCGCGGCCGCCGAGCTCGAGCCCGCGCTGGACGCGGATCAGGCCGCGGATGTAGGAGGCGTCGGACTCGCCGCGCTCGTCGAGCACGCGCCGGCGGATCGCGTTCATCTCCTCGCCGAAGCTCTCGATCTGCTCGGGCGTCAGCGCGTCGAGGGGGGAGGGGGTTGCGGGAGTGGGCGGGGGAGCGAGGGCGGTCGTCATCGGGTTCCTTTCGGGTTGGGGCTCAGAGGGCGAGGGTGAGGTTGCCGAGCGCAGCCGAGACGCAGAGCTGGATCTCCTCGTCGGGCTCCGAGGAGGTCTCGCCGGTGATCAGGTTCTGGTGGGTGCCGGCGAGCTTGCGGCAGGTGCAGGTGTGGCAGATGCCCATCCGGCAGCCGAACTTCGCGGCGATGCCGGCTTCCTCCGCCTGCTCGAGCAGCGAGGCGCCGCTGTTCGGCGCCTCGATTCCCGAGCCGGCGAAGCGGATCGCGCCCTCGCCGGGCTCGCCGACCGGGGCGAGGTTCGGCGGCACGAAGCTCTCGACGTGGAGCCGCCGCTCGAGCCCGTTCGCCCAGGTTCCCCGCACGGCGTCGAGCAGCGCCGGCGGTCCGCAGGCGAAGGTCTCGGCCTCGGCGAAGCAGGGCTCGGACTGGGGCAGGTGATGCGGGCCGAAGTGGCCGTCGAGCTCGCCGGCGCCGGGGGCGCGGGTGTAGGAGCGCAGCAGCCGGAAGCCGGGCCGGCACGCCGCGAGGCGCTCCAGTTCGGCGCGGTAGATCGCCCGGGCGGGGTCGGGCGCGTAGTGGAGCAGGGCGACGGGGCGGTCGTAGCCCTGCTCGAAGAGGGTGCGGAGGATCGCCATCAGCGGGGTGATGCCGCTGCCGCCGCCGATCAGCAGGATCGAGTCGGGCCACGGCCGCGGCAGGCGGAAATCTCCGTCGGCGGGGGCGAGGCCGAGCACCATCCCCGGCTCGGCGCGGTCCGCGAGGAAGTTGGAGACGAGGCCCTCGGGATGTCGCTTGACCGTGATCTCCAGCTCCTGCCGCCGCCCCTCGGGCGACGCGGGGGAGTAGCAGCGCTGATGCCGGGCGCCGTCGATCTCGACCGCCACCTGGATGAACTGGCCCGCCCGGAAGCCCTCCCAGGCGCGGTTCGGGCGCAGGGTCAGGGTGACGCTCTCCTCGGTCCCGCGCTCGACCGCGACCACCTCGGCGCGGCACTCGCCGGTGACGAGCAGCGGGTCGATCTGCTCGAGGTAGCCGTCGACCCCGTGGGGGCCGGCGAAGGCGTCGAGCAGGCGGAGGCCGGGACGGGCGAGCTTGGGCGACATGACCGGAGACAACGTAACATCATTTGCCGTCACGTCAAATGTCGATCCGTCGTCCAATGGTACCTTTTCGTCGTGGCCGTCGCGGAGAACGACCTGACGATCGAAGAGCTCGCCGCGAGGACGGGGATGACGGTGCGCAACATCCGCTCGCACCGCGCGCGCGGGCTGCTGCCCGCGCCCGAGGTCCGCGACCGGGTCGGCTACTACGGGCCCGAGCACCTGGCGCGGCTGCAGATGATCCAGGAGCTGCAGGCCGACGGCTTCAACCTGAAGGGGGTCGAGCGCCTGCTCAACCACAGCGTCGGCGCCGCCGAGCAGTTCCTCTCGATCCGGCGCGCCCTCGACGAGTTCGACGGCGAGCAGCCCCGCACGTTCACCCGCGACGAGCTCTCGGAGCGGTTCGGGGCCGACCCCGACGACGCCCTGAAGCGCGCGATCAAGGCCGGCGCGCTGGTGCCGGTCGACGAGGACCGCTTCGAGGCGCCCTTCCCCTCGCTGCTCGACGCCGCCGAGGGGGTCGTCGCCGCCGGCGTGCCGCTCGACCACGCGATCGTCGTGCTCGACAAGGTCCGCGGCCGCTGCCGCTCGATCTCCCACGAGTTCGTCAAGCTCTTCCTCGAGGACGTCTGGAAGCCGTTCGAAGAGGACGGGTATCCGGACGACCGCTGGCCCGAGGTCCGCGAGGCCCTCGACCGGCTCCGGCCGCTCTCCCTGCAGGCGCTGGTCGCGATCTACCGGATGACGATGTCCGACGAAGTCGAAAAGGCGCTCGGCAAGCAGCTCGAGCGAATGGCCAACCGCAAGACCTGATTCGCGGCGGGACCGCGCCTATCCGGCACTACACTTGGCCCATGGGAAGGCGCCGAACCGCCGATCCGTGGCGGGACACCGACGTGATCGACGCGCGGGCGCCGCGCTTCAACCAGCTCGTGGTCGGGCTGGTCGCGCTTGCCGGCGTCGTCCTCGGCTGGCCGCTGCTCTGGGCGCTGATGGCGGCGCAGCTGCTGATCGGCCTGACGCTGGGCCGCCGCTTCTGCCTCTCCTGCGTCGTCTACTTCACCGTGATCCAGCGGCGCTTCGGCGAGGGGCCGCTCGAGGACTCGCGCCCGCCGCGGCTCGCCAACGCGATCGGCGTCGCCGTCCTCGGCGGCGCCGCGCTCGCCTGGTGGCTGGGCTCGCCGGCCGCGGGGACGGCGCTGGGCTCGCTCGTCACGGTCCTCGCGCTGCTCGCCGCGTCGAGCGGCTTCTGCGCCGGTTGCGAGCTCTACAAGCTCGGCGCCCGGCTGCGCGGGATCTCGCCCCGCCACCACGGCCACATCGAGCCGGCCGACATCGGCGGGCTCGACGGGCGCCCGCGCACCTACGTCGAGTTCACCCATCCGCTCTGCGCGGAGTGCCGCGAGTGGGAGCGACGCCTCGCCGCGGGCTCCGACCCGCTCGTCACGCTGGACGTGCGCGACCGTCCCGACCTCGCCCACAAGTACGGGATCGCGGTCGTGCCGACCGTCCTCGCGCTCGCGGCGGACGGCACCGTGCTGGAGCGCCTCGCCCCCTGAGGCAGCGGTGAGCGCATGATCGACCTGATCGTCTACGCGATTCCGGCCTTCGTCCTGCTGCTCGCGGTCGAGCTGCTCTCGTTCCGGTATGCGCGCGACGACGAGCTCGTCGGCTACGAGGCGCGCGACACCCGCACCAGCCTCGCGATGGGCGGAGGCAACGTCGTCATCAACACGGTTTGGAAAGCCGCCGTGGTCGTCGTCTACGTCGGCCTCTACGAGCTGACGCCACTGCGCATGCCCGCTGACGAGTGGTGGACCTACGTGCTGCTCTTCTTCGCCGACGATCTCGCGTACTACTGGTTCCACCGCATCCACCACGAGGTCCGCGTCTTCTGGGCGAGCCACGTGGTTCACCACTCATCCGAGCACTACAACCTCTCGACCGCGCTGCGCCAGACCTGGACGCCGATGACCGCGCTGCCGTTCTGGGCGCCGCTGGCGCTGCTCGGCTTCGCGCCCTGGATGATCCTCACCCAGCAGGCGATCAGCCTGATGTACCAGTTCTGGATCCATACCGAGCGGGTGAAGAAGATGCCGGCTTGGTTCGAGTTCTTCTTCAACACGCCCTCGCACCATCGCGTGCACCACGGCTCCAACGACGTGTATCTGGACCGCAACTACGGCGGCATCCTGATCGTCTGGGACCGAATCTTCGGCAGCTTCCAGGGCGAGACCGAGCGGCCCCGCTACGGCCTCACGCGGAACATCCGCAGCTTCCGGCCCACTCGGGTTGCCTTCCACGAGTTCATCGACCTGGCGCGCGACGTGCGCGGCGCCGCCAGCTGGCGCGAGCGGCTCGGCTACGTCTTTCGCGGACCGGGCTGGTCGCCCGACGGCCGCGGCGGCGGCACCCGCGGGTAAAGGCACCGGGGGCCGGGTAGCCTGAAGCGATCGGCTCGAAGGTTCTCATAGCCGGAGCGACGGGCTTCGTCGGCGCCCGGCTGGCGAGGGCGCTGCGCGACTCCGGCGCCGACGTTCTCTGCCTCGTGCGCGACGAGCGCAAGGCCGAGCGCTTGCGGTCCGCGGGCTACGACGCCGGCCTCGGCCATGTTCTGCGCTCTCGCGTTTCGTCCAAGGCAGAAGCGTGAGCGGGCTTCCCGATGTGCTCGCAACTACGCGGAAGCGACAGCCTCCTCTTGGATCGCGCAAGCCTGACTTTCCCCGACAGGTCACCCCGGTGTCCAGTTAGCTCAAAGCTCCGGCCTAGCTGCGTTGGACCGCGTCCAAGTCCTGCAGAGCGAGCTCTGCCGCCCTCTTAACCCGTTGCGCGCCGGCATCTTCGGCGGCAACCTCATGTAGCGCGATCCGCACATATTCGCCGTACTTCGGAGCGTCGATCGCCACCCTTCCAAGTCGGTAGACGCCAGCAACACGCACCGAGGGCCGCGTCGAGTCGAGTGCAATGGTTGCGCGATCAACCTCATTCTCCCGAAGGGTGCGAGCCGCGAAGTAGGAACCGAGAAGGACGGTTACGGCCCCTAAGATCGGCAGCAGGTCGGCGATTGAGTAGGCGCAGGGGATGCTCAAGAGCGCGCCGAGCAAACCCGCCACGATCAGACCCCAGAGGATCCTCGCAACCGTCGGGTCGCTGGCGTTTCTCAACCTTTGACTTTCACGCTAGATCCTCCGATTGCAAACGCCTTCTATGAAGGTAAGCGGTTTCCTGTATCTCGGGACGCCAAATGGTCGTCTCGGCTGAATCGAGCCAGTGGCGCCGCTAGATATGACCGTGCGAGTCCAGACCCACGCCCGCTTTGCGCGATTTGCGAGCGCGACGACTACCAGCTGTAGACGATCGCAAAGGACGGCCGCAGCGGTCTCCGCGGCGCTCCACGAATTTCTCGCTCTCGCAAGACGAAGCGGGAGCGCCGTTTCTGACGCCCCCGCCGTCGCGGCGTCGGGTGCTTAAAGGCGCAGGCCCGCGCTGGCCGGCATCATCGGCGCGCGCCTCCCATGAACGGCCGCGATGATCTCCTCGGTGTCGATGCCCTGTAGGTAGATGCTGGTCGTGCCGAGGTTGGCGTGACCCAGCTGCCGCTGGATGATGTTAAGCGGCACGCCCTCGCGGGCCAGCTCAATCGCATGCGCATGACCGAGTTGGTGCGGCGCGAACCGGCGCCTCACCCCCGCACGGGCGGCAAGCTTGCGGAACTCGACCCGGACCCCGGCGGCAGACCAGGGCCGACCGCGCGTCGGACCGTCAATCACGCAGAACAGCGGGCCGACGGGCAGCCGCTCACGGTCGGCCAGACAGGGGCGAAGCTGCTCGAAGCCCACTCGTCCATGCCGACCTCCCGCCGGCGACCGCCCTTGCCGCGGCGGACGAGGATGGAGCCACGGTGGGAGTCGAGGTCGCGCTCGCTGAGTGCCAGCGCCTCCTGGATGCGAAGCCCTCCACGCCAGAGGACGACAATCACGGCGCGCAGGCGAGCGCCGTGGCGACCACCTCCGACCTGGCGCATCACGGCGACGATCTCCTCGACCGTCGGCGGGTCGGCCGGGTAGCGTCTCCCCTTGTTGCAGGGCGGTCGTCCAGCGTGGTAGCCGGGCATCGTCGCCGGCGAGCGGCGGCGTCCGGCGGAGTCGAGAACAGGGGATGTGGTCATGGAACCCTCCTGGGGTCTCACAGCTTGCAGGGGCCGTTGGCCTACCACGCCCAACGCGCAAATCCAGGCATTTCGCTCGTAAATCGCGCTGCTGTCGCGCTGGGGCGCTACCCTGGGGTCACTGTGAAGCATTCAGCCCTGAGCACGATCCCGACTCCAGAGAAGCCGGCGCTGAGCGACGAGCAGCGCGCCGAGCGGCTGCGGTTGCTCGCTGACCGTCTGCGCAGGCCGGACGGGCTGGACCGCGACACGCTCAAACACGTCGAGCAGCTGACCGACACCGAGCGGTAATCACGCGGTGAATGCCGTCGAGTTCCTGCGCGGCGACGCCCCGTTCATTGCTGACACTTCGGCATGGTGGCGGGCCGCATCGCCGCGCAGCACCTCCGAGTACGTTGAGCTCGAGAGCGAGCTCGACGCACTGCGGATCGTTCGCAACGATCGCGCTGTGACCGACGCCGCGATGTACGCGCTCGGCGAGTTGGCCGAGCGCAGCGACGGATACCACCGTGTGCCGCCCACCGACGCGCTGATAGCCGCCGCCGCGGCCGAGCACGGCGCTATCGCGGTGCTCCACCGCGATGCGCACTTCGACAGGCTCGCTGAGGTTCTGACATTCCAGGGCGTCCAGCTCCCAGGGTCCTGACCTCGCCCCCCGGTCCTCCTCCGTGCAGAAAGCCGAGGTCAAACCACAAGGTGCCCGAGCATCGCGCAAAGCGGGAGCGCCTGCACACAAGGCACACGACCTCCGTCAACTCGGGAACGGCGCAAAGGGCTCGGCGGTCTGCAACCACTCGTCGAGCAACTCAGCGGCCCGCTCGGTTCCGTCACCCTCGGAGCGGATCGCCTCTCCCAGGGCCGCCGCTTTCGCACGCACAGAGCCAGAGAGAAGCGTGCGCATCCCGGCTTCGAGCTTGGCGCGGTCGAGGCGCTTGAATGGCACGTGCGCGCCGGCGCCGAGCATCTCGAGGCGCTTGCCCCAAAACGGCTGATCGGCCCAGACCGAGCAGATCATCGTCGGCAATCCCGCCCGCAATGAAGCTGCAAGCGTTCCGGCGCCGCCATGGTGTACTGCGGCCGAGCAGCGCGGAAGGAGACGCTCGTGATCCACCGCTCCCACCGCTCGCATGTGCTCAGGCAAGGCGGTCACCGCGGCGTCGCGACCGACGACCGGCATATTGACGACTGCCCGGACCCCGAGCGTGCGGGTCACCTTGGTCGCCATCTCGAGGAACCCGTCGTAGTTGAGCACGGGCATGCTGCCGAAGCCGAGGAAGACCGGCGGCTCGCCCAGGTCGAGCCAAGCCACGAGGTCATCCGGCAGCCCCCCGTCGAGAGAGCCGCGGAGGGCCGGTGGGAGCTGCCAAAAGCCGGTGATGGCCTGGTTGTCACCCCAGTCGCGTGGCTTTGGCAGCAGGCTGGGGCTGAAAGCCTGCAGCACCAGCGTGCGGGGGTCGGCGCAGAGATGGACCGACGATCGAGGCGTGCGCGAGAGGCCAAGCCGCTCCGCGAACGCCCGGTTGATATCGAAGTTGACGCGCCACCAGAGGTGAATTATCAGATGGTGCGAGGCTCGCCGGAGCGCCCGGGTGGGCACGCGCCTGGTCGTCAGCATCGGCTGTGCGAACTCTTCAGTCGGGAAGAGTGGGTAGAGATTGACTACCGCCTGCGGGATTCCGCGGGCGATCGCGAGCGATTGGACGAGATCCTGAGTGTTGTGCCCCGTGACAAGCACATCGGCTCCATCGGCGGCGTCGATGAGCGCGTCCTCAATCCCCGTTTGGTGAGAGCGAATGAAGGCTCGGAACGCCCGCATTTGGGTGGCGCTACTGCTGTTCAGCGACCGTTGCCCCTCATCGCTTGCCAGATAGGCGATGCGGCTGGCCGGTAAAGCGACGAAGCGGATGCCCGCCGCGTCGGCCATCGCCCGGAACTCCTCGCTGGCGGTGACGGCAACCTCGTGACCTCGGGAGGTCATTTGCGCGCCAAGCGCGATCAGCGGCCAGATGTCGCCACGCGTACCCTCCACGAGGATCGCGATCCTCATCGAGCGGTTCCCTCTCCCGGACGAACGACGGCCTCGATCAACTCGCAGATCGAACGTTCGGTTTCGGCACGCCCAAGACGACCGTCGCGGCGCAACAGCTTCCAGGTGTAGACATCGCAGATTGCCGCCAGCTGGGCGAATCGACGACGCTGCTCGGACCTGCTGCGGTCATCGAGTAGCGGGCCGAGCTTCTCCCTAACCCAGCGCCGGTGCACGGCACGCCCGTTGTCAAGGATCTCGTCGATCTGCTGATCGGCCCCCTCTTCGGCGAGCAGGCGCATCATCCAATCGCCATGGGTCTCGTAGTGCGCAATGAGGCAGGCGACCACGCTCGGGACATCGCCGGCGGGGGCGGCGAAGCGCTCCGCTTCGTCACGCCTGGTGCCCTCGTCGATCGCCGCCGCCACCAAACCGTCACGACTGCCGAAATGACGCAGGACGGTGCGCTCGGAGACCCCGGCCTTGGCGGCGATCACGGACAGCGGCGTGCGCGGATCGCGGATTTCGTTCGCCGCGTCGAGGATCGCTTGGCGGGTTTCGCCAAACGCCTTGGCGCGCCGCCCCATGCGATATGGGCGCGTGTCGGTTGCGGAAGCACTGGACATTTCTCGTCATACTACATGACAGCAAATAATGGTGCGTCCGGAAGGTACGAACCCGGTGACTTGGGCCGACTTTTCACGGCGCCCCGTCGGGAGTCCGGCACTCGGTTGAGGCGTCACGAATCATGGGCGCGCGGCCAGGCGGCAACGGACCGAGCACAGATCCGCCACGCTGCGGTGCGCGGCGGCCGTCCGCCGCGCTGACCGCGCGATCCATTTCCGCGTCGTCGTGCGCCGCGGCAAGCTCACGCTCGCGAGGTTGACGAACTGTCGCTCCCGCGTGGTTGCGAGCACATCGGGAAGCCCGCTCACGCTTCTGCCTTGGACGAAAAGCGAAAGCGGCGCGGGCAGCGCCCAGCCGGTGCCCCCTCGCGTGAGGGCGAGAGGTAATGCTCCATGCGTGCCTGCAAAACATCCGGTTTTCGGTATATTTCGCAGTACCATGCGTCCGACACAGCGACTTTCCGAGATTGCGGAGGACCAGTGGGGGCTGGTTACGCGACGCCAGGCAGGGCAGGCGGGCGTTGCTCATACCTCGCTGGCCCGCCTGACGGTCGACGGACGGCTGGAACGGGTGGCGCACGGCGTGTACCGCATTCGCGGCGCCGGAGAGCCTGACCACCTCGGGCTGCGCGCTGCCTGGCTTCAACTCGCCCCCGAGACGCCTGCCTGGATGCGTCTCGACGATCCCGATGACGCCGTCGTCTCGCACGCTTCGGCCGCGAGCCTTCACCGGGTCGGCGATCTTCGCGCGGACGTGCACGAGTTCACGCTTCCACGCCGGCGCCAGACGCGGCGCCGCGACGTTCGCCTACACCGCGGCGAGGTTCCCGCGACCGATCGGATCGTTCTCTCGGGCCTGCCGGTGACCCGCCCCGCTCGCACGATTGCCGATCTTCTCGCTGCCCATGTCGAGCCCGGTGTCGTGGGGCGGATCGCCGCCGAGGTGCTCGCCAGCCGGCTCGAGGGCGCCACCGATGTCGCGGAGCGCATCGCCCCTTACGCCGCAAGGTTCGGCCTGCCTCGCGGTGACGGGCGGGCCACGCTCGAGCATCTCCTTGCACTTGCCGGCCCCCCGGGACCGGAGATCGGCACGGCAGGTTCGGTGAGATGAGCGCGGCTCGCTATGACAGTCCGCAGGCGTTGCGCCAGGCTCTCGCGGACCGCCTGCGTCCGCTCGCCGAGGGGAGCGGTAGGGAGCTTTCCGCTCTGCTGCGCCAGTTCGCTTACGACCGGCTCCTATGTCGGGTGTTCAGCGCCGAGCCCGAGCACTGGGTACTGAAGGGGGCGACGGCGATGCTGGCGCGATTGGAGGGGCAGGCCCGTCACACCCTCGATGTGGACCTCTATCGACGCGACGGGAGCCTGGTGGACGCAGAGCGAGCGCTGCGCGAGGCGGCCGCAGTCGACCTGGGCGACTATTTTCGTTTCACGCTCGGCCCCCCGAGGCAGATGGTGCAGGGAGCCGATGCCGCGCGAATCTCCGTCATTGCGCTTCTCGGCGCGACCGACTTCGCGCGATTTCACGTCGATCTCGTCGCCGGACTGTCGATGACCGGCGTCCCCGAGAGCACGCCGCCACTCGTGCCGGTTGAGCTGCCGGGCGTATCCCGCATGCACTACCGCGTGTACCCGATCGCCGATCACATCGCCGACAAGGTTTGCGCGCTGCTTGAACGTCACCAGCGATCCGATGGGCATGTCGAGCAGAGCACTCGCTACCGGGACCTGGCCGATCTGGTCGCATTCGCACACAACGCGGCGGTCGGCGCAGACGAGCTGCGACGCGCGCTCGATTCGGAGGCCAGGCGGCGCGGGCTGGTCTTGCCCGACCGCCTCGACGTTCCTTCCTCCTCCGGCTGGGCGGCGGGCTATGCCCGTATCGCTCGCGAGACGCCGGGGCTCGAGGAGCGGGATCTGGATTCGGCCGTGAGCAGCGCCGGGCGACTCCTCGACCCGGTGCTGGCCGGCGCGGCGGTCGGCACTTGGGAGCCGGCCGCGATGGCGTGGGCACCGCGCAGTTGAGCGTCCTCGCATCACCGCGTAGCCTGAGGCGATCGGCTCGAGGGTTCTCATAGCCGGAGCGACGGGCTTCGTCGGCGCCCGGCTGGCGACGGCGCTGCGCGACTCCGGCGCCGAGGTCCACTGCCTCGTGCGCGACGAGCGCAAGGCCGAGCGGTTGCGGGCCGCGGGCTACGACGCCCGCCTCGGCGACGTCACCGACGCCGACAGCCTCGAAGGCGCCGGTCGCGGCGTCGAGGTCGCCTACTACCTCGTGCACGCGATGGCCGGCGGCGGCGACTTCGCCGAGCGCGAGCGCCGGGGCGCGAGGAACTTCGCCCGCATGGCCCGGCGCGAGGGGGTCGAGCGGGTCGTCTACCTCGGCGGCCTCGGCGAGCAGTCGACCTCCGAGCACCTGCGCAGCCGCCACGAGACGGCCCGCGTGCTCGCCGCCGAGGGGCCGCCGCTGACCTACTTCCGCGCCGCGATGGTGGTCGGGGCGGAGAGCGAGTCCTACCGCACGCTGCGCTACCTGGTCGGGCGCCTGCCGGTGATGCTGGCGCCGGCCTGGCTGCACACGGACACGCAGCCGATCGGGATCGACGCCGCGGTCGAGTACCTGCGCCGCGCCCCCGAGGTTCCCGAGTCCACCGGCCGCGAGATCCAGATCGGCGGCCCCGACGTGCTCACCTATGCCGAGATGCTCGACCGGATGGCGATCGCGATGGGCATGCAGCCGCGGCCGAAGCTGCCGCTGCCGCTGGTCACGCCCTGGCTCTCCTCGCTCTGGCTGGGCCTGGTGACGCCGGTCGACACCGCGGTCGCGCGGCCGCTGATCGAGGGGCTGAAGACGCCGACCGTCGTCACCGACCCGACGGGCGCCGCGCCCTTCGGGATCGAGCCCGAGTCCTTCGACGAGGCGCTGCGCCGCGCCCTCGCCGAGGAAGCGGCGGCTGCTTGAGCTGCGCCGTCGTTCTCTTCACCCGCGACCTGCGCCTGCGCGACCAGCCGGCGCTCGCGACCGCGGCGCGGGAGGCGCAGCGGGTCGTGCCACTCTTCGTGCTCGACGACGAGCTGCTGAAGCGCGGCTGCGGTTCGCCCAACCGGCTCGCCTTCCTGCTCGACTGCCTGCGCGACCTCGACGGCTCGCTGCGCGAGCGCGGCGCCCGGCTCGTCGTGCGCCGGGGCGATCCGGTCGAGGAGGCGATGCGGGTCGCGGCCGAAGGCGACGCCGGGGCGCTTCACCTCAGCGACGACTGCAGCGCCTACGCCGCCCGGCGCCGCGAGCGGCTCGGGCGGGAGTGCCGGGCGTCCGGCGTCCGCCTGCGCACACACCCGGGCGTGACCGTGATCGAGCCGGGCGAGCTGTTGCCCGCCGGCGGCGACCACTACCGCGTCTTCACTCCCTATTGGCGGGTTTGGCGCGAGCGGCCGCGCCGCGAGCTGAAGCAGGCGCCGCGGGCGCTGCGGCTGCCGCCGGGCGTCCGCGCCGGACGCATCCCGGCGCTGGCGCGGCTGACGAGCGGGTCGCCTTCGCCGGAGCTGCCGCAGGGCGGGGAGGAGGCGGCGCGCGGGCGGCTCGAGCGCTGGCTGCGCCGCGGCCTCGCCGGCTACGAGCAGAGCCACGACGCGCTCGCCTCCCCGCGCGGCACCTCCCACATCAGCGCCGATCTGCACTTCGGCTGCCTCTCGCCGGCGGCGGTGCTGGCGCGGGTCGAGGGTCGCGCCGGGGGCGAGGCGTTCGCGCGGCAGCTCTGCTGGCGCGATTTCCACCACCAGGTGCTCGCCGCGCGGCCCGACATCCCGCACGCCGACTACCGCGGTCGCGGCGACCGCTGGCGGCGCAGCGAGCGCCTCGCCGCCGCCTGGCGGGAGGGGCGCACCGGCTACCCGATCGTCGACGCCGGGATGCGCCAGCTCGCCCGCGAGGGCTTCATGCACAACCGCGCCCGGATGATCGTCGCCTCCTTCCTGACCAAGACCCTCTACATCGACTGGCGCACCGGCGCCGCGCACTTCGCGCGGCTGCTGGTCGACGCCGACGTCGCCAACAACGTCGGCAACTGGCAGTGGGTGGCGGGCACCGGCAACGACACGCGACCGAACCGCGTGCTCAACCCGCTGCGCCAGGCGCGGCGCTTCGACCCCGAGGGCGAGTACGTGCGCCGCTACCTGCCCGAGCTCGCCTCGCTGGAAGGCGCCGAGGCGCACGAGCCCTGGCGGCTGGACCCGGCGGCGCGGCGGCGGCTCACCTACCCCCCGCCGGTCGTCGACCACGAGGAGGCCGCTGTCCGGTTCAAGAGCTTGCGGGAATCGGACCGCGCTTAGAAGCCCGCTCGGCGACAATCCCGCCGATGGCTGCCTGGAAGCTGCCGGTTCTCGTCCTCGCGATCGCGGTGCCCGTCGCGGCCGCGTTCGCGCTCGCCGGTCCGGCGCTGGGCGTCGCCGTGGGCGCGCTCGTGGCCGTGGCGATCCTCGTCGTCGCCGCGCGGCAGCGCCCGCGCGGGCCGATCGGCGCGCCGGCCGAGGGCGGCCGGCGCAACGTCCTGCTGGTTCTCACCTGCGCGGTGGAGGAGCCCGAGGCGGTCCAGCCGATCGTCGCCGCGGCCGGTCTCGCCGGCGGGGACAACGACGCCTCCGTGCTCGTCCTCTCGCCGGCGCGGATCGGCTTCCTCGACCGCTGGGCCTCCGACGTCGAGTCGGCCCGCCGCACGGCGCAGCAGAACCTCGTCGCCACCGTGGCCGCGCTGGCCAAGGCCGGCGTCGCCGCCGAGGCGCGGGTCGGCGACGAGGACATCGTGCAGGCGGTCGAGGACCAGCTGCAGAGCTTCCCCGCGAACGAGGTCGTGCTCGTCGGCGAGGGCGAGCCGGGCGCCGCCGACGAGGCCGCCGCGGCCGAGCTCGAGCCGCGCCTGCGGGCTACCTTCCGGCAGGTGCGGCTGGACCGCGGCGGGCGCTGAGCTGCGGCTCCCGCGGTTGGCCGGCGCTCTCGGCGAGGCGCCCGAGCAGCAGCAGCGCCGCGGGCACCGCGGGAGCGGCGATCGCGAGCAGCAGCCAGAGCTGGCCGGCGTCGCTGCCGGCGCCGAGCGTGTGCACGAGGCCGAGCGCCCAGAAGATCGCGATGAAGCGGTGCAGGAGGCGCCAGCGCGCGGCGCCGATCCGGCTGCGCGCGTAGTAGGAGAGTCCGAGCGCCGCGATGCCCCAGCCGGAGACGATTCCCAGCCCGGTCCAGAGCGGCCGGTAGGCGCCGGTGAAGGGGACGGCGATGTCGAGCGGGCTGGGGTGGAGGTAGGAGTCGCCGAGCAGGGCGAGGCCGTGAATCGCGATCGCGACGATCGTCGCCAGCGAGAGCGCCTCGTGCAGCGCCCGCGCGTCGCTGCCGAGCAGGCGCCGCGGCTCTCCCCGCCCGCGGATCAGCAGGCCGACGCCGAGCGACCCGCTGGCGAGGATCATCGCGGCGATGCCGGCCGCGCGGCTGGTCACCCAGAAGAGGTGCGGCCCGACTTCGGTCACGAGGACGAGGTGACCAGCGGTTCTTCGATTTCCACCGGGGCTTCTTCTTCGAATTCGAGTTCGGGCGGGACTTCTTCGAATTCGGCTTCCGGTTCGCTTTCGACCTGTTCGAATTCCGGCGCCGGTTCGCGCACGGGTTCGCTCGCCGATTCGCGGGCAGTGGAGTTCGCGGTCGCCGAGCGCCTCTCCGCCTTGGGCTTCTGGCTCAGCACCGGGTCGTTGCCGCTCGCCAGCTGGACGAAGACGACCGCCCAGAGGATCGCGAACAACGCCAGCGAGCCGCGGATCGTGCGGCTGCGGATCGTCGCCACGCGGCGCCGCCGGGAGCGTGACTTGGCGCGGGCCAGGCCCTTCGCCTCGAGCTTGCGCATCTCATCCATCGCGCCAGTCTCGGCACGCTTCCCTAAGCCGAGCGCAAGGCTCTGTGAGAAGTCTCTAAGCGTGCGCGGTTAGCCTGCGGCGGATGAGCGCCGCGCGCCCGACCCTGTTGGCGATCCAGCACGTCCCCTGGGAGGGGCCGCACCGGATCCTCGAGGCCTGCGAGGGGCTGGAGGAGCGGACGGTGCGGCCGCTGGCCGGCCACCCGCTGCCGGGTCACGACGAAATCGCCGGCGCGGTCGTCATGGGCGGCCCGATGAACGTCGACGAAGTCGAGCGCTACCCGGGCCTGGCGGCCGAGCGCGAGTGGCTCGCCGAGGCGATCCGCCTGGGGACGCCGCTGCTCGGCATCTGCCTCGGCGCCCAGCTCCTGGCGCGAGCGCTCGGGGCCGAGGTCAGGCAGGGGGAGAGGCCGGAGATCGGCTTCGCCCCGGTGCAGGTCCACGACCCGGACGACCCCGTCGTCGGCGCCCTCGCCCCGCAGACGTCCGTCCTCCACTGGCACGGCGACGTCTTCGACCTCCCCGATGGGGCGACGCACCTCGCCTCCTCCGACCGGACCGAGGTCCAGGCCTTCCGCCACGGCAACGCCTGGGGCCTGCTCTTCCATCCGGAGGCCGACGCGACCCTGGTCGACGCCTGGCTGGCGGAGCCGGCGATGGCCGGCGAAGCCGAGTCCGTCCTCGGCCCGCACGCCGCCTCCGAGCTGCGCCGCCAGGCCGAGGAGGCGGAGCGGCAGCTGACCGGCCGCTCGACCCCCGGCTTTCGCGCCTTCACCGCCCTCCTAAGCTAGATTGAAAGCCGCGCGGTGGATGTAGCTCAGCTGGTAGAGCTCCTGGTTGTGGTCCAGGCGGTCGCCGGTTCGAATCCGGTCATCCACCCCTCATAGAAGCGGCGATCTCCTCCGTTCGGAGTCCCAGAGGAAGTGAGAGGCGCCGCCGTTGACGTTGACTTTCGGTATAGATCTCGTCCAGGTCGCGGAGCCGGTTAGGGAACTTGATCTGTTCGCAACGGTGACCAACTTGACCAGATTGACTAACTAATGTAGGCTTCGCCTCCGTGGATAGCACCGCGACCGTCTACTTTGAGCATGAGGCCTTCGCCCAGGCGAAGGCGCGCCTCTCGAGCCTGATGGATCAGGCGATTCATGCCCACCGCCCGCAGCTGATCGATCGCCACCGGGGCAAGGAGCAGGCGGTGCTGCTTTCCGTTGAGGATCTGGCGATGCTGCTCGAGGGGTTCTCCTTTCATCCTCGGGTCAGCGTCTCGGAGGGGGAGTTCGTTGTCCGCCTGCCGGAGCTTGGTCTGGTCGCCGGCGGCGAGAGCTACGAGGATGCACTCTCGGAGCTGATCGAGCTGGTCGGCGCACAGGCCGAGGACTTTCTCGATCGCCTCGACTTCTACATGCAGACCGATCGCCGCGGCCAACTCGCCTACCTGTTGAAGTTCGCGCTCACCGCGCCCGAGGAGCGGTACTCGCTCTTCTCACCGGTGCCGCCTGAGGAGACTCGGGTTACGCAGCCGGCGTGACGCCGACCTCACCCAACTGGGCCGATGTCGAGAAGTTCCTCGGCATCGACGGCTGGCGGCAGGTTCCGGCCGGCGAGCGCGGCGGCCGCAGGCAGGCCCATGTCTTCTTCGAGAAGTTGCTCCCGGACGGACGGCTGCTTCAGACCCACATCTCTCACGACCGTTCGAAGAAGATCAGCCTGGGCCGCTTCGCCACGATCCTGCGCGAGCAACTGGAGGTCTCGCGTGCCGACTTCTGGGAGGCGATCCGCAGCGGTGAGCCGGTCTCGCGCCCGGTCGATACCGAGGAGGCGCCGGTCGAGCACGATGCCTGGGTGATCGCCGTCCTCGTCGGCGAGCTCCACATGAGTGCCGAAGAAATCGAAGGGCTGAATGAGGAGGAGGCGGTCCGGCTGGTGCACGAGCACTGGGCGCGGAGGAAGAAGTAGCCCATCCGCTACTGGCTCCGGTTCTGCCACTTCGTGGCCAGAAGTGCCACATTCGCTTCATATCGCTGCGCATCCCTGCATATCCGGCTCGGAGCGTCGCCGTGCCCATTACCGCGGCGTTTGCGAAGCTCGTCGAGGCTGCCGACGAGGAGGCGATGCCGCCTGAAGGTCCGGCCTGAAGAGAGCTCGCCGCAAAGCTGGTTGTAGGAAAGGAGCTCGGCGGTGCGGTGATCGCCGACTACGGGGCCTTCAGCGAGCCCAGCCTCAAGGCGGGCCTCGCCGCGAGCGGCGAAGCGATCGAGGAGCTGTACAAGCGCCTCCAGTCCCGTCTCGAAGCCGATGCTGACACGTTCGCCTTCGAGGTGAACGCGGTCACGGCGGTGATCGCCCGCAGCGCCGAATAGCGACTTCCGTAGATGTCGGAGGCTGCCCCGACGCACCCCTCCCGCTGCCGGCTACCGGGCCGACTCGATCAGGCCGTAGTGGCCGTCGTAGCGCATGTAGATCACGTTGCCGCGGCCGCTTGCGGCATCCGTGAAGTACATGAAGCGATGGTTGAGGACGTTCATCTCCGCCACCGCGTCCTCGAGCCTGGTCGGCCCGCTCATCCGGCTTTCCTCGTAGACGATCCCGGCGCTCTCACCCGACCAGCCGATCCCACTCGGTCCGATAACGCCGAGTCGGCCGTCGTCACGGTGGTACGCGACGGCGTCGGCGCCGGTCTCGCGCTCGATGAACAGGTAGAAGTCGTGGTCGAGGAACTCCATCTCCTCGGCGGCCTCGGCGGGGGTGAGCGGGTCGGTGGCGAAGGTCTTGCGGCGGACCACCTCCCGCTCCTCCGGCGCTCGCGGGAAGTAGTCAGGGCGGTCGGTTGCGAAGCTCGAATGCCGCCACTCGCCCGCCTCGCGCTCGCTCGGACGGCGGGCCCGGTCGGTGCGACGGTCGACGAAGTTACGCAGCTGCCGTTCGAGTCGCTGAGTGAGGCTGTCGATCGCCGCGATCGGGTCGAAGTCGGCGACCTTCACCCGGACCATCGGGCCATTCAGGTCGATCTCGCCCTCCGCCCGGGCGGGGCGCTCGATCCGTGGGTTCGCTTCCTGGATCAACACCACCCGAGCCCTGAGGACCGGGACGTCGACGAGTCGGTCCAGCGCCCCGACCTTCTCCTCCGCGTGCTTGCGCGCCCGATCCGGGACGTCGCCTCTCATCGTCACATCCACCTGAATCATTCCCGACTATCTCCTTACGTTGTCGCTGCTCGGCCTGCTTCGCACGCGCCAGGGCCGGTCAGGTCTCGACCGGGGTGTCCGCCAGGCTCCCCCACTCGGACCATGAGCCGTAGTAGACGGCGACCTCCCGGTACCCCAGCTGCTCCCTCAGCGCGAATGCGACCACGCTTGCCCGGTTGCCGATCGTGCAGTAGGTGACCACCCTCTGGCCGGGCTCCAATCCCAGGTCTTCGCAGGCGCGCAGCAGTTGCTCGCCGTCGGCCAAAGAGCCGTCCTCCCGTCGTGCCAGATCGACGGGAAGGTGAACGGCGCCCGGGATGTGGCCCGCGCGCCCCGCTCCCTCGGTGGCGCCAGAGGGCCAAAACCGCTCGCCGCTGAACTCCTCCTTTGAGCGCACGTCCAGGATCACGGACCCCCGATCCCCGACCATCTCCTGCAGCTCCTGCCGCCGGACCAGCAACTCGGGCTTCTCGCCCAGGCGCTCATAGGAGGTCGATGCCGGCTCCGGGGCCTCGCTGCTCCAGGGGTAGCCGGCGTCCACCCACCTCTCGCGCGGGCCCTCCATCAACCGGATCCGCTCGTGACCGTGACGGTCGATCAGCCAGAAGCCGAGATACGGGGCATATCCGTAGAAGACGACGGTGCTCTCAGGCGTTATCCCCGACCGCGACAGAACCGCGTCGAGCTCGTCCGGCTCGATCGGCGTGTAGTCGGGATGGCGCAGGTCCCGGTAGGCGTCCCAGAGGACGGCGCCGGGGATGTGGCCCTCGTCGTAGGCGCCTGCGCTCACATCCACCTCCACGACCCGCACCGCCGGATCGTCAAGGTGTTCGGCGACCCATTTCGGATCGACCTGTAGGCCCGGCTTCATCAGCCTCAATATCTCACACCGAGCAGCTCCCGCTTCGCGCGCGAGATACCAGTGGCGGGGGGCAATATCGAATCTTCTGACTCTTCGCCACCCAGATCCGGACGCTGCCCTGAGCGCCGACGCATCGTTCCAATCTAAAGGCGCGGTCGCCCTCTGCCGAATGGTTGTTACCGGCCAGGCGGGCCGGGATCGAGCCTCGAACCGGTTCACAACCCGAGAAAGCGAGCCCATGACTCCCACGCCCAGGACGTCCATTCGATTGGTGCCACTCGTCATGGCCGCGCTGCTCGCATCGCTGGCCCTCACCAGCTGCGGGGGATCGGACGGCGGCGAGGCCGTGGCCGGCGGTTCGACCGAAGCGGCCTCGACCGGAGCGGAATCCAACGCCACGGAAGAAGACGAAGTCGAAGCGACCCCGGTCAACATCCACAAGCTGCCGCTCGGCGACGACAGGTACAAGACCGACGGCCCCAAGTCCGGCTACGTCTACTCCTGCATCACCGAATTCAACGGCAGCGGCGCCTTCGAAGAGGGGCCGTGGATCGACACCGAAGCCGGGACCTGGAACCTGAGCAAGAAGATCTACGTCGAAGGCCGCGTCCACTGGGACTCCGAATTCACCCAGAACGTCTCGGGCTCGGAGCGCGACCTCGAAGGCAACGGCCTGCCGCCGCAGACGACGGGCAAGTTCCCGGTCGAACCGTCCGATCCCGCCTACGAATACGACCGCAACCCGAACGAAATCGCCTCCTACGATCTGAACGCGAGCCTGCCCGCCAACCCGAAGCGGGCCGAAGAACCGAGCTGCGTGGGCGGCACGATCGGTGTGATGAAGAACGGCGTCGCCCTCTACAGCCCGTTCGACGCGGGTGGCCGCGACGCCGTCGCGACCGAGATCCAGGACCACTGCGACGCCCATCCCGAGGTGACCGGCCAGTACCACTACCACGGGCTCTCGACCTGCCTCTACAAGGACTCCGACGAATCGAGCTCGGTCCTGCTGGGCTGGGCACTCGACGGCTTCGGCATCTACGTCGAACGCGACTCGCAGGGGACGATGCTCTCCAGCGCCGACCTCGACGTCTGCCACGGCCGCACCAGCACGGTCGCATGGAACGGGGAAGAGAGGCGGATGTACCACTACGTGCTCACGCTCGACTTCCCGTACACGGTCGCCTGCTACCGCGGCACTCCGATCACCGAAGCCGAAGGCCTGAACATCGGCAATCCAGGCGGCGGCGCCGGGGCGGCGGGGCCGGGCGAAGGCCCGCCGGGCGGCCCGTAGGCGTCCCGCCTTCAATCACTGCCGGGAATGCCCATCCGGGGCTACTCAGCCCACCAGTCGCGCCGGCCCTCGACGTCCTCGCGCGGAGAGCAAGCCTACGTCACCCTGGAGCGCGCCGATCGCGCTCGTTGTCGCTGTACCTTCCCTCCTCGTGAGCGCAGACCACGCCATCCGCACCGAGGGACTGGGGAAGCGCTACGGCGGGACCGTCGCGCTCGCGGACCTCGACTTGGCGATCCCGCCGGGTGAGGTCTATGGCTACCTCGGCCCCAACGGGGCCGGGAAGACGACGACGATCCGGTTGCTGCTGGGGCTGCACCGACCCAGCACCGGCGGAGCGCGGCTGTTCGGGATCGATGCCTGGGCTGATCCGGTCGCCGCCCATCGGCGGGTCGCCTACGTCGCCGGGGAGCCGTTCCTGTGGCCGGCACTGACCAGCGCCGAGACCTTCGAGCTCATCGCCAACCTGCACGGGGGCGCCGACGCCGCCTACCGCGACGTGCTCGTCGAGCGCTTCAAGCTCGACACCGACAAGAAGGTGCGGGCGCTCTCGAAGGGCAACCGGCAGAAGGTGCAGCTGATCGCGGCGCTCGCCAGCCGCGCCGATCTGCTGCTTCTCGACGAGCCGACCGCGGGTCTCGACCCGCTGATGGAGGTCGCCTTCCGCGAGAGCGTCGCCGAAGCGAAGCAGCGCGGTCAGACGGTCTTCCTCTCCTCGCACATCCTCAGCGAGGTCGAGGCGCTCTGCGACCGGGTCGGCATCCTCAGCGGCGGCCGCCTCGTCGACGAGGGGACGCTGGAGGAGCTGCGCCACCTCAGCGCCCACACCGTCGAAGTGACCTTCGAGGGGTCCGCGCCCGAGCTGCCGCCGCTCGACGGCGTCCAGGTGGAACGAGCCGGCGAGACCACCCTGCGCTGCGAGGTCAGCGGCCCGATCCAGCCCCTGCTGGCGGCGCTCGCCGAGCGCCCGGTGGTGACGATGACCAGCCGCGAGCCCTCGCTCGAAGAGATCTTCCTCCACCACTACGAGCGCTCCGACGGTGGTCGCGGCTAGGGCGATCGCGCGGCGGGCGTTCGCCGACGGCCGCGTGCGGACGTTCTCGATCGCCGCCCTCTTCCTGCTGCTGGCGCTGGTCCAGGCGCTCGGCTACGAACACAGCTACCCGACCCTCGCCGAGCGCCACCAGTTCGCCGTCAGCTTCGGCGCCAACAAGGCGGTCCGGCTCTTCTACGGCGTCCCGCACGACCTGCTCACGGTCGGCGGCTACGTCGCCTGGCGGCTCGGCGGCACCTTCTCGATCTTCGCCGCCGTCTGGGGCGTGTTCGCGGCGGCGCGGGCGCTGCGCGCCGAGGAGGACAGCGGCCGCTGGGAGCTCGTCCTCGCCGGCGCCGTGCGCCGCCGCACCGCCTTCCGCGCCGCGATCGCCGGCGCCCTCGCCGGCGCCGCAGTGCTCTGGCTGGCGACCTGGCTAGGCCTGTTCGCCGCCGGCCTCGCCGCGGGACCCTCCGCCTATCTGGCGCTCGAGGTCGGCGCCGTGGCGGCCATCTTCCTCGCGATCGGCGCCCTCGTCTGCCAGCTCGTGGCCACCCGGAGGCTGGCGCTCGGCGCCGGCATGGGGATCTTCGCCGTCGCCCTGGTGCTGCGGATCGTCGCCGACACGGCCGGCTCGCTGGGCTGGCTGCGCTGGGCGACCCCGCTCGGCTGGGCGGAGGAAATGCGCCCCTTCGCCGGTCCGCAGCCCGCCGTTCTCCTGCTCTTCCTCGCTGCCGCCGCGGTGCTGCTCTTCCTCGCGGCGCGGATCTCGATGCGCCGCGACGTCGGCACCGGCCTGATCGCCGGCGCCGACAGCGCGCCGCCGCGGCTGCGCGGCCTCTCCTCGCCGACCGCGCTGGCCCTGCGCGGCGAGCGCGGCATGCTGACCGGCTGGTTCGCCGGAATCGCGCTCTACGCGGTGGTCGTCGGCCTGCTCGCCGACACCTTCAGCAGCGCCAGCATCTCGCGCTCCCTGCAGGAACAGCTGAGCAGGGTCGGCGGCGCCTCGATCGTCACCCCGAAGGGCGCGCTCGGCTTCTACTTCCTCGTGTTCGTCTTCGCGGTCAGCCTCTTCGCCTGCGCCCAGGTCTCGGTCGCCCGCCACGAGGAAGCGGAGTCGCGGCTGGAGACGCTGTTCGCGACCCGCGTCTCACGGCGCTCCTGGCTCGGCGGCAGGCTGCTGCTTGCGGCGGCGGCCGCGCTGGGGCTGGCGCTGACCGCCGCGATCCTCGCCTGGGCGGCGGCGCTCTCCCAGGGCGCCCACGTGCCGCTCGGCGACATGCTCGGGGCCGGCCTCAACTGCATGCCGTCGGCGCTGCTCTTCCTCGGCCTCTCTGCGCTCGCCTACGCGATCGCGCCGCGCTCGACCGGCCTCGTCGCCTACGGGCTCGTCTCGGTCGCCTTCTGCTGGTACCTGTTCGGCGCGCTGCTGGGTGCGCCGCAGTGGACCCTCGACCTCTCGCCCTTCCAGCACGTCGGCCTCGTCCCGGCGCAGGCGGCGAAGCTGCCAGAGGCCGGCGCGATGCTCGCCGCCGGAGCCCTGGCTATCGCCGCGGCGCTGTGGCGCTTCCGGCGCCGCGACGTGCTCGGGGCGTAGGGGCGCCCCTAATCGAGCAGCTGTCCCGGCTTCACCTCGACCGCCGCCGCGAGGCGCCGCACGGTCGAGACCTGGGGGTCGCGCTTGCCGGCCTCGATCCGGCTGACCTCGGTGGCATGAACCCCGCTCCGTTCGGCCACCTGTTCCTGCGTCAATCCGAGCCGCTCGCGCGCGCCCCGCAGATTGGTGCCAAGGTCGGCCACGGCGAGATAGTCCGCGCTGAGCTGGGCAACCGCCATAGGGCATCTCACAAGTTGCCAAGAAGCCCCCCGAATTCCCCGAGCTGTCCAGCGGTGACAGCAACGAAGGGGCCGATCCCGGCCCTAACGAGCTAGGAGCCGAGATCGGCTCCGTTGCACGTCTTAGGCGTGCTTTGCGACGCGCAGCGTCGAAGCGACCGGCGCAACCTGTGCGATCTGCATCTGCTTTCACCCCCTCCCAAGTTCGGCCCGGCCGGAGGCCGGGGAAAAGGGGCTTTATGCTAAGAAAACCCCGACTACCGGGGATTGACCCGGTGTCAGGGGGAAATCGATCAGCTTTGCAGCATACGCTCTACACCGTCTGACTATGCAACGGCAGCGGAGCGACAAGGAGGAGATCGAGATCGATGGTGACCAAGCTAAGGGAAGCAGTCAATAAACTTCGCAAAAGAAGTGTCGAGGACGCAGTCGGCTATGCAGTTTCGCACCGTATCCGCGTCGAAATACTGGGATACCTCCATGAAGGCCCCCGCAGCCCCACTGAACTCGCCAAGCAGATGAGCTATCGCCTGAGCACCGTCGAACACCACATCAAGGAACTGCTGGCATCCGCGTCGATTGAGCTTGCTCGCGTCGAGCAGGTGCGCAATACGACTGAGCACTTCTACCGAGCCGTGGAGCTTCCGTTCTACACCGACGAGGAAATGTGGGCAATGCCGTTTGAGGCGCGCCAGGAAATCTACGGGCTGATTCTGCAGTCGAGCATGGCTGAGGCTCAAGCCGCCTTTCGCGCGGGAAAGATCAGCAACGATCCGCGAGTGTGGTTGGCTTGGCGTTGGTTCAACGTAGACGCCCAGGGCCGCAGCGACCTCGCCGATGAGCTCGATCGCTCGTGGAAACGCGTTCAGGAGATCGAGATCGAATCCACCGATCGGCGGGCAAGGTCCGGTGAGGAAGCCGTATCCATCGTCGTTTCGACGCTGGGTTTCGAGCGGGTGCGCAACTCAAGTGATCCACCTGCAACGCAAGCGGGATGACCTCGATCCTGTCCAGGTAAATGCCCGCTGACAGGCATTTCCCGTTCGAGAATTAGGTAGAGACTTTCGCATTCCTATCTGCAACCGTTCACTACTCAAAATGAAATCAACCGCTTGAGACAACAAGCGGGTGCGAGGGGAGTGAGCGAGATGTCACGAGATAGCTCAAAAGGCAAGGAACGAGGGAGCGGCGGGTCGCAGCAACTGCCGGCGCTGGTCGACCTGCGGCTTCCGAAGGCGCTGTCTCATGTGCTGAGGCAGCACATCCTCTTGGCGGCGGTGGAGCGAGAGGTGAGCCCGAAGGAACTCTCGGGGGCGCTCGGCGAACAGCTGGGGCAGGTCAGCTATCACGTCAAGGTGCTGCGCGACGAGTGCGGCCTGATCGAAGAGACGCGGCAGGTGCCGCGGCGCGGGGCCATGGAGCACTACTACCGGGCGAGCGTCAAAACGCTGTTGCCGGCGAAGATCTGGCGTCGGCTGAAGAAGGGGCTGCGAGCGGCCGTCGGCGCCGGCCTCGCCAGCGACCTCTTCAACGATCTGGCCGCCGCGCTGAAGGCGGGCAAGCTGCAGGGTGCGCAGGACTACCTGGTGCGTACGCCATTGGTCCTCGACGCGGACGGCCAGCGCAACTTGCGGGTCATCGCCGAGCGGGCCGCCGAGGAAGTGGAAGGCGAGCAGCACGCCGCCGCAAGGCGCATGGCAAAGGCGAAAGGCGACGGAGCTGAGGTCATTCCCTGCACGTTCGCGTTGCTCGCCTTCGAAAGCGCCTGAGGCCATGACGCCCGACGAGCGCGTGCCCGCGAAATACAACCTCCGGATCGTCGAAGCGGCGACGCTGGAACTCGCAGCGGAACTCCACCCAGAGCGAAGCCTCTCGAAGGAGCAGCTCGCGGAAGAGGTCGTGGGGGATCCGGGCGACAGCAAGGAGGCGGAGGTGGTCGCCCAGGCGATCCGCAACCTGCATGAGCGTGGCCTGCTGCACAGCCGCGACGGGGAGACCATCGAGCCGACCCCGGTTGCGCTTCGTGCGGTCGCGTTGTTGACGCGGTAGGCGACACGCATGGGCATTGACCCGCTGGGCAGAATGCGGCCATGCGCGGAGAGGAGTGGATCGAGCTGGTCGAGCACGACCTCGGCCTGCCGCTGCCGGAGCTCGGCCGCTTCGACGCGGTCGTCTCCTCGTTCGCGATCCACCACCTCGAGCACGAGCGCAAGCAGGTGCTCTACGCCGAAGCGTTCGAGCTGCTGGAGCCGGGCGGCGTCTTCGCCAACTTCGAGCACGTCGCCTCCGCCACGCAGCGCCTTCACCTGGCCTTCTTCGAGGCGATCGGCGAGCCGATCGAGAACGAGGACCCCTCCGACCGCACGCTCGACGTCGAGACCCAGCTCGGCTGGCTGCGCGGGATCGGCTTCGACGACGTCGACTGCTACTGGAAGTGGCTGGAGATGGCGCTCCTGGTCGGCGTCAAGCCCGCAACGGCCCGATGAGCGCCGCCCCCGCGAAAGGCGAGGTCGACCGCGGCACGGTGAAGATCTGGGACCGCGGCGGCTTCGCCCTGCAGCGCACCCGTGGCGGCGAGAAGCCGCAGTGGCTGCTGATCAAGCGCCGCGAAGGCTGAAGCCGACTCAGCCTGTCTGTTCGGTCGGCCCGCGCGGTCGCCTCGCCGATGCCGCTGCTGGCGCCGGCGATGGATAACTTGCGCTGCGTGACGCCGACGATCGACGAGCTGACGATCGCCGACCCGCCGGCCGCCTGGGCGGCGCTCGGGTTCGAGCCGGAGGGGGACGTCTGCGTCGTCGGCGACGTGCGGATCCGCCTGGCCGGAACGGAGGCGGGCCGCGGGCTCGCCGGCTGGTCGCTGCGCGGGGTCGAGAGCGTCGCGCTCGACGGGCTGCCGACCGCCCGCTCGGAGAGCGAGCCGCCGGCCACGGCTCCCGTGCACCCGAACGGCGTCGCGGCGCTCGACCACGTCGTCGCGATCACGCCGGCGCTGGAGCGAACGGTCGCGGCGCTGCAGAGCGCCGGCCTCGACCTGCGCCGGATCCGCGAGCAGCCGACGCCGGCGGGCGCGCCGCGGCAGGCCTTCTTCCGCCTCGGCGCGACGATCCTCGAGGT
>Ga0210111_1000029_pt1 | contig 33328 bp, 31 predicted proteins | sample China_Galinas_PW_6_FD_185520 | JGI IMG/M metagenome (GOLD analysis project Ga0210111, IMG submission 185520) | Wetland microbial communities from San Francisco Bay, California, USA, that impact long-term carbon sequestration - China_Galinas_PWC_D2... | ecosystem: Environmental > Aquatic > Marine... | reverse complement strand
CCGCTCCTTCGGGTTTCACTCCGCAGCTCCCCTGATCGCGCTGGTCTATCTCTGCTGCGGGGGGATCGAGATCGATCTCCCCTTCTCATGAATCAGAGAAACGAACCACGGGAAGCCGTGGAGACCCTGATTTTCGCCGTTCACACCGTCGCCAGCGGAGATGTCGCTATGTGTGCGGGTGAATCGGTGGATTGAGGCTTAGCCTGCTCAAGGTATTGGCTACTTGCGTCGTCGTCACCTAAAGGCGCAAGCCAGACGACCGCATGAGAAGCGTCGGGCAGACGCGCGGCTCGCCGCATTCTATGAATAGCCCCCTGCGCCTTTTCTTCTGCGTCGTCGAAGCCCGTTGCTTCCAGCTCAAAGGTGATACTCGGCGGGTCCATTTCGAGGTCGTCAGCAGAGCCCCCGAACTGAATATGCCTTGCGCCCGGGGCGAAGTTCGGTGCCCATAGCGAACCTAATTCGCGAAGGTCATCGTCTGCCAATCGGATTTTGACTGACCACCAGCGCTTGGACATTGTCAATTGCCCTCCAGCTTCTCCGCTGTCTTCGCCAACGTCGAGACCGGCATGCCAAGCGCGCCCGCGATCCCACGCACCGTCACCCAGGAGGGATTCCCTTCGCCGCGCTCAATCAGCGAGAGCATGTTCGGGGTGATCCCGGCAGCGTGTGCCAGCTTCTCCTGGCTGTCACCGCGCTTGCCGCGAAGCTCGCGGATCGCTTCGCCGAGGGCGAGCTGAGCCTGCGGGTCTTGGGGAATTCGCGGCATCACAATAGATTTGGGGAAACTGCTACGCTGCCGACCTAAACATAAGTGGGGCCGCGCGCTGGTGACGCCGGCCCCGTGGCGACGGGTCAAGGAGAACTCGCCCCGTCGCAGCGGAGACGGTATCGGCATACCGGCCCCAGGAAGCGGCGACCCGGCGTGGATCAACACGCCGAGCCGCCTGAGACACAAGGAGGCGAAGCTCCCCATGTCCTGCGACAACCATATGGATCGAGGGTTTCCCGATCCCTCTACCCCCAGAAACGAGGACCGCAAGATCGAGTCGGCAGTGCTCGGCTATCTACTGGACGAGCACCCCGACCAGTTCACGATCCCGGAGGTCTCCCGCGCGATGAACGCGGGGGAGACCGATTTCGAGCGCGAGGACGCAATCGAGCGGGCAATTGTCCAACTGGTCGGCGCTGGCCTGCTGCATTGCTGCGGCGGCTTCGTTCTGCCGACCAGGGCGGCGCTGTACTTCCAACGCCTGACGGCCTAGCGATGGCCGAGGACAACGGGGTCGCGCGCCGTTTCGGCCGCAACCTCGCCCGTGCCCGCAAAGCTGCCGGCCTCTCTCAAGAAGAGGCCGGCATACGGGCCTCGCTGCACAGGACCGAGATCGGCCTGCTTGAGCGTGGCGAACGTATCCCCAGGATCGACACCGCCGCGAAGCTCGCCGGTGCGGTCGGCGTTCCTGTCGGGGACCTGCTGGCGAGCATCGAGTGGACCCCCGGCGACGTGCGGCCCGGCGGGTTTGTCGAGGGCGACCCGTGATCGCGTTCACGGACGCGATCGATGAGGCCGACCGCGAGATCGACCGCGCGAAGGCTGCGCTCTCCGAAGCCAGGTGGCTGATGATCGGCCTGGAACGCACGCCGAAGGCCGAGAGGCCGGAGGTCACGCGAGCCGTCCTGGCCGAGTTGGACGAGGCCGTGAAGGCGGCCACGGCGGCAAGGAAGCACATCGAGGCTGAGTCCTGACGAGGGCAGCTCCCCGGCGCTGTTGGGCGGATAGGTCGGCGGGCAGGGTGCGTTTGCGGCAGTTACAGGGGTGTGGACGAAAGTTCGATGCTCCAACCTCGCCGAAATGGGACATAGGGGGGGCGCGACAGGCGGCTCATACGGATAAGAAGTATGAGAACAAATTCGCTGTCTCACTCCGTCATCGTCAACCAAGCCACGGTCGCCCCGGCGGTCGGGCGTGAGGTCGGGCCTGCGGTCGGCCCTCGGGTCGGGCGTGTCCGGCACCCAAGGCGCTCCATTTCGCAGCGCAGTAGCGTTTGCGGGCCGCGCGCCTTGCCGACATATCTACATCGCTCGGAGGTCGTGGCATGAAGGGCTCCGATCCGCACGATCCCAAGCTGATGCTGGTGATCTTCGCTGCGGCGGTCGCATTCGCCATCTGGCGGGCGATCTCGGGCATCGATCCGGGTGGTGTGCTCGCGTCCGCCGCATCGCTCGCGCCCTTCGCTCTCGGCACCGTCGCTATCGCCTCTGCGCTGGCTCCACAACGCCTCCTCGCCACGCGCCGCGCGCTTCGCAGGCGAATCGTCACGGCAGTCGTTCCGGCCGACGAGTTCGAGGCCAAGCCCGAGGCCGTGCTGCGCTTCGCCGCCGAGCTGGCCCGCTCGGACCGCAGCCTGCGCGGCTGGCTCGAGCGCCGCGCCGGTGCCATCCGAGTGCGGCTGACCAACGACCGTGAGGGCCGTCTCGTCTACCTGCTGGAGATGCCCGAGCGCTCGCGGGCGCTGGTCGGCACCGCCCTGCGCGGCTACGAGGGAGTCGAACTGCGCTCGACGGCGGACCTGCTCCCAAGCCGAGGCGCGCGACAGGCTGTGCGCCTGCGCACCGAGCTGGTCCTATCCCGTCCGAGCGTCGAGCCGCTCGCCCGCCTCGACCTCGACCCCGATCCCCTCCAGCCCTTCGCCGCGGCGATGGCATCGCTGCACGCAGACCACGGCGAGCGGGTGGATGTCTGCGTCGACCTGCTGCCCGTCGCGGGGCGGCGGCAGGGACGCCTGCGGCGCAGGCTGAAGCGACAGGCCAAGCGCCTGCACGGCGAGCGGCGCAGCCTGGGGGAGATCCTCAACAACGAAGGACGGCAGCGCCGCGGCGACCCGGCGGAGCTGTTCGAGCGGCGCATGGTCGGCGAGGCGCTGAACACGAAGCTGCGCGACGCCGGGCCGCTGTTCGAGGCGCAGATCCTGCTCAGCGCCGAAGCGGCCGAGAGGCCGCGCGCCAAGCTCGCGATGCAGCTCCTGCTCGCGGCCTTCGAGCCGATGGCGGCTCACAACTCGCTGCGGCCCTCGGGCCTGGGGGTCGCGGGCAGCGTCTTCTTCGGCTCCGACTTCGCGATGAGGCGGCGCGGCTTTGACCGCCGCCTCGACCTCGGCATTCACCGCCCCTCGCGCAGGATGATCCTCAGCGCACGCGAGGTGGCCGGGTTCCTGAAGCCGCCGAGCGCCCGCTGCGTCTCGACCAACGTCGTGCGCTCGGGCACCCTCCTGCCGGCGCCGCCCTCGTTGCCGACCTTCGAGCAGGGCAAGGCGGAGCTGATCCCGCTGGGCAAGGTGACGGGTGAGGGCGGCAAGCGGATCGTTGCCGCCCGGACCGCCGACAGCTTCTTCACCTACATCGCCGGGCGCAGCCGCTACGGCAAGACCGAGACCGCGATCGCCCAGTTCGTCCACCTGGCGCGCTCGGGCCACGGCGGGCTCTTCCTCGACCCCCACGGCGACGCGCTGGAGCGGATCAAGCCCTACCTGGCCCAGCGCGAGGTCGCGCGGCGGGTGGTCGAGATCGACATCAGCGCCGCCGGGAGGTGGGAGCTGCCGGGCTGGAACCTCTTCGAGCTGGGCGGCTCAGGCGCCGCCGCGGCCGAGGCGCGGGTCGGGGCGATCGTCGACGCCTTCGCCTCGACCATGCGCTGGAGCGACCAGAGCACGCGGGCGATCAACCTGACCACGCAGGCGGCGGGCGCGCTGGCCCACGTCGCCAGGGTGCTGCCGGGCGAGCTGGCGCCGACGATCTTCCAGCTCCCGACCCTGCTCTCCGAGGAGGAGTGGCGCGAGGCGGCGCTGCCCTTCCTGCCGAGCGCGGCGCGCGGCTTTTGGACCGAGCGCTTCCCGCTCCTGGCCGAAGAGGCGATCACGCCGGTCACCAACCTCATCGACCGCCTGCGCGCCTCGACTCCGATCAGCGCCCTGCTCGGCCAGAGCCGCAGCACCTACCGGGTGCGCGAGGCGATGGACGAGGGCTGGATCGTGCTCGCCCACCCCGGCTCGGGCGACATGCACGAGCGGCTGGTCGCCAACCTCCTGCTCTTCGACCTCCTGCACGCCGCGAAGGCGCGCGGGGAGACGGCCGCCGCGGGGCGCAAGCCCTTCTGGGTCTTCCTCGACGAGGTGCAGAGCTATGACAGCGCCGCCTCGGGCAACCTCGCGGCGCTGCTGGAGCAGAGCGCCAAGTTCGGGCTGCGGGCGGTCGTGCTGAACCAGAACCCCGAGCGGCTGAACCCGCAGACGCTGACCGCGCTGACGACCAACCGCTCCCACCTGCTCGCGACGACGATGAACTCCCACGCGGCGGCGCTGCTCACCAAGGAGTGGGCGGGAAAGCCCGCGCCCGCCGCGCTGACCAGGCTTCCGCGCTTTCGCTTCATCGCCCAGGCCACCCATCGCGGCGAGCTGAGCGAGCCCTTCGCGCTGGAGGGGATCAGGGTCGAGGAGGTCGCCGAGTTGCCGGACTCCAGGGGCGTGGAGCCGGTCGCCGGAGCAGTCGCGCGGATGGAGGCCGCCGAGGCGGTCGAGCACCTGGAGACGCTCGACGCGCGCATCCTCGCGGCGCTGAAGAAGCGCCGCTCCAAAGACGCGCGCGAGAAGCCTCCCGAGTCCAGTCCGGCCGAGGAGGAAGCGGCGAGCGAGACGAGCGGCCTGTGGGTCCCCGGCACGGCGAGGCCGAAACAGTGAGCGAGGCGGCGACCCTGCGTGCGGCGCTCACCGAGACCGGGATCGAGGTGACCGCCTCGCTTGCCCAGCACCGCGTGCTCACCGCCGCCCAAGTGCGCGCGATCCATCTCCCCGGCCACGGCGAGCGTTGGGCGCAGCGGCTCTTGGCGCGGCTCGGAAAGGCGGGGCTCGCCGGCTACGTCGAGTCCCCGCGCTCCCATCGCCGCCTCTGGTATGCGACCGAGCGCGGCGCGAGGCTGGCCGGGGAGGCGGGGCTGCTCGCCGGCGAACCGCGCCTGATCGGCGCCGAGGGGGCCGCCGGGCCGCTGCAGGCCCACACGCTCGCCCTCAACGACGCCGCGATCTGCTTCGTCGAGGCGGCGCGGGAGCGCGGCGACGAGTTCGGCCCATTCGCCTGGCGCCACGAGGTCCACCACCGGATCTCGCGCAGGCGGGGACGGCGGCGGATGCTGATCGCCGACGCCGTCCTCGCCTACCTGCGCGTCGCCGAGGACGGCGTCGCGATCGAGCAGCGCTTCCTCGAGCTCGACCGCGCCACGCTCTCGGTCGACCGCCTCGCCGCCGAGCTGGGGCGCTACGCGGAGCTGCACGGAGCTCGGGAGAGGAAGGGCGGCGAGCCGCTGTGGCGCTCGCGCTACCCGCTCTTCCCGCCCGTCCACTGCGTGCTGACCGGCAGCGGGCGGGAGGCCCTGGAACGGCGCCGCTCGACCGCTATCGCGCTCCTGCGCAGCGACCCGCGCCTCTCCCGCGCCCCGCGCGTGTCGATCTCGATCTGCCTGCTGGAGGATCTGCAACGCAAGGGGACCTTCGCCTCGATCTTCCGCGGCACCCGCGACCCGGAGAAGCCGATCGACTGGCTGGGGAAAGCGTAGGGGCGGCCCATGTCCAAGACCTTCCACCGGCCGATGACGCCCGCGGCGCGCGACGGCGCGCGGGCTGCGCTCCTGCGGGTCCTAGCTCGCCGTTTTCCCGACGCCCGTCTCGTCCTCCGGCCAGTCGAAGGGTCGCAGGGTGTCCATCGCGCGCCCGCGGCTCGGAGCGTCCTCATCGAGTTCTCCGGCCCAGACGAGGCAGGCGCGCTCCTCGACCGGGAGGCCGCGTCCGCGACGGACGTAGATCGCATCGAGGGCGCCGGCTAGCACCTCTCGCGTCTCCGCGGGATCGAGCGAGTCCCAGGAGAGCTGGGAGAGCGCGATCTGCTCGCGGTTCGCGTCGAGCGAGGCCAGCTCCTTCTCGGCTTCCTCCACGGCTCTGGCACGGGTTTCGAGCGCTTCGTGGTAGCCGTCGCCGAGCAGCCGCCGTGCGGTCAGGTCGTTGGCGAACTCAGCCAGCTCCGCTCGCGCTCCGTCCAGCTGCTCGGCGACGGCGCTCGCCCGCCGATCATCGACGGGCTGCTCGACAGCGACCTCGAAGCGCTCCTGCCACTGCGTTTGGACCTGTTGCAGCGCCCACGCCTCCAGCCGGTCACTCTTGATCGTTGCCGGCGATGCGCACCGGCCACCGCCGTGCTCGGCCGCACAGCGGTAGACACGAATGTTCGCGCCGCCCCGGCTTGGCGACATTCGATAGCGGCAGCCTGCGCAGCGGACAAGGCCGGCCAGGACGTTGATCTCTTTGGAGTTGGTCCGCTTCGTGCTCGGCGTGCGCTGGGCGGCGAGCCAGGTCTGCTCGTCGATCATCGGCTCGTGCGCCTCGGTGTTGACGAGCGGCGCGAAGTCGTCGTTGCGCGGCCGGTAGGAGACCTCGCCGAGATAGACGCGGTTGGCGAGCACGTGGCCGACCGTGGTCGCCGTCCATCGTCTCCCGTCCGGTCGGCGGTGGTGCTCGTTCATCCAGTTCGCCAAGAGCTTGTTCCCGTCGCCCGTCTCGGCGGCGCGGCGGAACAGCCCCGCGATGATCGGCTTCCATCGGCGCTGCGGTTCCAGGCAGCCGGAACGTGGCTCGCCCTTGGGTATGCGACCGAGGCCGAGCGGGGTGGGGCCGATGTGCGCGCCGCGCTTGATCGCCCGCTCCTTGGCCGAGCGCCAGCCCGCCTTCAGCGTGTTCAGTTGAAGCTCGGCGTTGTTGAGGAACTGCTGGAGCATGTAGCGGCCGGTCGGCGTGCGGGGGTCCATCCGCTCCTGTGCCGAGCCGAAGATCGCGCCGCACTCGTCCACGATGTGCCGGATCTGACCGGCCCCGTCAGGAACGTTGCGGGCGAAGCGGTCGGTGCGCAGGACGATGACCCCGGACAGGTTGCCCGCCTCGATCCGCTGCACGACGCGCTCCCAGCCCGGCCGGTCGAGGTTGCCGCCCGAGTAGTCCTGGTCCTCGAACCAGGCGTCATCGGGGACGTGCGCGCCCAGCTCCTTCGCGTAGGCGGCGATCGCCTCGCGCTGCTCGTCGGGGGAGATGTAGCCCTCGCCGCTGCGGCCGCCGATGCGGGAGACGCGGATATATCCTGCGACACGCTGGTCGTCCATACTGCCTCCTTCAACCGTCCTCTAGGGTAATCCATATGTCCATTAGCACGAACCAGTTCAAGAACGGCAGCCACATCGAAATCGACGGGTCGATCTACAAGATCCTCGAGTTCCAGCACGTCAAGCCGGGCAAGGGCGGGGCGTTCGTGCGCACGAAGCTGCGCAAGATCGACGACGGCTCGGTCCAGGACAAGACGTTCAGGGCGGGGGAGAAGTTCCGCCCGGTCCACACCGAGTCGCGCAAGATGCAGTACCTCTATGACTCGGGCGAGGCGGCGGTCTTCATGGACAGCCAGGACTACGAGCAGATCGAGATCCCCGGCGAGGCGATCGGCGAGGCGATGCAGTGGGTGCTGCCCAACGACGAGGTCGACGTGCTCTTCGTCGACGAGCGCCCGAGCGACGTCCAGGTTGCCAGCGCGATCGAGATGAAGGTCACCGAGACCGCCCCGGGAGTCAAAGGCGATACGGCTTCGGGCGGTGGCAACAAGCCGGCGACGCTGGAGTCGGGCGTGGTCGTGCAGGTGCCTCTGTTCATCGACGAGGGCGAGACGGTCCGCGTCGACACGCGCAGCGGCGAGTACATCTCGCGCGCCTAGAGCCCGTCCTGGCCCCGCGCCGGCCGCCGGAAGCGCGAGAATAGGCAGATGCGCAGATCCGACCAGCGCCGCGACGCCGTCTTCGCCTGCTACCAGCACGACGTCACCGGGCGTCCCCTGGACGAGCTGCTGGCCGATGCGCGGCCGTTCACGCGCGAGCTGGCGGAGGCGGTCGATGCTCACCGCGAGCAGCTCGACGCGGCGATCGCCGCCCACGCCCGCGGCTGGGAGCTGGAGCGGATCGCGCCGCTGGAGCGCAACGTGATGCGCGTGGCCCTGTACGAGATCGAGCACAGCGAGGACGTGCCGGCCGAGGTCGCGATCGACGAGGCGGTCGAGATCGCCAAGGAGTACTGCGGCGCCGATGCCCCCGGGTTCGTCAACGGCGTCCTCGGCGCGATCGTGCGCGAGCGGCAGGGGGGTGCGCTGCGGTGAGCGAGGAGGCGCGGCTGCGCGAGATATCGAGCCGGCTGCAGGCGATCGCGGCCGAGCTGGAGGGAAGCGAGGCGAGCGACGAGCGCGCCGCGGAGCTGGCCCACGAGGCGGCCGAGCTCTCGACCGAGGCGGTCGAGGAGGCGAACCGCCGCATCCGCGAGTCGGAGAGCGCGCAGTGAGCGGGCAGCGCCCGCGGTGAGCTATCCCGAGGACCTGCGAGCGCTGGTCGACGCCGAGCTGGAGCGGCTGCGCTTCGCCGCGCAGCCGGCGACGGCGGGGCTCGAGCGGGCGATGCGCTACTCGCTGCTCGCGGGCGGCAAGCGGGTGCGCCCGGTGCTCGCCCTGGCGACGGCGCGCGCCCTCGGTGCCGACCCCGGCTCCTACCTGCCGGCAGCGACGGCGATCGAGCTGATCCACACCTACTCGCTGATCCACGACGACCTGCCGGCGATGGACGACGACGAGCTGCGGCGCGGGCAGCCGACCGCGCACGTGAAGTTCGGCGAGGACGTGGCGATCCTCGCCGGCGACGGCCTCTTCGCCGAGGCGATCGGCCTGTTCTGCACGCAGGCGGGGGAGCCGGAGCGGGTGCTTGCGGCGCTCGCCGAGCTGACCGCGGCGACCGGGGTCGACGGGATGGTCGGCGGCCAGTACGTGGACGTCGCCGGCGAGGCCGGGGACGCCGAGGCGCTGCGCGCCCTGCACGGGCTCAAGACCGGCCGCCTGATCGCCGCCAGCGTCGGCGTCGTGCTTGCGTTGGAGGGAATCGCCGAACCTGAGACAATCCCGTACAGCCGGTTCGCCGGCGAGCTTGGCGTCCTCTTCCAGATCGTCGACGACATCCTCGATGTGACCGGAAGCGACGAGCAACTCGGCAAGCCCCATGGAAGCGACGAGCGACACGGCAAACTCACCTACGTCAGCCTCTTCGGCCTCGAGCGGGCGCGCGAGCTCGCGGCCGAGTCGCATGCCGCGGCGACCGCGGCGCTGGCCGAGGCAGAGGGCGAGACGGGCGACCTGAGCGGGGTCGCCGACTACATCTTCACGAGGAACGAATGACCGACACGCCAGAGAATCTCCTCGCCGGGATCGACTCCCCGGCCGACCTGCACGAGCTCGACGACAAGCAGCTGCAGCAGGTGGCGCAGGAGATGCGCACATACATCATCGACACGATCGGCGAGATCGGCGGTCATTTCGGCGCCAACCTCGGCACCTGCGAGCTGGCGGTCGCCCTGCACAGCCTGCTCGACTCGCCGCGCGACAAGGTGCTCTGGGACGTCGGCCACCAGGCCTACCCGCACAAGATCCTCACCGGCCGCCGCGAGGCGCTGCCGACGATCCGCCAGTACGAGGGGCTGGCGCCGTTCTGCTCGATCCCCGAGTCCGAGCACGACATCATGGGCGCCGGCCACGCCTCGACCTCGATCGGCTACGCGGTCGGCCTCAAGGAGGCGATGCGCAAGGGGATCGGCGAGGATGGGCGGGTTGCCGCGGTGATCGGCGACGGGGCATTGACCGGCGGCGTCGCTTACGAGGCGCTGCACGCGGCCGGCGGTCTGCAGACGCCGATCGTGATCGTGCTCAACGACAACGGCATGTCGATCTCGCCCAACGTCGGCGCGCTCTCGCGCTATTTCAACCGCGTCCGCCTCAACCCGCGCCTCTACCACGCCCGCGAGGGGGTCGAGAACCAGCTGACCCGGCTGCCGCTCGGCCTCGGCAAGCGGATCGAAAGGCTCGGTCCGGAGCTCAAGTCGGCGATCAAGGCCTACTGGGCGCCGGGCCTCTTCTTCGAGGAGCTCGACCTCGCCTACATGGGGGTGATCGACGGCCACGACGTCGGCGCCCTGCGCGAGGCCCTGGGCGAGGCCTTCGCCGCCGACCGGCCGGTCGTCGTCCACATCCACACGGTCAAGGGCAAGGGTTTCGCGCCGGCCGAGGAGGGCGGGCTCGAGGGGATGGAGAAGTGGCACGCGGCGAAGCCGAAGTCGATCGTCAACGGCGCGCCGGCGCCGAAGCCGGTCCCGGTCAAGGAGTCCGACTCGCCCGAGGCGATCGCCCCGGAGCGGCTGGAGAAGCCGCCGCCGCCGAGCGCGCCGCCGCAGTACACGCAGGTCTTCGCCGACGCGATCGTCGCCGAGGCCGAGCGCGACGAGCGCGTCGTCGGGATCACCGCGGCGATGGCGGGGGGGACCGGCCTGCAGAAGCTGGCCGACGAGGTTCCCGAGCAGTACTACGACGTCGGCATCGCCGAGCAGAACGCCGTCCTGCTCGCCTCCGGCCTGGCGCTGCAGGGCGCGAAGCCCGTCTGCGCGATCTACTCGACCTTTCTCCAGCGCGCCTACGACCAGATCATCCACGACGTCTGCCTGCAGGAGCTGGACGTGACCTTCGCGATGGACCGGGCGGGCCTCGTCGGCGACGACGGGCCCACGCACCACGGCGCCTTCGACGTCTCCTACTTCCGCCCGCTGCCCAACGTCGTCGTGATGGCGCCGCGCGACGAGGCGATGCTGGCCCACATGCTGCACACGGCGATCGCCCACGACGGCCCGGCGGCGCTGCGCTACCCACGCGGCGCGGCGGAGGGAGTCGAGCTGCCGCGGGAGCCGGAGGCGATTCCGCTCGGCAGCGGCGAGCTGCTGCAGAGCGGCGAGCGGGTGGCGCTGCTCGGCTACGGCTACGGCGTCGCCGTCGCCCGGCAGGCGGCGGAGCTGCTCGCCGCGCACGACCTGCACCCGACCGTCGCCGACGGCCGCTTCGCCAAGCCGCTCGACGCCGAGCTGCTTGAGCGGCTGGCGCTGGGCCACGACCTGGTGGTGACGATCGAGGAGAACGTCCTGCCCGGCGGCTTCGGCTCGGCGGTGCTCGAGCACCTCGAGGACGCCTTCGCCGACCGCGCGGAAGACCGCGCTCGGGTGATGCGGATCGGCCTGCCCGACCGCTACGTCACTCACGGCAAGCCGGCGCTGCTGCGCGAGGAGGTCGGTCTGACCGGGGAGTCGGTCGCCGAGCGGGTGCTGGCGGCGCTGCGCGCGGGCGAGCCGGCGCTGCGCTGAGCCCTCGCTGTGTGACCGGATTCACGGAGTTTCTGGCGATGCTTGCATCAAAGCGCTCAATCGGATAGCCTGCCCGCGGCCTCCTAGGGAGCCACCGGATTCTTCGGCGTTTCTGGGGTTACTACAGGGAGTGGAGGCGCGTATCTCTGGATATGCAGGGTCCGTGGGCAGGCGGACCTATGCCCGCAAACGGCAGCGCTCGGTTGCACGGCTGCGGGCGCCGCTCTAGGCTGGAGCGACGATGGCGGTCAAGCTCCACCGTTGCTCGGTCGGCTGGTTCAAGGCCGACATGCATCCGTGCTGGCGGGTGCAGAAGGCGCTCGACGAGCAGGGGATCGAGTACGAGGTGGTCACCGGGCCGCTGCGTCCGGGCAAGCGCGACGAGCTCAACGAGCTCTCCGGCCAGCGCAAGTACCCGGTGATCGAGTTCGAGGACGGCCGCGTCTACCGCGAGGAATCCGCCGACATGGCCGAGCGGATCCGCGCCGGCAAGCTCTTCGAGGCTTCAGGCGGGAGCGACGCGGTCGCGTAGTCGCATCGTCAGGCCGGCGACGACGTAAGCGATCGCCAGCGCCAGCAGGACGAACTTGCAGGAGGCGAAGATCGTCGCCAGCAAGGGGAAGGCGGCACCGGCGCCGTCGAGCGTGAGCAGCAGGCAGGTGTTCTCCAACGCGTCGCAAGCGGCGCCGGCGGCGCCGAGGAAAACCGCCACACCGCCGATCGCCGCGAGGCGCCTCCACTCACGCTGTCGTGCCAGGTCGCGGGTGGCGAGAAGAGCGAGCGTGAGCAGGGTCCCGTAGGCGACGAGGAAGCCGAAGTCGATCCAGAGCGACTCGCGCGCCGCGTCCTGCCCCTTCTCGCCCCATTCGGCCATGATCTCGTCGGCCTTGCCCTGACCGCCGGTGAGCTCGAACGGCACGATCCCCGGCCCACCCGTGTCCTTCATCCGGTTGTCCGCCGGCGACATCGCCAGCAGCAGCGCGACCGTCGCCACAGCGGCCAGGACGATCCCCTGCCAGCGCCTCATATGGGAGATCGTATCCACCAACGACAGAGGGAATGTGCCGCGCTCCGCTGCGCCGCTGAGACAGCCTGAGGTCAGCGACCCAGACGAGCGGGATTTCAGCGCCGAAGACCCGACCGCCTCAGGCGGCGAGGATGCCGAAGCAATTGTCGAATGTTTCTCGCTGCTCGACAGCCACGGCCTGCGCGAATCTGCTCGCCGTGACCGTGAAGCGGTCGAGGAAGCCGACGCTTCCGAGGAGGACGAAGCTGTAGCTGTGCCAGTCCTCGATGAAGCCGACCTGGGCCTGCCATTCGCGATATTCGTGAATCTCGCCGTCGTGGGGATGCAGGCGTAGCGAGATCGTCTTGTAGCGGGCCAGGTGCGAGCGCCCGCCAATCGCGTGCTGCGTCTCGCCCTCGTGGTCGGTCAGGTCTATGCCGAGGGATTCGGCAAGCAGATCGCTGGCAAGGATCGCGTCAGCGGCTGTTACTCAGCCAAGGCCGACGTAGATCGGCTCGTCCGCGTAAGGCACGCGGCCGCGTGCGACGACGTGATTCCTGCCCTTGGCCTTCTCAAGCACCACGCGAGGGTCCTTGTCGGCGATCACGATCTTGCCGCTACGCGCGTCGATGGCCACGTACTGACCCTCATAGCCTCGGAAGTCGGTGCGAATCGGCTCCATGTCAAAGACGATGATAGCTCCGCGTCTCCCGGCGCCCTCTGCGTGCAACGCCCAGCCCCTCTCCGCCGGCACGCCCTTCGCGGCCCGACCTCGATTGCCCATAAGGCAGCTGCTTCAACAGAAAACGCCCCGCCGGGGAGGCGGGGCGCTTCTGGGGTTACTACAGGGAAGAGAGTCATCCGAACGCCCGCATGGCAGAGCGGAATCCCGCTCGCAGAGCCAAATCGTGTCCGGCTGAATCCGGTTGAAACCGGCCGTCTCGGTGCCTGACTGTGGCACCGTTGTGGCACGAAGCCCCATTCGTCCGTTCGCATGTCCGGCTGCGATAATCCAGACGTGCGGGGGATGCGGGCCACAGCGCTGGTCGTCGTCGCGGCAGCAGTCGCGGCAAGCTCCGCGTGCGCGGCCGGTCCTTTGAGCCGACCGGCCAGCAACGACTCCAAGAGACCAGCGGTGACGCTGGGCTCCGGTGAAATCGAAGGCGATTCCTGGTCCGCTTCGCTGCGCCGCCAGCAAGGGGCCGCAGGAGAAGGACCGAGAGGAAAAGAACGACCTTGCATCGGGGTTGTCTCCCAGGGCGTTGGCGGTGGCGAAGCGGCGACGGCGTGTGTCTTTTCGCAGAGGCTCACGCCGCGCCAGGGCGGACTGTGGGTTACGGCTTCCAAGCTGAATGAAACCGGCGCCGAAGCCGCCGTGACCGCCGTGGCGATGGTCTTCGCGCCTCGTGCCGCCTACGTCGAGGCGACGCGCCCCGGCGGCACGATGGAAACGATCAGGCTCAGGAGGCTGACCGGCGGGCAAGCCAGGAGGTCGGGCTTGAAGCGGCTCCGATACGCCGCCTTCGCCGTCGCCGGTCTCTGGTGCGTAGCGCGCCTCGAAAGTCTTGACCGATCCGGTCGGAGGCTTTGGCGAAGCGGCAACCTGCGCGGGAAGACTTGCTCGATCGGGTCTTGATCGGCCCGGTCGAAGTCAGCGGATCAGCTGCACCTCGGCGGCGACATCGGCTTTGACCCATTCGCGGTCGGTGGTGAGCGCGGGCACGCCCAGGCGCTCCGCCAACGCCAAGCAGGCCCGGTCAGCGAGCGAGAGGCCCTGTGCTTTGGTGATCGGGCGCATCCGGCCGACCTCCATGCAGTCGGCGGCCGTGAGCGCTTCGATCCAGATCACGACTTCCTCGCCGGTCACGCTGAGGCGACTGGCAACCGTCTCGCGATCGTCGCCCTCGCCTGCGACTTTGGAAAGAACCTCAGCCCAGTTGACGACACTGATCGTCGTCCCAGTCGCAATCGCTTCCACGACAGCCGAAGAGCCCGGCTCGTCGCGTAGCAAAGCCATGACGGCCGAGGCGTCGAGCACCGAGGTCGGCGCTCGCGCCGCCTCAGCGTCCGGCACGGTGTTGACGGGCTTCTTCCTCGCGATCTTCGGCTCGCGCTTCCGCGCGACGCTCGGCGATCAGCTCGTCGCTGAACGACCTGCTCGGGTCGCGACCGAGCATCCCCCGCGCACGCTCGGCAGCGGCGCGCCGCCGCTCGACCTCTGATTTCGTGAGCTTCGTGGCTTGAGCCATGCCTGAATGGTACCGGCCGTTCCGGCGCTCTCCAACGGCCGTTGACCGGCGCGTGGAAGTTTCGCTGGCTATTCGGGCTTGTGGGGCTGTTGGCGCACGCCCGGCTGGGCGAGCAGCGCGTCCAATAGCTCGGCGTGTTCCCCGGCCGACAGTTTGGCGAAGTCGCCCGCCGACCTCCCTGCGATTGAAGCACCGGGGAACCGGGCGTCAAGGGCGCTGCGCGCCCGACCCCTTCGGGGTGGACTCCCGGCCCCCGGCGCTGTTGTTGCGGGTGGGTCGGGGCGAGGGGTCTACGGCCACTTGCTCCCCGGTAGCCACGATGACGGCCGACGGCGCATGGACGCCTATCTGCGCGGCAACACGAAGTTTCCCTCGTGATCGGTGGACTCGGAACAGATGATGCCGAGAGCCGTCCGCGACGGCATCTACCGTGTCAGAAAATGGGTGCTTACGCCAACAACCATGTAGCGACGGCTGGCTACCTCAAGAATTGGGCTGGCGAAGCGGGGCGTCTCGCGCGTGTCGTGCTTGACGGATCGGGCGAAAGCGAGCTTAAACTTCCGAGCCGCGCTGGCTTCCGGCGTCGTTTCTTCTCAGATCGGCAAGTCGCTCGCGAGGCGGAGCATCGATTTGGCATCTACGAGAACGAGGGCATTGCTGGGCTGGAGCGACTCGGACGGTCGTGGCCTCCTACGGATCGGGACCGGCTCGATATCGCCAAATTGGTGGCTGTTCACATGGTCCGAAACCCCGCCTTCATCGAGGCGACGATGAAGGCATCCAGCACGGCCATCCGGGCGACGAACTTGACACGTATCGCGCCCATATGAGCGACAGCCAAACCGATGAGGTGATCCGCCATTTGACAAGCGAGGCGTTTCGCGTCGACTACATGCTCGACTTGGTCCCGAAACAGACGAGCCTCATTGCGTCGATGCACTGGATGCTGCTGGAGTTCCCGGTGCCGCTACTGGCGACGAGCGACCAGCCCGTCACGGTGGTCCCCCTTCTGGCGGATGGAGCCACTGCCCGCGTCGTCGCGATGCCTCCGACCGGGTTTTTGATGACCGAGGAGATCCGATTTGCCCTCGATCCGTGCCGCGCCGTGATTTTCACGTGGCTGAATGACATCGATGCTCCGCGACCTGTTTTGGTGGGTGACGATTTCGCCGCAGAGCTGAACCGGGCGGTGATCGCGCAGGCGGATCGCGAATGGTTCCACCATCCTGGTCGCCGTGCTACGAGACTGAAGCGCGACGACCTGAGCTTTGAAGTCTGCGGTTCGCTCGGTCACCAGCTCATTCCTGAATACAGCACTGGCTATGCCGTGGACTCTCCCCGCCGCCTTCACGCGACAAAGTTGCTCAACCACATGATCGACGAGCAGACCACTGGCGAGTTTCACGTCGCTCGCGTTCGCCGTGCTCAGCCAAGCGCGCTTGCGCGCATCGCGTCCTAGTTGCGCCGATTACCGATGGACCGTCGCCCGATGGCATCCGCGGCCAGCGCCTGACTGTGGCACCAACTGTGGCATGAGGCGGCGCCGAGCGCCGCGGATGCCGGTTTCGCATCGGCCACAAGTAGCCGCAAACCGCTTGCTGAAGCCCTCTCCAACAGAAAACGCCCCGCCGGGGAGGCGGGGCGCTTCTGGGGTTACTACAGGGAGGAGAGATATGTATCTCTATATATGTGGATCCGTGGGAGGTAGGTGAGCCCTTGTGTGCCGCGGGGCGAGTCGATGGGAAGTCAACCTGCCATTTGAGCGGCGCCGGGCCCGACCAAGAAGATTTCGTATTGCCTTATCGATCCTCTCTCGCGAATCCTTGAATTCAAGATACGAACATACGTGCGATTTGTGTGTGAGGCGAGTCACAGAGCCTCGTTTCTGGCTTTCGCAACCCGCTGAAGCGATTCTGCTACCCAATTCTAATGACCTGCTAAACATCGGGCAAGGGTTTTCTGTGGACGTCCGTTCGAGCGCCTGTACCGTTGCGACGTGGCGACGACAGGCAAAAAGACCCGCATAGACGCGGTTCTCGCCGAGCGCGGGCTGTTTCCGTCGCGCTCCGCGGCCGCCGGCGCCGTGCGGGCGGGCAAGGTGCGCGTCGGCGCGCACGGACCGGTGGCGCTGCGCCCCAGCCAGCTCGTCGATCCCGGCGCGGATTTCAGGCTGGAGCAGGCCCCGCGCTTCGTCTCCCGGGGCGGGATCAAGCTCGACAACGCGCTCGCGGCGCTGGAGATCGACGTCAGCGGGCGCTCCTGTCTCGACGTCGGCGCCTCGACCGGCGGGTTCACCGACTGTCTGCTGCAGCGCGGCGCGGCGCGCGTGATCGCGCTCGACGTCGCCTACGGGCAGCTCGACCTGCAGATGCGCGAGGATCCGCGCGTGACCGCGATCGAGCGCCGAAACGCCCGCGCCCTCTCGCCGGAGGACCTGCCCTTTCAACCCGACCTCGCCACGGTGGACGTCTCCTTCATCTCGCTGACCAAGGTGCTGCGGGCGGTCACCGCCTGCCTCGAGCCCGGCGGCGAGGTCCTCGCGATGGTCAAGCCCCAGTTCGAGCTCGGTCGTGAGCGGGTCCGCAAGGGGGTCGTGCGCGATCCCGTCGACCGCCGCGAGGCCGTCCTCGGGGTGGCACGGGCGGCGGTCGAGCTGGGCCTGCCGGTTCGCGGCTTCGCCTCCTCCGGCCTGCCCGGGCCGAAGGGCAACCGCGAGACCTTCCTCTGGTGCGGCGGCGACGGCGAGGAAGTTGCCGACCTGCAGGCGGCAATCGAAACGGTCGATTCCTGATGTCTGGCGCCTTCTTCCCGCTATCCGGGCACAAAGCGCCAAGGAGCCACGAATGAGCGAGCGCCTGGCGACACTGATCACGCACTCGCATCCGCCGGCGACGACGGAGGCGGTCGCGCTCGCGGTCGCCGCCGCCCGCGAAGCGGAGTGGCGCCTTGTCGCCTCGGCCGAGGAGGCTGCCAAGCACGACGGCTTCGCCGAAGGGGTCGAGGTGGTCGACCAGCTGCCGCACCAGGCCGACCTCTGCCTGGTGCTCGGCGGCGACGGCTCGATCCTCTACGCGCTGCGCCACTTCGCCCGCACCGGGGTTCCGGTCTTCGGCGTCAACTTCGGCACCGTCGGCTTTCTCGCCGCGGTCGAGCGCGACGAGGCGCAGGACGGGATGCGCCGTGCCTTCGCCGGCGAGATCGAGACGGTCGACCTGCCCGGCCTCGAGGTCGAGGTCGGCGGGATGGCCCGCGTCGCCCTCAACGACGTCAGCTTCATCCGGCGCCCGCTCGAGCGGGTCGCCGAGCTCAGCTACAGGATCGCCGCGGAGGAGGTCGGGCACGTGCGCTGCGACGGCCTCGTCGCCGCCACGCCGGTCGGCTCGACCGGCTACAACCTCGCCAACCAGGGACCGATCCTGGCCTGGGGCGTCAAGGGCTACGTCGTCTCCTACATCGCCCCGCACTCGCTCACCGCCCGCCCGCTGGTCGTCGCCCCCGACGATGTGCTTCACGTCGGCAACGCGAGCGGCCGCGAGTCGGTCGACGTCGCGATCGACGGCGCCCCCGCGGGCATTCTCGAGTCCGGCGCCGCGCTGGAGCTGCGCTTCGCCGACGGCGTCGGCCGCCTCGCGCAGCTGCCGGGGACGAGCTTCTACCAGCGCATACGCGAGAAGTTCGGCCACTTGGCGGTCTGATCAGGCGAACTCAGCCGAAGGCTGTCGCTCATTAGGGTGTGCGCCGATGGAGCGCAAATGGTGGACCCTGGTCCTGATCTCGATCGCGACGTTCATGCTGCTGCTGGACATCACGGTCGTCAACGTCGCCCTGCCCGACATCCAGCGCGACCTCGACGCCAGCCTCTCCAGCCTGCAGTGGGTCGTCGACGCCTACTCGCTGATGCTGGCCGTCTTCCTGCTCACCGCCGGCTCGCTCGGCGACCGGCTCGGCCGCCGGCGCGTCTTCTCGCTCGGCCTTGGGCTCTTCACCTTCGCCTCCTTCCTCTGCGGGATCTCCGGCGATCCGACCCTGCTCAACCTCGCGCGCGGCCTGCAGGGCATCGGCGGCGCGGCGATGTTCGCCACCTCGCTCGCCCTGATCGGGCAGGAGTTCCACGGCCGTGACCGGGCGATGGCCTTCGGCGTCTGGGGGGCGACGGTCGGCGGCGCGGTCGCGATCGGGCCGCTGGTCGGCGGCGTGATCACCGAGCACCTCGGCTGGGAATGGATCTTCTTCGTCAACATCCCGATCGGCCTCGTCGCGATCGCGCTGACCGAGCTGCGGCTGGCGAACGTCGCCGCCCAGGATCCCGAGCGGATCGACCTGCCCGGCCTCTTCGCCTTCTCCGGTGGGCTCTTCCTGCTGATCTTCGCCCTGATCCGCGGCAACCCCGAGGGCTGGGGCAGCGCGACGATCGTCGCTCCGCTGGCCGGCTCGGTCGCCCTGCTGGCCGCCTTCCTCGCGATCGAGGCCCGCAGCGACCATCCGATGCTCGACCTCGGGCTCTTCCGCAAGCCCGCCTTCAACGGCGTCTCGGCGGTCGCCTTCGGGCTCTCGGCGGGGATGTTCGCGATGTTCCTCTACCTGACGATCTACATGCAGGGCGTGCTCGGCTTCTCGCCGCTGCAGACCGGCCTGCACTTCCTGCCGATGACCGTGCTCTCCTTCGTCGTCGCGCCGATCTCCGGCAACCTCTCGCACCGGGTGCCGATCCGCATCCTGGTCGGCACCGGGCTCGGCCTGGTCGGGCTCGGGCTGCTGCTGATGCACGGTCTGAGCGCCGACTCCGACATCTCGGTCCTGCTGCCGGGCTTCCTCGTCGCCGGGATCGGGATCGGCATCACCAACCCTGGTATCGGCCAGGGCGCGATCGCCGTCGTGCCGCCGGCCAAGGCCGGGATGGGCTCGGGGATCAACACGACCTTCCGCCAGGTCGGCATCGCCACCGGCGTCGCAGCGCTCGGCGCGGTCTTCCAAGCGCAGGTCGCGTCGAAGCTCTCCGGTCTGCTGCCTGGGGCGCCGGCGGGGCTCTCGGAAGCGGTCTCCTCCGGCGGCTCGGAAGCCGCCGCCGCCGCGGTGCCTGCCGGCCAGCGGGCCGAGGTCGTGCACGCGGCCAAGGTCGCCTTCGTCAGCGGCTTCAACGAGATCCTCCTGATCGGCTCGATCGTCTGCTTCGTCGGCGCCGCCCTCGGCTTCGCGCTGGTCCGCTCCAGCGACTTCCTGCAGCCGGGCGAAGTCGCGCCTGAGCCGGCCGCGGCCTGAGCCAGGGTCGGTCCGCCCGCGCTGCTACACAGAGCGGATGCTGCGCGAGCTGCGGATCGAGAACCTGCTGCTGATCGAACGGGCCGAGCTGCGGCTGGGGCAGGGGCTGAACGCGATCACCGGCGAGACCGGGGCCGGCAAGACGGTGCTGGCGCACTCGCTCGACCTCTTGATGGGCGGCAAGGCGCGGGCGCAGATCGTCCGGCCCGGCGCCAATGAGGCCTGGGTCGAGGGCGTATTCGACCTGCCGAACGGGCTGCTGAGCGAGCCGGAGATGGCGGAGATCGCCGCGCGCCTTCCCGATCAGGCCGGGGAGATCGTGCTCGGGCGCCGTGTCTCCGCCTCGGGACGCACCGCGGCATTCGTCGCCGGCCGCGCGGCCTCCGCCGCGGACCTGAAGCTGCTCGGCGCTCGGCTGCTCGCCTTCTACGGACAGCACGAGCACCGCAAGCTGACGATCTCCTCGGCGCAGCTCGACGTCCTCGACGGCTTCGCCGGCGCCGACCAGCTCGAGCTGCGCGAGCGCTATCGCGAGGCGCATCGCGAGTGCGCGCTCCTCACTGCCGAACTGGTCGAGCTGCGCGAGCGCGACGGCTCCCGCGAGCGCGACCTCGACCTCTACCGCTATGAGCTCTCCGAGATCGAGGAGGTGGCGCCCGACGCCGCCGAGGAGGCCGAGCTGTCGGCCGAGCGCGAGCGGCTGCGCCATGCCGAGGGATTGCGTGAGGCCGCGCTCGGCGCCCTGGCGAGCGCCGCGGGGGCGGACGAGGACGGCGGCGGCGCGGCGAGCGCCCTGGCGACGGCGGAATCGCTGCTGCACGGCGTCGACGGCATCGACACCGACCTCGATCGCCTCGCCGAGCGGCTCGGCGCGCTCGCGGTCGAGCTCGGCGACGTCGCCGGCGAGCTGCGCGCCTACGCCGAGCGGATCGAGGCCGAGCCCGGTCGCCTCGCCGCGGTCGAGGAGCGGCTGGAAGCGATCGACCGGCTGCGGCGCAAGCACGGCGGCAGCGTCGAGTCGGTGCTCGCGCACGCCGAGCGCTGCCGGGCCGAGATCGAGCGGCTGGAGGGGGCGGAGACCCGCGGCGCCGAGGTCGAGGCGGCGCTCGCCGTGGCAGAGGCGGAGCGGGAGAAGGCGGGCAAGCGCCTGAGCAAGGCGCGCGCGGACGCCGTGGAGCCGCTGCAGGAGCGGGTCGCCGCGGAGCTCGACGGCCTGGCGATGCCCGGCGCGCGCCTGGAGGTCGAGCTCGCGCCGCATCCCGACGGCTTCGGCCCAAGCGGTCGCGAGACGGTCGAGCTGCGCATCGCCCCCAACCCCGGCATCGCTCCGGCGCCGCTGCGCGACGCCGCCTCGGGCGGCGAGCTCTCGCGCGTGATGCTCGCGCTCAGCGGTCTCGGTCGGGGCGCCGGCGCCGAGACGCTGGTCTTCGACGAGATCGACGCCGGGGTCGGCGGCAAGACCGCCCGCGTCGTCGGCGAGCGCCTGCGCGCCCTCGGCGAGGACCGTCAGGTTCTCTGCATCACCCACCTGCCGCAGGTCGCCTCGCTTGCCCCGACCCACTTCCGCCTGGAGAAGGACGTCAGCGGCGAGCGCGCGGCGGCAACGGTGCAGCGCCTCGACGGCGAGGGCGTGGTCGAGGAGATCCGCCGCATGCTCGGCGGCGAGAGCGGCGACGACGCTGCCGACCGTCACGCCCGCGAGCTGCTTGCCGCGGCCTGAATAGCAGCTAACCTCACACGGTGGCAACCGCCAGTCGCCGTCGTTTCCCCGCGCTGCTCTCGCGCCGCAACGGGGTGGGCGCGGAGGACGCGATCCATGCTCCCGTGCGGCTCGGGCGGCGCACCAAGGACCTGGTCAAGCACCTGCGACCGGGGGAGGTCGCCGTCGTCGACCACGTCAACATCGACCGGATCGCGGCCGAGGAGCTGATCGCGACCGGCGTCCGCGCGGTGCTCAACGCCTCCCCCTCCAGCGATGGCCGCTACCCGAACGCCGGCCCGCTGCTGCTCGTCCACTCCGACGTGACCCTGATCGACGTCGAAGGCGTCGACCCCTTCGAGCTGCTGGAGGACGGCGAGGAGGTGACGATCGCGGGGGGGACCGTGAGCAGCGGTGGGCGCGAGCTGATTCGCGGTCACGTGCTCGGCGCCGAGGAGCTCGAGCAGCGGCTGGCCGAGCAGAGCGCCCGGGTCGACCTGGCGCTGGCCGAGTTCGCCGAGAACACGGTCGCCCACGTGCGCCAGGAGACCGATCTGCTGACCGGCGCGGTCGAGCTGCCTCCGACCAAGACCGTGTTCCGCGACCGCCACGTGCTGATCGTCGTCCGCGGCGAGGGCCATCGCAGCGACCTGAAGGCGCTCAATGCCTACATCCGCGACGTGCGGCCGTTGGTCGTCGCCGTCGACGGCGGCGCCGAGGGCTGCCTCGAGGCCGGCCTCAGGCCCGACGTGATCCTCGGTGACATGGACTCGGCCGGGGACGCGGCCCTGCGCTGCGGCGCCGAGCTGATCGTCCACGCCTACCCGGACGGCCGCGCTCCCGGCCGCGAGCGGCTGCTCGAGCTGGGTCTCACGCACACCGTCGTTCCCGCCGCCGGCACCAGCGAGGACGTGGCGATGCTGATGGCCTACGAGAAGGGGGCGGACCTGATCGTCAGCGTCGGCGCCCACTTCAACCTGATCGAGTTCCTCGACCGCAAGCGCGCCGGCATGTCCTCGACCTTCCTCACGCGGCTGCGAATCGGCGAGAAGCTGGTCGACGCGAAGGGCGTCAGCCGGCTCTACAAACCGCCCTCCACCTTCGCCCCGGCGGTGCTCTTCTTCGCCGCCTTCGCCGCGTTGCTGGCGATCGTCGTGATCACCTCGCCGGCGCTCAACGACGTCTTCGAACTGCTCTGGCTCAAGGTCAAGATCTGGCTCGGGCTGTAGAGGGCGGCGCGGCGACCGTCTAGCCTTCCCGGGCTGATGGGTTACAGCGCGCGCTACCACGCCACGTCGCTGATCGCGGTCTTCCTCGCGCTCGCGATCGGCATCCTGATCGGCGCCGAGTTCGGCGGCGACACGCTCTCCAACACGCGCAAGAACCTCGAGCACAGCCTCACCGGCAACCTCCAGGACGCGCGTCAGCGGGCCGACGAGCTCAGCACCGAACTCGGCCGCGCCAACGAGTTCTCCAGCCGCGTCTATCCGGCCCTCGTCCGCGACCGCCTGCGCGGGCGGCGGATCGGCCTGATCGCCTTCGGCGACCTGCCGGGCAACGTCTACGGCGCGATCGAGGCGGCGCTGGCGCCGGCCGGCGGGCACCTGGTCGGGGTCGGCGTCGTGCGCGAGCCGATCGACACCCGCGGCCTCGCCGGCGACCTCGCCAAGACCCGCTTCGCCCGGCTCGCCCGCGAACCCGACGCGCAGACCGCGCTCGGGGCCGGGCTCGGCCGCCAGCTCGTCCGCGGCGGCACCCTGGTCGAGCTTGTGCGCGGCCACCTCTTCTCGCGCGCCAGCGGCAACCTCGGCGCGCTCGACGCGGTGATCGTCGTCCGCGACCAGCCGCAGGACATGGGCCCGCAGCAGCGCGCGGTCGCCGGGCGGATCGAGTCCGGCCTGGCGGCGGGGATCACCGGCACGCGCGCGGCCGCGGTCGGGGTCGAGAGCACGCGCACGGAACCGTCCTCGGTCTCCTTCTTCGCCGGCAACGACCTCTCCAGCGTCGACGACGTCGACCTCGTCGCCGGCCGGCTGGCGACGGTCTTCGCCCTGCTCGGCGCCGAGGGCAGCTTCGGCATCAAGGGCAGCGCCGACCGCCTGCTGCCCGACCTGCTCGCCCCGCACGAATGACCTGGATCGGCTTCCCGGTGGCGGTCGCGGTCGCGCTGCTGGTCGTCCCGGCCGGCGTGCGCGGGCTGCTCGACGCGGGGCTCGTGCGCGAGAACTACCGCGGCGCCCGGCTCGCCTTCCCGCTCGGCGCGGTCCTGGCGACCGCCGCGCTGGTCGCGCTGGCGCCGCTCGCGTTCCTCGACGACCGCGGCAGCCTCGAATTGCTCGACCCCGAGCTGCGGCGCTGGCTGCCCTACCTGATCGGCGTCGCCTTCCTCGGCTTCCTCGACGACTCGCTTGGCCAGGGGCAGGCGGTGGGCACGCCGCGCGGCTGGCGCGGTCACGCCCGGGCGCTGCGCGAGGGGCGGCTCTCGACCGGGGCGATCAAGGCGATCGGGGCGCTGGCGCTCGCCGCCTATGTCGTCTCCGGCCGCGGGTTGGAATCGTGGCGCTACCTGGCCGACGTCGCCCTGCTGATCCTCGCCACCAACGCCTTCAACCTGCTCGACCTGCGGCCGGGGCGGGCGGAGAAGGGACTGGCGCTGCTCGGACTGGGGCTCTGCGTCGGCGCCTGGACCTTCGCGCCGCTCGACCTGCTCGGGATCTTCGCCGGGCCGGTGCTGGTCGGCGCCGCCTTCACCCTGCGCGAGCGGGCGATGCTCGGCGACACCGGCTCCAACCTGCTCGGCGCGATCGGCGGCGTCTGGCTGCTGACGACGCTGGGCGGGACCGGGCGGCTGATCGCCCTCGCGGCGGTGGCGGCGCTGACCGTTTTCGGCGAGTTGCGATCTCTTTCGGCGACGATCGATTCGGTTCCGCCCCTGCGCTGGCTAGACTCGCTCGGCAGAGAATGAGTCGCCCCGAACCGCGAGACACCCGCTTCATCTTCGTCACCGGCGGCGTCGTCTCGGCCCTCGGCAAGGGGATCGCCGCCGCCTCGATCGGCCGCCTGCTGGTCTCCCGCGGCTACCGGGTGCAGCTGCAGAAGTTCGATCCCTACATCAACGTCGACCCGGGCACGATGAGCCCCTTCCAGCACGGCGAGGTCTTCGTCACCGAGGACGGCGCCGAGACCGACCTCGACCTCGGCCACTACGAGCGCTTCACCGACGAGAACACCTCGCGGGCCTCGAACGTGACCGCGGGCTCGGTCTACAACACGGTGATCAACCGCGAGCGCCGCGGCGACTACCTCGGCGCGACCGTGCAGGTGATCCCGCACATCACCGACGAGATCAAGAACCGGATCCTGATCGTCGCCGAGTCGCAGTCGGTCGACTTCGTCCTCACCGAGATCGGCGGCACGGTCGGCGACATCGAGTCGCTGCCCTTCCTCGAGTCGATCCGCCAGCTCTACACCGACCTCGGCCCGAAGCGCAGCATGTTCGTCCACCTGACCCTGGTGCCGTACGTCGGCCACGCCGGCGAACTGAAGACCAAGCCGACCCAGCACTCGGTCAACGAGCTGCGCCGCATCGGCATCCAGCCGCACGCGCTCGTCTGCCGCTCCGAGGGGCGGCTTGACCAGGAGATCCGCAGCAAGATCGCGCTCTTCGCCAGCCTCCCGGCGGAGGCGGTGATCTCCGCCAACGACGTCGACAACATCTACAAGGTGCCGCTCGTCTTCCGCGCCGAGGGCGTCGACGACCTCGTGCTCGACCACTTCGGCATGGAGGCGCCGGCTTCGGATCTGAGCGAGTGGGAGGCGATGGTGCGGCGCGCCGACGCCGCCGCGGGCAAGGTCAGGATCGCCCTGGTCGGCAAGTACGTGCAGCTCGCCGACGCCTACAAGTCGGTGATCGAGGCGCTCGAGCACGGCGGCTTCCACCACGGGGTCGAGGTCGAGGTCGAGCTGGTCGACTCGGAGAACTTCGATCCGGAGAAGCTCGAGGAGGCGGACGGGGTGCTGATCCCCGGCGGCTTCGGCGAGCGCGGCATCGAGGGCAAGGTCGAAGCGGCGCGGATCGCGCGCGAGCGCTCGATCCCCTACCTGGGGATCTGCCTCGGGATGCAGATCGCCGTGGTCGAGTTCGCCCGTAACGTCGCCGGCATGGACGGCGCCAACTCGGCCGAGTTCGACCCCGAGACGCCGTTCCCGGTGGTCGATCTGCTGCCCGAGCAGAAGGAGGTCTCCGAGATGGGCGGCACGATGCGGCTCGGCGCCGACCCGGTCAAGCTGCACGACGGCACCCGAGCGCGCGAGATCTTCGACGAGGCGGTCATCTACAAGCGCCACCGGCATCGCTACGAGGTCAACATCCAGCTGCGGCGCCGGCTCGAAGACGAGGGACTGGTCTGCGGCGGCACCTCGCCGGACGAGCGCTTGGTCGAGATGATCGAGCTGCCCGACCACCCGTTCTTCGTCGCCTCGCAGTTCCACCCGGAGTTCAACTCACGGCCCAACCGGGCGGAGCCGCTGTTCCGCGACTTCGTCGGCGCCGCCGCCCGCCACGCCGGCGAGCGCCCCGCCGAAGGCGGCGAGATCGAGCAGCCGGCCGAGGACTCCTCGGTAGCCCACTGACGGTTTAGCCTGTCCCGCCGTGGACCGGTTGCACGAGACCTTTGTTCGGTTGTGCGAGATCCGCAGCCCGACCGGGGAGGAGCGCGAGGTCGCCGACACGATCCTCGCCGAGCTGCGGGCGCTCGGGCTGGAGGCGGAGGAGGACGACGCCGCCGAGGCCGCAGGAGCGGGCGCCGGCAACATCCTCGCGCGGCTGCCGGGACGCGCCGAGCGCTGGCTGACCTTCTGCGCCCACATCGACACCGTCCCGCACAGGGGCCAGATCGAGGTGGTCGAGGACGAAGGCGTCTTCCGCAGCGCCGGCGAGACGATCCTCGGCGCCGACAACAAGGCTGCGGTCGCGGTCTTCATCGAGCTTGTCGCGCGCCACGCCGAGGACCCGCCGCCGGTGGGTATCGAGCTGCTGCTGACGGTCGCCGAGGAGCAGGGCCTGCGCGGGGCGAAAGCGTTCGACACGAGCGCCCTGCGCTCGGATTGCGGCTTCGTCCTCGACCACGCCGGCCCGGTTGGCGAGGTGATCGTCGCGACCCCGACCCAGCAGCAGATCCGCGCCGACTTCGCCGGGGTCGAGGCGCACGCCGGGATCGAACCCGACGATGGCAACAGCGCGATCGCCGCCGCCGCGGCCGCGATCTCGCGGATGGAGCTGGGACGGCTGGACGAGGAGACGACCGCGAACGTCGGCACGATCGCCGGCGGCAGCTCGGGCAACGTCGTGCCCGGGCACTGCGACATCCTCGCCGAGACGCGCAGCCTCGGCGCCGACCGTGCCGCGGCCGTGGCGGGGGAGATCACCGAGGCCTGCGCCTGGGGCGCCAGCGAGCACGGCTGCGACGTCGACGTGCGGGTCGAAGAGCTCTTCCGCGGCTACGAGATCCCCGGCGACTCGGAGGCACTCGCCCTGGCCGAGGCCGGCCTGCGCAAGGCGGGTCACGAGCCGGTCCGCACGAAGATCGGCGGCGGCAGCGACGTCAACGCGCTGCGCCTCAACGGCTTCGAGTGCGTGCTGCTGGCCAACGGCCCGCGCGACGTCCACACCGCGAACGAGCGCGTCGCCGCCGCCGACCTCGACGCGATGCTCGCGGTCTGCGACGCGATCGTCGAGGCGGCCGGCGCCGAGGCCGGGTGAGCGCCCGGCTGCAGCTGCGCCGCGCCGCCGTCGTCGAGGAACGGCCGCTGACGGTCGAGATCGACGGCGAGCACCGCCGGGCCTGGGCGGACGAGGGGCTGCTGGGGGAGATGCGCGCGGGCGACGAGGTCGTCGTCAACGTCGCCGCGCTCGACCTGGGGCTCGGCTCGGGTGGCTTCGACGTCGTCCACGTCAACCTCACGCGCGGCCTCGACGCGACCGCCGCGGGCGACGAGCACGTGATCAAGCTCAACTACACCTCGCTCCAGCACCCGGTCGAGCCGGTCGAGGGCAAGGAGCAGGGCGCGCGCTCGATGCCGGTGCTGGTCCTGCCGCTGCACGGGCATCTGGCCCCGGCCGCCTGGGCCGCCGCCCAGGCCTCGCCCGGCCTGAAGCTTGGATACGTGCAGACCGCCGGCGGCGCCCTGCCCGGCTCGCTGAGCCGCGACGTGGCGCAGCTGCGCGAGCGCGGGCTGCTCTGCGGCCACGTCAGCGCGGCGCCCGCCTACGGTGGCGAGCGCGAGGCGCTGAGCGTCGCCGGAGCGCTCGACGCTGCCGCGAACGGCCTCGGCTGGGACGCCGCCCTGGTCGGACCGGGGCCGGGGATCATCGGCTCCGACACGCGCCTTGGCCACGGCGGCATGGCGGCGCTCGACAACGCCCACGCCGCCCTCGCCCTCAACTTTCCAACCTTCCTATCGCCCCGCCTCTCAGGGGCGGACCCACGAGAGCGCCATCGCGGCGTAAGCCACCACACGCTCACGGTGCTCGAGCTCCTGCTGGGTGGGGTCACCGTGCCGGTGCCGGCGGACAGTCCCGCCATCGCCGCGAGGCTGAGCGAGGCAGCGGGCGACCGCCACAGGCTCACCGAAACGAGCCCCGACCTCGCCGGTTATTCCGCTTCCGGGCTTCCAGCGCAAACCATGGGGCGTGGAATCGAGGATGACCGACTCTTCTTTGCCGCCGCATTGGCCGCGGGCCACGTGCTCTTCGCCCCTCCCGCGGGTGGCGTGGGGTAAGGGGGTGTTCGGCCGGGTGAGGCCGCTAACACCCCCTTGCCCCACGACAGGACCCGCGGGCCGCAACGCACGGTCCCTTGCGGTCCAAGGTTTGCGTTCTCATGGAGAGAACGGTGCGTCATGGCAGTCGCACTCGATTCGCCGCCGGAGGTCGATGCCCGCTTCGAGGGGCTCGTCCTCGATTTCCTCTCCTACCTGGAGCTGGAGCGCGGGCTCTCGCGCAACACGCTCAACGCCTACCGCACCGACCTGCTCCAGTACGGCGAGTTCCTCGGCGAGCACGAGCTCGACGCGCTCGACGCCCGCCCCGCCGACATCGGCGACTTCCTCGCCGACCTCGCGACCGGCAACGGGCGGCCAGCCTGCTCGGCCGCGACCGTGCATCGCAAGACCGCCTGTCTGCGCTCCTTCTACAAGCACCTGCGCCGCGACGAGCTGATCGGCGACGACCCGACGGCGGCGCTGAGCGCGCCGCGCCGGGCGAAGAAGCTGCCCCAGGTCCTCAACTACGCCGAGGTGCAGCAGCTGCTGGCGGCGCCGCGCGGCAGCGAGCCGACGACGCTGCGCGACCGGGCGCTGCTGGAGACGATGTACGCCTGCGGCCTGCGCGCCTCGGAGACGATCGGGCTGGAGATGACCGACATCGACCTCGAGGAGGGCCTGCTGCGGGCGCGCGGCAAGGGCTCGAAGGAGCGGATCGTGCCGCTCGGCCGCAAGGCGATCGCGGCGATCGCCGCCTACCTGCGCGGCGGCCGGCCGAAGCTGGTCCCGCCCGAGCGCCACGAGGCGCGCCTCTTCGTCAACTTCCGCGGCGGCCCGCTCAGCCGCCAGGGCCTCTACAAGATCGTCCAGCGCCACGCCCGCGAGGCGGGCCTCTCGGGCCGGATGAGCCCGCACACGCTGCGCCACAGCTTCGCCACCCACCTGCTCTCCGGCGGCTGCGATCTGCGCGCCGTGCAGGAGATGCTCGGCCACGCCGACATCGCGACGACGCAGATGTACACGCACCTCTCGGGCGAGCGGCTCAAAGAGGTCTACTTCGAGGCCCACCCGCGCGCAACCGACTGAGCGCGGTCGAGGTTTTGATCGCATAGCGGCGAAAACCTCGACCGCGGTGGGGTAGAACTCTGGGATGCCCGAGCTGCCCGAGGTCGAGACCGTCTGCCGGCAGCTCGAGCCGGAGCTCGAAGGCCGGCGGATCGAGCGGCTGGAGGTCGACGACCCGCGCTGGTGCCGGCCGATGCCGCCGGCCGAGCTGGAGGCGGCCGTCGCCGGGAGGACGATCGAGGGCCTAGGGCGCCGCGGCAAGTACCTGCTGCTGGGGCTCGACGACGAGCGGACGCTGGTCATGCACCTGCGCATGACCGGCAACCTGGTGCTCTCCACCTGCTCGGCCTCCGAACGGCACCTGCGCGCTCGCTTCGTCCTCGACGACGGGCGCGAGCTCTGGTTCACCGACCCGCGCCGCTTCGGCGAGGCGCTGCTGCTCGACGACGCGCAGCTCGACGCGCACTTCGCGCCGCGGCTCGGGGTCGAGCCGCTATCCGACGAGTTCACGCCCGAGCTGCTGGGCGAGATCGCGGCCGGGCGCACGGCGCCGCTCAAGTCCTTCCTGCTCGCCCAGAAGGGGGTCGCGGGGGTTGGCAACATCTACGCCGACGAGGCGCTCTTCCGAGCGCGGCTGCACCCGCTCTCCCCGGCCGGCTCGATGAAGCCCGAGCACCTGGAGGCGCTGCGCGACGCCGTCGTCGCCGCGCTCGAGGCCGGCATCGACGGCGGCGGCGCCTCGATCGACGACTACCGCGACGGTCGCGGCGAGAAGGGCCGGATGCAGGACGAGTTCCTCGTCCACACGCGCGAGGGCGAGCCCTGCCCGCGCTGCGATGGCACGGTCGAGCGGATCGTCGTCTCCGGGCGCTCGACCTACTTCTGCCCGGCCTGCCAGGTGCGCCTGCGCCGCAGGTCGCGGCGGCGGCGCCGTCCGGCGCGTCGTTCACCTTAGATCGGTTATGGCCGGCAAGACGCTGAAGACGGAGGCGATCGTCCTGCGCGGCATCCGCTACGGCGAGGCCGACCGGATCCTCCACCTGTACACGGCCAAGCGGGGACGGGTGGGGGCGATCGCGAAGGGGGTGCGGCGGACCAAGTCCCGCTTCGGCGGCCGCCTGGAGCCGTTCTTCCGGCTCGACCTGCTGCTGCACGAAGGCCGTGGCGAGCTGCTCACGGTGACCCAGGCCTCGACCGTCGCCGGCTACCCGCGCCTGCGTGCTTCGGGCGCGGCGCTGACCGCCGGCGCGCGCGCCTGCGACACGGTGCTGCGCCTGCTCGACTCGGCCGAGCCCAACCCGCCCGCCTACAACCTGCTCTGCCGCTACCTGGGGCTGCTCGACGACCCGGCGGCGCCGGAGGCCGCCGCGCTGCCCACGGCGCTCTCCTTCCGGCTCAAGCTGGCACTCGCCGCTGGCTTCTCGCCGGAGCTCGGCTCCTGCGCGCGCTGCGGCGAGGCCGAGCACCTGGTCGGCTTCTCCGGCGCCGCCGGCGGGGTCGTCTGCGCGAGCTGCGAAGCGGGCGCCTTCCCGCTGTCGGAGGAGGCGCACCGCTTCATGGTCGAGGCGATCGCGCGGCCGCTGGCCGAGGCCCCGGCGGCCGGCGAGCGCGAGCTGCGCCAGGCCGAACGCGCCATCCAGGAAACCCTGGAGCATCACGCGCACGTGCAGCTGCGATCTGCGGCGTAGGATCGTGGCCGTGCAGGCCACGGCGACTTTCGAGGACCGGGTGCGAGCCTGGGAGGACGAGTTCCTCTCCGATCTCGGCACCCCGTCCTACCCCGCGCGGCGTCGGGTCGAGGAGTCCGACAGCCCGCTGCGCACGCCGTTCCAGCGCGACCGCGACCGGATCGTCCACTCGAAGGCCTTCCGGCGGCTGAAGCACAAGACGCAGGTCTTCATCGCGCCGGAGGGCGACCATTACCGCACGCGGCTGACCCACACGCTCGAGGCCTGCGGGATCGCCCGCACGGTCGCCCGCGCGCTGGGGCTGAACGAGGACCTGACCGAGGCGATCGGGCTCGGCCACGACCTCGGCCACCCGCCCTTCGGCCACACCGGCGAGGAGGCGCTCGACGCGGCGCTGCGCGAGCGCTGCGACCGCGGCTTTCGCCACAACGAGCACTCGCTGCGGGTCGTCGACGTGCTCGAGCGCGAGGGCAACGGCCTCAACCTGACCGAGCAGGTGCGCGACGGGATCCTCAACCACACCGGCTCCGACCGGCCGGCGACGTTGGAGGGGCGAATCGTCAAGCTGGTCGACCGCGTCGCCTACATCAACCACGACATCGACGACGCGCTGCGGGCCGGGATCCTGCTGCCCGACGATCTGCCGGCGGCGGAGATCGAGCTGCTCGGACCGACCGGATCGGCGCGGATCGACACGCTCGTGCGCGACATCGTCGAGCGCTCGATCGAGGCCGGCGACATCGCCCAGAGCGAGGCGGTCGGCGGGGCGATGCTGCGCCTGCGCAAGTTCATGTTCGGGCGGGTCTACCTGGGCGAAGCGGCGCGCAGCGAGCACGAGCGGGCGCAGCGCGCCGTCCGCGGCCTCTTCGCCCACTACATCGAGCACCCCGGCGAGGTGCCCGAGGGCGAGCCGGGGGCGGACGACTGCCAGCGCGTCGCCGACTACCTGGCGGGCATGACCGACCGCTTCTGCATCGCCCGCTTCGCCGAGCTCACCGTCCCCGAGGCGGCGAAGTTCTGATGGCGCTGATCTCCGACGAGAGCCTGGAGCGGGTCAAGCAGGCGGCCGACATCGTCGAGGTCGTCTCCGCGCACACCGACCTGCGGCGGCAGGGGGCCCGCTGGGTAGGGCTGTGCCCGTTCCACGAGGAGCGCACGCCGTCGTTCTCCGTCGACGCGGGGGAGAAGCTCTACCACTGCTTCGGCTGCGGGGTGGGTGGCGACACGATCAAGTTCGTCGAGGAGAAGGAGGGGCTCGGCTTCGCCGAGGCGGTCGAGCTGCTCGCCGACCGCTACGGGGTCGAACTGCAGCGCGAGAAGGAGGACCCGCGGGCGGAGGCGCGTCGCCAGCAGCAGCGGCGGCTGGGCGAGCTGCTCGACCGCACGGCGGGCTTCTACGCCCACTTCCTCTGGGACGCGGAGGAGGCGGGCAAGGCGCGCGCCTACTTGGCGGAGCGCGGTCTGGGGGAGGAGACGCTGCGCGCCTTCGGCGTCGGCTACGCGCCGAGCGCCTGGGACACGGTGCTGATGCGCGGTCAGCGGGCGGGCTTCGAGGTCGAGGAGCTGCGCGCTGTCGGGCTCGCGCAGCGCGGGCGCAGCGGCGGCGAGTACGACCGCTTCCGCGAGCGGATCATGTTCCCGATCCGCGACCGCCGTGGCCGCACGCTCGGCTTCGGTGGCCGGGCGATGCGCTCCGACCAGGGGGCGAAGTACGTCAACACCGCCGAGACCGACTTCTTCCACAAGAGTCGCATGCTCTACGGGATCGACCTGGCCAAGGAGGCGATCGCGAAAAGCGGCCGCGTGGTCGTGGTCGAGGGTTACACCGACGTGCTGGCGCTGCACCAGGGCGGGATATCCGAGGTAGTCGGCGTGATGGGCACGGCGATCACCGAGGAACAGGTGGCGGCGCTCTCGGGCATGGTCGACGAGGTCGTGCTGGCGCTCGACGCCGACGCGGCGGGCCAGGAGGCGATGCTGCGCGCCCAGCGCGTCGCCGCCGGACGCAAGATGCGCCTGCGGGTGGCGGCGATGCCGGCCGGCGAGGACCCGGCCGAGATGCTGGCGGCGGAGGGGGGAGCGGAGCGCTTCCGGGCGCTGATCGAGGGGGCGGTGGACCTGCCGGCCTTCCAGGTCGGGCTGGCGCTCGACCGCACCGACATCTCGTCGCCGGCCGAGCGCGACCGGGCGCTGGGCGAGGTCGCGCCGATCCTGGCTGGGATGGGGGAGACGGCGAGCCGCGACGACCTCGTCCGGCGGGTGGCGGGACGGCTGGACCTCGAGCCGGCGCTGGTGATGGGGCGGGTCAC
>Ga0210111_1000026_pt1 | contig 34907 bp, 23 predicted proteins | sample China_Galinas_PW_6_FD_185520 | JGI IMG/M metagenome (GOLD analysis project Ga0210111, IMG submission 185520) | Wetland microbial communities from San Francisco Bay, California, USA, that impact long-term carbon sequestration - China_Galinas_PWC_D2... | ecosystem: Environmental > Aquatic > Marine... | reverse complement strand
AGGTTTCGCACCCGTCGCGAACGCCGTTCCCGCCGCAATCGGATGTCAGCCCGTTGAAGTCTTCGAGGACATAGACGGCTCCCGAAATTTCCGCCGCGCCGGTTTCTTGATTGACACCTACAATAAGGACTCCATCATTCAATGCGATCTCGCCACTGCCACGAAAAAGTGTAGCAGGCGGAAGTGACAGCTCCAGCGTCTCCGCCCATTCCTCACCACGCGGCTGATACACGTAAAGGTTGCTGCCACTTTGATCGCCTATCACCACCCTATCTGCATCCACCGCGACGGACGTACCGAAGGCTTCGTGTCCCAGCTCATATCTGAGCAACTTCGACTGCTGCTCCCAGTCCACGCCATCGCAGCCGAACACAAATACCGCACCATCGTGCACTTGTGTAGGCCGGTGCCTAGGCGCCCCTAGGACTGCCGTGTTGCCCGAGATAGCGATATCAAGTTCGTAGACTTGGCACGCCGGGTCCACGTATGGTTCCTGCCGCCCGATCCTTCGCCAAGTGGTTCCGTCGCGATGAAACAAGTAGCTTACCGGTGCTTGGTTACTCGCGTCGTCGAAGCATTGATCACGGACGGCGGCAACGTAAATATGATCAAGCGAAACCGATACGACATGACCGAAATCCGCGACGTCCAAATCGGTCCCCAAACTGAGGGTATCCTCTTGTTGCCAATTCTCGCCATCAAAGCGAAAAACGTAGACCTTACCCAATGAAAGGCTGTTTACATTCTCTGCATCCGGCTCACCGACGACGGCCACATCGCCGCACAAGTCCACTGATATGCCAAAGGAGGGGGTCGCGCCGACAAACTCGTCCTCCTGTATCCACGCGTTGTCGATAAGGCGAAATGCGTATGCCGCACCGCGCGCGCCTACAATGGCCGCATCACCGGACACAGCTACCGATCTACCGAACCTGTACTGACTAAATAGCGACGCGTCATCTGCGACCAGCTTCTGCGTCTGTTTCCAACCACCTGCCGTCTTACCGAACACATACGCCGCACCATTATTGAATCCCTGGTCATCGTCTCCAATTGCTCCCACAACGATGATTTCGCCCTCGACATCAACAGCCCTGCCAAATTCATCCGACCTCGCACCATCTGCGGCAAAGAGCTTGACCCATTCGGGCGTGATTGCACAGTCACTCTCGCACTCGTCCAGTCGGTAATTACCGTCGTTGTCGGTCGCACTGCCGTCCAGCAGTTCACATTCATCCAGTTGTTCGTTTCCGTTGCAGTCCGGGTATTCGCATTCATCGGGCGTCTGATTGGTGTTGCAGTCAGCACTGTTGCCCATCATGAAGTCTCCCCAATCTGCGAGGCCGTTCTCGTTACAGTCCAGGATCCACTCGGCCAAATTGAGATTGCCCGGCAGATATCCGCCGTACTGGCCGCCTACCATTTCAAATACAAATCCCCACCGCCCGAGGTCGCCGTAAGAATAATCCACCGATCCGCCGGACAAGGGGTACGCAACATGATAGGTCGATCCGATACGGTAAACCTGCCCCGTTTCTGCCAACACGGAATCACGAAATCCCTGACCCAATGCGCCAAATGTAGCGTCGTCGACGCACAACTCTTCAGTGTGACCCCACGGCCACATGAACCAAGGCACATACCCGTGAATGTCAACATGTAGACGTATCCGAGTATTCGTGACGAGCAAATCACGCATCGCTTGCGTTTCCGGCTCCGAGAAGGCAAAGGGACCACTCCCTGGCCCGCCCCAGTTGCGATTGAGATCCACCCCGTTGGCGTTAAAGCGATCGAATGCCTCGTATCCGTCCGGGTTCGCAATCGGAACCAAGTACCACTCCAGCCCATTCACAAGCCGTGCTATCTCCGAGTCGGTGTCGTAATGGCTGACGAGATGATCGGCGATGTAGGCCACCATGGATGCGCCGTCCTGCTCGTCGCCATGTTGAGCGCCGTGAAAGAGTACGCCGTCCTTGTTCGATCCTGGCCCGGTAATGTGCAGCGCCCAGATCGTTCGCCCTTCTACCGAGGTTCCGATCGAGAACATCTCCGCGATCAATGGATGCGCCGCGACCAGATCCTGCATGAATTGCACGTGCTCGTCGTAAGTGGCCAACGCATCGAAGAAGCCCCCTCCGCGCGGCTTGGCGTACAATGCATCGATATGATCCTGCAAGTCGGGAATGATCACGTCGGCGCAAAGAGCCGCGGTGTCAAGCAACTTCATCGCGCCCGGTGCGACGCGCACGTCTACATCACCAAACATCAGGACTTCCGACCACAGTTGAATCCCTGAGTCGGCCTCGATCAGGCTGTGCAACATTTCGAAGTCTGTCAGGTCCTTCACTTCGACACGAACAACTTGCACGCCATCATGCCCAGTAGGCTGTGCGCGAACCGAAATCGCTACGCACGACAAGATACAGATGGACAAAAGTTGGATGTTGTTTCGGCGGGTCATTCCACTACGCTCCGTGAATCCGGTGCCGCTTGGCAGCAGCGATCCCTTGGAACCCTTCCTCGCACGTCCCAAGGTCCTCATCCGGCCGCACAGACTACCACCCATTTTACTAGTTTGTCCCTACTGAAACAACACCCAAACCGCTGGCAGCAGACACTCCATAAGCATCTGACTGCGTGTCAGGTCGCTATTTGCACTGAAATGGCTCTGGAGGCCGAGGAGCTGGAGCGAAGGACGGAATTCCCCGTCGCCCAATGCCCAGTAATGCCTCGCGGTACGTAAGTTGAGTCCACGTACCGACTGTCGGGCAAACGGCTACCCGCGCAAGGCGTGCTACCCCTTGCATGCACATGATGAAATCCAGCTAACGTTGCCTGGTAATTGACTCCATCACGGCACTTTTATGGCACCGGCGACGTTATCGGCGAAGGTGTTCACGTCCGCAAAGTCTGCATTAAGCTGGACGTATTCATCGTACGACACGCCCCACTCGCCGCTCTGGCGGAAGGTACAGTTGGTCACGTCGATCTGCACGGGCGAACTCGAACCCCCGTCCAAAAGGAGGTTCGCCTCCCACCAGCCACCGCCGTACTCGAACGTGACGAACGCCAATCGATTGTCTGCCGAGTTGGAATGATAGTATCGCACCCCGCCCCAGTAACCGGGAATCGCCTCCACGCCCGTGAACAGAATCGGCTCGCTTTCCGTGCCGACGGCGGCCAGGCGTCCGGTCTCGCCGACGGTCAGCTCGTTGGTTTGCTCGAATACCAGCTCCGCGCCGGGCGCAAGTGTCAACAACGCGTCGAACACAGTGACGTCACCGGCCATGAGATAGGAGGCATCGATGCCGGGCCAGGTAACATCCTCCGACACCGTGCCGGCGGATACGCGCACGACGTCGCGGTCGTTGCCGCTGTATGTGCCCGAATCGTCCAGCCAGCCGGCGTCGTTGGGTGAAACGTTGCCCGCGCCGAGCGTATTGGCCGTGGACGTGTTGCCCGTGAACTCCGCCACCACGGCATTGTCGAATTCGAATCCGTACGTCTCACTCTCGCGAAATGTGCAGTTGTTGATGGCGACACGCACAGGCGTACTCGTGCTTCCATCGAGCAGCAAGTTGGCATCCCACCAGCCGCCGCCGTATTCGATGGTGACATACTCGAGTCGGTTGTCCGTGGAATTCGACTGATAAAACCGCACGCCGCCCCAATAGCCCCGGATCGGTTCATCGCCGGTGAGCACGATGGGATTGCTCTCCGTGCCCACCGCGGCCATCCGCCCGGACGCACCCACGGTCAGTTCATTGGTCTGCTCGAAGATGACCTGCGCGCCGGGTTCGAGTGTCAGCATCGCATCGGTCACGGTGATGTCACCGGCAATGAGGTACGAGGCATCGATGCCGGGCCACACCGTATCCTGTGACACCGTGCCGGCCACGACGCGCACGACATCCCGGTCGTTGCCGCTATACGTGCCGGAGTCATCGAGCCAGCCGGCATCGTTGGCGGACACATTGCCCGCGCCGAGGGTGTTGCCCGTCACGGTATTGCCTTGGAACTCTTCCACGACGGCATGGTCGAACTCGAAGCCGTAGGTACCGCTATCGCGAAATGTGCAGTTGTTGATCGCCACGCGGACCGGCTCAGCGGTGTTTCCGTCGAGGAGGAGGTTGGCGTCCCACCAGCCGCCGCCGTATTCGATCGTGACGTGCTCCAGCCGGTTCTGCGTTGAGTTTGACTGGTAGAAACGCACGCCGCCCCAATACCCCCGCGTCTGTTCCTGCCCCGTAAACACAATGGGACTGGCAGCGGTGCCGACGGCCGCCAGCCGGCCAGTGGCGCTGATCGTCAACTCGTCCTCTTGTCCGAATCGGAGCTCGACGCCCGGCTCGATGGTCAGGGTGGCGCCATCGGTCACGCTGATGTCGGTCTCGACGAGGTAGCACGGCGCGGCGAGCGTCGTGTCCGTCCGGATCGCCCCGGAGAGTTCGACACACTCGACGGCCGATATCGACAGGCTGACGTTGACCATCTGAGAGCTTTCTCCCGCGGCCGAAACGGTCACGTGAGCGGTGTACGGCACTTGTGCGGCCATCAGTCCGGCGATGTCGACGCTTACGGTGACGTCGGCGTTTCCCGCATCGATCGTCCCGGATGTCGGTGTCATACTCAGCCATGCGGCGTCCGTCGAGGCCGTCCAGTCGAGTGGATCACTGCCGTTGTTCGAAATACGGACCGTCTGTGCCGCTGGGTTCGCACCGGACTCCATGGCTGTGAACGTCAAGCTGGACGGCGACACGCTCAGGGCCGATGTCGGGGGTTGCCCGCCCGGACAACCGCAGAGCGTGATCAGGGACAGGGTAAGTGAACAGGTTGCGGCCACGACCAGGCTGGACCGGATCGTTTTGATCGAAAACATGGAAATCATCTCCTTAGCAGGCGCCGTCAATTCGGCGAACAAACAAAACTACGCTCGTCTCCGACCTGACCTCGATTCTAGGCGCGACCTAACGATTTACAAGGTTAAGGACATGACATTTGAGCGAATCCCTGCATGTTGCACGGCGAACAGAATGCGTTCACCGTTCGTTGCGCTTAACTGGTCAACGATATCATGCGGTCTCAGATTCGGTAATCACGCCATCTCCATGATGGGAATCCGGGGGCGGGGAAACGGCATGGGAAGGGACATTTGTATCCTGAGCGAACACCTGTTAATATTGCCACTGTGATCGGGCCGTGGCCGGCGCGAACCTGGTGCTATTTGCGATAGGAAAAAACTCATGGTAGCGGTATATGCGCACACCCCTGGACGCAAGCGGATCTTTTGCCGTCTTTCATTTTTGACCCTCTGTGTCGCGGTCGCGGCGCCTATTGGATTCGCAGCCGACTGGCCCGGGTTCCGCGGGCAAAACGTGGACGCCAGATCAACCGAGCGGGAGTTGTTTACCAGCCGAACCCTCTACGGGCTGGAAGTCGAATGGCGTACGCCCATCGGCAGCGGGTACGCCGGTGCGGCCGTAGCGAACGGGTATGTCGTCACCGCCTTCTCTGATGAAACCGACGACGTGGTCATCGCGCTGGACGAAACGACCGGTAAGGAGCGATGGCGTTTCGCCATGGACAAGACCTACGTCGGTCATGACGGCTCGCACACCGGACCGATCTCCACACCGCTCATCGAAGGCGATCGTGTGTTCGCGCTGGCCCCGCGCGGGCGGCTATTCGCCCTTCAACTGAAAACCGGAAGCCGGATATGGACCACGGATCTGGCGGCCGACCACGGCGCCAAAAAGCCACACTACGGGTTCGCCACCTCGCCCCTCGTGATGGACGGCGTACTTGTGGTTCCGACCGGTGCGGAGGAAGGTGCCATTGCCGGTTTCGATCCCGCGACCGGCAAGCGTCAATGGGCAATCGGTGAGGACGGCTTTTCGTACCAGTCAGCCATACGGCTGACACTCTTCGGTAAGCGCCAGATCGTGCTGGCCGGCAACAAGAAGCTCTTCGGTCTCGACGCGGGCAAGGGCAAAACCCTGTGGGAGTACGAGCACGGCGGCGGCGGACCGCGGGGTGCCGGAAGCTTGACACCCATACCGACGGGTGAGAGCAGCCTGTTCATGACCCACAAAGACGAGGCGGCCACCGTCGTCCAACTGCAAGAAGAAGGCGACACGGTCAAAATATCACCGGTCTGGGAGAACGGCAGCTTTCGCAACAGCTACAACGTACCGGTCTATCACGACGGTCACGTCTATGGCTACAGCAGCCGGTTCCTGACCTGCGCGGACACCAAGACCGGCGAAACCAAGTGGCGATCACGGCAGCCCGGCGACGGCTTCACCATAATGGTCGACGGTCACGTGATCATCGTCACCAAGAAAGGCGGCGTCCATGTTGTGAAAGCCGATCCTGACAAGTACGTCGAAGTGGCCGGTCTGCACGTGTTCGACGATCTGGCCTGGTCGCCCCCGTCGTTTGCCAACGGTCACATTATCGCACGCGGGCTCAAGGAGATCGTGCGAATCCGCATCGCGCCGTTGGACGCGGTCGCCGTAGCGAAGGAAGCCGGAGCGGACACGGCGTCTGCAGGTGAGTCGCCGTTCGACCGATTCCTGAATGAGGTCGCGGCCGCCCCCGATCGCACGGCTGTCGTCGATCGTTTTATGGCAGAAAACAAGTCCTTCCCGGTCGTGGAGAAGGATCACGTCCATTTCGTATACCGCGGGCCCGGCAAGGACCTGGCCATCGGCAGCGATATCTTCGGATCACGGCAGGAACGGGCCATGACACGCGTCGAAGGCACCGACTTCTTCTACTGCACCGCACCGCTTGAGTCCGATGCCCGGGCCAACTACGTGTTCATCCGCGACTTCGAGGACCATCTGACCGATCCACTGAACCCGCGCAAGACCAAGACGAGTATCTACGGCAAGGAAATGGAAATGTCATTTGACGGTTCGACGATGGACATGTCGTGGTTCGCCATGCCCGACTGGACGGCGCCTGACTTCCTGCACACGCCGGACGCCTCGCGCCAGGGTCGACTCGAAGCGGAGAAACTGGATAGCAAACTGCTGGAAGCCGAAGTGCCGTTTGATGTGTACCTGCCGGCCGGCTACGACAAAACGCAGGCGCGCTATCCCGTCGCGTACATACACGGTGGCAAGATGGCCCGGGAAGTCGGCGAATTACCCAGGGCGCTGGACAATCTGATTGGTTCCAAAATCCGACCGATCATCGCGGTGTTCATTGACTTCCAGCCGCCGTTTGGCCCGAATAAGTACCACGAAATGGTCGGGGAAGAGTTGATACCGCTCATCGACAAACAGTATCGCACCCAGGCATCGCGCGAGGCTCGCGCCAGCATCGCCGTGGGCATGACCGGTGCGTCCGGCGTGCTTTGCGTGTTGCAGAATCCGGATGCGTTTTCGAAACTCGGCGGGCAATCGCCCTACGTGTTTGATTCGACGCTCGAGCAGATTACCGGTGTGCTGGAGAAGTACGAAGGATCGCCGGTGGATGTCTACATTGATTGGGGCAAGTACGACCTGCGCAGTACGGATGAATCGTGGGATGTCGGTGCCTACATCGCCGAACTTGCCGACACATTCAAGAAGAACGGCCACAAGGTCAGCGGGGGGCAGGTACATGACGGCACCGGATGGTCAAGCTGGTCGACCCGCACGGACAAGATGTTCGTGGCCCTGTTTCCGATGTAGCCACGCAGGCTCGGCAGATTCTTTCCACGCATTCTTGGGTGGCAAGGGCAACCCGTGGCTGCGCACCTGACACCGCCGGGTGCGACTGCCTGCCTGCCAGCCACGTTCGGATCGCGGAGATAGCCGCGCCGGCACGGTCACACGGTTGCGCCGTGGTTTGCTTGACGTGAATCGGTTTTTCAGATGGTCGTACCGGATAGACCGCCCAGGAGCGCCTGTACGACCAGATTGAGGATCTGGTTGGTCAGCGTTTCGTCGATGACGCATCCACCGGCTTGACACAACCACACGCCGCCGGCCAGGACCATGAATCGTCGAACCGTTCGGCCTGTGTCATCTCGCGAAATCTTCATTTTGAGCAGAACTCCAGCTATTGAGCCATTCCGATTGCATGCGAGGCAAACAAGACTCTATAAACCGAACGGAAGCATTTGGCAAATCGGCGACATCAACATCACAAACCATGGGTGCGTGACAGAATCGGCGGACGCGAAAAGCCGAAGGGCAGGTCGTTGCTCCGCCTCAGCGGAGCGTTGACCTGCCGATTCGGCAAGGCAGGTGAACCTCCCGGCATAGCCGGGCGAACCACCTGCCCTACATGAAGCCCGCCGAAGGTGTCACGGACCCATAAACCATCGAACGTGCGCCGTCCAATCTGGCGGGCGCACGCTCGATATTATCTTTACCGTTGCGATCCAGATCACTTCCCGCGACGAGGACCCGGCAACCCCCGCCGACCGCCCATGCCGCGGATGGCAGCCGCCTCCTCGTCACTCAGTACGCCATCGCGGTCGACGTCAGCCTCAGGATGATGATCGAGGATTCTCGCGCGGCGAAACGCTGCACGGTCTTCCCACAGCAAGTCCATTTCATCCTCAGAGAGCACACCGTCGCCATCCGTATCAGCCTCCGGGTGGCGGTCGAGAATGCGTGCCTGATGCAGTGCCTGCCGACTCGCCCTGAAGGCCTCGAGTTCGCCGTCTGACAGCACGCCATCCGCGTCGGTGTCCGCTTCGGGGTGACGCCCCAGAATGCGCGCCGCTTGCTTCGCCATTTGCGCCGCCTTGAGCGCTGCCAGCTCTTCCGCGCCCAGGACTCCGTCGCCGTCGGTGTCCGCATCCGGGAATCTTTGCAGCACACGCGACAGAATCTGGTCACGCTTTTCAGACGCAAACTGTGTCCATTCGGCGTCGCTCAGTGTTCCGTCACCATCCACATCCGCCTTCGGAAATCGTTCGATCGTAAAGTGCTCGGGCGCCGTCTCGGAGTCCAGCCCTTCCAGCCGCTGGAGGAGCGATCCACCGCGACGCCCCATTCCCGGGTGCCCTGGACCGCCGCCGCGCATGCCACGATGGCCCCGCCCCATTCCGTGGCCGCGAAAGCCCTCGCGGTGGGCCCTGCCGAATCCGCCGCCCTCAAAATCCGCAAAAAAGGCCATGACTTCCTCGCGTGTGAGTTCCCCGTCTTTGTTTGCATCGATCCCCTGATCGCCGAATCGTTCGAGTAGTTTAGCCTGGCGTTCCTCCGAAGGCTTCTGCTGGGGTACGACGCCCGCAAAAGACGCCCCCACTCCGAATACCAACGCCGCTATCGTCATCACACCAATCCTCAGTCGTAAGCCGCTCATATCATTCTCCCTTGCCTGTCTCGTGGCCGATAATTCGGTCGTTCGCCGGTTTCGCGGACGGTTGGGCTTTCGCGTGCCGCAACACCCGCCACTTGCAGGCTAAACTCCGCTCGGCCACGGATATTGCCGTCGCGCGTGTAATGTTCCGTGTGATGTAGTCCCAGAAGCCATCGGACCGCTCGTGATCACGCGCGCTGATTGGGCGGATTGACCTGCCCTGTATTGGCGTGGCCGAACAAGCTCCCGGCGTGGGTGGGAGAACCACGTGCCCTACTGACTCGCCTTCAAATCCCGCAGGAGCGTGTTTGACCGGTACACACCACCGGTATCATGTACGACGAGAGCGTCGCCATCCGGGAGCAGGCAGAGCCCTTCGGGTTTGTGCCCGGGAATGCGCACGGTGCTCCGAATGTGACCATCGAGATCACACGACAACGCGACCTTATCGTTTGCGGATATGACGATCACGACTTGTGAATCCGGACAGAAGGTAACATCCGAGAGTCTCTTCAAACCGAGATCGTGCGATTGGGTAATGGTTGCCGATACGCGTTCGGGTTCTTCCATCGGATTGGCCCGTGCCCAATCCCGTGCGGACCGTACGGCGCGAGGCGACACATCGGACGAAAGATGGACCAACCGCGCCGGCTCGCCCTCCACCACGGCAATCAATCGAAAGTCGTTTGCGGCGACCTGCGCCACCGCAACGCCCTCTATGCCCTTGTTGCGAACGCCTCCGACCGGGAAGTCGGCGTGGGAGAACATGTCAACGCGAAACGCCCGAAGCACACGGCGCTCCTGTAGCTCGTATTCATAGATGGTCGCGGCGCTTTCCGAGGCCACGTACACCGTCCCCTCTGTAGGGTGGACACCCACACCTTCGAGATCACCGCGCAGCTTGATTCGCTGCCGGACATTAAAATCCATGTCCAGCTCGAACAGGTCCCCGCCGTCACTGACGACCATCAGAGAGTTCCGTAGCGGGTGGAACGCCACGCCGGACGGTTCGGACACGGGAAGCCGCGACAACTCATCGTGGTCGGCCCGCGCGGTCAAACGCGGAGGCCTGGTCGTGCCGGTCGCATCGTCCGGCGGAGCATCGCGGCGGTCGGATTGAGGTGAGTCATGAGAAGTGCCCGGTCTGGAAGCCGTCTGCGATGCGGCGCCGCCCTGCGGATAGCGACGCACGTGACGCCGCTCGGCACATCCGTTCAGGCAGGTCGCAAAACATAGGCCGATGCAAAGAACCAGTTCGCGCGCAGACCGCAGCCACCAAGATCTACGCGCTGTGAAGCGATTCGCACGTTGTTTGTTCAGAATGCACCCCCAAACTGATGCCGTCTTGACTTCGTTACTCCGACCGCACATTCGTTCAGACGACGTGAGTACGCGGTGAAGTCTACGCGAGATCGATCGTCCAGTCGATTGCCGGATGAATCTGCGGATTCACGCCACGCCCCAAAGCTGCACAACGGCCCGAGGGTGACGATTTCGCCAGCCTGCCGAGACGCTGGCAGGATAGACACACTGTCCCGCGGTTGACGGCGCGAGGCCCAATCGGTTGACGTTTCGACACGGGTACACATGTTTTTCCTTGCCACTTGAAGACCTTCTTGGATGTCCGGTCGACCGTACCCCCTTTAAAGTGTCAGTGGAAAATGGGTTCGTTTCGTCAGTTTTTTTTTGCGTGGTGACATATGGTTGGCATTTTTTGAGAGAATAGCGACGGAGGTGAAGGTGACCGATGAGGGAGCGTGAACGAGCGACGGAGGGAACGGGAAAGCGACGGAGGTGAAGGCGACCGATGAGGGAGCGTGAACGAGCGACGGAGGGGGAGAATGAGGCGCATGGGCGATCGAGCGACCGAGCGTATGCCGAGGGCGACAGCGTGTCTTATGGAATAGGAAATCATGAGAATGGGACCGTACCGGTGTCGGCACGTGGCGGCGGGGTACTCGTTGATGATGTCCTCGGGCATGGTGCGGACTCCCCGGGATAGAACGCTGGGGGTGATCGTCGAGGGCAGTTGGAATCAGCAATCATTGTCGGAAGTCAGGCGTGAGCCGTCGGTTCAGCGTAGTGTGCCGCAGGCATTCCTGCCTGCCATCGCATCGAGCCGCACAGCCCGTCCAGATAGAAGGACGGAGAGTGCCCGGTTCATTTCAGGAGAGAATTGTTTGGATTGTGACAATCAGTTCGGTATAATCGATCTTCCTCTTCATCTGTCATAGTCGGGTGGCCTCGGCTGGATTCTTGGAGGCCCCATGGTATCGCGGAGTCACATGAACGGGTCAGCTAACAATGCAGCGCGAAGTAGCCCTCATGCGGAACGGCGGCGAGACACGATCCGTGTTCTAATGCTCCGTTACACCTCGAATGATGGGTGGTATGGTCTGCCCCAAGGGGCAGGCCATGGTTCTTGCGGACTCCACGGCCTGGCTGCGCCAGACCGTGCCACCCATCAAGTCACATGTGATGAAGCACTAGGGACTATTGCGCGTCCCGGCCGCTTTCTTACGGGCGCGGTTCTGATGACTTTGCGTTGTACTGCTAATTGGATTGTGGACCTACCCTTATCCACACGGGCGCACAGGACGAGTGTTTGCGCGGCGATGGCATTTCTCGGGTTATGCCTGGGTCCGGCGGCCTTTGGCCAGCCGGGGCGCGCGAGCGAAGATGCGTCTAATGGTTGGGACGCATTGTTTCCCCACGATGCGCTGACCGTCGCGCCGGACGAGGACGCGGCGGCGCGCGTGTCGCCCATGCCGGAAACCTACGTGGTGCGTGAGGCCTACCCGGTCGGCCACGTGCCGCGTGAAGCCCGCGACGGCGAAAACGAGCCGGTGTTGATTTACCGAAACACTCTCGGCACAGTCCTGTTTCAACCAGGCGCAGGGAATCGCGTGGCCGACGATTTGTGGACGCGACTGGCGGCCCCTTGCGCTCTCGACCACATGCGCGTGCGGGTCACCGGCGGCGTGGAGGGCGGCGGCGGGGATTTTCTGGCCGAAGTGGAACTATACGATGGATGCCCGGACGTCAATGCGGACGGTCAGCCCATTCAGGGCACTAAGACGTTGTTCGGCCCACTGGACGACGACTTGGGCATCTTCCACGATTTGATTCTCGATTTATCGGATCGCGGAATCTGTGACGACGGTGAGGCCTGTACTGTGGCACAGCAGGACTGCGCGGACGCCTCTACTTATTTGGCCAATCCGCTCGATATTCCGCCGAACATATGGATGCGGATTCGCTTCAGCAGTAGTTCCGCAGCCCTTATACGCGGCGCACCCGCTGAAGTCGGTTTTTCCGTAGACGGCTACGATGACGTTTTCGGAACCTGTCACAATTACTTCGGCGGCTGGCCGGAGAATCCTCACGCGAGCTTCTGGATTGAAGCCTATGCCGCGCCGAATTGCGATACGCATTTTCTAGCATATCTGGCTACAAAACCGACCGGGGCACCAGTGTTGCCGACTGAGATTCCCGGCGGGTCAGCGACAATGCGTCTCGCGGACGACATCACCTTGACAGTCGATGATTGCGTATTAAGCGCATACGAAATCGGAATGAAGGGAACTGATGGGCCCTTCCAAATGTCGATTGATCTGCGGTGGCCTGACCTGGAAACCGTCATACCGCAAACTGCTCGGACATTTATTGGGCGCGGTGACGGCACTTATGAAGTAGCGCACTTCTCCGTCCCGCCGGAAATCGCAGTCACGGTAGGCGGTTCTGATCAACCGATCTTCCTGACCTGGGCTGCGAACGCATCCAACACGGGAGTTGTGGATGCCAACATGCCTGACGAGGGTGAAAATCTTCCCGGTCTCTTTGCTTTGGACCGGACAGGCTCTCCAGGTTGGGCTTCGCTCTATGAGTACTGGCCGTTTGCTGCCTCTGCGACTGTTTTCTGTCGCGGCGAACGGCCGGTCGGCGCGTGCTGCCCGCAAGGTTCCGCCGTACCGGGTCTGGGCAACGAGTGCTTTGACAACGTTCCGATTTCCCATTGTCCCGACACTCGATGGCTCGCCAACACCACTTGCGATGAAAACCTGTTCGCTCCTCCTTGTGGTTCGGCTGCATGCTGCTTGCCCGACGGAACATGCAGGGATTTGTTTGAAGCGGATTGCGACGCAGTAATGGGCGTCTGGCACGCGTCCGTATTGTGCGCAACGCAAGGCGACGACGGAACTTGGACGGAGTGTCCGTTGGGAGACGGTCCGTTATTTCCCGGCGCGCAATACTCCGTCGGCGAAAGACCATACTCCGTAGCAATCGACGATCTAAACGGTAACCAAGTGCTCGACCTGGTTGTTGCGAACCGTGACAGTGACACAGTCTCCGTGCTGCTGGGCGTCGGAGACGGGACGCTCGTCGCTTCGGCGGACTATGACGTTGGCGATAGGCCGCGAACCGTGGCGATCGGAGATTTGGACGGCGACCAAGTTCCTGACCTCGTCGTGGCGAATACCCACGATACCGTTACTGTCCTGCTCGGGGGCGGCGATGGCACTTTCGGCGCAGCATTGGACTCCGCCGTTGGGGGCACGTCATACTTCGTCGCGATCGGTGATTTGGACTGCGACCAGGTGCCTGACCTCGTGGTAGCGGACGCGGCCGGCGACACGGTCTCGGTGCTGCTTGGGGCTGGCGACGGGACATTTCAGACCGCTGTGCACTACGGTGCTGGGGATGCCCCTGTCTCGGTCGCAATTGGCGACTTGGATGGTGACGAATTAGCCGACTTGGTAGTCGCGAACGCGCTCGGTGACACTGTTTCGGTGCTGCTTGGGTTCGGCGACGGTACGTTTACGGCTGCGTTGAACTACGCTGTAGGGGAGAGGCCAGCTTCCCTAGCGCTTGGGGACCTGAACGGTGACGGATTGGGCGACATTGCCGTGGCAAACTCATCAAGCGACACCGTCTCCGTACTATTGGGCGCCGGGAACGGAGCATTTGTCCCGGCGGTGTATTATGCTGTTGGATACTCGCCCGAGTCCGTCGTGATAAGCAACCTAAATGGCGACCATGCACCCGACCTGGCTGTAGCGAATTACGGTAGCGGCAGCGTGTCGGTGCTAATGGGCCTGGGCGACGGGACAATGGCTGCCGCCGCAGAATATGCCGTGGGCGACCTGCCTCTTTCCATTGGAATCGGCGACTTTGATGGCGACTGGGTGCCCGACCTTGCTGTTGCGAACTATGTCAATAATAGTGTCTCACTGCTTCTGGGGGTCGGTGATGGAACGATGACGTCCGCAGTTGAATGCGCCGCCGGGGACAACCCTAAATCCATAGCGATCGGCGATATGAACGGTGACCAGGTGCCCGATTTAACCGTGGCAAATTTAGCAAGTGACGATGTGTCGGTGCTGTTGGGAATCGGTGACGGGACATACGCCGCCCCAATGCAATTCGTCGCCGGAGACGGGCCCTGGTCCTTGGCTATCAGTGACCTAAACGATGACCATGTGCCTGACGTAGCGGTGGCAAATGTGTACAGTGACTCCGTCTCGGTGTTGCTTGGCGAAGGGCAGGGTATTCTGGCTGCGCCGCTAAATTTCGTCACTGGCGATGCCCCCTCCTCCGTGGTGATTAGCGATCTAAACGGTGATGAAGTCCCTGACTTAGCCGTGGCGCATGCAGTTGGCGACCATGTTTCCGTGCTTCTCGGGGTCGGCGACGGGACTTTTGCTGCGGCGGGTAAGTACGCCGCAGGAGACGCACCTCAGTCGGTAGCGACTGGTGACCTGGACGGTGATCAGTTGCTCGACTTGGTCGTGGCGAATCGGTTCAGTGACACCGTCTCGGTGCTTCTCGGCGTCGGGGGAGGGATGTTCGCCAGTGCGATGAATTATGTTGCTGGAGATGGCCCCGAGTTCGTAGCAATTGGCGATTTGAATGGCGATAGTGTGCCCGACCTTGCAGTAGCGAATAGCGGTGGCTGGAGCGTATCAGTGTTGTTGGGACTTGGCGACGGTACCTTCGCAGCTGGAATGCACTTCGATGCTGGGCGCCAGCCCGTTGCCGTGATGATCGGTGACCTTGACGCCGACCAGGTGCCAGATTTGGCCGTCGCAAACTATGCCGGCGACAACGTCTCAGTTCTGTTGGGCATAGGCGACGGGAAGTTTGCTTCCCCGTTAAACTTCGTAGTTGGTGACAAGCCCTACTCTGTGGCGATAGGCGACTTGGACGGTGACTACTTGCTTGACATGGCGGTAACAAACTTTGGCGGAGAGAGTGTCTACGTGCTCTTGAACCAGCGCCGAGCGCCCTGTGAAATCGATGGTGACAGCGATGTTGACCTAGACGATTTCGCGCTTTTTGCGCGCTGTATCGGTGGGCCGGGCGTGACGATTCCGCCAACGGGCTGCGAGCCGGCGGATTTCGAGAGGTCTGATGTCGAAGGGCGTGACGGAGAGGTGAGCCTGAATGACTACGCGCTATTTCAAGAACAGTTTACTGGATCTCGTTGAGAACCTAACCCACCAATGGCCCGCCCCCCTGCGGATCAGAACTCTCGACACGTGGCTGCCACCCAGTTCCGCGCAGTGTCTCCATTCAGCGCCGCCACATGGCTGTCAAAGCCCAGGTCGATCCAACAAAGCTACTTCGTTTCTTCGCGACATAAACAGGCTGTCAACACCGCCAGGCGCGCAGGCGCAAATCCCGATGGCAGCCGTATCGGCGACTTCAAGAGCGACTGCGACATCGACCTGCGTGATTATCGTTCCTTCGTCAAATGCGCCTTGGACAGCGGTCCCAACGTACCCGGCCGCGCCGCTCGAATGCCGGCAGTCGTTCGACTACGACCGCGACGACGACATCGATTTGAAGGACCTGAGTAATCTGCAGATTGCGAATACGGACTTGATCCGCCCGGGGCCACGGTAGATGGTGTGGGGCCCAAGGCAGGTCAACCCTTCGCCTGCGGCTCAGGAACGACCTGCCCTACTCCCTCATCGTTTTGTCGCATTTGAGGCAGGCAGGGATGCCTGCGGTACTAATCGGCATGCTCTGATGCGCGCAGGGCCGCTCCTTCATGCTCCATTTGTGCTACCCCTTTGGGCGCACGAATTGGTCGCATGAAGCGGTCGCGGTACTGATTTCTCTCTCCTTCGTCGCTTGGTGCTTCCTGTTTGGGCGCCCTCAGTCGCTTGGTCACTCATGGAGCAGGCAAGGATGCCTGCGGTACGAGGTGTCGCTTCGTTGCTTCGTCGTTTCAGGCTCCCTACCCGGTCGCCTTCAATCGCTTCGTCGCTTCCTAAATCAATGCTTGGGCAGCGCATCAATGAGCTGATCAATCTCTTGCTCGGAGTTGTAGCAATACGGACTTGCGCGGAGGCGGCCGTGGCGGACCGCGATGACGATGCGGTGTTCCGCTTCCAGGTGCGCCTGGATCTGCTCGTGGTCGTGTACGTCGGAGATGAACGCCACGATGGCGCTGGCCTCCGACGGCTGGCGCGAGCTGATGACGCGATAGCCCTTGGCGCGCACGCCCTCCGCCAGCCGATCGGTCAGTGCCAGTACGCGCCTGGCGATGTTCTCGATACCAATTTCCTTAATGAGCTCCACAGAGCCGCCCAACGAGAACACGCCCGGCATGTTGTAGCTGCCCGCTTCGTAGCGCCGCGCGGTGTCGGCGAATTCGAACTGCGGCTTGTTGAACTGGAAGCGGTCCTTCATGCTCATCCAGCCGATGGTCGTCGGCTGGAGATACCCCTGGAGCTCCTTGCGTACGAAAAACAAACCCGCCCCTTCGGGTGCACAAAGCCATTTGTGCCCGTCGGCGGCGAGGAAGTCGATGTTCATCGCCTTGACATCCATCGGCAGCATGCCCAGTGATTGAATCGCATCGACGAACAGAAAGACACCCTTCGACTGGCAAAACTCGCCCAGGGTCGCCAGGTCCGTGCGGAAACCGCTGGCGAATTGCACCGACGAAATGGTGAGTAAACGCGTACGGCTGTCGATCGACTCGAGGAGACGCTCAAGCGGAATACGTCCGTCCTCTTCGAGCACCTTGCGGATCTGTACGCCGCGCGCCCGCAACGCCTCCCAGGGATAAACGTTGGCCACGAACTCGGCGTTGCAGGTGACGATGTTGTCACCACTCTGCCAGGTCAGGCCGTTGGCGACGAAGCTGATGCCCTCGCTCGTGTTCTTCGTGAAGGCGATCTCGTCCGGGTTGGCATTGATCAGAGAAGCGACCTGCCCGCGAACACGCTCGACCCGCTTGAAGAAACCGCCGCGCACGTAGCCCATGTTCTCAGCCCGGTCGAGATATTCCTTCGCTGCGGCTGCAGCGCGGCGGCTAAGCGGCGCAACGGCCGCATGATTCATGAAGTTGAAGTTCCGCGTTACCGGGAACTCTTCACGTAGTGCGTTCCAATCCATGACACACCCGACATCAAAATTCGTCACATTGCCTCCCCGTTGGCCTTGCGAGGTACGCCCTCGCAGATTCTATCGGCCACGGAACATACCAGCCCGCTAATCCAATGGTACGATACGGGCCGCCGTTCCGATCGCCACGATAGCGTGCCGATTTCCCATAAACGCTCCTACTTGATTCTAGGGAGCCACAATCGTCTTGTCCGAAAACCTTTGGGCCCCCAGATACGAATTCCTACGATACCGTCGCGAGCTGGGTCCTGACCGATAAAGTCCATTTCAATTTCAATTTGATGCTCCCACTCTGACCGTACATGGTTATCATGTTTGAGATTCTCAGTTTTCGCCGGTTGGGGTAGGTGGACAGTTGCAAGACCCGTATAGGACGAAACGTCGCCTGCTTCGAGGCACGAAAGGACAGGATGAAACGAAGCGGATTGTTAGACAGGCTTGTGCCGGTTCTTTTCGAGGATGATTCCCTCCTGGCCGTCACCAAGCCGGCCGGAATCGACGTGGGCGGCGACGAACATGCGGCGCCCACGGACCTCATCCGCATGCTGCAAGCCGCGGGCCGGGGAAAGCAATCGCTGCACCCCGCCAATCGCCTCAGTCGCTACGAATCCGGCGTGCTGCTGCTCTGCAAGAACGACGAGGCGTTGCGCCGGTTCCGCACGGCGCACCGCATGCAGAAGCTATCGCAGCAGTTTGTGGTCGTGGTGCGCGGACGCCCCGCGCGGCCCACGATCACCATCGAGCCGACGCACGGTACGTCGCGCGGACGCCGGCATGAAACCAAGAAGCGACCCGGGCGGACCGTTGCCGATTCGCGCCGTACCAAGACCAAAGGCGGCGCGTCGGAAGTGGTGGAACCCTCGAAAACCACTGTCAAGCTGGTCAGCTCCGGCGAAAAACTCTCCATGGTCCGTTGCACGACGAAGATCCCTACCACTCATGCGCTGCGGGCACAACTCCGCGCGGTGAAGCTCAACGCATTGGGCGACCGACCGCTCTCGCCGCAACAACCCGCACGCGAGGGAAAAGAGACTACCTGCCTGCACCTGGCCGAGTTGAAAACGCTACATCCCGAAACGAAGGAACGGCTGACATTGCGCGCGAAAACACCCGCCGCCTTCACCGACGTCGTGGCCGGCAAGTCGGACGTGTCGCGGCGTTTGGCGGCGGCATTGCTACGGCGCCTGTCCCTTATCGAATCGGGGCAAACGGACGCCTATCGGTTGCTTTCGGGTGATGTGGAGGACTTCAAGGGACTGACCGTAGAACGCTACGGCGATGTCGTGGTGCTCTTCGTCACCAGCGGCTCCACTTCGCTCGTGGCGCTGCTGCCCGGCGTGGCGAACTGGTACGCCAGAGTGCAGGGTACGAAGGCCGTGTACTTGAAGAGATTTCCCCGCGACCGCTCGTCCTTGAGTGAAGAGGACTCGGCTCGCCATTACGCGCGGCGCCCGTTCTCCGGCACGGGCGTACCGGAAACCGTCAAGGTTCTCGAGCGCGGTTTGTCCTATTTGATCAAACCGTACGACGGATTTGCCGTCGGTTTCTATCCCGATCAGCGCGATAACCGCAATCGCGTACGAAAGCTGGCATCCGGAAAGGACGTGCTCAATCTCTTCGCGTATACGTGCAGCCTGTCAGTCGCGGCGGCGGCGGGCGGCGCCAAGTCCACCGTGAGCGTCGACTTGTCGCAAAAGAGCCTCGACTGGGGACGAGAGAATTTCGCCGCCAATTTTCTCGGCACCGAGGGACATGACTTCGTGGCAAGCGACGTGGCGGGCTACCTGAAGCGCGCCCGGCGAGACGATCGCACTTTCGACATTGCGATTGTCGACCCGCCAAGCTTCGCGCACGGCCGAAAACGCGGGCAGTCTTTTTCGTTGACACGGGACTTGCCCTCGCTCCTGCACGGCGTGGTCGACCGGCTTCGAGCGGACGGCATCCTGCTACTCACCACGAACCATCGCCGGACAAGCGTGTCGCGTCTTCGTGAATTCCTCAAGGAAGGCGCCGGCAGGCGCCGCTTTCGCGTCCTGGAAGCGCCCTCCCTGCCGGCCGACTACGCCGTCGACTCGGATCACGCCAAGACCATTATCGTACAGTTCGCGTAGAGGCCACCGCACGGGGGGCCACAACACCACTCCTACTTCGTTACCCGTCGTTCGAAGGGTGGCACGCTCTAGCGAAGCCAGGCCGTGGGGCTTCGGTGTCCTTCATGGCCAAGCTATCGCTTGACCATGCCACCCCTCAAGGCATGCGTCACAGATCACTAGCCGGACGCCGCAGCTTCCAGCTCCTTCTTGTGTGCATCGATAATTTGCTGCTGTATGTTGCCGGGCACAGGCTCGTAGTGGGAAAATTCCATTGAATAACTGCCCTGACCGCCGGTGATGCTGGACAATCGCGAGTTGTAGTCGGCTAACTCGGCCAGCGGCACCTGCCCACGAATGACGGCCATATTGCCCGGGAGAACATCCTGACCCTGTGGACGCCCGCGTCGCGACGCCAGGTCGCCCTGAATGTCGCCCACGTTGTCGGCGGGCAGCGTGACCTCGAGCGTGACAATCGGCTCGAGCAGCACCGGCTTGGACTTCATGAACGCCTCTTTGAACGCCCCGCGGCCCGCGATTTGGAACGCAATGTCCTTACTGTCGACGGGGTGCGTCTTGCCGTCAACGAGTTCCACCTTGACGTCGACGACCGGGTAGCCGGCAAGCACACCTTCAGCCATCTGCCCTCGAACGCCCTTGTCGACACTGGGGCGAAAGGCTTGATCGATCGAGCCGCCGAAAATCTTGTCAATGAACTCGTACCCCTCGCCGCGCTCCGCCGGGTAGAGGTTTATGAAGACGCGACCGAACTGCCCCGCCCCGCCGGATTGTTTCTTGTGCGTGTATTCGACGTTGTCCGCCCGGCCGAGAATGGTCTCACGATACGGAATCCGCGGCGGCTTGGTGTCCACATGGAGCTTGTAATGCGTGGCCATCCGATTGAGATAGGTCCGAAGCTGCTGCTCGCCCATCCCCCGCACGATGGTATCACCGCCGGCACCACGTTCAAAAATGAAGCATGGATCCTCCTCGGCGAAGCGTTTTAGCGCGGCGCCGATCTTGTCCTCGTCGCCGCGCGATTTCGATACCAGCGCCAGCGAGAACATGGGCTCCGGAATATCCGGCATGGCGATGGTGCCGCCCTTTTGCACATAGATCGTATCGCCGATGTGGAAATCAAGCTTGGCGAGGGTGATGATGTCGCCTGCCACGCCGGTCTCGAGGTCCTTATGGTCGGCACCGAGCGTGCGAAGGGCGTGACCGGGTCGTGTTCCCTTCGCATCGGACGTGCTCTTGATGGTCATGTCGGACGTCAGGCGACCTGCGTGCAGGCGAATGGCGAGGTACTTGATATGGCTGCGCGGGTCCGTGCTCACCTTGAACACCTGACCCACCAGAGGCGCCGAGGCATCGGCGACAATCGCCGTCTCTTCTTCGCCGTCCACGAGTACCCGCTGCTTACCGGACAGGGGGTTTGGACAAAGGGCCGGCACGGCCCCAAGTAGTTCGGAAATCCCCACGTCGCCGCACGCATTCGTGAAGAATATGGGTGTAAACGCACCGCCGGCGACGGCTTTGGCCGCCGCACCCCGCGCCTCATCATCACTCAACTCACCGCCGAGGTACTTCTCCATCAATTCATCGTCAGCGCCGACGATGGCCTCAATCACTGCTGTATGCGCGTCGGCGACGCTCATGAAATCTGCATCACCGGATTCGCTGGCGAAACAGTCGATGACCGCCGATCCGCCGCCGGTCGGCAGGTTGACCGGCACGCATTCCGCGCCGAATGACTCCTGAATCTGGCCGACCAATTCCGGAAGATCCAGGTTAGGGGCGTCAATGTGGTTGATGACGATCCACACACCGAGCCCGTACTTTTTCGCCGTGTCCATCAATTTGCGCGTGTTGACCTGGATTCCCGCCGACGCTGACACGACAAGCACGGCACATTCCACAGCCGCAAGCGCGGCCATCGACTGGCCGCCGAACGCCCGCGAACCGGGCGTGTCGATGAGGTTCACGTGAAGATCACCGTGCGTCAGATAGCTGAGTGAAGACTCGAGCGAGGAAAGCTTCTCGCGCGACTCGTCACTGTGGTCGAGAATGGAGGTCTTGTCCGTCACGCTGCCCAGGCGGTTGGTGGCTCCACTCTTGAACAGCAACGCCTCTGCGAGCGAGGTCTTGCCGGCACCGGTGTGCCCCACCAGCGCGATATTCCGAATCTGTTCCGTCTTCAGCTCAGCCATCGATCACTCCTGTCGCTCAGAACCAGCGCTCTCGCACGGTGTCGCACCTGAATTCGACTCGAATCCGCGCGGAAGTCGCGTATGGTAGCGAAAGATCGGCGGGTCTGCCACACGTCCATGGGCGGCTTTTATGCCGCTTGACGCGGGCACAGACGCGGAATATGGAGCAACCCGCACCGAAATCGAAGACGAGGGTCCCAATCCCTCGTGCCGCCGGCGAGATCGGTTGACGACGGCCCCGCTCGATGGCATGCTGGCTCAGCCCCATTGTGGCGAGGCGATCTGGCGCGGATCGCCGGTTGGCGGCCCGTCCGCCGATCGGGCGGGGTGTTCTTTATTTGACCGAATTGCGTAGGGGTAACTAAGTCCAAAATGGAGTGAGCCGATGTTCAGGAACTCTCTCATCGCCGGGGCCACGGGTCTGCTGCTGCTTGCCGGAGGCTGTGACGCTTTGGCGTTCCTCTTCCTGCCCAACACCGTTACCGTCACGCTCGTCAACCAGGCATCGGGCACCGTGGACGCCGAGATATTCATCAGCGACCAGCAGGACATCCCGCGATCCCTGCTGACCCAGGTGGACCATGATATCGTGGATCAACTGGGCGAGCGCATCGATCGAACCGTTGCCGCGGGCGGGCAGACGAGCTTTTTCCGATCGTGCGACGATTTGCAGGCCATCGTCGTGGGCGACGCTGACCTGAACATTCTTGGCGGCCTGGGCCCGAGCGCCAGCTCCGATGTGCTTCGTGACAACGAGGATTTCAACTGCGGCGACGAGATCCAGATGATCTTCCGCGGGGGCGGCAACATCCTCGATTTCGACGTCGATCTCGTGGTTGTTCCGGGCACACTGGGGTCGGGATTGTAGAACCCGCCGCTACATACCATTGCTCGTCGTGCGGCCGTTTTTGCAGCCTGTCCCTTTGTCCATAGACAAGGCCCTGCAACACAGGGGCATCGGCGGCCGCACCTATGGCGAATCGCGCGCGACCGGTACGCCGCAACCACTCGACACTCCGGTCTCAGTGCTCCTTGCCCTGGTACTCGCGATTTTCGGTTTTGACACGGACCAGGTCGCCATTCTTGATGAAAAGCGGCACCTGGACCATCAGGCCGTTGCAAAGCGCGGCTTCCTTTTGAACGTTTGTCGCGCCGCCGGCATGTTGGGGTGGGGCCGTATCCGCGACCTCCATGACTACGATGGGCGGGAGTCGAAGCGAGACCGGCTGCCCGTCAATCGTCATGACCGAATACGTTTTTTGCTCGACCAAAAACGGCACCGCGTCGCCGAGCACGTCTTCGGCCAGCGGATACTGCTCAAACGTATCGGCGTCCATGAAAACGCGGTCGTCTCGATCGGCATAGAGGTACTGCACGTGTTTGACCTGCGTAGGCACCTCGTCGATTTTTCCGAGTTCGTCCAGAGTACGTTCGCCGGTGTGCCCGGTGGCGATGGCGCGGAGCTTGATGTGTACGGTGCCTTTCTGCTTGCCCTTCTGGGAACCGTGGAAATCCAGGACGGTGTAGAGTAGATCCTCGTGGCGGATCACCATCCCCTTGTGCAGTCCCTCGGTCAACGACATGGCCGGTCTCCTTACAAGAAACCTGGGCGGATTTGTTTATATTCTCGCGAATAGCACCATGGGAGTCAACCGCCCGGTTGGTGTAGATTGTGTATCGACTCTGCACGATTCGTCGAAGTTTGATGGTGATTGTGCTTATCCGGCACCTGAAGGACCGGGTGCCCCGCGTCCTCCGGACGTGGGTTCTCGATTTGAAAAGGTAAGACGCGCGCAGAATCATGCACCCAGGTTCAGAGAACCTGGGCCACCCGTCCCCGGGCCACGCATCCGGCATAGTGCAGCTGCTAGTCTGCAACGTACCGTGCATGCACGCTTGCTTGACATGCACGCGGCACAAGAGTCACGGATGTGTCGCGTGTTTGGGGTTAGTTCAGGCGGTATCCCATGACGACGGGTACGCCGCCGGGCAGGACTTCTTGCGGCGGGGTGACCGTCACCGCCATCTCCAGGGACCCGGGTGCGCCCTCCGCGTCGCGGACCTGAACGGCGACCTGCTCCTCGGAATCACCCTCCTTGACGCCGAGCCAGTCGCGGACGTGGGTGGTCACGGACGATGCCACCTGCTCCGCCGATTTGCCGGACAGACTGGGTTTGAGCGAGAAGAGCATGGCCGACAGCCGTGTGGCGAACAACTGATAGGGCATGCTGACCTCAAACAGCGCCGCCGGCTCGTTGCGATCGGGTCGGGCAGCGGTCATCCCATTACAGAAAAACACATCCTCGATGTCTTGCATGCTGGCCGCGGCGTTGACACCGGCCATACCCAATTCTTCGACCTTAGGCTGAGGAATCTGCGCGTCGGACGGCCCGTATTTCTTGTCGCCCTTCTTGCCCCCCATGCACGTCTTAAAACCTTCCACCCGTCCGAAAGCAATCCCCGACATGGCCGTCGGCCATCCCGTGGAGGCCACGCTGCGCGCGATGCTGCACCCCGCCGCGAGCACACCGCTCCCCCAGATAAGGCCCTTGTCGGTCACACACTCTTCACGATAGGAAAACTCGAGGTCATCCTTCTTGTCCCGCCCGAATGGCTCGCGCAGGAGGCATCGCCCAAAGACAACGCCGAGCGAACGCGCGTGCCGCGATGCACGCAGCGCCTTCCACTTCGCAAATTGCCACTGGTCGAGCACGCCGGAAATCGTCGGCAAGGTGGCCATCTGAAAGTTGTGCTTGACGCCGAAGAACTGTGACGACACACCGGCCAGCGCAACCGCCGGGAGGCTTGCCGCGTGCTGTGCCAATTCGTCGAGCGCCTCCATATCCGGCGCCGCGTTGCCGAAGTTGGAATCCACGAGAATCAAGTGGGGTTGTTCGGCACCCTCGTCAAACACCGGGTCGATCAACAGCGTTCGAAAACGCTCGAGCATGTCGACACCACCGGTGTGAAGCACCGACAGCCGAATACCCTTGCGAAAATCGATCTGACTCACAAGAAAGGCAAGGGAACGCCACGCCTTTTCAATAGACAAGACCTCCGGCGCGTGCTGGACGGTCGTCAGCCAAGCGGTGATGCGGCGATCCAGTTCCCCCAGCGTGCGCCGCAACGCCGAGCCCTCTTCCGCCGGAATGCCCGTACCACCGGCGGCGGCGGCCACCATCGATCCGATCGGCGACTTCGGCGGCGGTGCCGAATCGGATGCGTCCGTGTCACCCGTACCATCAAGATCGATTTGTCCAAGTAGGCCGTCTACGGCATTGGGATCGGCCGGTGCGGCTCCCGGTGACCATGTCAGTGAAACGGGCAGCCACGACAGTCCGCCATCTTCTGACGCAGCCGTGGCTGCAAATCGTTCGACTTCCGCGAACTCGCACTTGCCGCGAAGACGCTCGACGATTCGTTCACGCACGTCGAGCATTCGTTTCGTCACGGGAAGCTGGGCCGCCAAAGCCTTGGGATCGAAGGATCTTAGTGAATCGAACTGCAGCTCAATCTCCACCATGACGTTGCCGGACGCGAGTGGATCGGTCGTCTTAAAACTGACGGCCGGACAGGCGGCAGCCATTACCTCGTCATAGTTGTCCGGCTTGATGCGCAGGACGGCCTCATTGAGCGGTCCCGTCACCTTCCCTGCCTCGGTCCCGCCAAAATCGGACACGAAGAGGATGCTGTATGGGTGGTCGGTGGTGACATGCAGCCCATCCGGGATGGAGTCCGTGATCTCTAGATCTGGAGGGTTTTGTTCATCGGTCACGGCTCGTTCTCCTCATCGGTCGTTTGCGGATCGAGACGAATACAAATGCACGGTTCACAAGAGACGGCGTTCGAGGCGCGCCCCCCACTACCGGATTACGCGAAGACTACTGTCTTCGCGCGGTCGCGACAAGCCGTCGTCTCGCCAGGCGACGCGCGCCAGACTATGGCACAGCCATTCACGACGCTCGTCGAGACACGGGATTCTGCGCAAAGCGCGCGGCCTCGAGAGACCGGCTTTAGTACGCACCCATCGGCTTCGTCGTCCGGACCCACTCGGCCAGCTTGTTCTTCACCACGTATTCTGATGTGGCATCGCCGGTACGGAGGTGGGCACGATTGACAAGCATGGTCGCGACACGGGACTCCGGCCCGGACGCCAATCCCGACTCGCCGAAGCTCAGGTCCAAGGGGTACCCGGACACCCGGCTCAAGTTTCGCACGTTATGCAGGATGGCACCGCAATCCATGTACTTCACGTGCAGGCGATCCAGCAGGAACCTGCGGATTCTTGCTTCCACTAACATATTCATAAGCGTTCTCCTTTCCAAACGATTTCCATCATAAGTACTGTGGCGGCGCGTCCACCGACCCACTCACAACACGTGTTCGTCCACCTCTTTGCCCGTGCAAAAAAACTGCGAAGGGGTGCCCTGGCCGATCGGCATCTCCTTCACGTCACCGCCACATCGGTCTTTCTACATCTTACCACACATTTCTGTCCCGGCGCCGACACCACAACTCTTGTCCGACCCATACTGAACGCCTGGTCAATCGCGTAGATTTCGTATTCGCCAAGCACTATTCTATCAAACCGCGCCCTTCCACCGACGCCGGATACCGTCGCGCGTGTTTCCGGACCGGTAATCTGCAAGCTGGCGTTCTCCAGTGGGCGTGTCCCGCTCTGATCGAGCACCACGACCTCGAGCGAGCCGTATCGCGTCCCGGCCTCTTCGGCCTGTTCCTGCTCTTCCGGTGCAGGCTTGGTCACCTCGTGCTCTTGGACAGTCAAACCACCGGCGCCCCATCCAAATACGGAAAGCGAGGCGCCATCCCGACCCTCGACGAAATAGCGCACCACGGGACCGAAGAACTGCCCCAACTCGCCCGCGGTGCAGACGGGCAAGAACGCGCGCAAAATGCGCGGATCGTAAAACCGAAACCGCAACTTCCTTCCGGCTTCATCCTTCACGATGAGGAATCGCCGAAGGTGTTTGCGAACATCCTTGAACGACGCGCCCGACTGCAAGAGAACGCCGCGGCTGCCGCCCCACGACCGCAACCACCAATCGGCAAAGGCACCATTAAAATCGAACGCGCACAGGTGCGGCGCCACGTCGCTGAGTTCGGCCCCTTGAGGACCGGCGTAAAGACACTCGGCCCGGAGACCGGCGTCAACAGCGCGCTGCGGCGCGGATGCGTCCTGCGCCGCGTCCACGATGGCGAACCACGGCGTGGCCGACACCGCCTGCCGCAGGAGCACGGTGCGCAAATCAGACTGCGTATTGGATGCGTCTGCCGTCATATTTCATCCAAGCGTTTCGCGGCTTACGGCTTCGGCGCCTCGATGCGCAACACCTCAGATCGTTTCGTTCCTACCATGCAAATCACAAATACGCGTTGTGGCTGTTCCGTCGGTGTTGTCAGCGGCTCCAGAGGGCAACGAAAGAAGCACTCCTTCTTCTCGATGGCGGAATCCGGAAGCTCGATGCTGTGCCACAAGAGCTCGCGCGTCCGCTGCCCGCAGGCCATCAGCGTGACATACGTCGGCGGTTCATCCTTCTTGGGCAGTTCCTTGGGGAGAATCGCGGGGGCGACGGCCCCATGGATCGTACCGCCGCCCACCTCTACGCCGCCGGCCACGAAACGTAGCGTGATCGGCAACCGGCCGGGTTTCGGTGAATCATCCACCTGCCCAAACGTGACTATCTGCTCGCGCACTTGCCCGACAGCCGGCCCCGACATCTTGTGACGGGACTTGTTTTCCGGCATGTCGACTGTCGCGACATCCGTGGTCACCTCGTCCAACCAGCCAAAAACAGAGTAAGTCGCTTTTTCCGGCGGTAACCCGAGCTGATCGGCAAGGTCTATGTTGAAGAACCCGTCGACGGCCACGAGTTTGGGTTCGCCGTCGTCCACGGGCCTGGCATCCGGGTCGATGACGGTTTCAATCGGCACGGTGTGTGGAACTTCGGCGTTGCCAAAGAACACGAGCCCGGTGTCCGCATTTCGCGCCACTAGACAGGTGACGCCCGGAATCCGCGTTCCATACATATGGGAGAAGCGGCCTTGCAAGCGATACGCACCAAGTAGTCCCACCGTCGCATTGCCGTCGCGCGACGCAGGCACTAGCGCAATCTTGAGCCCGAACGCAGGCGACCGGATCTCCGGTGAATCCGCCCCTTGGGTATACCACGGTGATTCCAGGATGTCGATTTTTTCGCCCGGCATTTACTTCCTCATGAATAACCGGCACTGCCCGATTGCGGCAGGCTTGCCAGATTCCTTCCCCGACAGGCGTCCTTGCAGTTTGGACAGAACGCGATGGCGCCACTGTTGGATTCATACATGAGGCACCGCGGGGTGTAGTTGCAATGATGACCATTCTTGTAGTATGTCGTTCCGATATTGCCGCCGGCGGGACGTGTCGTCGCCGCCAGCCCCATGGCATGGCCCGGCTCGTGCATCATGGTGTTGAGCGTGGAGTTGGACAATTGACCGGCATTGCCGGAGAAAGACCGTTCGCGCCACCGGATTCCGATTATGGTCGCCGGCCCCGTCTGCAAGCCCGACAATTCCGTCCACGACTTCAATGTCACGCGCACGTCGACCGGATTGACGGTCGGATCGATTCCTGCGATGCCGCGCAGATCGATGTGGAGCTTGTACGTGTCGTGCGTCGGCGTATCCACATCGAGGCTGAACTTCCCCACGGCCATTGCGCCCGTCGCCCCGCCCGGTCCGGTATCGGTATAGGTAGCCGACACGAACCAGTCTCGTGGATCCAGGCAGAACTGACTCGCCTGCAGGGTCACACTCGACTGCAAGAACGAAGATTGCCAGGTGCGCGACTGATTTGACGGGCGTACGGCGATTGTATCCAGAAAGATCAGATGAAAATACCGCGGACTCCCGCCACCGGTCCGCAAACCGGTGGCCCATGCGCCAACCTCACTGTCCCGCATGACGCGGCGATGGGCCGGCGCACTGTCTGCGCCGGTTTGCTGGCACTCGAGAAACACAGGACGCATGGCGCTGCGTAGTCCGGCGTGGTCTGCGCGATTCGAATAAGAACCGCCGCCGGGGCGTGCCATGCAGTCGGTTTCGTAGAAGAGCTTCCGCCACACCTCGAACCAGCCAGTATCAGTTGAACCGTTTGTTCCAGGGGTTGTCCCCGGGCTCAGGCTGGCGCCCACGCGAAACTTGTCACCGCCGTACCGCGACAGCGTCAATGTCGTTTGCGCCTTACCATCCGCGCCGGTCAACGCCTCCGGAGGCGTGAAGGTGCTCCGCATGGCGGCCGGAAGGCCAGTCTTGTTCGTAGCATCCGATTGTGCCGAGAAATAAATGCGAATTCCGGCGGTGGCCGGCGTCGTTTCAGCAGTGATCGTGATTTCGCGCCCGTGGTGCCCCGCCTGGTTGGCGGGCATGTTGACGTACCATTTCTGATCCTGATTGGGCGTAATGCTGACCAATACCGTGGAGAGCGTAAGGTTGGCCACCGCACTCGTGCTGCGGGCGACATGCACGCTTGTAGACGCGGGGTCGGGGGAATAGCCCTCCCTGCGCGCCTCCACCGTATACTCGCCCTCATGAACCTGTCCGAAGTCATAATTGCCATCCGCGTTGGTGGTGCCGGTCAACCCGAGTTGCACAAGACGAACGGTAGCACCCGCGACCGGCCGCCCCCCGGAGTCCGTGACATGCGCCGACAGGTTGCCCATGGGGCATTCGGTACCGCCGTGCTCGGAGTCGGCATCGTCGTCTCTACATTGCGGCCCGTCGGCATTAGGGTCATCCGGCGGCGGGTCGCAGGTACACTCACCGCCGTCCTGCGGTTCTGTGGTAGTGTCGGCCGTGCTCACGCGATACCAGACAGTGTAGTTGGCATCGTCCCCGGTAAAACGACCTTCGTAGTCGACGGCAGCCGAACTGCTCTCGTTTACCGTCACCGACCCGAGGTTGTCATCTCCGTCCGGCCAATCCACCTCCACCAACTGGATACGGGCACTTCCGGAGAATTCGACCGGAATGCTGCCCAGGTTCCGTAATTGACCGGTGTCCATCGCGCCACGCCATACTTCGCGCCGACTGGCCGCGTGTACGACGATTTTGATGTCGTCGTCCCCCGTCCAGTCCTCCTGCTCGAAGCACTTGATTTTTTTGATGGTCAGCGTGGCCATGAATGTCACACGTTTTCGTTCGTCAGACTTATTTCAAACTGGATACAGCCCCCTTAGCGGCGCGCGTACGATCCCAAGCTATGTTTTTCCTTTCGACGCTCGGCGTCGTGTTCTCGCTTCTTCACGAATTCGATCAAGTCGGTCGCTCGCGGAGGCCTCGGTATCCTCGAGAATCTCCTGAGCCCACATCGTTCGCACTGCCGTGTCGAAATCGGGGCGAATCGCGAACATGAACCGGATAAACCGGGACACGTCCGCTTGGGCACGAATTTCGTATTTCTTGGCGCGCGTGACGCCGTCCCGGATGCGACTGCGAACCTTTTCTTCGCCAAGCTCCTCACACTCAATGGGAAACTTCACGGCGAGATGACGCACCATGCGATCCTCGAAGGTTTCCCGCGGGACCGCGGCCATAGCGTCGATGTGGGCTTGGCGTAACGTAAACATACTCAACAGTCTCGTGGGCGTGCCGGGCACGGCGCCACCGGTTACATCTGTAGTTCTTCCTCTTCCTCTTCTTCCATCGAGCCGCCGGAAAGGCTTGACGACGTGCTCCCGGAGGTGCTGCCTTGCTCCTGGCACACTTCACAGAACGGCCTGCTGGACTGAGCCGCGGCCGTATTTTGCGCCGCGACGATGCTTGTCGAGCTCGGTGCGGGCGACGAATCGCTCGAGTCGTCGCTCTGGGTAGACTGCTCACCGCCGCCCCCTCCGCCGCCTGCGCCGCCGCCTCCGCCGCCACCTCCGCCGCCGCCACTTCCGGAGTCACCAATTATGGTGGTGGGGTGGCCTACGACGATGACGCCACCATGGGCCGTGTTGTCGCCCATGCGAGCCGCAGGCATGCCGCCGATGATGACGGTCGGCGATCCTTTCACGATCGTGTCCGGAGGTCCCACGCATGTGACCATGTCACCTACACGCGCTGCCGGGAGTCCGCCGATGATCGTCGTCGGATGCCCGGGCGGCAGGATCGGCCCGCCCACGTGCGGCACCACACCCGTGACCATCGGGCAGGTGTGCATATCCGAGACTCGTGCGGCAGGTGGCATAATCTGGATTCCCCTTAAGGCTGCTCGAGCCCGCCCCCGTATTGCCAATTCGGTCGTAACGCGATGATATCGACGCCGTGATCTTCTTGTTCAGCCAGCCATTCCTGATCTTCGTCTTCCAACGTCCCGCCAAAGAAATCCGCCGCACGCAGTGAGCGCGCGCGTTTGAAATCTATTTCCGGCTGCAACTTGCGATCCTTGCGTCTACTCCGCTGGGCTACTTTGCCGAACTCTTCCGCGGACAGAACGGCAAAGCCGCGACCGCGCCTGCCCAAGTGTACGAGCATGATGGCGGCCCAATACTCCAGTGAAGGTGCGTCAACCTTCGCCTCGCGCAAATAGCAGGATACAAGTTGCTGCACCTGTAACTGTTCGCTTTTCTGTTGCCTGAATTTCTCGCGCTGCTCATTAGCGTTGTCCACCTGCGGGACCTGGAATTTCAAGAATTCGCGCGTCCTGGCAAGCGTCTCTCGCGTCTCGGGGGTCGGGTTGGCTTGCTGTTTTTCATCCAGCCGCGCGACCTCTTTTTGCAGCCAGGCACGCACGTTTTTCGTTCCCTCCCGAGCCCCCAAAGCGTCGCACGCGCCCAGCATGACGTCGCGGCTTTCCTGGGCGTCCGATCGAAGCAGCGTATTCTGGAAATATCGCTGCGCGTTAGCGACCTGTTTGTCATCACCGAGCCAGGCGATGGTGGTCACGGCCGTCGCCGTACGGGCGTAATCGTCCGGCTCGGTCTCTCGCTTATTCAAGAAGTCGACAAACTGCTCGGTCGTCTCGGTCAATTCATGAAAGATCGCCAAGCGCGAGAGCTTGCCGAGCATTTGTTTGCTGATCGGCGCTTTCGCCCGTTCCTGCACGAAGGTGACAGCCTCCGACCGGTCCACACGTGCCGGGACTGGAACCGGGTGATACTTCGTACTGGTCATCAGATACTGCTTGAGAATGTCTTGGTCTTGTTCCTGACCGGGTTCAGTAGCCATTCCAATCGCTCCTGCCATGCGGACCCTATCTCGAACCGCCGAGTCCAAGCGGCCACCGTCGGCTTTACCAGCCTGTGATCAGGCCGGTATTATTCTCCCGGAGGAATTTCACCGGACTGCCCTTTCTCTTGAAGCCCGCGTTCCATTCGAGTTCCACACTGCTATTGGCCGGATCGCTGATCCGCTTGGGGCCATTGATCACTTTTTCGTTGTTCCCCACGGGCGAACCGTTGAACGACATCTCCGTGTTCTCGACGTTAATGTGCCCGGCGTCCTGGAGAACGTGCGCCATTTCGTGAGCCAGCGTCGTGTGGACGACATCGCCGGAAATCGGCTGACATCGCATAATGATCGAGTGAACGAGCGGCGTTTTCGGCCTTAGATTCGCGTTCGCGGTACCGATGCGCTCCTGGTTCGAGCGGAACGCCTCGCCCCACGAATTATCAGTCATGCCGTTGACAATAATGACGTCAATCCGATCCGACCCTGTGTCGAAGTTCTTGAGAAGGGAACGTTCGTCCGGCGACCCGACCCAGGATCGATGGGTGGCGTTGAATTCCAAGATCTTGGCCGAGCCGGTGATCGAAATGACCTGAGCCTTCTGGGTCGTATCCTCATTCTTGTCGAGCGTGATGGACACATCCTGGGTCTGGGGATCACCAATCAGAATGTCCGCCGACCCGCGCGGAGCGCCCGAGTTCGGTGGATTCTCGCTCGATTTTACCGTCACACCGGTCAGCACCGACCGGATCTTGGTCGCCAGCTTGTCCGCCGTTTGCTTCGGCGTGTCGGTGGCCGCGGTCGTGATCGTCGCAGTCTTCTCAGTACCTCCGTCGACCTTGATCTTTACGCTAATTTCCTTGGCCCCCGTGGCCAACGGTCCCGACGGCGTTCCGATGGTGATCATGTTTGTCGGCGGCTGCACGAGCCGCACGAACGGCGACAACAAGTCAACGCTCATGTTCGCCTGGCCGTAGAGCCAGCGAACGTATTTGCGAACCCAGTCCTTCGCTTCCTTGACGGTCACGCAGCCGGCACCGTCTCGGGACTTGCGCAGCACGTGCACGACCGCTTTGACCTTTTTCTTGTTGTTGCCCACCGGAACCTCGGCGGAGACCTCGCACTTGGTCTGCGATGCCGGCGCGGGGCAGCCGTCCACGACGTACCGGGCCCGGACCATTTGGTCGAGGATTTCGACCTCGCGCGCCTTGGTTGCCTCGTCGTTCTTACCGGCCTTCTCTTGCGCCTGGGCGTATTCCGTCATGTCCGTGGTGAGCAGCGTTTGCTTCGGTCGCCCGGCACCTCCTTGCGTCCCCTTATCATTGTCGTCCACCACCAGGCGGAGGTAACAAGAACGAAACCGCCTCGAGGTGCTTTGCTGTTCACAAATGGTATCCAAGCTACGCTTGTTGGCTTCCGTCCCGGCGGTTTTTCGGTCACCGGGAAAGTCCTCGTGTTTCTCGATTGTCCCGTTCGCTTTGTAGACCGGCCGGAGTGCGTCGATCTCGACCGGGAGTTCCGTCTTCTTGGTTCGCAAGTCGAAGACCTCGATCTTGAACGTATCCGGATCGGCGTCGGCGTGCTCCTCGAACTTACGCACGGTCTCGTCCACGAAGGGCTTCTTGCGATCCAGGCCGGCCAGGTCGGTCTTGTAGTTGTCCACTTCCAGGTGGGTCAGCGTCTTGTCATCCTTATAGGGCAAGGTTTTACTGCCATGAATGAACCGGATCGACGCGATCGGTTTGCCCCTGCGCTTGAACTGGTGTTCCTGCTCTGTCGCCCCGGTGGCGGTATCCTCGGTGATGGGCGGGACATGTACCTCGTCGCCGGGCTTGAGCGGCCGCTTGAGGAAATCCTTGTTATCCGGATGCCCGCGTAGTTTGGAGCAGTCCGGGTACCCCTCTTCGACGGCGATACTGCAAAGCGTGTCGAATTTGCGCGCAATGACAATCTTGTCCTCGCCTTTTTCCTTTGGCGGAACCGGCTTGTCGCCGCCGGGTGGCGTGTCGCCTCCCGGTGGCGTGTCACCTCCCGGCGGTGTATCACCACCCGGAGGTGTCTTATCGGGAATCATGACGACGTCGCCGGGGTAGATCTTGTTGGGATTGGGCCGCTTCTTTCGGAAATCCGCGTTGTCGGGGTGGTCGTAGATTTCCCGGTAGTTGTCGAACCCATGATCCTGGGCGATCTTCTGCAACCAATCCCCTGCTTGGACTACGTATGGTGTAGACATCGGCTTTGCTCTAGTCCTCTATTCCGTGCGCCACCACTGGACGCCTACGATTCCTGCTCCACAGTAGCTTCATCCAGATCCGGGTAAGAAATCTTGCACTCGCCCTCGGCCAGGCCGGTGTGGTACGCTTCGCCGTTGGCGTCCAGCGTGCCCTTGATTTCCTTGCCGTCGGGCGTGGTGATCACATAGCGCTCGCTCGGGATGGGGTTCCCCTCTTCGTCCACCAACCTGATCCGAATCCAGGCCGTCTTCTCCTGTTCATCCTCGGCCTCTTCCTCTTCGAACTCGTGCCCGGCGACTTCGTCTTCAGACTCGCGCGACTCCAACACTTCCCCGCCGGCATACGTGGTGTCCTTGCCGTGCTCGACCTCATCGGCGGCGGCTGGTGCCTCGGGCGCCTCCGGGGTCGTCGCCTGCGCCGTGACCGGGCCCACCGGCGGG
>Ga0210111_1000025_pt1 | contig 35271 bp, 22 predicted proteins | sample China_Galinas_PW_6_FD_185520 | JGI IMG/M metagenome (GOLD analysis project Ga0210111, IMG submission 185520) | Wetland microbial communities from San Francisco Bay, California, USA, that impact long-term carbon sequestration - China_Galinas_PWC_D2... | ecosystem: Environmental > Aquatic > Marine... | reverse complement strand
TCGTCGGTGAATGTCGCGCTGGCCGAATCGAAGATGTTGATGGTGCCGTCACCCAGGTTGCCGACATGGGTCTCGCCTGTCGTCAGCGATGAGCCTGAACCGGTGACCGTCGTAAACGCGAACGAGCTGTTGTCAGTGGCGACCGAGAAGTCGATCCCGGGGGCGGAAAAACTCGCGCCGGCTTCGATGGTCAAGTCGGTCACTGTCGGGGCAAAACCGATATGGATTCCCGGCAGGGAAAGCGGAAAGTCGGACGAAGCATCCACATGCAAACTCGCCCCGAGGCCGGCGATAGACATCGAGCCCCCGGTCAGCCGTGCCACCTCTGCCGTGACGCGTCCTGAATTCACGTCGAATTCGCCGTTATTCCACACACGCAAAGCGTTTCCCGCGTTGGCGAATCCGCCGGTGAGCGACAGCAGACCGTTGCCCAGACTCTGGGAGTCGTTGCCCCCGATGTTGATGTCATCGGATGCATCCAGCCTGGAGCCGTTGATCTCAAACGACGAAAACATGCCGGGCGTCGTGCCGAGAGAGAAATCCGTCACATTGGCCAAGGCGCCGTTCAAAAGGATGATCTCCGGAGGATCAAAGGGATCCGTGCCGCCGAAATTGAAATTCAAGGGGATGTTCAGCGCGCCGCTATCGATGGCGAGCTGTCCGGATTCAAAATTCACGGTGGCGCCGGGTTGGATCATCAGATTATCTGTGGTAATCGTCCCGCCATTGAGCGTCAGCGTGCCGGTCTCCCAGACCTTCAGCAGGCCACCGACCTCGAGCTCACCGTTCGACTGGACAAGAAGTTCGCCGGGACCGCCCGCGGCAGAGCTCGATCCGCCGACATACATGTTGCCGTCATTGAGAAACGAGCCGCCGCTCGTGATATTGACCAGCCCCTCGGTGGTATCGACACTGATGAAACTGTCGTTCTGCACGTGTACGCTGGCGCTGTCCCGTACCTGTAAGTTGCCGATGCCGGATTCGGCCACAAACAGGAATCCACCGATGTTCCACGCGGAGTCGGCGCCCACCACGTCCACATCGCCGAAGGAGAGCGCGCCACTTCCGATCGACGCGGTGCCCGTGCTGGTCAGTGTGCCGTCGGCGATGTCGACTTCCCCGACCCCGGTTTCGTTAAGTGGTGCATTTCCGGATTGGCCGACATAGGTCGTGCCGCCCGCGGAGACCACGCCGCCGTTGTTGATTAACAGGTGACCGGCTCCTCCGTTGTGCCCGAACACAAGATCATCGTCGGTATTCCACGTCCCGCCGCTGACCGTGGCAAAGCCGTCGGCGAACACGCGGGAGCCCACAAAGGAGTCAGTGTCGAAGACGTTGAGATGGCCGAACAACTCCATCTGTCCCTGACCGCCATTCAGAGACGGCGCACCGCCGACGGCAAAGGGCAGTCCGATGCCACTGAGTGATCCGTCAATGAGAAGTAAGGCGTTGTCTTCCACGGTGAGTCGGCCATCGCCACCATCAAACGCGATGAAAACGACCGGTGACCGGACCAATCCATTGTGAATCGTCAGACTGCCGATGTCGTTAAACACTGTTCCGACGTGAATGACCTGCGATGCCGCGAGACTTCGACCTTCGAGATCAAGCGTGACCCTGTCGTTTGGGATCTTCAGCGTGGTCAGGTCCACCTCATCGGAAAAGGTGACGGTGTAGGTGCGGCCGCCGATCTGAAAGCTCGCGACGTCGCCGACTCCGGGGACGCTGGCGGGCTGCGCATTTACCGGGGGCGGAAACGTGTCGACCCAGTTTTGCTGATCGTACCAATCGCCGCCATTCGTATCGATCCAGAAACGGGGCGCGGCGTTGGCCGGGGCGGTGAGGCGCACAGCAAGGAGAAGCGCCCACAGGGCCCCAGTACGGAAGATACGGGGCGGCTTGCATGCTGCTCGTTTGGGCTTCAAAACCTCGTTCGATATCATGGCAAAGCTCCTCGCGCAAAGAAAGCGTGTTCCTAGTTTTCGAAAAAGACCCGTTGAGGTCGTGGGATTCGGCCCGTTCGCGTGCCCGTCGGCTGGTCAGACTGCCTTGCGCTCTGGTACAATCCGGCGCGAGCGTCGATCAGCTCGGGCGTCAATGCAGGACGCCGGAAAACGGACGCGTACGGTCCACGAAAAATGAAAAAATCATGACCACCAGTTCGGAAGTGACACAACTTCTGGAAAAAATGCGAAGCGGCGAGTCCGGCGCATCTGATGCCCTGATTCCGTTGCTTTACAAGGAATTACGTGCGATCGCCGCCCGCTGCCTCAAATCGGAGCGCCACGGGCACACACTTCAGCCGACCGCCCTGGTGCACGAGGCGTTTCTCAAGCTCGTGGATCAGCGAAACGCGGACTATCGCTCGCGCGGTCATTTCATGGCCATCGCGGCCATGGTTATGCGGCGAATTCTCGTAAGCCACGCGGAAAAGCGAAACGCCGCAAAGCGGGGTGGTGGGGCCCAACGTATCCCGCTCGACGACGATCTGGGGGCGGCCGAGGGACGAAACATCGACCTGGTCGCGCTCGATGAAGCACTGACCAAACTCGCGCAACGGGACGAGCGAAAGGCGAAAGTCGTAGAGCAGCGATTTTTTGCGGGAATTGAGATGAGCCAGATCGCCGAGAATCTCGGCGTATCCTTAGCGACGGTAAAGAGAGACTGGGAGTTTGCGCGAACGTGGCTGATGCGAGAGATTGACGCGAATGAGTGACTTGACGCCGGAAGTCCAAAGTGCCGTCGAAGAACTGTTCGCGCAAGTCCTCACCATGGACCCGCCGGCGCGGTCTGCATTTCTTGACTCGTCCGATGTATCTCCGGCGGTTCGGCAGGAAGTGCAGTCGCTTCTTTCGTATCACGACTCGGCCTGCGCTCGACTCGAAACCCCCATGGTGGCCGCGACGGCCGTGGTGAACGCGGTTGATGCCCTGGTGTCAGATGAAGCAACGGGTGAAGTCGACGATCAAGAACCGCAGCAGGTAGGACCCTACCGCGTGATCAGGCGGATCGGTGAGGGCGGTATGGGTACTGTGTATCTCGCCGAGCAGGAGAAGCCGCTCCGCCGACGTGTGGCACTGAAGCTCATCAAGCTCGGTATGGATACGCGAAGTGTGATCGCCCGCTTCGACGCGGAGCGTCAGGCGATGGCCATGATGACCCATGCCAACGTCGCCCGTGCGCTCGACGCCGGGGTGACCGCGGAAGGGCGGCCTTACTTCGCCATGGAGTTCATCGACGGCGAACGCATTACGCGACATTGCGATGAGAAGCGCCTGAACATTGCCTCACGGCTCGCCTTGTTCACCAACGTATGCCAGGCCATTCAGCACGCGCACCAGAAGGGCGTCATTCACCGCGACATCAAGCCGTCGAACGTGCTCGTCTGCCAGAATAACGGCACGCCCGTTCCCAAGGTCATCGACTTCGGTGTCGCCAAGGCCACCAACCACCGGCTGACCGAACAATCAATGTATACCGAGCAGGGCGTGTTGATCGGCACGCCGGAGTATATGAGCCCTGAACAAGCCGGATCGGACGGCGACGACGTCGACACCCGGACGGACATCTACTCTTTGGGGGTGCTACTCTACGAACTCCTCGTCGGCGCGCTGCCATTGGACGCGAAGTCAATCCGTCGTGCCGGTATGGAAGACATGCACCGCATGATTCGCGAACAGGATCCGCCCAAGCCGACGACCTACCTCGACAAAGATCATCCCGATGCTACTCGGACGGCAGAGAATCGGAGTACGGACGTCGCTTCGTTGCGGCGGAGCGTGCAGGGCGATCTCGAGTGGATCGTGCTGAAGTGCCTGGAGAAAGACCGCGAACGCCGTTATGCCACAGTCGCGGCGTTGATCGATGACATCCAGCGCTATCTGGACAATCAACCTGTGATGGCCGGTCCTCCGGGTGTTTCCTATCGTGTGCGTAAGTTTGTGCGTCGCCATCGCGGTTTCGTAGCGGCCGCATCGGTCGTGCTGCTCGTCCTGGCGGCGGGCATTGTCTCCACCGTTACGTTTGCCATCGGCGAGTCGCGTCAACGTGCCGCGGCCGAGACGCAAGCCGAAATCGCGACGGCGGCAAACGAGTTCTTGAACAAAATGCTGGCCTCTGTCGATCCGCGCAACGCCGGACCGGGGGTCACCGTGCGTCAGGTGCTCGACACGTCCGGCGGGCGTCTGGAGTCGGACTTGGCCGATTACCCGGCCGTCGAGTGCGACGTGCGGAGGACAATTGGACGATCGTATCTCGCCCTCGGTCTCTATGACGAGGCGCTTCCGCATTTCGAGCGTGCGCTAGAACTCGCCGTCGATCTGTACGGTGAGGAATCAGAAGAGTCAGCGGAATGCATGAACGAACTGGGCGTCGCATTCAAACAACTCGGTCGGTTTGCGGACGCGGAAGGTCTTCACCGCCGCGCGCTGGACATCGACTTGCGGTTGTTCGGTAAGATGGATCCGCGCGTGGCTGCAAGCATGAATCACTTGGCCCAATCACTTTACGATCAGGGCAAATACGAGGAAGGAAGTTCGCTATACCAGCGAGCCTATAAGATTCGTGCGGAACTCCTCGGAGAGCAAGCCTTTGCACGAATCGCGAGTCTGAGCAACTTGGCGCGTGAACGCCACGCGGCCGGGGATTACGCGGAAGCGCAGAAGCTGCAGTACGAGGCCTATCGCCTCTCCGAAGCATCATTGGGCGCGACACACGTGGATACGGTCGGCCTGCTTGGCAATGTTGCGTTCCTGGCGATGGCAGGCGGCGATTACGACGAGGCCGAGCGCGTGTTCCGCGAGACGCTGGGACTGTATCGCGAGCATTACGGAGAATCCCACCCTGACATTGCCAGAACGATCAACAATCTGGCCGAGTGCCTGCGGCGGCAGGGGCGATTCGAAGAGGCGGCGACCCTGCACGGCGAAGGACTGGCCATGCGGCGCGAAACACTTGGCGACAATCACCCCATGGTCGCCAAGTCGCTCAACAATCTCGGTCTGTGTTTGACATCACTCGATCAATATGACGAGGCCGTCGAACTGCACGAGGATGCACTGCACATTCGGATGAAACGCCTTGGCAAGCGCCATCCGGACGTAGCAAGCAGCCTGGGTAACCTGGCGTTCGTGCTGGACAAGCAGGGTAAGCACGAAGAGGCACGAGGGCTTCTTGAAGAGGCGCTGGAAATTCGCCGTGCGGCGTACGGCAACGATCATCCGGCGGTCGCAAATACGCAGATGAACCTCGCGCGATGTTTGCGCAAGTTGAATCGCCTTGACGAAGCCGAGGTACTCTGCCGATCGGCGTTAGACATTCAGGTCAAGAAGCTCGGCGAGCACCATCCGCATGTCGCCGCCACCAAGCAGGAATTGGGTCGCGTGCTGACAAGCGCCGAGCGATACCAGGAGGCCGAATCCTGGCTTCTCGAATCGCTTGGACAACTGCAGGCCAAGTTTGGCAACCAGTCTCCGCACACCACAGACGTCATCGAGGATCTGATCGCGCTATACGAATTGTCCGGACAAACCGCGAAGGCGAGCCGATACCGTGAAGACCTGGAAGGGCCCGCTCCCTGACGGTCGCGGTTCCGATCACGGCGCCGTCGTTCGATAATGCGACCATCGCCGTCGCGTGTCAGTACCGCGAGTGTGCACGAGCGGGCCGGTCTTCGCCGATGCGGCCGCCTGTTACGGCGCGGCCGTCATCGTGACCTCCCCCACGTCCGTTGATTCGCCCGCTACGACGACCACGCCCGTCACGGCGGCGTCTTCAAAGTTGAGCAGCGTAAACTCCAGGCGATACGTACCGGCGTGAAGGCCGCCGAGGGCGAAGCTGCCGTCCGGTTCCGAGCCGGTTGCACCGACCTCGTCATCCGAATCGTCATAGGCCGTGACGACGACGTCTTCCAGCGGTATAGCCGCATCATCCACCACCACGCCTGTGATCGTGCCCGCGTCGACGAGGTTGATCAATTTCATCGCGACTGAGGGCGTGAAGTGGAATGTTCGGATCGATGCCGGGTCATCGATACGACCGCCTGGGATCGGCCGGAACGCGCGACTCAAATCGACATCGAGCAGCAGCACCGTCTCCTCGCCACCCGTAATCTCGAACGTGAAATGGAGTTTGATGCCGGTTTGTTCGCCGCTGGGTACTTTCAACACGAACGGCTCGGGCACGCCGATCAGCTTGATACGACCCTCTTTCACGACCAGACGCGTCTGCGTGTACCTACCGGATACGAGCTCGGTATCGGCCAGTAGATCAGTTCGACCGTTTTGGAGGTCCAGCAAGCTGAACGACTTCTCGCCTTCGAAGACGGTCAGCCAGGCCGAATCGTCGTTTCCGTCGTCGTCGCCTGCATCACCATCAGGCACGCAGGCGTCCGCCACCTCGTCGCATGCTTCATCGTCCGTACACGGCGATGCGGCGACCACGCACGTACTGGTGCTGCTGTCACACGATTCCGTGCCATTACAGTAGAGGCCGTCGTCGCAATCCGCGTCCACCGCGCAGTCTGTCAAGCACGCATCCACCCCTTCTTGGCAGAACTCGCCTTCGTTGCAGGGAAAGTCTCCGGTGACACACGTTCCGTCGACGCACGATTCCACGCCGTTGCAAAACAAATCGTCGGCACAGTCGGCGGCCGCGGTACATTGCGGAGCACCCTCGGCCCGCCGCACGTCAACACGTGTGATCACGACAGTGGCCTCCTCGATCAGATTGAGTGGGAAAGGCTTATCGGTGACCAATATACGAAGCTTTCCCGTAGTGCCTCCGTTTCCATCTGGTGAAACCGAACACTTCGTCAGGCACAATACCGCTAGAGCGCTGACGCACAGAATCACGATTGTCTTGACTCGTGTAGACATAGCGAAATCCACCTTTCCTCATCAGTGAAACGGTGACTTCTTTCCCCCGAAGCGGGCTGTCGAGTCTTGCGCGACGCCCGTCATGCTGAGCCGAATGAGAAGTCTACAATACGTCGTCGGGGAAGGCGATATGACCGATAATTGTTCACCCGGCAATGCCACAATGAAAAGGGAGCACCGCGGATCATCCGTATGCCGGCGGTCGGTGTTGTCATACCGCGACGCAAGCGCCACGCGTCCGCACAGGCTTGTCGGTCTGATGTGTTATTTCGATGACCGGAAGGTACTGTTTATTGTGCGGGCTATGCGATTTCTGTATGCTCTGCGGCGAGTCCTGCGGAGGCGAAAACCAGGCCATTCTGTTCGGGAGCTTTCCATCATGGGTGAGAGGCATTCACACGTCGGTGTATTCATCGCGTGCATACTTGGGGCTGCTGTCCTTTCTTTCCGCCCGACGGTGATTCGAGCCGACTCGAAGCGCGATGCCGCCGGCCCGCGCGAGTTGGGGCGAATCGCGTGGCTGCGCGGCTTTGATGCGGCGGCCAAGACAGCGGCGATCGAGAAGAAGCCCATGCTCGTGCTGTTCCAGGAGGTTCCGGGCTGCCACACGTGCGTGACCTACGGCGATCAGGTGCTGAGTCACCCGCTGGTCGTCGAGGCGGCCGAGTCGCTTTTCGTACCGGTGGCCGTCTACAACAACATCAAAGGTGACGACGAGCGTACGCTTAAGTCCTTCCAAGAATCCGCGTGGAACAACCCGGTTGTGCGGATTGTGACCAACGATCGCAAGGGGCTCGCGGATCGGGTGGCCGGCGACTATTCGGTGGCCGGTATCTCGAATGCCATGGTCAAGGCACTCGAAAAGGACGGGCGGGAAGTACCGCCATACCTGCGACTGCTGGCCGAGGAGACGGCCGCGCGAACACTCGGGGTGCAGAAGGCCACATTCGCCATGCACTGCTTCTGGGAAGGCGAAGGCGCATTGGGAGGTCTTCAGGGCGTCGTCTCGACGATGCCGGGTTTTGTCGGCAGGGACGAAGTCGTCGAGTTGGAATTCAACCCGCGCATCATCGAGTACCAGAAGCTGTTGGCCCAGGCGAAGAAGCTGGATTGCGCAAGTCGCGTATACACCCGGGATGATACGCAGCAGGAAGTCGCCGCACGAAAGGTGGGTAGCGATGCCGTCCGCAGTGATGAAACCATGCGTCCCGACAAGGAGCCGAAGTACTATCTTTCCAAGACAGCCTACAAGCACGTGCCGATGACCGCCCTGCAGGCCGCCCGGGTGAACGGGGCCATTGGTCACAAGCAAGACCCCAAGCCCTTCTTGTCGCCCAAACAGATCGAGTTGCTCGGCGTGATCGAGTCGCATCCAAGTGCGCAATGGCCCGACATGATCGCGGCGCCCGACCTCGTCAAGGCCTGGGAAGTCGTCACGAAGCTTGCGGAGTCGATGTAGAGCAAGCATTCGATCGAGATTCGTTATGGCGTAGTGGGCGCCCCCAAGCCGCGGAGCGGCGACCGGTTTGTAGCCCGCGTTGTAAAACGCGGGTATTCTGCCCGCGTGAAATAGAAACCCCGGAAGGGGTGACACGGGTCGTTCACGGAACGCCGGTCACACAAGAAAGAAGAGTGCCGCCCCTGCCGGGGCTCAATATCGATTCGACGCTGCCTCCCCATGGTTGCCACCATGGGCTATGAACCGGTCGACCCTGCCGGGGCTTGAGTTGTTGGCGACAGCGAGGCACCGACCCACTCGGCGTTGCACTCATCATCCACGATCTGTCTTTTCATGTAGGCGCGAATCGGTCACACGGTCTAGCAGACCGCGCCAGAGTCTCAGCCCTACTTCGATCAGTTCGTCTGGGAAGTCGTACTCGGGAGCGTGCAGGGGAGGGTGGTCGGTACCGGCGCCGAGGCCGAATAACGCGCCGGATGCGCCTTTGAGAAACCAGCCGAAGTCTTCGGACCAGCGGATCGGTTCCTCCATCGTCTCGACTTCGAGCCCCTGTGAGCGCGCTACCTGATCGATCAGCTCGACACACTCGCGATCATTGACGGTGACCGGAAACGGATCGCGCCATTCGATCTCGATGTCGAGAGCGTTGGACGTCGCCACCCCACGGACGCAGCCCATCGCCGTCTTGCGGAGCTGTTCGAGGCCGTCCTCGGTGTCCGACCGGAGTGTCGCCATCACCACGGCCTCCCCCGGTGTCGTGCCGAACGAAACCTCTCCCAGCCGCGCGTGGACGACGGTGGCCATACGCCTGGGTTCCCCCGGCCGCCGCTCTGTGCCGAGCGATTCGAGTTCGCGGATGACGGCCGTCATCGCCGCGGCGGGGCTGCGTCCGTGCTCCGGGTAGGCGGCGTGCGACGTGCGCCCCAGTAGCCGGACCACCATCCCGACGGATCCCATGGCGAACGTCCCCGGCCTGACAAGCACCCGGCCCAGTGGGTGCCCCGGCAAGTTGTGCAGGGCGAATACTTTGTCCGGCCTGATCCGGTCGAATGCGGGGTCGTCGACGACGCGCTTGGCGCCGATACCAACCTCCTCCGCCGGTTGAAACAGGAGTACGACGCGTCCGCGACGGGGCCGGCGATCGGCGAGACCGGGCGCGAGGGCGGCGACCATGGTCATGTGGCCATCGTGTCCGCACGCATGACTGACTCCCCTGTTTTGCGACTGCCATTTGGCACCCGAGCGATCCGGGATGGGCAGCGCGTCGAGGTCCGCACGCACAAGTACGGTATCGCCCGTCTCGGTGCCGGCGAACACCGCGGCCAAGCCGTGGCCTCCGAGCCCGGTAATGATCTCGTCCGGCTTCGATGCCTCGAGCCATGCACAGACTCGCACGGCGGTGTCCGCTTCGCTGTCGGCTAGTTCGGGGTGCTCGTGAAGCTGCCTGCGAAATCTTCTCAGACTGTCCGGGTCTTGTTTCGTCTTGTGCACCATTTCATCCGGTGTCCTGCGTTGAAAGCATGATCCCTCGTTGTCAACCTTAAGCGAGCACGAGTTGGTAGGGCGGGCTTTGCCCGCCGCCGGTTATTTCTTCAACCACACGACAAAGTGAATATTACCGCCAGTGTAGGGCACATCCAGGCGTACCCAACCAAGAGCTTATCGCCAAATCGAGCGACCGTCGCAGGTCAGCACTGGCGGACAAGCCGCCAGTGGTACCCGTTGAGACGTATTCTTCACGTCTACGACGCCGGTGTTGGGCGATGTACACCCTACGGGTGCCTTGTGACGACGGTAGTGGGCGATGCCCACCCTACGGGTGGCTCGGCACGGGCTGAGGTGGCGCCGACGGTTGTGGTCGCGGGGGATCGCCCTTGGAAAGCCCTTGTATCGAGGGGGCGGGATTCGTACAATGCGGACCATCGTTCATTTGGCCGCGGGCCATCTGAGAATCGTCCGGTCAGCTACTCAATAAAGGAGATGGAGACATGCACGTAGTCAAGAAGTGGGCACCGACTGCAATCTTCATGGTCGCGATTGTCTCGTTGTTCGCGCTGCTTTTCGCAAAGACGGTACAGGCAGTACCGCCCAACGCATGCCCGAAGATCTACGCCCCCGTCATTTGCGATAACGGCAAGACCTATCCGAATCAATGCGTGGCCGACAAGCACCACGCGACAGGCTGCGTACCTACGGGCTTGTAGCATGGTTGGTGCGGCCGGGCCGCACCCTACCCCACTGGGAAATCTCAGGTGAGTGAGTCAACAAAGGAGATGGAGACATGCACGTAATCAAGAGGTGGGCACCGACGGCAATCTTCATGGTCGCGATCGTCTCATTGTTCGCGCTGGTTTTTGTCAAGACCGCACAGGCAAGACCGCCAGTGTGCCCGAAGATCTACGCCCCCGTCATTTGCGACAACGGCAAGACCTATCCGAATCAATGCTGGGCCGACAGGCACCACGCGACAGGCTGCGTACCCACGGGCCTGTAGTCGCCACGAAACTGAACGTCCGGCGGGTCCCGGATCATGGTCCGGGACCGCCCGGGACGTTCACCGCATATCCATTCGAGCAGCGTCGATTCTCATGTAGCGTGCGGAAGTTAGATGATCGCCCGTCGGTCCACGGCCGCCACGGGGGGCGGACGCTACGCAGTCATGAGCTTTTCTTCAACGCATGAGAAGCCATCCCAAACTTGATTTCGTGCTGGCACGGTCTGGCGAAGCCAGGCCGTGGAGTCTGCCGTAACCATGGCCTGCCCCTTCGGGTCAGACCATACCGCCCCGGGGACCCACGGTCTTGGGTTTGGCTCTGGTGCTCTGTCAATCCTATTCTGATGGGTGGCACGGTCTAGCGACGAAGTCGATAGGCCGTGGTCGCTGCAATACCCCACGGCCTGGCTGCGCCAGACCGTGCCACCGAACCCCTCAATCGAGGGCTGACAAGCCACTGGTCCCGGTTCCAGAAAGGACGCCTAGCTTTCTTCCCCCCTTGCCAAAGGGGGATTGAGGGGGTTGTCCGACGAGTCCAAAACCTCCCCCAGCCCCTCCTTGGCAAGGAGGGGAGGAGGAAAACTGCCCCTGGGCTGCCCGGATGCAAATCCCCGCGCCGATCGCGAATATGGCCCATCTCATCCGCTACGAAAGTGCGCCCGCGACTCGTCCGATATTAACGGCATACGGATGTTTCTTCGTTCGAGTGGTACCACGGTGCTGGATCCGCAGACTGATTCTATGCAGCCTTCGTGTCAGCTTCGGCCCGATGGCGTCCACCCGAAACGCGATTGCGCCGGCGCGCAGTCGTTGCGCTTTGACGCGCGATGGAGACTCAATCCACCGGCGATTGCGCATTCCCGCGCGGTCGCCGGGTGGCGGCCGACGTACCGTGTCGAGCTGTGTGCAAGTTAGCGGGGCTGCGCATGCCTACCGTCATTGACCGACGTGCCATTCCGACGATCGACGAGGCGTCGGCCTCGGCGCGTTGTTCGGCGCCGGCCGCCCCAGATTTGCAGCGACACGTCGATCTCGCTGCGTCGGAACGAACTGGCAAGGCTTGCTTGGGTGCCATTGGATTGCGGAATCTACGGTCGATGCATGTGTTGGAACGCATCGCAGCCGCGCTACACGACGCCGGCGTTCCCGCATTGGCGCTGAAGGGCGCTGCCCTTCACCTGACGGTCTACGACTCCCTCGATCAACGGCCCATGGACGACATCGATCTGATGGTCCGCAGGGACGACCTGGCACGGACTCGGCAGGTGTTGGAAGAACTTGGCGGAGTGCGTGAGCCGACGCCGGTCAGCGAGGATTTCTTCCCGCGCTTCTACTACGAAACAGGGTACCTGTTTGGTGATGTTTGCCCGGTCAAAATCGACCTTCACGTGCGTCCGTTTCGCCCGCTACGGTACGCCCGCTTCGTGCCGGACGATGCACTGTGGGGCGGCGCACAGCAAGTGTCGATCGGTCGCGCATCGGTCTTCGTTCCCAGTCCGGAAAACACGCTGATTCACCTGGCGGCGCATGCGGCCATCCACGGTGCGACGGACGGCAAATGGTTGCAGGACATACAACTCTGGTCTGATCGGTTCGGCGCCGATTTGAATTGGCATCTCATTCTCGACCGGGTGAAACGTTGGCGGCTGGCACTGCCGGTTCGCGAGGGTCTTCGCGCGGCGGCTCATGCGTTCGGTGCCGTGTACCCGCCGGGATTCGACCGCATGATACACGAGGTGCGCACGAACTGGCGCGATCGGCTGGCGCTGTGGCAGGCGCCGCGGGATGCGGATCACCCTGCGGCGCAGGTCCTGGTCAACGTTTTGTGTACGCCGGGTTGGCGATTTGCGTTGGCGTATCTGCGGGCGGTCGCATTCCCGGACCGGGCCTGTATGAGCGGAACGGATGAGGGGCATCAGGGAATGTGGTTACCATGGGCGGTGATGGGGCGATGGCTTCGCCCGTTGGTTTCATGGGCTCACAGGGGTCAGCGATGCGATCGTCCCGGATTGGGCCTTGATCAAGCGTGGCGCGGAGACGCCATGGCCGACGGAAGGGCAAACTTATGACATCGCCAACGAGTGGGATGAAGACGCTTGCCGTCCTAGCCGGGTTTGGAAGGGAAGAGGTTGTTTTGCCGCGCCGACGCGCGGGGATTCGTGAGTACGTGTGCGACGGCGAGACCGTTCTTTTTGATCCGGCCACATGGCGTACGTGTGTGTTGAACGCCACGGCCTACGACATCTGGCAACGGTGCGACGGCCGCTCAACGATGAGGCAGGTGGCGAGAAGGCAGGCGGGCGCTTACGAAGTAAGTTTTGACACGGCGCTCGATCATGTGGAGCAAGTCGCAGCGTTGTTCGCTTCATTGACGCTATTCGATGTGGAGGGCGCCGATGCGACGGTCGTGCGTTGAGGATGGGCATGCGATGACGATGCCGGGCGTCCGATGTCGAATCGGGGACATCAGCGTGTCCCTGCGCAGCGAGCTCCCTGAAATCCTGCTCGACTTTCAGACCATATACGGCGGTACGCCGCTCGGTTTCGACGATCCGGGTGACGGTGTGCGCATGGAGGTTCGAAGGGCCGCAAGGTCGAGGCTCGGGCGGCCCCGCTATCAAGTCTACGGTGACGGTGTCGAAATCGGAGGTGCGCGTCGCGCGAAGGAGGTTTTCCCGTTCCTGGAGTGGGGCATCAATCTACGCGTGATCGATACGCGGCCTGACTACCTTCAGCTTCACGCGGCTTCCCTTGTGAAAGGGGGGCAGGGCTGCATTCTTGCAGGCGGCTCCGGTTTTGGAAAGTCAACGATTGCTGCGGGTTTGATGACGCGGGGATGGCAGTATCTCTCAGATGAATTCGCGCTGATTCATCGCGATACGCATCTCCTCCATCCGTTTCCGAAGGCACTCTGTATCAAGGAAGGATCGTTTGCCGCGGTGGAGCGACTGGGATTACCCTTCGCGCGACGGCGCGATTACGTCAAAGCCCGCAAGGGTCGCGTAGCGTACATCAGTCCGCTCGACTTGGGCTCGGATGCCATCGCCCGCCCCAGTCCCATCCGGCTTGTCATACTTCCACAGTATGCGCCGGAAGCACGTCCCCATGTCCACCGCGTCTCGCCGGCGCAGGCGCTTGTCGAACTGGCAGGCTGCACCTTTAATCGATTTGCCTTCGGGGATCGACTGTTCACAATTCTGAAGAAGGTGGTGGACGATGCGGCGTGCTACCGTTTGTTTTCCAACGATCTGGAGGCCAGTTGTCGCCTGGTGGAGTCGCTGCTTCCTCAATCGAAAGATCGCGCAGATCGCCCGATCCAAATGGACGCGTCGGCCATCGCCAGGACACCTTCCAATGGCAAGACGCAGCAATCTCCCCGGCACAGCCGCCGCGATTTCCTAAGGGCTGGTGCCAAGATTGCCTATATCACGCCCGCGGTGCTCGCGCTGACGCCCGAGCACGCGTTCGCCGCCGGCAGCAACCCCAGCGGACAGTGCTCGACCGCCGTGCATACGGGCGGGCTATGCGATACGGACACGGATTGCTGCACCGGAAAGTGTAGCATCGGCATTTGCGAATGACCTACGTACGGTCGCCGTGGCGTTGTCGTACGCGACACAAGAACAGCGTGAACCCACAGAGAATCAGAGGTAGCATCATCGCCGCGCCGCACATGCTCGGCCGTGCGACGTCTTGCGTTTGGTCATCGGCCGACGAACGCTTGCCGATGGCGAACCACCCGGACCCATTCGTGACGGCCCAGTAGTCCGCGGAGCCGTCGTCGTAGGCAAGCACACCGGATTCACCGAACGCGGTGGTCGGCGCGTTTTCTCCTACGGACGTTCCGGCAGGCTTCCACACCGGCGCCCCGGTCGCCGCCTCGGAACCAGACAGGTATAACTCCAGTTCTTGGGGTTCCATGCCGAAACTCACCAACTCATCGGTCGAAACCGTCATTCTCACCGTCACGGTAGTTCGCTCGTCGACGGTTGCAAGCTCCACGTGCAACAACCGGTCGACAGACGCGCCCTCGTTAAAACCCGGAAGCGTCTGAGGATCGGCTACGGGAAATCCGTCCATCAACATGTACACTGTGACCTCGATATCGGCTCCCGCCACGCCCTTGGTCAGCGTGACCTCGGCGAGCGGTGTGCCGGATGTCGACGCGATGACGCCATTGAAGTCTCCGTTTGCATCAGCCTTGCCTCGGGTGAAGCCGAGCATTGTGTCGCCGTCCACGCTGAAGGCGGCCGCCGCGCCGCCACCGCCGCTGCAGGACGGTGTCAGCATAAAGGCACGGGTATCGCCGCTTCCATTCTTCCCCCAGCCGGTGATGAAGCCCTCATCGTTGATGTCCGTCGCGCGGATCAGCGTCCAGCCGGAGCCGGCGGGGATCAAATCGTTCAGGTTGCGCATCCCGTGTACGCTGTCCCAGATGAATGCGCGATACGTGGCGGCGGCGACATCGGAGGTGCCCACGACGACATCGTCCTCATTGATTCCAAACGCCCAGCTTTGCGTGCCGCCACTCAGCACACCCAGATCGGTCATGCCGCCGTCCCAGAGGAATGCATGTGCGGCACCGCCGGCCGTATAGGAGCGACCGGCGATGTCGCCGGAGTTATTGATGGCCTGGGCACGATGATCCGGGCGCACGCTGTCGCCGCCCAGCGTACCAAGGTCCGACATCGTGCCATTCTGCCAGCGGAACGGACGATAGTTTCCGCTGAAGTCTTGCGCGCCACCTACAACCTGTCCGGTGTCATTGATATCCGCCGCGATACTCTCATCCCCGCCGAGTGTGCCCAGGCTGGTCATGCCCGCCCCCAAGGTGTACGCCGGCGCCGGCAGGTAGATAAACGCAAGACGACCGGAGGACGGAGATCCGAAGTTCACCAGGGTCCCTACCACCTCGCTGCTGTTGTTCACCGCCTGCGCCTCGCTGTCGTCCCGGTCGGCCGTGATGCCCAAGTTGATCATTCCGCCGCCGCTGGTCCAGGTGAAGGCGCGGCGGTCGCCGTTGCCGTCATGGGCCCAGCCTACGACCATGTCGCTCTCGTTGATGTCGTGCGCCTCCGCGTCCGAGCCGCCAAGCGTGCCCAGCGCCGAAAACGTGCCGCATTCCATCATCCAGGCATCCGGGGCACTGTTGGTGTCTTCCTCGAATCCGGCTACCTTTCTCGTACTATTGATGCGTTGTCCGATGCTTAACTGTGTCGGAGTGATGGCACCAAGATCAGAGATGATGTACGCGATAGAGGAGTCGCATTTGGTCCAGTAGCCCACCAGTTGAAACGCGTGCGCGTCACTGACGTCTTCGTGGTAGAATTCGATGGTGGCCGTCTCGTCTGTCTGTACCGTCATGCGCCCGAGGTCGCTGCCACCGTCCTCCGCCTCGTGGAAATCCAGCAGCCGGTCCAGTGTGGAACCATTGGCCCGAACACCCATCTCGTTGGGAATGCTTCCACCGCCGCTGGTGCCGGCCTGATTTGCGAGCACAATCTCCGCCACCGCATTGTCGACCACGCCGCCGGCCGTCAGGTCTACGTCCTCCCAGGTTGCGTCGGCGGTCGGGCTGCCGATATTCGCGAAGAGTTCATTGTAGGCCAGCGGAGCGACGCTCCAGTAACCAATAAGATAAAAATCGATGTCCGCATCAACTTGTGCATAGAGTTCGACCGTCGCGTTGATCGTCGTGTCGGCTTTCACGAAAGTCGTGACGGCATCCACGCCGCCGTCTTCCGCCTCGTGCAGATTCAGACGTCGCTCCAGAATCGACCCGTTTGTCCGCACGCCGGCCTCGCGCTCGTTGTCTGCGTTGCCGTTTGCGAGGAGAAACTCGGCGGCATGACCCGGACCCACGCCATAGGTACAAAGATCACGGTTTTGCCACGATGCATCTGCCCCGGCCGCGAAAGTGTCGAACAGCTCCACGTACGTGCCGCAGGTCCAGTAGCCGAGGAGCACGAAGTCCACATCGGCCGTCGCATCCGTATAGTGCTGAAGCTCCGAATTCGAGTTGGTTTGGACGTGCATGACGAGCACGTCATATCCGCCGCCTTCGGCTTCATGAAGCTGCAGCCGGCGTTCGAGGGCCGAGCCGACTTCCCGGACGCCACCCCAGCGTTCATTGGAGGTGTTGCTGTTGCGAACGGCGATCTCGACCACGGCGCCGGATGGCACGCTGAAGGGAGCGCCGCTAAGGTCTATGGTCTCCCACACATCCGGCGTGGTGGCCGTCCAGGCTTCGAATGCCTCCACATAGCACAGTTCCAAGTGTGTCACGGAACTGGCGACTCCCGTGATTGGTCCGCTGGCGGTGACATCATCTTTGTCCAAAACGATGGTTACCTGATCCCCGAGTGATAGTGACGCAAAATCGGCGCGCAGGATGAAGTGGACGCCGGTGCTTATGTCGAAGGATGAGGAGAACGTGACCGTCCCCGCGGCGGTATCCACCACGCCCACACCGCCTACGGCCGTTGTTTCACCGGCGTCGATTTGGCCGTTGTCATTGTCGTCGATCAGAAGTTCGATTCCGGCCCAATCACCATCGGTCAGGCCGACGATATCGGTGAGTCGAAAGACCATCTCGGTGACGGTCAGCGTGCCGGAGCAAGGCGTGAGTTTGAAGGCATACATCTCGGCATTGGTTTCGCCTCCCTTTGCCGTGAAGGCATCCGGTACCTGGCCCGCGTCGTGGTCCTTGAGAATAGCCCCCGTACGCCAATACCCGATCATGTGGAAGCTGTGCGCATCGCTGACATCCTCATGGTAGAACTCGATCACGGCGGCGGCATCGGACTGCACGTGCATCCGGCCGAAATCGCCGTCGCCATTGCCCTTCTGCCTCAGATCAAAGAGGCGTGCTTGGGACGAGCCGTTGGAGCGAACGCCGATTTCGTTTTCGTCCGTAGTTACATTATTGGCGAAGAGGATTTCGGCGACGCTGTCATCAGGTGCCCCTGAAGCGGTAAGATCGATGTCCTCCCAGGTAGCGTCTGTCGAGGGGCTGCCGATATCAGTGAAGGTCTCCGTGTAGCGACCCGGTGCTACGCTCCAGTACCCGACCAGATGGAAGACCACCTGGCTGATGTTTCCTGCAAAGGTCTCGATGGTAGCGCTGCCGCTGTTGTCGGCCTGCACGAACATGCTGACGGCGTCCTTGCCTCCGTTGTGAGCCTGTAGGAGCACGCGTCGCTCCAAAGTGGAACCGTTGGTCCGAACGCCCGCATCATAATCTTGTGGGTTCGATCCGTTGGTTATCACGATTTCGGCGATGTCACTGGGGCCGAGCCCGTACACATTCAAATCCTGGTCCGTCCAGGTGGAGGAGCTCGTAAACGTGTCAAAGAGCCCTACGTATATGCCGCACTCCCAGTAGCCGAGCAGGACGAAATCCACGTCGGTGGTGTCGTCGGCGTAGTGTTCGATCTGCGAGCTTGCGTCTGTTTGCACGTGCATGACCACGACGTCCACACCACCCCCCGTCGGCACATCCAGATCGAAGCGCCGCTCGAGGCTCGATCCGACGGCGCGGACACCGGCAGACCGCGACTGAGACGTGTTGGCGTTGCGCATGGCGACCTCCACCACGGCATTGGCGGGCACGTTGAACGGGGCACCGCTTAGATCTTGGGTTTCCCATGTGTCCGCAGTGGTGGCGGACCAGGCCTGGTAGCTTTCCGTGTACTGGGCATTTGCCGATTGAACGCCGCCGAGTACGAACAGCAGAATCGTGCAGGGTTTCGCCCACCCCGAGAGATCAGGCCGACAAGACCTCGAGGGAATGGTTGTTTGGATTGATTGGCCGTCCATGGCTCTTTCCTCCAGCGTTGTTCGTATCGCGGTCGCGTCCGCGACGTAGACGGGCCGATGCGGCGCGCAACCACTCCACGACCCCCTAACGCCCTGTATCGGGCTACAGGCCGCGTTTTCATCAGTGGCCGTGGTTGAATCGCCTCGGAAACCGGCAAACGGCTTGTTCGCGATACCCTTGTGCTCCAAGGCACATGAAACCGCGAGAGCCGCTTAGCACAACCGGTATCTCCGGGTCAGAGCACCTGGCGCGAGCCCTCGTTGTTCTACGCAAATCGCGTCCGTTTGATTCTCGCCCCAACGGGGCATTGACATGAAAGCCCAGGGCATCGCCCTGGGTGACCAAGGAGAGAAGACGCGAGCCCTGAAAGGGCGCCAGAACCGAGCGCGAGACATACGATGGTCTTTATCGTGGAATCGGGTGGCACACATGAACGGTCTGAAAAACGGAGTCCGGCTATCGCGGTAGATTGTGACGCGATCCGGGGCTCGGGCGTTTTGCGCATTGCCTACCCAGGGCGATGCCCTGGGCTGACATGTTGCCCCCTTTCAGGGGTGAGTCTGACCAAGTGCGTCGTTTGTTCGCAGCGCGACGGTTGTGTAGAACAACAAGGGCGCGAGCCCGGTGACTGGCGAGCCTTCCGTCAACGCGCACACACGATCGATGTCCGCGGGCTCGCGCCCGCGGCTCTGATACAAAAACCCCGCAATATCAGGTGAATCGAGACACCATTGTTCTGTCAAACCCAGTCTGATGGGTGGCGCGGTCTAGCGACGAAGTCGAAAGCCGTGGTCGCCGCAAAACCCCACGGCCTGGCTTCGCCAGACCGTGCCCCCCAGCGCCTCGATCGAGGGCTGACAGGGCACTGGTTGGGATCGTGTCCGGCGTTTCGTCAGTACAGACTGTTGCACGTCGGCCGATCGCGGCAGTGGCCACGCCGCTAACCACGATGGCGATCTGCCCTATAATGCAATCCGATGCAAAACGACAAGAACGGTTTGGAAGCGGTCTACCGCACCGATTTACCGCGCGACTGTCGCACGCATGAGCTCGTGCTGAAAGCTGCCGGTATCGACTACCAGGTCTATCGCGATGGACGTGCGTTGATACTCGTTGTCGCGTCGGATGACGCGGCGCGGGCAAGGCGTGAGATCGGAGCCTACCTGAAGGAAAATGAAGATGATGCGCCCACCGTGCAGGAATTCGCGGCGCAGGGCAGCGGCTGGCCTGGTGTGATCGGCTACGCACTCACGCTTCTGCTGATCGCAGCTTTCCGTTACAGAGGGTTTCTGGACTTCGATTGGTTCGCCGCCGGAAAGACGCACGCGGGCCTGATCAGGGACGGTCAGTGGTGGCGGACGATCACGGCGTTGACCTTGCACGCGGACCTGAAGCACTTGTTCGGAAACCTCGTATTCGGCGGGCTGTTCGGGCTGTTCGCGGGGCAGATGTTCGGATCCGGGCTCGCGTGGCTGACCATCCTGATCGGCGGCGCTGCGGGCAATTTTCTGAACGCATGGATTCGTGAGCCGGACCACACGTCGATCGGCGCGTCCACCGCGGTCTTCGCGACCCTGGGACTCGTGGCCGCCGCGTCGTGGGTGCAACGCGCGAGATGGAGGGAATCGAGGATGATCCGCTTTGCACCGATCGTCGGAGCGGTCGTGTTGTTGAGTTACCTCGGCACGGGAGGAGTCCGCACCGATGTACTGGCGCATATCACGGGCTTTCTGGCGGGGCTTGTGCTCGGTGCGTCTTATGGCAAGCTCGGCGACCGCATCCGATTCGGCGCACGGGGCCAAATGCTCTTGGGCGCATTGGCTCTTTTCTCGCTTGGCGTTTCGTGGGGACTTGCGGTCACTCACTGACGACACATACTCAGAATATCGCGATTGGGTGCCTCCCTCATGCGAGGTCTCACTTCTCCTGCATTCGCGTTTTCGTGATCGCGATTTCCTGCTCGAATTGCCTCATGCGGACAAACGCCACATGGCCGTCCACGTACAAGACGTTTACACCTTCGTCCTTGTTGAGTCCGACGCGCTCATGGGCAAGAATGTCTCGCATGTTCCCTCTGATGTTTTGTCCGGCCAGGTATACATAGCAGTCCTTGCCGTCCACGTGCTTGGGCGATTCGAGTTGCTTGGCTGTGAGGCACCCTTCATCGATCAGCGTCTGAAGATCGGCGGGAAACACCCCGCCATGGTCGTTGGCGTGGATGAGGAGGCAAGTACCGATGGATTTGAGATTCGATTGACTCACCAGCCTCTTGGACAATTCACGCGCACGAGAGAGCGATGGCAGTAGGATAGACACCAACAGGGCCGCCGTGGCAACCCCGCCGCTGGGACCACTATATGACAAGAGCGGCGCCGGCAGCGGGCCGTACGTGCTGTAAAGAATGCCTGTGTCGTCGCATCGGATATTGAACACGTCGCCGAATAAATGTTGCGTCAGAGCCTTCTGTGTGGGAAAGACACTGATGTCTATCGGAAAGCCCTCGCCCTGCGCCATCGCAGCACCCATTTGCGCGAGCGGCAGGGCGAACGAGTAAAGTTGCTGTGCGCCGGCTTTGGTGTTCGTATAAACAACCCCTGAACCGTCCGGACCGGTCACTTCCCGCCCGCGCACGAAGTCGGGGTTGGCGAGGATCGAATCGGATTCAGGCCTGTTGTCGAGGATTCGATCCAGCGCATTGCGTACAATCTGAGGGTACAAGCCGAAGATTATCCAGTTGTCATGGAGAGCCCAGGACGGCGCCACGGGCACGGGGATTCCGAAGACGTGGACCGATTCAATATCGTGGCCGCGGTGGCTCTCCGTGCCGAGTCGTACCTTTTTGGTTTTCTCGGCGATGACGCCCACGATCTTTTCCAGGCTCTTTTCGAGGCGTTTGCCGTTCGGCGTGCGGAAGATCGCGCAAATCCCGGTGAACAGGATGCCGCCGTCCTCCGGTGCGTCGTACATGATGACGGTATCGCCGAGGAGATTGATCAGGTCGTCGCCTAGTCTGAGCCCTATTTCGGATTCAGCCTCGGCGATCCCCTCCTTGCAATCCTCTTCCATACCGGGGTCCGCGGCCAGGATCGTCGTGATGCCGCCAAGAATCGTCTCGTACCAGTTTTCGTTGGAGAATCGCTGAGCCCACGCCCAGTGGACGTCGCGGGGAATGAGTGCCAGGTCTTTGTCGGTTAGTGGGGGCGCGTTGTAGAATGCCAGCCATCCTGCGGGCTTGCCGTCGGTGTGAATGTAAGCGCCGTTGCGGCATCCGCCTTCCCGGAAGTGCAGTTCCCAACCGATCGACTTCACACGATCGTGCCCGCTGGTTTTCATGAAGGCGCGATACATCGACGCGACGGTGGGGTCCCCGCCTGAAAACATGGGGAGAAGCACGCTTACCATACTGCGGACGTTGGCACCGTTGATGTAGCCACACATCGCACGCGATTCGTCGTCGCCGCCGATCTTCTCACGGATTGTGCCGAGCGGTCCGTCGGCCAGTGTCTTGTTCTCACCGGAGAGACAGGCGGCAATTGTCGGTTGGGTCTGCGGCCCGATCGCCAACACGAAGTGCTCACCCATGAGCCCGTACGCTACGCCGCCGGGCAGGGGCAACGGGAGCGGCCTCATCTCGTTGGAGTCGGCCGGCATCTGACCGGGCGGCACCATGCCGGTGTTGACGAGGATGCCGTCCAGATCCTTGATCAGCGCGGGCCCGTCGTCGGCGACGTGTGATACCAGCGCCGCGTTGACGGCCGGACCGGTGTTGGGATTCATCTGCATATTGAACAACATCAACGCCGTCGGATGGCGATAGAGGATAGACAGTACACGTTGGACGGCCTCATAGAGCGGCACGTTGTCCGGCGCTACGACGCGCGTGCGAAGTGCCTGGTCTATCGCCGCCGCGATGGTGCTCAGAAACTGTTGCACCTGGGGGTCGGCCAGCGTCTTGCCGGCGGCGGTACCCTCGGCGGCTTCGATGGTGTGATCGCGACCGGACCAGCCGATGTAGAGGGTCGTATTGTCCGGCGCGACCCGAGCCAGATCCGCCGATCCAGCCAACGCCGAGGCCGGGAACATCATCAACGCGGCACAAAGGAGCCGCATGCCATTTTGAAAGCGATCGCCATGTACGCGCATGATCAATGGTCTCCTGTTTCGATGTGGTCGGCACGCCCGACGCGCGATTTCCAGCCGCCTCACTCGATAGGTTACCGCGCCGCTGTGCCGGTAGCCAGCCGTATACCGTTCGAGAGACCGATCGCCGACCAGTGCGGTGTTTCAAGAGTCGCTCGACTATGGTGGGTGCCCCATTCTTCGCAAAGCGAAGGGTGGGGGACGGATGCGAACGTCGTGGTACTTTTGAAACACGGTGCCAGTGTAGCGCCGGTTTTGAATTGACGGATTGGTGTGCCGCCGCTCGTGAGCGGTGCTTTCTGCGGGTGCTAGTGCTTTACTGGGGCTCAGCACTGCTCTTGAGGAGCGCTTTGCGCCGCTTGCCGAGTCGGGGCGGAGAGACACTGCTCAAGAGCGCTGGCACACGACCGCGTCAGATCAACACTGACAGAACACCTGGAAGTCGAGAACTGCCGATCGGGGTGATCTGCACGGATAGGTTGAAGAACAGCCCTCTTGCGAAACTAGCGGACATGTACGCGAGGTCGTACGAGAATGACTGTTCCGCCGGTGAGCGTCAGCAGTCCGAGGGTGAGAAGACCCCAATCCGAAGTGGCCGGAATCCCTTGCACACAGAAGGATAGCTCGGGAGGATCGCCGGCCGCCGTCCAGGCAGAACTGAAGGCGCCATAGTCAGCGCAATCGACGTCGTTGTCCCCGTCGAAATCTGCGGGTTGACATCCATCGGCCAAGAATCCGGCTTCTCCCGTGTAGCAGTTCTCAAAAGCGGTAAAGTCAACGGCGTCCACGTCGAGATCTTCATCGAGGTCACCGGCCACGTATGCGACCTGGTTGGCGGCAGTCCAAAGAATCCACTTGTCGGGGTCAAAGTCGAGGTCCGTTGCGGCACTATTCGTCGGAATGGCGAACCACTGCGTCCGTTGGTTGTTCCACACGGTGAGAATCTCATTGGCGCCATCGATCGTTGCGTGGAGATCGACGGGCATGGTGAATATGTCGGGGTAGAAGGCGGTTTGAACCTGCGCGATTCGCACGAGCAGATACTCCTGACCGTCCACGTTGGCGGTATCCCAGCCATATTGATAGGCCGGCGCACCGATGTCGTACACCCACTGTTGGAAGAACCAAGTCAGGTCCGTGCCATGTGTCGAGGACGCCACCGCCGCGAAATCGTCTGTTGTGGCTGCGCCGTATTCGTAGGCGGCGCGGTAGTCTGCGAGAATTTGAAAAAAGTCGCTATCACCGACCAAATGGCGAAGCTGATGGAGCACCCAGGCCCCTTTGCGGTAGCTGTAATTCGAACTGAAAATGCGGCTCACGCTGTCCGTGTCTTGGGGGTAGACGTACACCGAATCGCCGACGCTGCTGGGGCGCTCGCTGGCCATACAGGTGAAGTAGGCGGCGGGATCGGAGGTTCCAGATTGGAATTCATCAAACAGGCATTCGCCGTACGTGGCGAACCCTTCGTTAAGCCAAATATCGCTCCAGGTCTTGCAGGTGATCATGTCTCCCCACCATTGATGGGCGAGTTCGTGCGAAGTCAGGCGCTCGCTGAAGCAGCACTGGCCGGTCATCGTCTGGTGTTCCATTCCGCCGCCGAATGGGAAGTTGTAGATCCCGTATTTCTCATCGATAAACGGGTATTCGCCAAAGAGCGGCGCAAAGGTGTGGAGCATGTCGATGCTGCGCTCCCAGCCCGCTCGATTGCCGGGCGTGTCCAGCGATGGGTAGACATAAAACTCGACGGGCATAGTGCCGTTCGCATGCACGTAATCCGCGGTCCATGTCGTGTAGCTTGTCGCCGCAAAGCTGAGCAAATAAGGGACGATCGGCGTGGTAACGCTCCAGTTGTACCGGGTGCGATTGCCGGACAGCGGGTCGGTACTGGTCAGTAGGCCGTTCGAGGGAACCTGATAGGCGTCGGGCACCGTGATCGAGAAGTCGACGGTCGCCTTGTCTGAGTTGTCACCCGGTTGAAAGACGTCTCCGTCCTTTGCGGGCCACCAGGTGTAGGCGTAGTAGGGCTCGCTCAGAGTGGATACGACCGGTATGCCGGATTGGGTCTGCACTTCGATCGAGCCCATGCCGACGGAATTGCTCACGCCGGTGTACTCAATGGTCAGAGTGAAAATCTCGTCGAGTCCGTACGTACGGTCAAGCTGAGCGAGTCGAGTCGAGACGCTCTCGCTGGAAACCGTCACGGGTATGGATCCGTCGATGGTGGCATTGAGAATGGCATATTGTTGCCGGAGCCGAAACGTGAACTCGGAAAGCGTTGGCGATTTACTCTGAATCGTGAACGTGTTGGTTCCCGAGATGGTACATGTATTCTGCGAGGGGTTGAGGTTGGATACCTCGATGTCCAGATCGTAGTGGAGGACATCGGTTTGGCTCATGGCCTCACGGTATACGGTTGAAACCTCGTCCACGCGCTCGTGTACGAAGTACCGGGCCATCGCCTGGGCCTTGCCGCAACCGTCAATCGGTTCCTGGGACGCGAAAGGCTCGGCGGTTTGTGCCCATGTGGTTGATCCAGGAGAGAGGGGTACGCACAAGAGAATGAGCGTCGCGCGCCACCAAGTGTATTTTTGCCGCTTCACCGAGAGTCTGCGGGCGTACGCGGCCGATCGGGAGTGCAGAGAGTACAACTCGCGGATGCGCATCGTTATGGTCCCTGTTGTGGCCCCCTGAATGTGGTTCCCCGCACGTTCAGCGACGACGGAACATTTGCCGTAGAGCCTCTACCATTTGGATTGTAGCAAGCGCATCGCTGGATCGTGCGGCGCTGACGCGAGATACGCGACGTGCCGAATCCACGGCTGGAACCGCCGTGCCCCCGATAGCCGATGCCCCATCAAACAACAACCCATAATATAGGTTCGGCCACTTTATTTCAAGTGTTTCGCTGAGCGGAATATTCCAGGCGTTTTCGTGAGTAGAAATTGTATTCCTGCCACACGCCAATTGCTCAGACGACAAGCAAGGAGCCTGCCGATTCGTAGTCCCGGAGTACCCGGTTTGAAGCGCCGAATCCCTCAGGCGCATTCACGCCAACCGCCGGGTGTCCCACGTCCGACCATTCGCAGATCGTTGTGGACACATGTGCGACGCACGGCCGCTGACCAGGTATCAGTTCGTGTACGAACCGTTTGCTTACAAGGAGTTCAGCACAAGCAAAAGGGGTGGCCGACATGACGCTGACGAAGATCCTACTCGCTATTGCAATACTAGCCGGTGTCGTTTGGCTGGCGATGCCACCGGTGTTTTGTGATGGGCCAAATGCTCGAGTCGATATTGCAAGAGCCGCGATTGGACGAAACGGCCCGATTGCCAAGGCATTTGAATCATATCGGCATGATTCTGGGCACTATCCAGACTCCGCTCTCGGACTCGGGGCGCTCTTCAAAGCGCCGCCCGGTGTCGCACTGAGTGAATACCGCGGACCTTACCTTGAGGGCTCGATCGAAGATCTTACGGACCCGTGGGGTCATCCCTGCGTGTACCGCGCGCCGGGGACGTTCAACAAGGACGGCTTCGACCTATACAGCTCCGGTCCGGACGGCATCGACAATGGCGGGCGCGACGACGGCGACGATATTAAGAACTGGACGAAATAGGGCCCCTCTACTTACTTGTCACTCATTTCAGAAGTCCTGTGACTATCTCAATTTGCATGGGTCTGCCCGCCGCGTATTCTATGCGGGCATGTTCCTCCTGCAGAACATTGCCAGATCGTTCGGCGCGGTGCACGCGGTCGGGCCGCTTGACGTAGAATTCGAAGCCGGGCGCACGTCCGTGCTCATCGGTCCAAGTGGGTGCGGAAAATCCACGCTGTTGCGTCTCATGATGGGCCTGGTCGCACCGGACGATGGTACGGTGCAGTTCGAAGGAACGGTCCTCACCTCCAAAAATGCGATGCTTCTCCGCCGCAGGATGGGCTACGTCATTCAGGACGGAGGCCTGTTCCCCCATCTGACCGCGCGCCGCAACATCACGGTGATGGCGCGCTACTTGAAATGGGATCAGGACCGTATCGACCGGCGCGTGAAGGAACTCGCGGCGCTGACCCGTTTTCCGGAATCGGCCCTTACGCGCTATCCGGCGCAGCTCTCCGGCGGGCAGCGGCAGCGTGTCAGCCTGATGCGCGCGCTCATGCTGGATCCGGACGTCCTGCTGCTCGACGAGCCCCTCGGCGCACTCGATCCCATGATTCGCAGTGAGTTGCAGGATGAGTTGCGTCAGATCTTTCGTGCCTTGAACAAGACTGTCGTCATGGTGACACACGATCTGGCCGAAGCAGGCTTGTTCGGCGACACGATTTTACTGATGCGGAGTGGGGATTTCGTACAGAAAGGGACGCTGGCGGAACTCGTGCGAACACCGGCCGATCCGTTCGTTTCGCGATTTGTCAACGCCCAGCGCGGCCCGCTGGAAGTACTGGGAGATGAACCCGCGTGAGCGCGTACCGTGCGATCATCCTGATTCTTGTGGTCCTCACCGGGCCTGCCGCCGCCGTGGCACAGGTTCGGCCTCCCGTCTCCGTGGGTTCCAAGACATTTACGGAATCGGTGATTCTCGGCGAGATCGCCGTGCGGCTCGTTCGTCAAGCCGGTGGTGAGCCTCATCATCGCAAGGAGCTCGGCGGAACGCGTATCCTATTCAATGCACTGCTCAACGGCGATATCGACATCTATCCCGAATACACGGGTACGATTTCCGAAGAGATCCTCTCCGGCCAGAACTTGACCGACGAGGCATCCATCCGGACGGCGCTGGCGCGGCAGGGTGTCCGTATGAGCGGGTCCCTCGGGTTCAACAACACCTACGCCCTGGGCATGAAGAAGGCCCGTGCGGCGCAACTTGGCATCGACAAGATCTCCGACCTGGTGCATCACCCCGACCTCAAGTTCGGATTCAGCAACGAGTTCATGGACCGCAACGACGGCTGGCCGAGCCTGCGCCTCCGGTACGGCTTGCCGCAGACCCACGTACGCGGCCTGGATCATGACATTGCCTACCGTGGCCTGGAAAACGAAGCGATCGATGTGATGGACCTCTACGCGACGGATGCGGAGATCCAATACTACGATCTGAAGATATTGACCGATGACCGGCACCACTTTCGCGATTACGACGCCGTGTGGTTGTATCGCGACGATCTGGTCGATCGCTTGCCGCGCATCGTGGCGGTCATGCAAACGCTTGAAGGCAAGATCAGCGCGTCTGAGATGGCCCGACTGAACAAGCGCGCCAAGCTGGACAAGGTGCCGGAAGGGCAGGTGGCGGCCGAATTCCTCGCGCGGGAGTTGGAAATCGAGAGCAGGTCGGAACCGATTAACGTGTATGACTCCCTGTGGAACACCACGCGCGATCATCTGAGCATGGTCGTCAAGTCCATGACGGCGGCCATATTGCTGGCGATACCACTGGGGATCTGGGCGGCCAAGAAACGCCGAGCGGCGCAGCCGATTCTCGGAGTCGTCGGCATCATACAGACGATCCCTGCGCTCGCACTGCTGGTGATCATCATGTCGATGATCAAACCATTGAAACCGCTGGGGATCGAAAGTCTTGGCGAACATCCCGCCGTGGTTGCGCTGTTTCTGTACAGCCTCCTTCCCATCGTACGAAACACCTATGCCGGATTGCACGAAATCCCGGAGCACATTCGTGAGTCGGCGGTCGCGCTCGGCCTGCCTCCTGCGGTGCGACTGTGGCGTATCGAATTGCCCATTGCATCACGAATGATCCTCTCGGGGATCAAGACCGCCGTGGTCATCAACATCGGATTCGCGACGCTCGGCGCGCTGATCGGTGCGGGCGGATACGGGCAGCCGATTCTTACCGGGATTCGGCTTGACGACCTCGGCTTGATTCTGCAGGGCGCGATCCCGGCCGCCGTGCTCGCCTTGGTGGCCCAGTTTCTATTTGAATTGTCCGAGCGGGTCCTCGTCCCCAAAGGTCTACGAATGACAAAAATGTAGATTGACTTGTATTTCGTAGTACAACTTTACACGACAATCACATCGCGAAAACGATCACTTCTGCCAATACTGAAGGAAGTTACGGGGGTGAACGAATTCTGCATCGTTCGGCCAAAACGCGTCTGGGGTGTGTGCCCAAACCGGAATGCTCGATGGCAGTGGTCCTGCGCGATCGTTGCACCGGGCACCGGAGTTTTCGCAACGACACATGGCCGCCGGGTTTGGAGACGCAAGCATGATTCAGTCCACGTTTTTTCCTGTACGACTTCGCATTCTTCGCCGCTCGCCGGCATTCTGGCTCGTGGGCGTTCTGTTCGCCTCGCCACTCTATGCGCAATGGCCACAGTGGGGTGGTGCCGATCGAGATTTCACGGCCGATACGTCCAAGCTCGCGGACTCTTGGCCGGAAGGCGGGCCGAAGCGATTATGGCACCGAACGCTCGGTACGGGATATTCGGCCATCGTGGTCGACGACGGCATGCTTTTCACGATGTATCGCAAGAGCAAGCCAGACCCGTACGAGTTCACGATTGCGCTTGATGCCGCAACCGGAGAGACGATCTGGCAGAAGCGGAATATGGCCGCGGTTCCGAGTGCGACCGAGGACTACGGAAAGAGATTCTCAGGCCCGAATGCCACACCGCTCATCGTTGGTGATCGTCTCTACACGATTGGCCGGAACGCCAAGCTGCAATGCTTCCAGAAAACGGATGGCAAGATTCTTTGGAAGCAAGACCTTCTGAAGAAATTCGGCGCACAGATCGAGACCTGTGGCTATTCACCAAGCCCGATCGCCTTCCACAACACGATCATCATGCCCGTAGGGCTCAGCGAGAAAGGAGCACACGAGGGAAACTCACTCGTCGCCTTTGACCAGACGACCGGTGATGTCGTCTGGCAACGACACAAGTTTCGACTCAACCATTCGTCCCCCGTCCTCATCAAATACCAAGGCCAGGATCAACTGGTCCTCTGCACGAAGGAAACGGTGATCGGCGTCGCTCCCGCGGATGGCGAGCTTGTCTGGCAGTACACGCTTCCGACGGAGCGGATGGAAGGGATCTTTGCAACACCGGTCTGGGACGGCAAAGACACGCTATTCTTTTCCTCGCGGGAAATGGGCTGCGCGATCAGGCTCGCCAAGGGAGAAGGCAAAACGACAGTCGAGCCTCTGTGGTCCAGCCATAAGACGCCCCTGGGCATGGGGACGCCGGTACTAATGGATAACATGCTGGTCGCAGCGAAGCGCGGCGTCGCGCCGCTATTCATGGCCGTGGACACGGAGACCGGCAAACGCCTGTGGATCAAACGGCTCTTTCCCATGGCCACTGCCATCGGTGGCGACGGGAAGCTGATTGTCCTGGACCACAAAGGGTTGCTCGCGTTGGCGGGCGTGACCAGGGACGGGCTGACGGTTTTGTCGCAGCACCAGCTGACCGAGCAGGAGTCATTTACGGCGCCCACACTCGTCGGTACGACCCTTTACGTCCGTGACGAGAAGCACATTATCGCCCTCGACGTTGGTGGAAACGCCGATCGTCAAGCGAACGTAGGACTCTGAACAAGTCAATGACGTGGAGAGTGCGTCGTCGCACGACTACCGTGCGCAGACGGCGAATTTCGCTCACTTACGCAAGTTGCACGCGTTACGTGGCGCTCGGCTTCGACTCACTTGTCACCGCCCCGAATTGGCGTTAACCTCGGTCCGGGATAAGTGGCTGAGAGATTCATCATTTTGTTGGCGGTGAATCTACCGGCTTTTTCCGGATTAGGGCTCCCTGTGCCGATCGAGACACGCGACAGAGGGCTGGACCCGAGGGAGCGCCAGGGACGTGCGCCGAGCACCGCGCAGGAGTCGCCGGCCTCCGCTTATCAGCGCGTACGTGCCACGTCGACCAGGTACTGTAAGCCTCTATCTACCGAAGATTTTGTCGTTCAATCGATGCCGGATGTCAGTCCCACGAAATGGCATCTCGCGCACACGTCCTGGTTCTTCGAGACGTTCATCCTGCAGAAGTTCCTGAAGGGCTACCGCCCGTTTTGCCCGGATTACGCCGTGCTCTTCAATTCGTACTACAACGCGGTGGGCGAGCAGTTCCCACGCCCGCGGCGGGGCCTGTTGTCCCGCCCGACGGTCGAAGAGGTGCTCCGCTATCGTGAATACGTTGATCGGCATGTCCTGGAACTGTTGGAGTCGTGCGCAGGGGATTCGAGTGCCGAAATGTCGTCACTGCTGACCCTCGGGCTTCATCATGAACAACAGCACCAGGAACTTATGCTGACGGACATCAAGCACGTCTTTTCATGCAACCCGCTTCGTCCGGTGTACATGGAGAGAAAGGCGGAATCGTCGACAGCCGTCGCTTCGCTCGGCTGGACTCCGCGTGCAGGCGGACTGCATTCGATTGGGCATGACGGTAATGGCTTTGCGTACGACAATGAGACGCCGCGGCATCAGGTGTTTGTTCATCCCTACCGATTGGCCACACGCCTCGTGACCAACGGTGAGTACATGGCCTTCGTCGCGGACGACGGTTACGCGCGCCCGGAACTGTGGTTGTCGGACGGTTGGGCCATGCGGCAAACGGAAGAGTGGTCTGCGCCCCTCTATTGGGAGCGGCGCGATGATCGCTGGTGGTACATGACGTTGGCGGGCATGCGCGAGGTGGATGCGGATGCGCCGGTGTGCCATGTGAGCTACTTCGAGGCCGACGCATTCGCTCGATGGCGCGGTGTACGCCTGCCAACCGAGGCGGAATGGGAAACGGTCGCGGAAGCGGTGCCGTGCGAGGGCAATTTTGCGGATGACGAACATTTTCATCCGATCCCTGCCTTTGAGAGCCAATTCCAGAAACGCAATCAGGGTGCCACTGGCGGCTCGCCCGCCAGTGACGGCTGGCCACCGTCGTCCGATTCTGAGATAGGCTCAGCAACGATCTCCCGCATCGCGCAGACGTTCGGTGATGTGTGGGAATGGACGGGTAGTCCCTACGTGGCGTACCCCGGATACCGGCCCGCCGCGGGTGCGGTAGGCGAATACAACGGCAAGTTTATGTGTCAGCAGTACGTGCTGCGCGGCGGCTCCTGTGCCACGGGGCGCTCGCATATACGACCGACGTATCGCAACTTCTTTCCGCCGCAGGCGCGCTGGCAGTTTTCCGGTATCCGGCTCGCGGCCGACCCTGATTGAGAGCTTCGACAGGAATGATGCAGCACGTAGCGCAGGGCATTCTGGCACGTACCCATGAATTCCGCAGAGACGTACTGCGCGGTCTGCAGGCGCCACAGAAGCAGGTGCCGAGCAAATACTTTTATGATGCTCAGGGAGCGCAGTTGTTCGACAAGATCTGCGAGTTGGAAGAGTACTATCCCACGCGCACCGAGCTATCGATCATGCATCGCTCGGGCGCTGACATGGCGTCTCGACTCGGCGAGCGCTGCCTACTCGCGGAGTTTGGCAGTGGCAGCGGTCTCAAGACGCGCTATCTCCTGGAACAACTGACCGAGCCGGCTGCGTACGTACCCATTGATATCTCGAGGAAACAACTCTGGCAAACCGCGGAGGCGCTGGACAAGCGATTTCCCGATCTCGAAGTCCTTCCCGTATGTGCGGACTTCACCGGCCCGTTCGAATTGCCGCGCACCTCGGTTTCGGTCGATCGCACAGTTGTCTACTTTCCGGGATCGACGATCGGCAACTTCGAGCCGACCGAGGCACTACGGCTGTTGGAACGGATCGTGGAAACGTGCGGCCGGGGCGGCGCACTGCTGATCGGCGTGGACTTGAAGAAGGACCGCGCCACGCTCGAACGTGCGTACAACGACTCGTCCGGCGTTACCGCGGCCTTCAACCTGAATCTTCTGCACCGCATGAATCGCGAGTTGGGCGCCAATTTCCAGGTCGATCGATTCCACCACCACGCGTTCTACAATGAAAGCAAGGGCCGCATCGAAATGCACCTGGTCAGCGAGGCGGCGCAGGTTGTCGAAATCGACGACGTCAAGATCGCCTTCGAGCGTGGCGAGTCCATTTGTACGGAATACTCGCACAAGTACGCGATCGATGAATTCCACGCACTGGCGAAGTCGGTCGGTCTGGAAGCGGAAGCCGTATGGACGGACGACAAAAACTGGTTCGCCGTGATGCTGTTGCGAGTGTACTAGTCTTCTCTTCGACGCGTCATAGCGCCTCACATGTCATGCCGATCTGGCCCATATCCATCGATTCTTCTGCCGTGACCGCGAGTTTGTCGAGATTTGCATCCTCGAATCCGCTGGGCGTTTCGACAATTACAACAGGTGGAACGTTGGTGACTCGCCAATGAGATCCGCTCCTCATTGACAACTCCCACTCGACAAGGCGATAATCCGGGCTGGCCACTGCTGTAGTGGTCGACTCGCATAGGTATAGGCTGTTATGGTCGACGACTCTGTCCTGCGCACTACGCCCGGTTCCAGGCTTCGTCAGGGGTATCAACAATCACTTGGCGATTTGAGGCTCGCAGCTGGCGCGATGGTGGCCAGAGCTGCGCCCGGGTAGTGGGGACGCGTCGCCGGCGAAGCTGCGATCCGCCGCCGACTTCGCTTTCTCTAGGTTGGCCACCGCAGAAATCGAAGAGTTGACAGGAAGAGCGGACAAGTCGGCGTCCCATTGATTGCGAGGGTTCGATGACCGCAATAACGAAGCCAATCACACGTGAGATAATCGACGATTTCGCCAAAGAGATCCGCGAGAAGCGGCGGAAGACGGTGAAGCCATCAAAAGAAGTGATCAACTTCCGAACCGACGTCGTAGACGGCGTTGAACGCGATGTCTGGCGAGTCCCCATCGAGATCCTTCGGTACCGGAAAGACAACGGTCGTATAGCTTCTGATGTCCTCGACTACGAACGCAACGTTGGCGTCCTCGACGAAAGGGATGACTATGCCCAGGGCGAGACCCGGAAGTTCCTTGAACAGAAAGACCCGGAACGTACGGCGGTTCTGATCAATTCGATCAAACACGCTGGCCAGCAAGAGCCTGCGATCATTACCTGTGACGGGTTCCTGATCAACGGCAACCGCCGCAAGATGGTGATGGACAAACTTCACCAGGAAGATCCGAGCAACGACAACTTCGGCTACATGAAGGTGGTCATCCTCCCCGGGAAAGACGATGAAGGTGGTCCCCCGACCCTGCTGGAAATCGAAAAGATCGAGAATCGGTACCAGCTTCAGAGCGATGGCAAATCGGAGTACTACGGTTTCGACCGTGCGCTGTCGATCAAGAGGAAGATAGAGCTCGGTTTTTCGCTGAAGGAGCAACTTCGTGATGATCCTCACTTCGCTGGTGCAACGAAAGCGAAGCTTGAGAAAGCTATTAGAGAACATACGAAGAATTACCTGAAGCCATTGGAGTGCGTCGATCGCTACCTCAAGCAATTCGGACGTGACGGACTGTACAGAACTATTTCGGCAGGAATGTCAGATCGCGAGGGTCGCTGGCAGGCATTCATCGACTACAGCAATACGTACACGCGCTATTTCAATGACCCAAAGCACCTAATCGAGTACGGCATCGCGGAAGATGAGATCGGTGCCATCGAGGAAAGCGCGTTCGATGTTATCCGTCTTCGGGCTGTGCCGGACATGCCGAAGGTACATGTCATCATGCGGAACCTAGCGAAGTATTGCCGAACCAAAGAGGGCAAGAAGGCCATCAAGAAGATCGCAGAGGAAGTCGATCCCGTGCTACCGACCGAGGAACACGTCACCGATGACGGTCGAGGCTTGGCCATTCCCGAAATCGATGCGAAGTGGGCAGCCCGAAACAAACGCTCCATCATCTATCACCTCAAGAAGGCGTCCCGTAGTCATGAGACGCTCAAGGAGAAAGAGACGCCCTTGGAGCTTCTGGAGGCTGCCCTCAAAAAGCTCACCCACGACGACATGGATGTTGGGGCACTAGGAACTACAGACTTTGCGAAGGCCCGGGAGCTTGTCGTGAGCATCAAGACAAGAGCTGATGAACTCGAAAACGAAATCTACCACTACCGGAAAGAATTCAAGAAGCTGAAACTCAAGAAAACATGATTCACGTCCTAACAGAGAACAATCGACTCGTCATTCGTGCCGAGCAAGGTGATCTTGCTCCACGACACCAGAGTCAACTCGCTTATTGGGGCTTCCAGTTTGATACCTCTTCTGGTCGTTTCGTTGCGCCTCCCGGTGATGCCGAACCGCTCGCCCAGAAGGTCACCGCGTATCTGGGGAGTTGTGGCTGTTCCTACCAGGCTGAGGCGACGGTTCAGTCGTCTCTAGCAAAGCATGAAGCAGCCGAATCCTCACTAGCCGCGGCACTCGTAGCGGGTCTGGACCTCAAGAGTGGCTCGTTTGTCACCGATCACTTCAAAACCAACCACCAAAGATCGAATCAAAACCAACCAGTGATATCGTTGTCCTTATAGCTCATGGCTCTTCTTTTTCAAGCACGGTGGGTCAGGCATCTCTGGCGTCCGCGA
>Ga0210111_1000024_pt1 | contig 36175 bp, 33 predicted proteins | sample China_Galinas_PW_6_FD_185520 | JGI IMG/M metagenome (GOLD analysis project Ga0210111, IMG submission 185520) | Wetland microbial communities from San Francisco Bay, California, USA, that impact long-term carbon sequestration - China_Galinas_PWC_D2... | ecosystem: Environmental > Aquatic > Marine... | reverse complement strand
TCGGCGGCCTGCCCGGCCCGACCTACATCTACGGCGAAGGCGACGGCGACCTGATGGCGGCGGGCGGCGGCTGCGCCGGCGGCGCCCTGGTCGGCGGCGAAGGCCGCGACGACGCCTCCTTCGCCGAGACCCAGGCCCATCCCGGCCTGCTCTGGATCTCCTTCCCCAAGCACAAAGCCTGGGTCGACACGCTCTACCGCGAAGGCAAATGCATGCCGGTCCGCCTCGACCCCTCCGACGAGGACATGGAGGGCTCCTTCGACAACGACGTGCTGATCGGCGACGCCGGCCCCAACGCGATGCTCGGCCAGCCCGGCCAGGACCGCTTCTACGGCAACGGCGGCGACGACGTGATCGACGCCCGCGACGGCGTCCGCGACTTCTCGATCCAGTGCGCCCGCCCCGGCGCCAAGCCCGAAGGCCGCGCCCTCGCCGACACCTTCGACCCGCACGCCGGCGGCTGCGCGATCGAAAAGTACGGCGAGCCCGTCCCCGGGCTCAACAACTCCGGCTGAGCCCAGCCTCCCGCCGGCGGTTATCACCGATGCCTTGACATCCCGCCCTTCCGCCAGAAGACCTACGACATGGGTCCGGCGCGTGTCGACTATGCGAACGTCGCCGAGGCAATCGAGGAGATCGAGGGCCCGCTGGCCCGCTGATGCTGCTCGACGCCAACCGGGTCGGTCTCCCGTGGCAGAGTCTCGGCGGGTTCCTGCGCATCGCCACCAACCGGCGCGCGCTGCTGGATCCGCTATCGCCCGCCGTCGCCTGGCGGCAGGTCGCCGAATGGCTCGCCGCGCTTGCGCTCGAGCACGGCCTCGAGGTCTGCTCGGCCGACACCGACTTCGCCCGCTTCACCGAGGTTCGTTGGACGAACCCCCTGGCCTGAGCCCGCCTCACCGTCCCTCGGCAGGCCGCCCCGCCCGTGCATCGCCGGGCTCTTTGCGTCCAGGGCGCCCGCCGCCGTTCGCCGCCGCGCACGCCTCCTCGGGCCCGATGAAGGGGGCGGTGGCGAGGTAGACGGCGAGCGGCACGATGCGGAGGATCTCGCGGGGCTCGCACTCGTCGACGCAGTCGTAGAGCAGCGCGTACACGGTGGCGCCGATCGCCTCCAGCAGCAGCGGCTCGGCCTTCGCGGCCAGCGGCGGCGGAGCCGCCTCGATCAGGGCGCTCAGCAGGTCCGACCCGGCCTGATCGCGCACCTCCAGCGCCCGGGCTCCCGCGGCGTAGGTCTCGACCATGCGCAGCCGGGCGAAATCGGGCTCGGCGGCGAGGAAGCCGGTCATCCGCTCGTAGGCGCTGCGAACCGCGGTCGGCCAGTCCGGAGCCCGCCGGATCGCCGGCATCGTCGCCGCCAGCATCTGCGTTCCGCTGGCGTCCAGGGCGGCGATCGTCGCCTCCTCCTTGCTGGCGAAGTGCTCGTAGAAGGTTCGCTGCGAGACTCGCGCCCTGGCGGCGATCGAGGCGATCGTCGCCTCGGGGTAGCCGCGCTCGGCCACGCAGGCGGCGAGCGCGCGCATGATCCGCTCGGCGGGGCTGTGCAGGGCGAAGGCGGGCGGCAGAGCGGAGTCCGTCGCCGCCCGGCGCGGGGGGCGCAGCGGGCGAGGCGGGGCGGGCTGCTCCAGCAGCCACCCGGCGAGTGGCGGCGCCAGCTCGGCGAGCCCCTCGGTGCGGCCGTGCGCGGCGCGGTCCTGAAAGATCTTGTAGACGCCGCCGACCGTCGCCCGGGCGAGCTCCGGAGGCATCGCCGTCCGTCCGTCGCTCTCGATCAGCGCCGTCGTCGCGATCGCCTGCAGGCGGCGCATCCCGGCCTCCATCGTCCGGCGGGCCGTCGGGCCGGCCGCGAACGCGTCGAGCAGGCAGGAGCGCGCGGCGGCCGGCTGGCCGGCGATCAGCCTGGCGAACGCGGTGAGCGCGGCCTCGACGCGGGGGGCGCCCGGCGGCGCCGCGGCGGCGCTCCGCTCGACCTCGGTGAGCGTCGCGTCCGTCACCTCCGCCAGCATCGCCTCGAAGCAGCTCGCCTTGTTGTCGAAACGCTCGTAGAAGGCGGCGCGCGAGACCCCCGAGAGCTCGAGCAGGTGGGCGACGCTGGTCGCTTCGTAGCCGCGCTCGGCGCAGGAGGCGACCATCGCCGCCAGCAGCCGCTCCCGCCTGCTCCGGGCGCCGTTCCCGCCGATCGGCCCCCACGGTGTCCGCACCATCGCGGCAGACCCTAGACCGCTTGGTGGAGCCGCGACTTCCCGCTGCTGAAGCCGATTAACACGGTACGAGCGTGTCTGTGCGAAGAACCCACGGATCGCCTTCAGAGAGCGATCTAACGAAGCCATTTGACAACCATAAACGCTGCTATGTATCCTCACGCGGGATTCAGGAAACGTCATTGTCTGGTCGGCTCGGTCGGCAGGCGGGCGTTCCGCGAGATAAACCGAGCCTTTGAAAGGCTGCCATGGGAGGCGGCCGCAGGGGGGCTCCGGGAAAAGGAGAGGGATTCGATGTTCTCGAGACTTCGCGAACCGTTCGGCAAGGCCGGCCTGATCGTGGCGATCGTCGCCCTGGTCGCGGCCACCGTCGGCGGCGCCTACGCGGCCAACTCGGCCACCGACTCGGCCAAGCGCCATCACAAGAAGAAGAAGAAGAAGCAGCCCGGCCTCAACGCCAAGCAGAAGAAGCAGGTGCGCAGCATCGCCAAGACCGAAGCGAGGAAGGTCGGTGGCGTCACCGGCCCCGCGGGCCCGCAGGGCCCGAAGGGGGACAAGGGCGACACCGGGACGAAGGGGGACAAGGGGGACACAGGCGACAAAGGCGCCAACGGCGCTCCCGGCGCCGACGGCAAGACCGTCCTCAACGGCGAAGGCGTGCCCGCGGCCGCACTCGGCAACGACGGCGACTTCTACATCGACACGGCCGAATCGGACATCTACGGCCCGAAGACCGCCGGCAACTGGGGCGTGCCCACCAGCCTCCAGGGCGCCCCCGGCTCTCCCTGGACCGCCGGCGGCACCCTGCCGGCCAACGCCACCGAGACCGGCGTGGTCAGCTTCGCCAACTTCGGCACTGGGTTCGGCACCCAGACGCTGGACTTCACGGTGCCGCTGGCGGCGGCGCTGGACGGCGAACACGTCCACATCTACACCGACACCGAAGAAGACGAAGGCGGCGCCTTCGGCGACACCTGCACCGGCAGCATCGCCACCCCGACCGCCCCCAGCGGCCACCTCTGCGTCTATGGCCTGACCAGCGGCGAAGTCTCCTTCGCCCTCGAAGACCCCGCCAGCTTTGGTCGGGGCGCCTCGGCCGCCGGAGCGGCCCTCGGGGCCACGTTCGAAGGGGCCGGATTCAACATCGTCACCGGCTCCTGGGCGGTGACCGGATAGCACGAGCCATCACTTCCTCCCCGGGGCGCCAGCACGCTCCGGGGAGGGAGTCGAGCCCGACCTGAACACGAGCGCCGGAGGAGACCGTGCCCGCCACCAGCAACCCGATCCGCGCCCTTCGCCTCACCGCCGTCGCGACCGTGGCGGCTCTCGGGCTCGCGAGCGCCGCGGCGACCGCCTCGGCCAAGCAGGTCGTCAACTACTTCGGCAACGACCCGAGCCTGGGAGCCGGATACGTCGGCTTCAAAGGGGGCGAGTTCTCCAGCGGCAGCACCGGCACCGGAACGCCTGGCCCGGTGGCGGTCAACCAGAGCGGCGCCGGCCCCGCCGGCCCCCACGACCTCTACGTCGTCGACGGGGGCGGTTACCTGCGGCCGGGCACCTTCGCCCAACAGGTCCCGAACAACCGCATCCAGCACTTCTCGCTCGACGACAACGGCACGCCGGCTCTCCCCTACGACGACAGCTACGAGTTCGTCTCTGCCTGGGGTGCGGACGTCGTGCGGAGTGGCGGCACGGGAGACCGGGGCGACGCCGCCGACGCCAACTTCGAGATCTGCGTCGTCGCCAGCGAGTGCAAGGCCGGGGTCGCCTCCGCCGGCAACGAGACCGTCGCCGGCAACGGCTCCCTCCGGAGCCCAACCGGGATCGCCGTCGACCAGGACACCGGCGACGTCTACGTGGCCGACACCGGCAACCACCGCGTCAACGTCTACACCGGCGACGGGACCTTCCTGCGCTCCTTCGGCTACGACGTGACGCTCTCGGGCCCCGGCAGCGTGCCGGCCCCCGACGAGCGCCAGGAGGTGACGATCGCGGCCGACGGCGGCAAGTTCTCGCTCAGCTTTCGCGGCGAGACCACCGGCGCGCTCGGCACCGCCCGCATCGCCGTGACCAAAGAAGTGCGCGAAGTCGCGATCAAGAGTGGCGCTTTCTCGGTTGGCCAGGGCTTTGCCGCGGCCAAGTCGTCCTCCGCGACGGGGGCGCCCGAGGAAACCGTCTTTCCGCCGGGCACGACGGTGACTTCGGTTGCCGGGAACACGCTGACGGTATCCGAGGCGGGCACGTGGCCGAGCGGCAACCCGAACAACCACATCTTCGGCTACGACCTCGACCGCAACGCCACCGCCGCCGAGGTGGAAGCGGCGCTGAACGCCCTGCCGACGATCGGAGGCGAGGGTGGCTCGGTGACCGTCACGGGGCCTGCCGGCGGGCCCTATGAGGTCGAGTTCGGCGGCTCGCTCGCTGAAACCGACGTTCCCAAGATCGAGGTCGGCATCGGCGGCCTGACGCTCGGCGAAAAATACGGCAGCGCGACGGTGACCGAAGCCGTCCAGGGTGGCGCCTACGAGATCTGCGTCGCCGCCGACGGCGACGTCTGCCGCACCGGCGAGGTCGGGGACCGGCCCGGCCAGCTCGGCGATCAGAGCGCCACCCTCACCCTCGAACAATCCTTCGGCCTCGCGGTCAGCCCGCCCGACGGCAACCCGGCGACCGGCAGCGTGTTCCTCGCAGACACCGGCAACCGCCGCGTCAGCAGCTACTCACTCGATGGCTCTTCGCCGGCGGCGATCGGATCGGCGGCCGAGTTCCCGGAGGAGTCGCCGCGCTGGGTCGCGGTCGACTCGCGCGGGATCGTCTACGCCAGCACCCGGGAGCCGCAGGGCCTGGATGAGGACAACGCGATCCAGCGTTACGACAGCGAGGACGCGAACGGGGGCGGTGTCGGCTTCCTCGCCCCGATCCGTGCTCCCTTCAACGAGGTCCAGCGGATTCACAGGGACGCTACGGCGGGCGAGTACCGGCTCAGCTTCGGCGGCGACACCACGGCCGACATCCCGGTTGGTGCCACCTCAAGCCAGATCGACGCGGCGCTGGAGGCGCTGCCGTCGATCGGGGCTGGCAACGCGAACGTCGGCTGCCCCGGCGACAACAGCGGCAACTGCTACGTCCGCTTCACCGGCGCCTTCGCGGCCACCGACGTCGAAGAGCTCGTCGTCTCCAACGGGACCACGCCGCCCGTCGGCGGAACGGTGACCGTGGAAACCGAGGAAGACGGTCACGGCGGCGTCCTCGAGCAGGACGACGTGGTCGGCCTCGCCGTCGATCCCGACAGCGACGGTGCCGGTCCGGACGCCGACGTCCTCTACTCGGTCCCGGCCAACGGCCTGCCGGTCCAGCAGCTCGGCCCGGCGAATGCACCCGGTCTGACCGCACCGCCGGCATCGGTCGACGAGGAGCACGCCACCAACCCGCGCATCTTCCGGCCACGCGGAATCGCGGTCGACGAGTCCGCCGGGACGCTGTTCGTCGGCGCTCTCGGCCTCCTCGACGTCGAACAGCGCTCGGCCGGCGTCTACGTCCTCGGCACGGCCGGCGGCGATGTCACCGCCTCGCTCGACTCGCTCTCGGACGTCACCGCCACGACGGTGACCGTGCATGGCACGATCGACCCCAACGGCCCGCCCGACGTCCGCTACCGGATCGAGTACTCCCTCGACGGCTCCCAGTGGGAGTCGACGCCGTCCGCCGTCGTCGGCTCGCAGACCGAACCGCAATCGCTCGAAGTGGCGCTCGATCCTCTCGGCGTGCCCGGTGGCCTCGAGCCCAGCACGGAATACCACGTGCGCATCGTCGTCACCCGACCCTTCCGCCTGCCGGTCGTCACCTCCGAGATGACCTTCACGACCCTGCCGGCACCGCCGGTCGCGCCGCTGGCGGAGACCGCGGGCGCTCCCGTGCGCACCGCTGCCACCGCCCAGCTCACCGGCCGCGTCGACCCTCGGCGCGATGCCACCGGCTACCACTTCGAGTACGGCCGCACCGAGTCCTACGGGCAGACCACCCCGGTCCGAGCGGCCGGCTCGGGCAACCTCTTCGTTCCCGTAGCCGAGGAGATCGCCGGCCTCGAGCCTGGCGCCACCTACCACTACCGCCTCGTCGCCGACAACGGCAACGCCGGGTCGCCGGTCGCCGGCGGGGACATGACGGTGACGACCCGTGCCTCCGACGAGCCTCTCTCCCACGGTGACCTGCCGGGCCCTCCCAGCTCCGACCGCGCCTGGGAGCAGGTCAACATCCCCGACACGAGCGGCAATCCGGCCGGCGGCGCAGGTGCCTTCTCCGACGACGGCAACCGCGCCGTCTGGACGCAGATCGGCGGCAACCCGATCTCCGACACCGGCTCGGCCAACCAGTTCTTCGCCGAGCGCACGGCCGACGGCTGGAAGACGCGGTCGGCATACCCGTCGCGCGACCTGCTCGCTGGCGCCAACTGGAACGAGCCCTTCGCCAGCGACGACCTTGGCACCCTGGTCGGCGTCAACTTCGACAACGTCGACGCCAGCATCGCCTTCTTCCGGATCTCGCCCAACGCGGCTCCGGCCAAGCTCGGCGAATTCGCCGGCGACGACTTCGCCGGCTGGTACGCCGCATCGGACGACGGCTCGGCCGTGCTGGCGAGGTTGGCCGAAGCCCCCGATCCCGCCTTCCCCCAGGCGGCGGCCAAGAACGTCTACGAGGTCCTGCCGACCGGGCCGCGGCTGGTCAGCCTCCTGCCTGACGGCACGCCGCCCAGCTGCGGCGTCGAGCAGGGGGGGACGCACGGGCTGCCGGTCAACTACTCGGGACGCGAGCCGCACTGGATCTCCTCCGACGGCACGCGCTTCTTCTTCCCGAGCTGGCCGGCGGGGTCGGACTGCGACTCCGACAAGACCCAGCTCTACATGCGCGATCTCGATGCCGGCAAGACGACCCTCGTCTCCGGTCCGCCCGTCTCCGGTCGGAGCTGCGGCGCGACATTCATCCGCGCCAACGCGGACTCGGTCTTCTTCTGGACCACGGCGCGGCTGGCCGCAGAGGACAGCGAGCCGGGGGACTGCGCCTCGAAAGAAGGCGGCGACGTCTACCGCTATCGACTCGGCGACGGCAGCCTCGAGTGCCTGACCTGCGTGGTGCCGTCGTTCGACGCCGACGTCGCCTTCGCGAGCCCGCTTGTCCCCGGCATCCTCGTCTCCGAAGACGGACAGCGGCTCTACTTCCGCTCGCCTCACCGCCTCGCGCTCGGTGCGCCGAACGACGACCCAGGTGGGATCTACCGGCTCGACGTCGCCGGCGGCGAGCTCGCCTACGTTGCGCCCGCCGCCGGAGCTCAGACCCTTGCCGCACGCGGGCAGAACACCGCCCTCACGCCCGACGGCGCCGTGCTCGTCTTCCCCTCCGACAACCCGGCGATGAACCCGCTGGGCGGCTCGGACAACGGCGGCGCCGAGCAGTTCTACCGCTACGACGACCGCGACGGCTCGCTCGTCTGCCTCTCCTGCCCGCAGGACGGGTCGGCTCCGCGTGCCGGTGTGGACGGGGGTGGCACCGTCGGCCAGGGCGTCGGGCCCAACCACGGCTGGCTCTCGCGCGCGGGCGACTACGTCTTCGTCACTCCCTCGGCGCTGGTCGGTGCCGACCAGAACACGGCGACGGCGGCCGAAGACCCCGCCGTCGGCAGCGACGTCTACGAGTGGCGCGACGGCAAGCTCCTCCTGGTCACCGACGGGATCACCTCATGGCCGGGGCAGTCGACGCCGACCGTTGCGGGCTTCACCCCGGACGGGGGCTCGGTCTTCTTCAACGCCGCGGCGCAGCTCACCTACGATGCCCTCGACGGCTACCAGCGTCTCTACGTGGCCCGTATCGGCGGCGGCTTCGAGCCGCCCGAAGAGCAGCGGCCCTGCCCGCTGGAGGTATGCCAGGGCACGCCGAAGGGCGCCCCCGACGATCCGGCCGTCGGCTCGGCCAGCTTCGAGGGCACCGGCGACCTGCCGCCGGCTGCCACTTCCTGCGCCGCCTCGGCACGCCAGGCCAGGCGCCTCTCGCGCCAGGCGAAGTCGTTCTCGCGCCGCGCCCGCGCCGCGCGTCGCCGCGCCGCGCGTCGCCGCGCCGCGGGCGCCGGGTCGGCCCGCCGCGCCCGCGCGCTGCGTCGCCGGGCCAGCCGGCTGGCGCGGGCCTCGAGGCGCCGCGCCACCGCGGCCCGCAAGCGCGCCCGCGCCGCCAAGCGCTGTCGCAGAGCCAACGCCAACCGGAGGGCAAGCCGATGAGAAAGCTCGTGCTGTTGACCGTCCTCGGGCTGCTGGGGATCGCCTCGCCCGCCGCCGCCGCGCCGGTCTGGAACCTCGATCTCCACCACAACCAGACCAACTTCCCCCCGGGCGGCACCGCCGAGTTCTGGGTCGACGTCGCCAACGTCGGCGACGCCGCCAGCTCGGGCCTGACCACGGTCAGCATCGACCTGCCCTCCGGCATCACCCGCGACAAGGTTGCCCTGCACGGCATGGGCGTCGCCTGGAACTGCCCCGGCGCCGCCGGCTCCTCGACCGTCGTCTGCTCGACCACCGACTCGATCCCTCGCCACTCCGTCTCGCGCAACCTCGTGCTGACGGTCGACGTCGCCCCGGGCGTCTCGGGTGGGCGCTTCACCACCGCCACGGTCGGCGGCGGCGGCGCAGCCGCGCCGGCGAACGCGGCCGAGCTCACCCGGCTCTCGGCCCAGCCGGCCGGCTTCGGCATCGCCGAGGGCAGCTGGTTGGCGGACTTCTACGAGGCCGACGGGCTGACGCCCGAGCGGCGCGCCGGGTCCCACCCGGACCTCGCGACCTTCTCGTTCGATCTCAACACGATCCAGCACCCCAACCCGCCCGGCAGCGACCCCGACCGCAAGGTCGCGGCGGGCTTCCTGCGCGACGCCGAGGTCAAGCTGCCCCGCGGCTTCGTCGGCGACCCGACCGCGATCGGCGAGTGCGGCGCCGCCGAGCTCAGCGCCCTGATCTGCCCGCCCTCCAGCCAGGTGGGGCGGGCCGACCTCCACCTCTACGACTACGCCGCCTCTCACTACTTCGACGTCAGCACGGGCGTCTTCAACATGACCCATCCTCGCGGCTCGATCGCCGACCTCGGCTTTCAGGTGATCGGCGTGCCGGTCCACGTCCGGGCCTCGCTCGACCCCGAGCGGGGCTACTCGATCGAGACCTCGGTCTCGAACATCACCGAGACCCTGCCGCCCTTCGACTCCAAGGTGACGATCTGGGGGGTGCCGGCGGACCCGAGCCACGACTCCGAGCGCTGCCCGGAGTTCTCCGCCAAACAGGGCGGCGACACGAGCGAATCCTGCGCTGCCGGGATCCCGGCCAAGCCGTTCCTGACCGTTCCCGCGGAGTGCTCGACGGGCAAGCTGATGCTGCTGTCGCGGTACGACTCATGGCAGGAGCCTGACGTGTTCGGCCCCGACCTCGCCTACCCGATGCCGGGCAGCTTCGGCGAATGCGACCACCCCCGGTTCGACCCGGCGATCGCGATCGATCCGACCGGCACCGAGGCCGGGACCCCGACCGGGCTCGACGTCTCGGTCCACGTCCCCCAGAACGACAACCCCAACGCGCTGGCGACGCCGGCGATCAAGTCGACCACGGTCGTGCTGCCCGAGGGGATGGCGGTCAACCCGGCCTTCTCCGACGGCCTGGAGGGTTGCTCTGAGGCAGAGATCGGGCTGGGCAGCGACAGCCCAGTGCGTTGCCCCGACAACTCGCGGATCGGCGCGGTCGAGGTATCGACGCCGCTGCTGCCCAGGGCGTTGGAGGGCTCGATGTACCTGGCCGAGCAGGGCGGCAACCCCTTCGGAAGCCTGCTCGCCTTCTACCTGGCGATCCACGACACCGAAGAGAGGGGCGTGCTGGTCAAGGTCCCGGGCGAGGTCAGGCTCGACCCGAAGACGGGTCAGATCACGACCGTCTTCGACGACCTGCCGCAGTTCCCCTTCGAAGACCTGACCCTGAAGTTCAGGAGCGGCGAGCGCGCCCCGCTGGTCAACCCGCCGACCTGCGGCACCCACGGGATCGAGGCGACGATGACCTCCTACGCGCAGCCGGACAAGGAGCTGGATGTGTCCGACGTCTATGACCTGCGCGAGGGCCCGGGTGGCTCTCCCTGCGTATCGTCGCTCCCCGACCGCCCCTTCGACCCGCAGCTGCTGGCCGGCACGATCAACCCCGTGGCCGGTGCCTTCAGCCCGCTGCACCTGCGGGTCAGTCGCTCCGACGCAGACCAGGAGATCTCGAGCGTGCGCGGCACCGCCCCGCAGGGCGTCAGCGCCTCGCTGATCGGCACCGAGCGCTGCTCGGAGGCCCAGATCGCCCAGGCGCTGGGACGCAACGCCCCCGGCGAAGGCGCAAAGGAGAAGTCAGACCCCTCCTGCCCCGCCTCCTCGCAGGTCGGCACCGTCGACACCGGCGCCGGGGCGGGTCCCTCGCCGATCTACGTCCCCGGCAGGATCTACCTGGCCGGCCCCTATAAGGGCGCCCCGCTCTCGGGGGTGGCGATAGTCCCGGCGGTAGCGGGGCCCGTCGACCTGGGGGTCGTCGTGGTCAGGGCACCGGCATACCTCGACCCGAGGACCGCCCAGCTCAGCATCTCCTCCGACGAGCTGCCGCAGGTGGTCAACGGGGTGCTGGTGCGCGTGCGCGACGTGCGCATCCGCCTCGACCGGCCCAACTTCACGATCAACCCGACCAGCTGCCGGGAGAAGAGCGTGGAGGGGACCGTGCTCAGCGCGGAAGGCAAGTCCGCCGAGCTCGCCAACCGCTTTCAGGTGGGGGAGTGCGGCTCGCTCGCTTTCAAGCCCCGCATCGCCCTGCGCCTGAAGGGAGGCGCCAGGCGAGGCTCCTACCCGGCCCTGACCGCGGTGGTCAGGCCCAGGCTCGGCGACGCCAACTTCCGCCGCGCCGTCGTCACCCTGCCCGGAAGCGCCTTCTTGGAGCAGGCCCACATCCGCACGATCTGCACCCGCGTGCAGTTCGCGGCCGGGCAGGGCAACGGCGCCCAGTGTCCCAAGGGGGCGGTCTATGGCTCCGCCAAGGCCTGGAGCCCGCTGGTGGAGGGGGCATTCGAAGGCCCGGTCTACCTCAGATCCTCCAACAACAGGCTGCCCGACATGGTCGTCGCCCTCAAGGGGCCTGAGGACCTGCCGATCGACATCGAGCTCTCCAGCCGCATCGACTCGGTCAGGCTCGGCCGCGAAGCGGTAGGCATCCGCTCGACCTTCACCGCCGTACCCGACGTCCCGGTCTCCCGCTTCGTCTTGAACATGCGGGGAGGCCGCAAGGGGCTGATCGTCAACAGCCGCAACCTCTGCTTCAAGCCGAAGCGCAACAGGGCCAGGGCCAACCTCGTCGGCCAGAACGGGCGGGTGGAGAAGCTCAAGCCCCGCGTCGTCTCGGTCAAGTGCGCCAAGCGCCGCAAGAAGGCGCGGCGCAAGCACAAGAAGGCCCACGGCAGCCACGCATGATCGTCGGCGCCGGCGTCGACCCGCTCGGTTCCCCGAACACGGGCTGCCCATCCAAGTCGGTTCTGTGTTTCTGTGTTACCACGAATCTGTGAAGAATCTCACCGTCTCCGTCCCCGACGACGTCTACCGCCTCGCCAGGGTGCGGGCCGCGGAAAGCGACACCTCGGTCAGCGCCCTCGTCGCCGGCAACCTGCGTTCGCTCGCCGACCGCGACGCCGAGTTCGAGCGGCTGGAGGCGCAGCAGAAGCGGATCCAGGCGAAGATCAAGGGATTCAGCGCGAGCGACAACATCGACCGCGACGCCCTTCACGAGCGCACGGTTCGTTGACACGAACGTCCTGATCTACTCGATTTCGAGCGATCCGGCGGAGCACGACAAGGCCGAGCGTGCCAACGCGATCCTCACGGCGAGAGATGTGCGAGTCGAGGATCCCTTCCGGTGAGTGTGGACGAGGCGTTCCGCCCCGAACGCTCCGTCGCGCCAGGCCAGCCCACCAGCGGCGCCGTGTCACGCTCCGTCGCGCCACCTATCCTCTGTGCTGATGGGCGCACTGGCCGACAACGTGTTCAGCGAGGCTTCCCTCAGCCGCCGGGAGCGCCGTGTCGTGAAGCGCCTGCTCGACCGCATGTCCCGGGAGTGGGGCGGGGGCCTGCTGGCGGTCTGGCTGTACGGCTCGCGCGCCCGGGGAGAGGCCGACCCCTACGAGACGGACCCCGACCTGCGCTCGGACGTCGACCTGCTGGCGATCGTCGATCCGTCGATCGACAGGGACGCCGCGGGTCGTTGGGCCCTGCCGATGGTCGAAGAAGAGGCCGACGCCGTCGGTGACAGCCCCGTCTATTACTCCTTGCGCGTATTCGACACCGCCTGGTTGCGCGATCGCCGCGAGATCCGCTCCTTCTTCATTCAGGAGGTCGACCGCGACAAGACCGTGCTCTACGGCCAACGGCTCGATGACCCCGGGGCGGGCGGGAGAGCCGCCGCGTGAGCCCGCGCTCCGCGGAGTTCATCGAGCAGGCGCGGGACAGAGTCGTGGCGGCTTTGTGCCCAGCGTCGCCATCCCATAGCGCTATAATCCGTCCACAGTGACCGTCACCGCCACCATCCGCGTGCCCCGCGAGACCCGTGACAGCCTCGCCGCCCGGGCCCGTGAGCGCGGGGTCTCGCTGTCCTCCCTGCTGACCGAGTTCGCCCGGCGCGCCGAGCGGGCCGAGGCCCTTCGCTCCGAGCGCGAGGCGACCCGCGCCGAGGTGGGCGACCCCGAGGCTCTGGCCGAGTACGGCCTGTGGGAGGCGACGCTCGGTGACGGAATCGACTGACCCTCGGCGGGGTGAGGTCTGGCTGGCCTCGCTCGGCGCAGCCCGCCGCGGCGAGCCGGGCAAGAACCGGCCGGCGCTCGTCGTCTCCGTCGACGAGCTGCTCGTCGGCGCCGAGCACGAGCTGATTGTCGTCGTCCCGCTCTCCAGCTCCCTCCCCGCCTCGGCCCTGCGACCCCAGGTCGGCCCCGAGGCCGGGATCGACTCGCACTCAGTTGCGATCCCGCGCGCCGTTCGCGGCGTCGCGCGCTCCCGCCTCCTCCGCCGCCTCGGCGAGGCAAGCGCCGAGACGCTCGCCGAGGTCGAGGTCGCGCTCACCACCGTCCTCGGCCTCGAATTGGCGGAGGGCAGGTGAGCTGCCCGACGCCGTCCCTTCAGGGCCAGTCGATCCGCTCGGCCAACTCGTCGCGACTCAAGTCGACGAGGCCACTGCGCTCGGTGTCCCGGTACTCCCCGCCGACCAGGGCCAGCCAGCGGACGGAACTCTGGGCGGCGTCGACGATGAGGATCTCGTCGACCTCATGCGCCGCGTAGAAGGGAAGCTTCTGCCAGGTCTCGTCGTCGGGGGAGACGATCTCCGCCACGAGCGCCGCGGTCGGGTGCCAGGTGCCTCCCGCACCCGGGCGGTGGAGTGCCAAGTCGGGTACGCGGAAGTCCTCCTCGGAGCTGCCGATGTTGCAGGCATCGGTCATCGCGAGTCCGGCTGCGTCGGCGGCTGGGCCGATCAACCTGACCAGCTGCACTGCAAGTCGACCGTGCTCGTGCGAGGGAGCGGGGACCATATGCAGCACACCCGCCCACACCTCGTCCAGCCGGTCTAAGCCGGCGCGCCGGCGCCGCTGCTTCAGCGCCTCCAGCTCGGGCGTCGTTGGTTCGAGCACGACCGTCGACATGCACCAAGGGTACAGCGACCCCGCAACCGCCCTTCGTTCGCCGTTAAAGTGGATTCCAGCGCCCGGATAGCTCAGTTGGTAGAGCACTTCCATGGTAAGGAAGGGGTCACGAGTTCGAGTCTCGTTCCGGGCTTCAGCGAACCCCCTGCAAATCGGCTCCTTCGAGGGGCCGATTCCGCGCTCACGGCGGGCTTGTGCGACCCGGAATAACGCCACTAGTGGCACTATTCGCCGCGATTGCCCTCGATTGACGGCGATTTCGGCTTTTCGGCACTCGCTTCCGATGCCGCGGCGAGCTAATGTCGCCCGGCCGACATAAGCAAGTGCCCCGGCAGCGCTACCAACGCCCCGGGGCCGGCACCGAAGCCGTAACTTCGATGCAAGGAGAACGCTACTCGCCGAAGTCCTTTGACGGCGGCGTCGCGGCGGCCTTCGGTGCCCGACCGAGAGGAGAGGCGCCGTGCCCGAGACCAAGACCACGATCGACCGCCGCCAGCGCGAGGGGATCTACGAGCTGATCCGCAACCACCTCGGCTCGGTGGGCGACCTCTGGAACGCCCTGGAGCAAGCCGAGGACTTCGCCAAAGCCGAGCAGCTCGGCCGCGAGTTCGCCGAGGACTTCCGGCTTTTGGCAGACGTTGGTTGGGCCGAGAGCGAGCGGCGCCGGCGCTTCGAGCTGACGATGCCACCGCACGACCTGACCGAACTGCTGCGGCGCCTGCGAGACGAAGCCGCAGCGCTTCTCGCCGAGTCCGATGACAGCCCAGACGACGCCGAGACGAACGAGCGCCTGCACTGCGGCCATGCTGCCTGCGAAGAGCTGCTGGCCCGAATCGAGTCGCCGGCAGCTGAAGACGAGGAGGAGAACCTGCCTCTGGCGCCGATATCCGGCGTCTCCGCTGAGCGGACCCGATCGCATGAGCTGACCGCCTACGCGCCCGTCACCGACGGCTTCATCCTCGCGGCGCTCGAGCGCGCCGAACTGCATGAGCAAGGCGAGGCGGTGCTGACCGACGTGCTCACCGAGCATCTCGGCTTCGAGGCGGTCCCGTCGAACAACCGGCATCTGTGGCCCCGCTACGAAAAGCTGCGCTGCGCCGGCCTGCTGACGATGACCGAGCCGCGCGGCGAGCCGCTCTGGAGCCTCACCGCGGTCGGCCGCGAGCGTCTGGCCGGCGAACGCGACGCGGGCGAGATCGGCGAGCTGCCCGAGGCGCCTCAGCACCGCGCCTGGCGCCATGCCCGGGTCGAGGCCGCCGTGCGGATCGAAGGCTTCAAAGAGGAGCTGACCCAGGCGGTCGAAGCGGCCGAGACGCTGATCAACCAGTACCGCCCGGTGATGTCGGCGCAATGGCTTGAGCTGAGCGAGCGCCTGCGCTTTGCCTCCTGGCGCTTCGCCTCGGCCACCTACTGCCTGACCGAGTGGCCCGAGCCCGAGGACGCCGATCCCGACCCCGACGAACACCCGGGACCTCGTCCCGGCCGGCGGGCGATCGAAGCCTGGAACCAAGACACCGAGAGCAAGGAGAGGTCATGAGCAAGACCAAGGCAAGACCCAACGGCAAATCACGCAAGGCGAAATCGAAAGGCGGCCGCCTCGGGCCGGGCGAGCTCGACGGCCTCGTCCTCGCCCACATGCGCAAACGCAAAGACGACGGCCCGTTGACCGCCAGCGCGATCGGCAAGGGCATCGAGCGCTCCTCCGGCGCCGTCGCCAACTGCCTCGGCCGGCTGGTGAAGGACAAACGGGTCCGCCAAGCCAAGCGCAAGCCGCGCGCCTACGTTGTCAAGGAGGTGAGGTAGCGATGTGCAGGCGAAGCGACGTCAGGTCCGGCCGCCGGCTGTTCCCCGAGCAGACGCCGCCCGGACTCAACTACGCGGTCGTGACCGGGAAGCTGCTCGCCGATCCCAGGCAGGGTGGCGGGCCGGCCGGAACGCCGGTGCTCGTGATGGAGATCGAGTTCCCGGTCGCCGACCCCGAGCATCCGCGCCTGCTCTGGACCTACGCCACCTACGAGGTCGAGGTGCCCGGCGACGTGGGAGGTCGCAACGTCGAAGAGCTGAAGAAGGACTCCCCGGTGCTGGTCGCGGGCAAGCTCAGCGAGCGCTGCTCGCTGCAGGACGGCCGCCCCAACTGTCGCGGGGCGATCCTCGCCAACCTGGTCCAGCCCGGCCCGCCGCCCGAGCACGGTGACGTCCTCGGGGATGGGCCATGAGACGGCAACCGGCCTCGGGCGCGGCTCCCGTGAAGCCCCCGACGGAGATCGCCGTGCAGTTCGGGCGCAACCTCGCCCGCTGCCGCCACGAGGCGGGGCTCTCCCAGGAAGAGGCAGGAATCCGCGCCTCGCTGCACCGCACCGAGATCGGCCTGCTGGAGCGCGGCGAACGCATTCCCAGGATCGACACCGCGCTCAAGCTCGCCGGGGCGGTCGGCGTCCCGCTCGCCGATCTGGTCGATCGCATCGAGTGGACGTCAGGGACCGCCCGGCGCGGCAACTTCGAGATAGCCGCCGACAGCGGCGAGGACTCCGAGGGCGATCTCGACGGGGTGGCGCAGCGCAACTGACGGCGACCCGCAGTCGTTTACCAGCGCGGGGAGCATCAAGTTCGCTCCGGTCGCGCGTCTTCATTGCAGTCCGGCGTGAGCGCCGAGGCGAGACGACTCGCCCGCGTCCGAGCTGTTCTCGCGAACGACCTTGGCTCGCCAGGTGTTCGTTTTCCCGGTACACGGCGACGACGTTCGTCTGTAACAGTCGGCACTCGCTACACGACGATCCAAACGCTGAGCAGCAGCGAGGCAGAGGCCGCCACGATCAGCAGCAACGATGCTTGCCAGACCGCATCCCTGCCTGCCGGCCAGGGCTTGTCCACGGCTTTCAGCGCATCGTCCGCTCTCACCTCGTTGGAGTCGATCATCCGTTGGATCACCGTCGCTCGCCACTCGAAGCCGACGCGGGTGAAGGCGACTGCGCCTCCCGCCAGGACCAGCAGCGTTACCGTCAGCGCGACGAGGAGGCGGGGTGGCTGCTGGAAGGCCATGAACCCCGAGGAGAGGACGATCAGGCCGCCGAGTCCCGCTCCGACCCAGATGCTCATCCTCTCGCGCCGCTGGTACTGGGCGAGGCGGAGGCGGTAGGTCTCGGGCGCCTTATTGCGTCCGGTGCTCTGGTTCACCGGTGAGAGAAGGAATTCAGAAAGGTGGCCGCGCTCCCGGCGAAGCTGTGAACGTCGTCCTTGGTCAGGTCGCTCTCGGCGTATACCCACCGCGCCGCCGCAGCTACCGTCGTCGCCTCCCAGAGGAAGGCGACGAAGCGCTCGTTCACCGCCGGGTCCTCTTCGTATTGCTGAATTACTTCGCTGGCCGGCCCCATCAACTCGAGCAGATGCTCGCGATCGCCGGGCAGCTCGACCCCACCTCGCTCGATTCTCGCTAGTCCTGCGCTGAAGCCCTCTTCGCGAGCCCCAGGCTGTAGACCGCCCATCTCCATCGTGATCCTCCTATTTGCCAGTCGTCGTGCTTGCCGTCGAAAGCTTTTCCGGCAGGACGCCGATCGTCGTTCCGGCCAGACCCGCCGCCAGCCCCCAGGCGAGCAGGGCTACGACGTCTGATCCCCAGGCGCCGTGGAACATCGTCGCCGGTTCGAAGACCGTAACCAGGCCGACCACCAGCAGGCCGATGCCTATGCCGATCTGGAGGAGCAACGTGGCGTGCCGCCGTAGGAAGTTGCGCGCGCTCGGACCCCCTGGTGCGGGAGACGGCGCCAAGTCGTTCGGGAACCGCTCGGCCGTCCTCATGCCCAACCCGAGCACCTGTAGGGCTTGGACCGTCTCTCTCGTCTTTGCCTCCAGTGACGCCCACTTTTCGTGGGCAGTCTCGAAGTCACCGTCCACGTAGAGGTCGATGGCTTCCTGGACCTCGTCCTTGGCGGCGAAGGTGCTGTCTTTCAGCTTCCCAAGGAATGCGCCGAGGTCGTCGATCTGGTCGGCGAGTTGCTTCCTCGCATCGTGACCGTCACCGATCTCGGGCCATGCTTCCCGCAGGGCTTCTTCGATCTTGCGCTGCTCGCGCACCAGGATTCGCTCCAGCTCTTCCCTTCTTGGCTGTTCGACCGAGAGCCCCGCGACGAACTCTTCCTGTCGTTTCACCTCGGATTCCAGGGTCGCCATCAGATCAGCGAGGTCGATCAGGGCAGCCGCTTTTTCCTCCAGCGGCTTGAAGGTCTCTTCGGCGCGCTGCACGTCACCCGCTGCGATGTACTCGCTTACCTGGCGGATTCGCGCCCGCACGGTTGCCGGCAGTGGCTCGGCGCCAGCGATTGCAGCATCGAAGACGCGAACCCGACTGACCAGCTCCTGAAGCTTGACGCCAACATCGCCGAGCCATTTGGCCAGCAGGCCGAGCCCGAGCCCCACCGCCAGCGTCACGCAGGCGACGATCCAGGCCCAGGCGCTTGGCCACCCCGTCTCGCCGAGCTTTACCGTCAAAGCTGACGCGGCGTCCTGGGTTTCCGGTCCGCGGATCAGCACCTGTCCGTGGTAATCCCCGGGTTCGGCTCCTTCCGGGGTGATCGTGACGGTCACCTCGACCGTGCGCTGATCGTCTACCTGAACGTCCGACGTGAACATCCCTTTGAAGGCCACACCGTCGTCGGTGCGCAGATCGGAGCGGATCACCCTCGGCTTCTTCGTGATCGGACTGGCGGCCGTGTAGAGCAAGTGCGCTTTCTGTTCTTCGCGGCTTTCGTCGAAGTTGATGGTTACCGAGTCATCTCCCGAGCGGGGCGTCAGCGCCACCGGCCCAGGCTCCTGAGCCCGAGCAGCTCCGCCGAGCGAACTCGCCCATAGGCTGCCGGTGAGGACAGCAAGCGCCGATATCTGCCTGAGCGACACCGAATTCGCTAAGTCGAAAAGCACTAGAGGCTAGACTCTCACACGAAGTCCGATCGAGCAACCTCAATAATGAAATATGTCCGAGTGTTACCGGCGTGAGCGTCATCGAGCGGCAAGTTGGCAACGGCTATTCGTTGAAGAAGTCGATGTCAGTTACGGCAGCGTCGTTGAGATGCGATTCGTCGCCCGGATATACCGAGAGGATTTCGAGTTCGAGGTATTCGGTGGTGCCAAAATCTCCCCGGATGTCCTGTGGCGTTGGGGTGTCTCGGAGGATGTGCCTGAACTGACGTTCGCCGGACATCATGAACCGCACTTCCCTGAGGCGCGCATTTGCCCGGAAGACGGATTCATTCTTCGCGTAGCCGTTGACGACTGAGACGACCCCCAGCTTGCGCGTCCTGCTGAAGTCGTAGCGCAATCTACAGCCGATGCACTCACCGTTGCCGTTCCAGGCCGTGTTGGGGTTGCCGTCCAAGGTATTGACCGCGTCATAGGTGAGTCCCTGCGGTTCGGGAGGGTGCACCGAGGTGGCGCTGGCCGTGATCGCTTCCGGCGATAGCTCGACGCTCCGCTGCCGGTTGCGGATCTGCACGTTTTCGGCTACGTCGAGGCGCACGGCACCTGGGATCCGGGACATGCCCGAGAAGTCTTCTTCTTCGAGGCGGTTTGAGATGAACGCATTCCCCTCGTCGTTCACCCGATACAGCTCGAGCGAGATCGTCCTCGACGTGCCGCCCTGGTGGAAATGTAGGGACCACTCGCCGTCTGGGGGGCCGATTTCGGATTCCTGCGGGTAGAGCAGGTTCCCATCGCGGACGACCAGCCAGACGTGATCGTCGTTGGGGATGTTCTCGAGGACGCCCCGCGCCTCGATGTCACGTTCAACGACTTGACCGCTGGCGGGCGAGACGATCTGCCCCGACGGTTCGATCGGCTTCGGCCCAAGGATCACACCCAGAATTAGCAGGATAACGCCCGCCCCCGAGAAGATCGCCACCGGTCCGGTCAGGCTCACGGCCACTTCTTTCGGCCACGGGATCGTGAATTTCACGATAGGTGCGCCCCCCTTTTCAGCCCAGGCGAAGAGTGCCGCGATGCCGAGCGAAACGATCCCCACGACAATCAGTATCAATCCGGTCATAACGCGCCGTTCACCGTGGGTCCCGAGGCTGTGTCAGCCGCGGAGCCTGACCCTCGCGCAGTCCTTTCGGTCCAGGCCAACAGGCATCGCGTCGGCCGTCAGCCCAGGGAAGTCGTCGGCCAGTGCCCATCTGCGCAGGGTCGCCGACAGCGACCTGGAAGCCCTCCTCCTGGCGAGGACGGCGATCACCTCGTAGGTCTCACCGGGCCTACCCCCGAAGTAGGCAGCAGTACGGAATCGGCCCCGGTTGTGCCCCCGGGGGAACAGCTCGGCGGGGCGATCGGTGCGACGGCTCTGCGGGTAGAACCGTCCGTTCGACACTGAGTAGACAAGCACCCAGATATCCGCACCCCCGGCAACCCTGTGGTATCCGCCCCAGAGGGGATTGATCTCCGGCCGGACCCGGGATCTGCTCCTCAGCCAAAGCCTTACCTCGCCCCTGATCTGGGCCGTCTCGAAAAGGGGTTGAATGCACGGCAGCTTCCGCGCGTATACACGGAGGCTGCGAGTAATCGGCTCCACGCCCTTGGCAGTCGCAGCCGTGATTAGCGCGACGACGATGATCGCCGCGGCTGCGACGTTTGCGCACTTGCGCCTTTCCACCGCAGTGCAGCCGCCGCTTGTCCTTCTGGGCCGTACTCCCGTCACGGCAAGCTGAGCGTAGCAATCGAACTCTGTCAAGGGATGGCACGGCTCGCCATGCGCTCAAGAGGCGAATGGCTTGAGCCGAATTCGCAAATCTCGACGAATGATCGAGCTAGTTGCCCGAAGCATTAAGAACTCTTGTGTGTTTCTGTCGCTGCATATGGGCAGATCCCTCGATTTCCCCTGGGGGGGTGGCGCGAGGCGCCGCTCATCCGTGTAAGGGGTGAGGGGACCCGGTTAGCAGGGGCCCAGAACACCGGCCGGTTGGCCGGGCAGAACAAGGAGTGAGATATGCCAGCTCGATCGAGAGGATCGGCCCTGCGGCCGGTCACGGTAGCCCTTTGCCTTTTCGCGCTCGCCTTCGCGGTCGCGATCCTCGCCGCCGCGACCGCCCACGCCGCCTACTACAAGACCCTCTACTGCGGAGCCGCGGTCGGCTCCGGCAACCCGACGAAGGGGGCCCGGCCGGGCTTCTTCGACTTCACCGACGACTGCGGCACCGCCTACGGCGATCCCGCGGGGACCGGCGGCTTCCTGCGCCTGGAGGAGAACACCACCGGCACCGCCGGCAACACCGACGAGGCGAGCTACTCGTGGTGGCCGCCCTCGGGCGTCTCGATCGCCGCGGTCTCCGTCTGGACCCGCGTGCCCGGCTGGTTCAACTCCGGCTGGCGGCAGCGCTTCTGGGGCGAAGGCTACGACGGCTCTGAGAACAACATCCTGATGCAGGGCTCCGGCGTCGCCCCCGGCGGGATCTATGCCCCCGCGACCTCCAACTTCAACTACCACGCCTGGCCCTTCGGCGGCTACGGCGACTACAAGCGCCTGGTCTTCGCGATGACCTGCTACCGGCCCGCCGGTTGCTCGCGCGAGGGCTGGAACGCCGCCGACGCCAACTCGATCGCGATCACGCTGAACGACAAGTCCGACGCCCACGTCAACTGGGAAGGGGACTCGCACGTCCTCGCCGGCGATTGGGTGCGGGGCAACAACGCGATCGCCTGGCGCGAATCCGACCAGGGCTCGGGCCTGCGCTTCTCGCGCCTCAAGGTAGACGGCTCGACGCTCTCCGACGGCACGATCGACTACCAGGCAAACGGCGGTTGTCGCACCGGGCGCTCGGATGCGAACAACGAGTTCGCCCGCGACTTCACGCCCTGCACCCAGGGTCCCTACCTGCGCTACTACCCGCTGCGGACCGAATGGTTCTCCGACGGCCAGCACGAGATCGCGATCTGCGTGCAGGACTTCGCGCAGTACCAGCACATCTCCGGGCAGGCCTCGGAGTCCTGCGACAAGCGCACGATCCACACAGACAACAACGCGCCCGGCAAGCCCGCCGAGCTGAAGGTGACGAGCGCGAACCCCGAGCGCTACCTGGAGCACTTCGGCGCCGGCTTCTCGTTGCCGCCGGACCAGGGGTCGCCGATCGCCAAGGTCCACTACGAGGTGCTGAACGGCAAGGGCGAAGTGCTCGTCCCCGAGAAGACCGTCGCGGCGACGAACCCGACCTCGCTCTCAAACATCGAAGGCCCGTCGACCCCCGGCGCCTATTTCTTGCGCGTGTGGCTCGAGGACTCGGTCGGCTTCACCGGCCCGGCGGCCGACGCGCCGATCCCGCACGACACGACGCCGCCGGCCGCGCCGCAGAACCTGCGCGCCGCCGGGACGCCCGCCCGCTGGGTCGACAAGCTCGACCTGCGCTGGCAGAACGTCGCCGACAACGGCTCGCCGATCAATGTGGCGCGCTACCAGCTGCTCGACGCCTCCGGCGAAGTCCTTGGCGGTACGCACGCCGTCAGCGGCAAGGGGATCGAGGCGATCGACGGCTTGCAGTCGCCCGCCCAGCGGTGCGCCTGCTCGGTGCGCGTCTGGCTCGCCGATGCCGAGGGCAACGTCGGCGCTCCCGCCGCGATGCCGCTGCCGCGCGACACGACGCCGCCCGCAGCGCCGCAGGATCTGCGCGTGGCTGGAGCGGCCGGGCGCTGGCTGGACCACGTGAGCCTGCGCTGGCGCAACGTCGCCGACGACGGCTCGCCGATCGACGCCGCGCACTACCGGCTGCTCGACGGCTCGGGCAACCCGGTCGGGGACGCCCACGCGATCGGCGGCGAGAACGTGCAGGCGATCGACGGGATCGAGACTCCCGCGCGGCGGTGCGCCTGCGCGGTGCAGGTATGGCTCACCGACGCAGAAGGCAACGTCGGCTCGGCCGCGAGCGTGCCGCTGCCGCGCGACACGACGCCGCCCGCGGCGCCGCAGGACGTCTCCGTCGCCTCGCCCCGTTCCTCGCGCGCGGCCGAGGGCTTCGACGTGCGCTGGCGCGACGTGGTCGACGACGGCTCGCCGGTCGATGCCGCGCACTACGAGGTGCTGAACGGCGCCGGCAAGGCGGTCGTCCCCGAGACGACCGTCTCAGGCCAGGGCATCGACAGGGTCGCCGAGCTGCACACGCCGCGCGAGCGCGGCACCTACGCCCTGCGCCTGTGGCTCTCGGACGCCGAGGGCAACGTCGGCGCGCCCGTGAGCGTGCCGCTCGCCTATGAGTGCGTTCTCTCCGACGCCAGCGGAGGCGCGGCGCTGACCAGTGAAGTCGTCCGCCACGGCGAGCGGCGGAAAGTGGTGCGACAAGGCCAGGGCGCCGTGCTGGGAGGCAGACTGCTCGACGGGGGCGGGCGGGGGATCGAGAACGCACCGCTCTGCGTCTTCAGCCGGGTGGCGACGGACCCAACGCCGCAGTTCGCCGGACTCGCGCTGTCGGGCACCGACGGCAGCTACCGCTACGCGCTGCCGGCGGGTCCCTCGCGGGAGCTCACCGTCGCCTACCGCTCGGGCCAGCGCGAACTGACGAGCACCGTGCAGATCGCCACCCACGTGAGGCCCGCCTTCCGGGTGCGCAGGAAGGTGGTGCGCAACAAGCGCTTCGCCCGCTTCGTCGGCTGCATCCCCGGCCCGCACAACGACCGCGTCGTGGTCGTCCTGCAGGTCAAGCGCGGCAAGGGCTGGCTGGTCTTCCGCCGCTACCGGACCAGGGCAAGCGGCTGCTTCACGGTCGGCTACCGCTTCAACCGAACGAGCCGGCCGACGCTCTACCTGATGCGAGCCCAGGTGCGCTCCCAGCGCGGCTACCCCTACCTGCAGGGGACCTCGAGGCCGTTGCGGCTGGTGGTTCTGCCGAAGCGGCGGCGATAGGCGATGGGCGCGCGGCGGGGCGGCAGGGAGCGGGGGCCGGGCCTCGGTGGGAGGTTCGGCCCCGGCGGGAAGGGCAAAGGCGGCGGGCGGCGGCGCGGCGGCGCGGGCACCAGGACGCTGAGCGTCGCCGAGGCCCAGTTCTACGCCCGGGTCTATGACCCGGCGCGCAAGGGCTCGCTGGCCGAGCTGCGCCGCCGGGGCTGCGACGAGCAGGAGGCCGAGGACCTCTTCTCGGCCGCCTACGCGGCGGTGATGGAGTCCGTGGACCCGATCGAGCGCTGCTTCTCCGCCCGCCAGATGGTCCAGCTCGTCAAGCGCGCCTGCTGGCGGCGGCTGATCGACGAGCGCCGCCGCCTCGTCCTGCGAGAGGAGCCCGGCGCCAAGCCGCGGCCCTTGCGGCGCGAGAGCCCGGCGGAGACGCCCCCCGAGCTGGCCGAGGAGCGCGAGGCTGTGGCGATCGGCCGCGAGGCGATGGCGACGCTGCCCGAGCGCGACCGGATCGTCTTCCTGCGCCGCCACCTGCTCGGCATGCTACCCGAGGAGATCCTCGCCGAGACGCCGGGGCTCAGCAGGCGCACATACCGCAAGGTGATCCAGCGCGCCAACGCGCGCGTGCGCGAGGCCTTCGAGCGGATCGAGGCGGGGGAGCGCTGCGCGGAGATCGAGCGCGGCCTGCTGGCCCGCTACGTCCTCGGCGAGAGCCCGCCGGACGAGCGCCGCGCGGTCGAGGCCCACCTCGCTCACTGCAGCGCCTGCCGGCAGGCCCGCGCGCGGATGCGCGGCCACCTCATCGACGTGGCGAGCGGCGTCATGCTCGCCTCCTCGCTCGGCGCCGGCCACCCCGGAGCCGGGGTCCTGCATGTCCAGCTGCTCGAGCTCGCCTCCCAGGGCGCCCAGGCGCTCGGCGGGGCCACCCGCGCCGCGCGCGAGCGGCTGCGGGAGGCGCTGCTGAGGCTCGCCGGAGCGTTGCCGGGCCCCGGAACCGACGCGGGTGTCTCCCAGGCCCTCGGCGCCTCCTCGTGGCGCATCGCCTCTGCCTGTACCACCGCCGTCGCCGCCGGGGCCTGCGTCGCGGCCGGGGTCGTGCCGGGCATCGGCGGCGTCGGCCTCTCCGGCAACCATGCCCGTCACCGGCACGCCGAGGTCCCGGCGAAGCAGGCGCGTGCGGAGAGTCCCCCGGCCGCCGGAAGGAGCGAATACGCGGCGCCCGCCCGGACGACGCCGGGCTCCGAAGAAGCCAGTTCGGAAGCCCCGATAAAGCACACCGCCAAGGCGAAGCGGCAAACCGCCTCGTCCTCGCGCGAAGAAGCCGCCACGGCGACTCCGGCCTCGGGCCGGCAGGTCGGCACCGAGTTCGGATTCGAGTCGGGTCAGTCGAGCCCGTCCAGCGGCACGTCGGAATCCTCCTCGGGCTCCTCGCAGGGCGCCTCGGTCTCCGGCGCGAGCGAAGCGAGGCACGAAAGCTCGGGGTCGGGAGGAAGCTCTACGCGAACCTCCCAGGCGAGCGCGGAGTTCGGCCTTTGAGCCGCCCGCCCGCACCGTAACTGTCACCTCCCTATCCACTGGACGGATGTTTCCCGCGCAGGGGTGGCGCGCGGGCGCTCTCATACGTGTAAGGGGTGAAAGAGCAATTCACGCTGGGCACGAACAGGTTCAGCGAGAGGAGCGCGAATGTCAGCGGAAGAACCCACTACACCCGAAGAGCAGGCCACCAAAGCCCCGGCTGCAAGGACCTGGAAGGAACTCGAAGGCCGCATAGGCGGCGATGTGACCGAGGACGAGAAATCCGAAATGTCACAGATCGAGTCCAATAGCGAGGAGCGAAGGGTATGGAGGCGCCCGCTCTCGCGTCGTCTCCGGTTCTTCGTCGCAGGTGGCCTGGCCGTTTTCGTCGTGGCCCTGGCGTCGGTCGCCGTCGCGACGCTGGTGGGAGGCGATCACACGCGTCGAGCCCGGCCGCGATCCGGGGCAGCGCACGCAGAGGAGAGGGAGGCGCAGAAGCGACGCTCGGGCCGGGCACGGTGGGTGAGGGAAGCCGGCGCCAGTCCACGACCACGGCAGAGGCGCACCATGCCCGGGGCGCACCGTGCGAGGCGCCGCGCGCGCCCACGGCGCAAGGCCCACCGCCCCGCGCAACAGCCGACGACTTCCCCGGCTCAACCGCCTGAAGCCGTCCCTGCGCCACCAGAACCGCCGCCTGCGCCCATCTCCCCCGCGCCCGCCTCCCCGAGCGAACCGGAGCAAGAGCCGGGCCTACGCGACGGTGCCACGGAATCGACGGAGTTTGGCCTCTGAAGCGGGATGGAGAGCATGGCGGCCGGCCCGAACAGCGAGAGATCGGCTCCGCCCTCGCGGCGTTCGCCCGCACGTAAGCCGTTGCCGCCGCAGGTCATGGAGATGGCGGCCGAAAGGCTGCAACTGGTGGCGAGGGCGAAGAGAATCGCCTTGCTGGAGGCCTTGAGCGAAGGCGAGGCGGGGGTTCAGGAGCTCGCCGACCGCATCGGCCTGACCCACCAGAATGCCTCGCACCACCTCGCCCCGCTCCGGCAGGCCGGGATCCTCAGCTGCCGCAGCGAAGGCACGACGACCCTCTATGCGATCGAGGACTGGAGCGCCTGGTGGGTCGTGGAGCAGATCGTCGGCTGGGTGCAGTCCTGCCAGGAGGAGCAGGCCGCTCCCTCCCCGCGCGAGTAGACCACCACCCCGCGCCAGAGCACACTGCCAGCGTTACTGCATTACCCGAATGTCCCTTGCGCTGGGTCGCAACGGTTGGTGCGTTACACGTCGCCTGGCGCCCTTACCACGCCTGCCATAGCACATCTGTTCCGCCTATTCGCCTAAGCGCTTAAGCGCTTAGGCGCTTGTGTAGACGGGGCGACCTTGCGCCAGTACTTCTACTCACACACGCAAAACAACACGCCGGGGCGTGGCGGGAGGTGACAGTCACGCCCCGGCAATCCCAAGGAGGGACATGCAAGGTGAGTAGCGAGGTAGGACATAGAAAGGCAGGGGCGACCGACTCAAGTGTCAGGTCGCTGCTGCGCTCAGTTGGTCGCGTGGCGATCTGGATAGTGCTCGGGTTGCTGTTGGTGCGCGGTATCGCCGCGGTGTTGGCGCAGCCGCAGGCAGAGGCCCCTGTGGGAGATGCGGCGCGCACTGCTGGCGACCAGGCGAGCAGCGCGCTCGCGGTCCGCTTTGCGCGTACTTACCTCCAATCCCCCTCGCGACGGGCGCTGGCACCCTTCCTCGCGGCAGGCTCGAGGGTCGGCGGTGGACACTCGCCGGCCGGTTCCGTCCGCGTCGCCCAGGCCGAGGTCAGCGCGACGCAAAGACTTGGCGGCGGCAGGGAGGTACTCACCGTCGCCTGCGAGCTCCGCGACGGGCGCACGCTGTATGTCGCCGTCCCGATCTCCCGCTCGGGGGCGGGAGAGGTGGCGGTGACGGGCGCGCCCTGGGTGGTCGCGGCGCCGAGCACGGCCGGGGTCGCCGCCGAGCGGCCCCGGCCGCTGGCCGGCCCGGAGGCGGCTTCGATCCGGGCGCTGGCGGCGAAGTTTCTGCCCGCCTATCTCTCTGCCCGCTCCGCGCGCGGGCTTTCCTACCTGCTGGCACCGGGCGCCGCTGTCGCGCCGCTGGCGGGCGCGTTGGAGCCGCTTGGGTCCGCCGGGTCGGTCTCCCAGCTCGGAGACGGCGAAGGGCGCAGGCGCACCGTGCTCGTCGCGGGGCGGTTCCGCGACGGCGCCAGCGGCGCCGTCTACCGGCTCGCATACCGCCTCAGGGTGGTCAAGCGCAACCGCTGGTACGTCGAAGCCGTCGAGGGAGGCCTGTCGTGAGGCGGCGCGCGGCGGTTCTCTCGATCGCGCTGGCCGCGGCGCTCGCGACGGCGCTGCTGCTCGCCCCGGCGGCGCTCGCCGCCGGCAACGACGTCGGCCACAACCTCGGCTCGCTGCTGCGCAAATACGCGGGCGAGATCTACGGCGGCATCGTCGCCGTCGTCGGCCTCGTCTTCCTGCTCAACCGCCGCCTGCAGGAGCTGGCGCTCTTCTTCGTCGCCGCGACGCTGGTCGGCTGGCTCGTCTTCAGCCCCGACCAGGTGGCGAACGCCGCGCGGCTGATCGGAAGGCAGATCCTCCCGTGAGCAGCTCGAGCGAGCCGATCCGCTCCTACCAGCGGATCTTCCGCCCCGAGCGGAGGATCTACCAGGTGGAGGGCCACAGGCTGCCGGTGCCCGGCGGCGTCCCCCTGCGCTGGCTCGCCTACGCCGCCGCCGCGGTGGTCGCGATTCTCGCGCTGAGCTCGGGCTCGGCGACGCTCGACGGCCTGCTCGCCCTCGCCGCCGCCTCGGCGGGCGCGCTGCTCGGCGGCCGTGAGGCAGCGGTCGTGGCTGGCGCCGCCGCCTTCGCCGGGGCGTGGATTCTCGGCTTCGCGCTCGGGCTGCTCGACTGGCCGCTGCGCCTGATCGTGATCCCGGCCGCGGTTGCCACGCTGGCCACCCAGGCGACCCCGGACGGTCGCCGCGCCGACCGCTTCGCTGCCTCCTGGCTGGCGCTGCGCCTCGCACCGCGCAGGCGCTCGCTCGGGCGGGCGCTGCCGCCGGCCGGCGCCGCCGTGGGGGGCGGGGGCGAGCTGTGGGTGGCTCGTCCCAAGGACCGGGATGGACGCCGGTGATCCGCTTTCCCCTGCGCTACGCGCGGAGAAACGTGCTGATCGGCCCCGGCGGTCAGGCCGCCGCCCTCTACCGCGCGGGCACCGTCTCCTACCCGTTCCTCCCCGAGGAGGGGAAGTGGGGCCTGCTGCGCCGCCTCGAGCGCTTCGGGCACCTGGTCGGCGCCGACTTCTCGATCTGGCGCGTCCAGCGCGCTTACCCAGCCGATCGCTACGCCGCCGAGCTGGAAGGTGCGGCCGACCCGCACCACGCCGACCCGAAGGCCTGGCGCGACTACCTGCGCGGCCACGAGGCCCGCCTCGCCGAGCTTGATTCGTGCCTGCCCGAGGTCTATCTCGCGGTCTCGCTCGGCGAGCAACGGGAGAGGGGGACGCTGCGCTCGCTCGACCGCGCGCGGCGCAGGTTCGAGGAAGCGGCTGGGGTCGGCGGGCCGCGGCCGGTCTCCGGCGCCGAGCTGCGCGAGCTGGCCTCCGCTGAGCGGCGCTGCTTCGAGCGCCTCTCGTCCCAGCTCGGTCTGCGGCGGGCGAGCACCGCCGAACTCCAGTGGCTGCTGCGCCGCGCGGTCTGCCGCGGCGTCGCCGAGCCTGAGCTCGACCCCAACTGGGCGCCCGACGCCCTCGTCATCGAGGAGGGCGAGGGCGAGCAGTGCCACGAGCCGCTCGGCCACGACCTCTGGCGCTGCGCCAACGCGCCGATGAGCGAGGACCCCGGCGAGCCGCCCTCGCTCGCGGTCGAGGCCGAAGAGGGGCCCTCCTTCCAGGCCTTCCTCTGCGCCGGCTCGCTGGCCGAGGAGGCCGAGTTCCCCGGCGAGGCCGAGCTGCTCCACGCGCCCTTCGAAGACGCCGGCTTCCCGGCCGACGCCGTGCTGCACGCGCGCTGGGTCGGCAACCGCGAGGCGCTGGGCCAGGTCAGAAAGCGCATCCTCGACGCCGAGCATGCGTGGCGCGAGGAGGCAGAGGGTGCGCAGGCGGGACCCGGGTGGCAGGCCGAAGAGGATCGCGAGCTGGCGCGCGAGTACGAGGCGGTCCTGCAGTCCTCCGCCCACCCGCCGATGCTCCGCGCCTACCTCGGGGTCGCGGTCGGCGCCCCGGACCGCCCCGAGCTCGAGCGCCGGGTCGAGACCCTGCGCGAGCGCTTCGGCGAGGTCCGCCTGCATCGCCCACGCGGCCTCCAGCACCGCCTCTTCTTCGACCACCTGCCGCGCGCCGACGCCGGCTCGCTCTCCGACTACCGCCAGCAGATGACGGTCGAGCAGCTGGGGGCGACGGTTCCTACCGCGACGGCCGCCCTGGGCTCGCAGACCGGCCCATACATCGGCCACACCCTCGGCGGCGCCCGGCGCCCCGTGCGCTACGACCCGACTGAGGCGCCGCGCACCGCGCGCCCCTCGGCCGTGCTGCTCGCCGGCACGCTCGGCTCGGGCAAGACGCTCGCCGCCCAGGCGATCGCCTACGGGGCCGAGCGCCGCGGCTCGCTCGTGGTCGACTTCGACCCCAAGCCCGACCACAACCTGGAGGGGGCGCCGGGCCTGGAGGGCAAGGTCGAGGTGGTCGAGCTCGACGGCGAGGAGCGAAACCGCGGCAAGCTCGACCCGCTCCTGGTCGGCCTGCCCGAGCTGCGCGAGGAGCTGGCCTCCTCCTACCTCTTGGAGCTGTTGCGCGACCCGCCGCCGGCCTGGGAGAACGCGATCGACCGCGCGGTGCGCGACGCGGTGCGGGCCGGGGAGCGCAGCCTGATGCGGGTCGTCTCGCGCCTGCGCGCCTCGGAGGCCGAGGCGGCGCGGGAAGCGGGTGACGCGCTCGAGGTTCTCTCCGACTTCGGCCTCGCGAGGCTCGGCTTCGCGCCGATTGCGGAGGAGGCGGCGTAGGTGAGCGCCCAAATATCGGCGATCACGATCCGCACGCCGGGGCTCAGCCTTCCCGACCCCGGCGCCTCCCGCGAGACCTATACCCGCGCGGAGAGGGTGTCGGTGGCGACGCTCTCCCTGGTCGCGGCACAAGCTCTGCGCCTCGTCAGCGGCAACCGAAAACGACACAAGATCGTGCTGCTGGACGAGGCGTGGTTCCTTCTGGCCTCCACTCAGGGCCGCACGCTGCTGAACCGCCTGGTGCGGCTCGGCCGCGCGATGAACGCGACGATCCTGCTGGCAACCCAGCGGCTCGCCGACCTCGGCGATCTCTCCGAGCTGGTCGGGACCTACTTCCTCTTCGGCCAGGACTCCCTGGCGGAGGCGGAGCGGGCGCTGGCGCTGGTAGGCCTGGACCCCTCCGATACGGCTCTGCGATCGCGTCTGACCGAGTACCGCCAGGGGATGTGCCTGATGCGCGACCTCGACGGGCGGGTCGGGGAGCTACAGGTCGCCCTCGTCTTTCCCGAGCTCCTGGCGGCGCTCGACAACACGCCGGGGGAGGGGCGGGCGTGAGGCCCGTGCTTCAGCAGAGGTGGAGGCGCCGGCTGGCGCTGGCGCTCCCCCTGAGCGCGGCCTTCGTCCTGCTCGCCCACCCGCTCGCGGGCGCGGCGAGCGACGTGTGGGGGAACGTCGGGCCGGCCTCGCCGCTGGGCTCGGGCGGGCTCCCCGGCCGCTACCCGCTCAGCCACTACGCGCTCGACCAGCACTTCGACGCGATCTCGGCCTCGCTGACCGGCGGCGTGGACGCCTCGGGGGTGGCGCCGATGATCGCCTACTTCCTCGCCTCGATCCTCTGGGCGCTGACGAGCTTCCTCGCGAACCTGCTGATCTCGCTGTTCGCCTTCGCCTTCAGCCTCGACTTGGTCAACGGCTCCGGGGCGACCGGCGGCGCCGGGGCGCTCGGGCCGGTCGCGCGGGCGATCCACGCGATCTACGCGGGCGTCTTCGGCGGCCCCTGGCTGGCGCTCGCGGTCAGCGTCGCCGGTCTCTGGGCGATGTGGAGGGCGCTGGTGCAGCGCCGCTACGCCGAGAGCGCGGGGGCGCTCGCCCTGTCTTTGATCTACGTCGTCGCGGCGCTCTTCTTCGTCTTTCAGCCGGCGCAGACGATCGGCGCCGCCTCGCAGTGGGCGAACCGGATGTCGGTCGCCTTCCTCTCGGTCGCCGGCCACGGCAGCGCCTCCGGCGGCGCCGGGGCGCGAGACGAGGGGGCGCGGCAGCTCTTCGACCTGCTGGTCTTCAAGCCCTGGGCGGTCTTGGAGTTCGGCGGGATCGAGCACTGCGTCGCGGCGGGGAGCGGCGACGAGGGCTCCGATCCCGACTCGGTCCCGGTGCGGCCGCTCCCCGCGGACGCCGCCGGCCGCCTGCGCGCTGGCGCAGAAGTCGATGCCGGCGGCAAGGTCTGCGTCAACAACGCCGCCAAGTACTCCTCGCACTTCCTGCGCTTCGGCCCGGGCACCGACGAACGCGACGCCGAGTACGACGCCCTCGACCACGGCGACTCCTCGAAGCTGCCCGACGCCGACAAGGGCGGCGGCTACAAGCTCGGCGTCGCCGACAAGCCCGCGACCGACGCGATGGAGGAGGGCGGGCAGTACCAGCGCCTCCTGGTCGCGATCGTCGTCTTCGTCGGCGAGCTCGGGGCCTTCTGCCTGCTCGGCGCGCTCTCGGTCGGGGTGATCCTCGCCCAGGTCCTGCTGCTCCTGCTGCTGGCCTTCGCCCCGGTGGCGCTGGTCGCGGCGGCGATCCCCGGCCGCGGGCACGCCTTCTTCCGTGGCTGGCTGGAGAAGCTCGCCGGCTACCTGCTGCGCAAGGCCGCCTACTCGCTGCTGCTCGCGATCCTGCTGGCGGTAAACGGTGCGCTCGCCAGCGCCACCGACGCCCTCGGCTGGCTGATGTCCTTCGGCCTGCAGGCGCTCTTCTTCTGGGCGGTCTTCCTGCAGCGCAAGGCGCTCACCGAGAGCCTCGTCGGGATCGCCACCGGGCCGCGGGCGCCGGGGCGCGAGGGCGCGCTGCGGGTGCTCGGCCTCTACTACGGCGCGCGCACGGTCGCCCGCCCGCTGCGCGGCGCCCGGCGCGGCGCTCGCTCGAAGGGCGGCGCTTCGCGGCGCGGCCCCGACGGCGGGACCGAAGGCGCCGAGCGCCGACGCGGCGGCGGCCGCGAGAAGGCCCCGGACCGTCCGGCCCCCGTGCCGCGCCCGGACGCCGCCGCGCCGCCCGCCCCCTCGCCCGTGCCGGCCCGGCGCCGCAAGCCGGCGAGCTCCCGCGATGACGCAGGCGAGGAGCGCGCCGGTTCGGCCGCCGTCGATCGCCCCGAGGCCCGTGGCGGCGAGCGGTCGGCCGAGGGGCTGCAGAAGCGCCGGGACCGGTCCGATCGAGCTGCCGCCCAGAGACCGCAGGGCAAGGCACGTCCCGGGAAGCCGGCACGAAAGAACTCAAGCCCCGGCCCGGAGCCGGTGCCCGAGGGCGGCTCGACCGGGCCGGCGGAGGATCGAGAAAGGCGTGGGCAGGGTGGCGAGGAGAGCCTCGACGCCGAGCTGCGCGCCGAGCGCGAGCGCCGCCGCAGGCCGCCGCGCAAACCGGGCGCCGGGAATCCCAGCGAGCCCGGCGAGGACCGCTCCCGGAAGCCCCGGCGCCTCTCGCGCCTGCGGCGCGGGTACCGCCGCAAGCGGGGGAGGAAGCGGTGAGCCGCTCCGGCAGCGCAGGAAGGCTCTTCGCCTTCGGCGGCCTGACGACCTGCGTGGTCGTGCTCGTCGCGGTGACCGGGACGGTGATGGCGGTCCTCGGCGGGGACTTCGGCTGCGTCGGCGCCGGCACCGCAATGGCCCAGCCCGCCACCCGGGCGGCCGAGCGGGAGATCCCGCCCGCGCGGCTCGGCCTCTACCGCGCGGCGGGGCGGCGCTTTGACATCGACTGGGCCTTCCTCGCCTCGATCGGCACCCAGGAGTGCGCCTCGGGCACCTGCGCGGGCGACAACGGCTCGGGCTGCGGCGGTCCGATGCAGATCGCCTTCGTGCGGAACACGCCGTGCAGCCCGGGCTCGGGGCCGACCCTGTGGGAGCGCTTCGGGGTCGACGCGAACGGCGACGGGGCCGCCGACGTGAACGACCTCGCCGACGCGATCTTCGCCGCCGCCCGCATCCTGCGCGTGGTCATGCACGCCCCGCCGGCCGGCGGCTCCTACGCCGCCTACCGCCAGGCGGCCTGCAACTACTACGGTGCCTGCGCGGACGGGGTCGCCGACTACGCCTCCCAGGTGATGGCGCGGGCGGTCTCCTACGGCTTCCGCGGCGGCGGGGAGCCGGCGAGCGGGGGCGGTGGGGAGGCGGGCGCCGGATCGGGACCGACGTGCGTCGGCTCGGCGCTCCCCTCCGGCAGCGGGCCGATGGGGCCGGTCAGCAAGGCCACCTCGCCGCGCCGCCTCGCGGCGCTGCCGAATGACGTGAGCGCGGCGCCGGGAATCCGCTGCGACGCGCGGATCGTCCCCGACGTCGTCTACCTGGCGCGGCGCTTCGGCGTTCTCGTCAGCGCCTGCTACGCGGCGAGCGGGCACGAGGCGACCGGCGAGCACCCGCTGGGCGCCGCGATCGACGCCGGCCCGCGCGACGGCGACTGGTCCCGCACGATGCGCCTGGCGCTCGCGCTCGGCTGGCGCCCCGCCTGCGCGGCCTCCGGCGCGGCCCCGGCCTGCGCCCGCCCGCCCTTCCGCTTCGTCGGCTACAACGGCTATCCGGAACACGGCGACCCCGCCCACTGCGTCCCCTGCGAAGGCGGGCCGCACATCCACCTCTCCTGGAACACCTCGGCCTCGCCGGGCCAGCCGGAGAACCGGGCGCGCTCGGACTACGAAGCGGCGAGCTGGATCGAGGTGTTCGCGGTGCCCTCAAGCGCCGTGCCGGGGAGGCGAAATGGCTGAGCGCGAACATTCCCCGCGCCAGGCGCCCGAGGAGCTGATCGGGACAGCGAAGGCGCGCTGGCGGCCGATCAAGACCTACTGCCTGTTCTCGGGCGGCAACGACTCGGCGGTCCTCGCCCACCGCTGCCGCGCCCACTACGACGCCCTCTTCTACATCGACACCGGCACGGCTGTTCCGAGCACCACCGAGCCCGAGATCGTCGGCGTCGAGGATCACGTCCGCTCCTTCGCCGAGTGGCTGGGCAAGCCGCTGGAGATCCGCCGCTCCGGCGAGGCCTACCGGACGATGGTGCTCGGCGACGAGCTCTGGTGGCGCCGCTACCGGATCAGGGCCGCCCGCGAGCGCCGCCCGTTCTCGATCGAGCAGATGATCGCCGAGGACCGGCGGGCCGGACGTGTCTCAGCCAAGCGCTATGGCCAGGCGCCATACGGCTTCCCCGGCAAGGGCCAGCACGGCAAGGCCTACGCGCGGCTCAAGGAGCGGCGGATCGAAGAACTGCTCCGCCAGGCCAAGCAGGGGCACCCGCGCCGCTCGGCGGTGCTCTTCCTCTCGGGCATCCGCCGGGCCGAGAGCCGCCGCCGAGCCAAGCGGGAGACGCTGACCGAGCGCGGCTCGGCGAAGTTCTGCAACCCGCTGATCGACTGGACGGCCGCCGAGGTTGCCGAGTACCGTCGCCGCTTCGAGCTGCCGGTCTCCGACGCCGCGGCGCTCCTGCACCGCTCGGGGGAGTGCAACTGCGGCGCCTTCGCCCGAGCCGAGGAGGAGCGCAAGACGATGCGCGCCTTCTGGCCGCAGTGGTGGGCGGAGACGATCGAGGCGCTGGAGGCCGAGGCCGACGCGCGGGGCATCCGCTGGTGTCGCTGGGGCGGCTATGACCTGAAGGGCAACCAAGCGGCGGGCTCGGGCGCCGGAGCCGGCCTGCTCTGCGCCAACTGCGCGGCGGCGAGCGATGGTGCCGCCGCTTCACGAGGAGGCACGCCGCCGCGGCGCCGGGTCAGACGGGGATGTGCGCCACGCTCGAGGGGGAGGACCGATGGCTAGGCGGAGGCTGGTGGCGCCGGCTGCGCAAGGCTGCAAGCGCCGAAGAGGTGGGGGCGTGAGGAGTCGCTACAGGACGCGCAGCTTCTCGACCGGCACGACCACGATCCGATCGAGGATCGGCTCGGCTGGCAGCGAGGTCAGCTCGACGATCACCTTGTCGCCGTCCAACACGTCGGTGATGCCGCCCCGAGCGCCCGCGGGGGCACCGTCGACTGGCTTGGTCAGCTCGACCAAGCCACCGATGGCGATCTCACGCGTTGCTGCCATGGGTCTGATTGTACGGGGTGGGGTAGGCGGTGACCAGCCGTGGAGCCGCGCCCTCCGTCGCGTAGTGCCAGGCGCTGATCACCCTCGCCGAGCGCTCCCCGATGCGCAGATCCACCACGACTCCGCAGGTGACGCCGCCCGCTTCGGGCATGCGAACCGTCTCGATCGGCGCCTCCCGTACTGCCTCCTTGAGCGCCTGCCAGGCCTGCTCCCAATCGTCGCTCTCGACATGCAGGACGTGAGCCCATTCCAGACCGTGCCCCGAGTCGGCCAGAATCCAGGCCCCCCACTTCTCCGGGACGCACCAGGCGTCCGCAGAGCGCGGCAGCGTCTCTCCGACCTTCGGCGGCCATCCCATGCCGCGCGCACCCTACTGTCTTCGGCACGGGAGGTGCCGCTACAGGCTGATCCCGCGGACCCCTGTCAGGACCCCTGTGCGGACCCCTGTCAGGACCCCTCCTCGACTCGCAAAAACGCCGCAATCCCGCATCCGGGCGCGGTCTGCGCGGATCACGTTTTGCCGACATATCCACGTCACCCGGAGGTCGGTGCATGACCAAGCGCGATCCTCACGACCCGACTCTGATGCTCGTCATC
>Ga0210111_1000023_pt1 | contig 36209 bp, 31 predicted proteins | sample China_Galinas_PW_6_FD_185520 | JGI IMG/M metagenome (GOLD analysis project Ga0210111, IMG submission 185520) | Wetland microbial communities from San Francisco Bay, California, USA, that impact long-term carbon sequestration - China_Galinas_PWC_D2... | ecosystem: Environmental > Aquatic > Marine... | reverse complement strand
ACCTCTTTTCGCTTCCCGTCCGACATGGCCTGAGGATAACCAGGCGCAACCCCATCAGAGCGGCGTCTGCTGGTGGAAGACGAGCCGCCAGGCGTCGTCGTCGCGGACGTAGGCGCTGCTGAGCAGGGCGACGTACTCGGAGTCCGGGCGGTGGCCCTGGAAGCGGTAGGTGAGGATCGCGGCGTCGGGGCCGAGCGGGGCGAGGCGCTCTGCGGTCATCTCGAACCGCTCCCAGCCGGGCGAGGCGTCCATCGCGGCGACCGTTTCGTCACGGTCCAGCGCCTGCCCGGGGACGATCACGATCGCGTCCTCGCGCAGGTGGCGGCGGTAGGTGGCGCCGTCGCCCGCCGCCAGCTCGCGCTCGATCTCGCGGATCGCGTCCAGGTTGGACATGCGATTCCCCTACCCGAGCGCGGATCGGGCTAACGGTTGGTACGGAAATACCTGCAAATTGAGCCTTTTTGCAAATCACTCAGTCTATTGAGTAAAATCACTCAGCGTCATGAGCAAAATGCTCACATACAGGCGGCCGCTTGTGAACCAGTTGACGAAGCGGCTGGAGGAGGATCCGCTTCGACTACAGGTCGTCAGCGGCCCACGCCAGGTCGGAAAGACCACGGCAACCCATCAGGCGCTCAAGGCCGCCGAGCAGCCGAGCCACTACGCCAGCGCCGACGACCCGGCCCTGCGGGATGCCGCGTGGCTGGAGGCGCAATGGGAAGAGGGGCGCCGTCTTGCCCGCGAGCATCGCAGCGGGGCGATCCTTGCGGTTGACGAGATCCAGAAGGTGGGAGGCTGGGCCGAGACCGTGAAGCGTCTGTGGGACGAGGACCGGCGGGGGGAGCTGCCGCTCCGGGTCGTCCTGCTCGGCTCAGCCACCTTGCTCGTGCAGCACGGCCTCGGCGAGAGCCTCGCCGGCCGCTTCGAGCTGTTGCGCGCCCCGCACTGGTCGTTCGGCGAAATGCACGACGCGTTCGGCCTCAGCCTCGACGAGTTCGTCCATTTCGGCGGCTACCCCGGCGCCGCCCGGCTGATCGAAGACGAGCGGCGCTGGGCCGCCTACGTGCTCGACTCGATCGTCGAGACGACGATCGCACGCGACCTGCTGCTGTTGACCAGGGTCGACAAGCCGGCGCTGCTCCGCAGCCTCTTTCGACTCATCGGCGACTACTCGTCGCAGATCGTCTCCTACCAGAAGCTGGCCGGCCAGCTTCAGGACGCTGGAAATACCACCACCCTCGCCCACTACCTCGATCTGCTCGCGGCCGCAGGCCTCGCGGTCGGGCTGGAGAAATACGCCAGCGGCAAGATTCGGCAACGACGCTCGACGCCAAAGCTGCTCATGCTCGACACCGCGCTGGTGTCGGCCATCTCCGGCCGCACCTTCGCCGAAACTCGTACTGACTCCCGGCACTGGGGGCGGCTGGTCGAGACCGCCGTGGGCGCTCACCTCGTGGCCAGTCGCGACCCGCGCGCGCAGGTTCTCTACTGGCGCGACCGCGGCCGGGAGGTCGATTTCGTGATCGAACGCGGCGACGAGCTGACGGCGATCGAGGTGAAGAGCGGGCGGCGGCGCGACAGCCTACCCGGCCTCCAGGCTTTCGAGAGCGCGCACGGGCCGGCGCGCAAGCTCCTCATAGGGGGCGACGGAACGCCGCTCGATGCCTTCCTCAGCCAGCGGCGAGAAAACGGCTGACGTCCTCGGCGTCGGCTTCGAGCGCGGCTCTGACCTTGGCGGGCAGGCGCTCGAGCGGCTCCAGCTTCAGCTTGCCGCCGGGCCAGCCCCACTTGGCGACGGCGCGGCCCTCGACCATCGCGAAGGGGTGGAAGATGCCGTTCTTGGTGACGAGGCGGGTGTGGCGGCCGATGACTTCTTCGCGAGAGGTCCAGCCGAGCAGGACCGGGTCGAAGGCGCCGAGCAGGCGCGGCGCGGGCAGCTCCGCCGGTTCGGGTCGCCCGGGCAGCCGCAGCAGGCCGTCCTCCCCCTGCTCGACCTCGGCTGCGATCGCCGCCAGGCCGGCGCGGGCGTCGCGCAGCGGCAGGCCGGCCCATTTGGCCAGGTCGCGATCGTTTGCCGGCTGGTGTCCGGCGAGGTAACGCCGCGCAAGCTCGGCCAGGGCCGCATCGCGATCGACCGGCGACTGCTCGCCGAGCCAGTCGCGCACGAGCACGTAGGCGTGCTCCCTGCCGACCACCGGCCCGCGCACCGTCAGTCCCCGCACCGCGCTGAGGAAGAGCAGGTGGATCAGCGCCTGGCCGTCGGTGCGCACGCCGGCGGCGTCGATCCGCTCGCGCAGCTGCACGCGCGTCAGCGGGCCCTCGTCGGCCAGCGCCCGCTCGATCGCCTTCAGCGCGCGCTCGGCTTCGGCCTCGCTCACCCCCTCTTGGCGCAGCCGCCGCGCGCACGAGCTGAGCAGCGGCGGCGTGGTCAGTGCCTGCAGCCAGGGGTAGTCCTCGCTGCGCACGAGGTGCAGCGTGCCGCGGTTGAGCCAGGTGACGAGCAGGCTGCGCTGCTCGTCCAGCGCCCGCTCGACGTCGGCGGCGCTGAGGCCGTCGGTGCGCGCCCGCACGGCGAGGCGGAAGCCGCGTGGGTCCTGGCCCTGCACCGCGAGCAGCCGCTCGGCGACGGCGACCGGGTCGGGCAGCGCCGGCCCGGCGAGGGCCTGCGCGGTGAGGCGCTCTTGGAGGACGGTCGAGCTAGCCGACTTCAAGCAGGTCGATCACGAACACGAGGGTTTCGTTCGGACCGATCGCGGGCGGCGCCCCGGCTTCGCCGTAGGCGAGTTCGGGCGGGATGACCAGCTCGCGGCGGCCGCCGACCTTCATCCCTTCGACCCCCTGGTCCCAGCCCGGGATCACTTCGCCCGCGCCGAGCGTGAAGCTGAACGGTTCGTTGCGGCTCCAGGAGGAGTCGAATTCTTCGCCGGTCTTGAAGCCGACGCCGACGTACTGGACGGTCACTTCGTCGCCCGACTTGGCTTCGGCGCCGCTGCCTGCTTCGATTTCCCTGATCTCCAGCTTCTTCGGCGGCGCGCCCTTCGGCACCGTGACCTTGGGCTTGGTCTTTTCCCCGCCGGCCGATTCGGCAGCGGTCGTTTCGCCGCTCGCCGCGGTCGATTCGCTGGAGGAGCTGTCGCTCCCGCCGCAGCCGGCGACGAACAGCCCCGCGCACACCGCGACGATCAGGATCAGCCTCCGCATTGCGGCCGCCATGCTAAAGCAGTGCGGCTAGACTCGTCGCGGGGAGTCCGAGGATGAATCTCGCATCGATACTCACCGAGAGCGCCAGGCGGGCGCCGGAGGCGCCCGCGATCCGCCTGGGCGAGGTCGAGCTGAGCTACGGCGAGCTCGACGAGCGCAGCGCCCGCCTGGCGACGCTGCTGCGCGACAAAGGGCTCGAGCTGGGCGACCGGGTCGGGGTGATGCTGCCCAACGTGCCCGAGTTCCCGGTCGCCTACTACGGCGTGCTGCGCGCCGGCGGCATCGTCGTGCCGATGAACGTCCTGCTGAAGGAGCGCGAGATCGCCTTCTACCTCGAGGACTCCGGCGCGAAGCTGCTGCTCGCCTGGCACGGCTTCGCCGGCGAGGCCGAGGCCGGCGCCGCCGACGCGGGCGCCGAGGCGATCGAGGTCGAGCCGGCCGGCTTCGCCGAGCTGCTGGCGGGCTGCGAGCCGGCGACTGACGTGGTCGAGACCGCCGACGACGACACCGCGGTGATCCTCTACACCTCCGGCACGACCGGCAAGCCGAAGGGGGCGGAGCTGACCCACGCCAACCTCGCCCGCAACGCCGACGTCTCGCGCCGCACCACCTGCGAGGTCGGGCCCGGCGACGTCGTCCTCGGCTCCCTCCCCCTCTTCCACTCCTTCGGCCAGACGGTGGCGATGAACGCCTCGATCGCCGCCGGCGCCTGCCTCACGCTGGTGCCCAAATTCGAGCCCGGCGAGGCGCTGGCAACGATGCAGCGCGACCGGGTCACCCACTTCTACGGCGTGCCGACGATGTTCGGCGCGCTGCTGCACGAGCCCGAACGCGAGCGCTTCGACACCGCGTCGCTGCGCACCTGCGTCACCGGCGGCGCCTCGATGCCGGTCGAGGTCCTGCGCGGCTTCGAAGACGCCTTCGGGGCGAAGGTGATGGAGGGCTACGGGCTCTCGGAGACCTCGCCGGTCGCCAGCTCCAACCACCCCGACCGCGAGCGCAAGGCCGGTTCGATCGGCACCCCGATCGAGGGCGTCGAGATGAAGCTCGTCGACGAGGACGGCGAGGACGTGGCGCAGGGCGAGGTCGGCGAGATCGTGATCCGCGGCCACAACATCATGAAGGGCTACTGGCAGCGCCCCGACGCGACCGCGGAGGCGATGCGCGGCGGCTGGTTCCACAGCGGCGACATGGCCCGCGTCGACGAGGACGGCTACTTCTTCATCGTCGACCGCAAGAAGGACCTGATCATCCGCGGCGGCTACAACGTCTACCCGCGCGAGGTCGAGGAGGTCCTCTACGAGCACCCGAAGATCCGCGAAGCCGCCGTCGTCGGCGTCCCCCATGACGAGTGGGGCGAGGAGATCGGCGCCGCGGTCGTGCTGATGGAGGGCGAGGAGCTCGCCCCCGAGGAGGTCAGCGCCTACGTCAAGGACCGCATCGCCGCTTACAAGTACCCGCGCCTGGTCTGGTTCGTCGACGAGCTCCCCAAGGGCCCCACCGGCAAGATCCTCAAGCGCGAGATCGAGGCGCCGGCGCGGACTGGCTGACTGGCCAGTGTCGCGCTAACCTCTGCACCGATAGCCGCAATCGAGGCGTCCCGCGCGGAACCCCCTGCCCGAAGGAGCACTATGAGCGTCGCAGCCCAGAGCCTGATGGACAACGTCACCTACGTGGACCTCTACAAGCGATGGGAGCAGGGCAATTGGAGCGCCTATGACCTCGACTTCTCCGCGGACCGCGCAGGCTGGGAGGCGCTGAGCGAGATCCAGCAGCGCTCGGCGATGTGGATCTACTCGATGTTCTACTACGGCGAGGACCGGGTCGCCGACACGCTCGCCCCCTACGTCACCGCGGCGCCGACCGAGGAGCAGTCCTACTTCCTCGCCACCCAGCAGGTCGACGAGGTGCGGCACTCGATCTTCTTCCACCGCTTCTTCAAGGAGGTGATCGGGGTCGGCGGCGACTCGATCGAGCAGACCCTCTCCTCGACGATGCCGCAGCTCAACTGGGGCTACCGCGGGATCTTCGACCGGCTCGACCGGATGGCCGAGGAACTGCGCAAGGACCGCTCGCTGCCCAAGTACGCGCAGGCGATCACGCTCTACCACCTGATCGTCGAGGGCAGCCTCGCCCAGCCCGGCCAGCACTTCATCGAGGACTTCTTCGCCTCGAAGGAAACGATGCCGGGCTTCAGCGAGGGGATGGGCAACGTCTCGCGCGACGAGCAGCGCCACATCGGCTTCGGCGTCAAGGTGCTCTCCGAGCTGCTCGACCTCTCGCGCCCCCAGGGAGCCGAATGCCGCGCCGCGGTGATCGAGCTGCTGCGCGAAACGCTGCCCTACGGGCCGGCCGTGTTCTACCCGCCGGGGATGAACCGCGAGTACACCGAGTGCTACGGCTTCTCGCTCGAGGACATCTTCGGCTTCGGCCTCAAACTGATCCGCCAGCGCTGGCGCACGATCGGCTACCCGACCGAGGAGATGCCGCCGGGCGTCTTCCCCTTCGACCCGGAAGCGTCCGCGGAGGAAGTCGCCGAGCGCCAGGTGAAGCTGATGGAGGCCGGCGTGCTCGGCCCGCCCGACGGTCCCGCCCCGGACGCCTCGCCGGAGACCCAGCGGCTCTACTTCGACATCGTCACCCGGGTCGCCGACCCGGCCGCGGCCAACGGCTCGCCGCTCGTCTACCAGTACCGCTTCGACGACGCCGACCCCTGGCACCTGACGCTCGACAACGGCTCGACCCGCGCCGAGCCGGGCGAAGCGCCGAACCCGACGCTGACGATCGAGGCGAGCTGGGGCGACTTCGTCTCGATGAGCAAACCGGACGCGAACCCGCTGAAGATGGTGCTCTCGCGGCGCATTCGCCCGCGCGGCAAGCTGCGCGAGATCGCACGGATGCGCAAGGTCTTCTCATAAAACGCCAGCTCCTCCGCTTCGCGTCCGGGGCTGGCGTCTATGCGCCATACCGGCGCCGCTCGCAAAGAATCAGATCGTGATGCTCGCTAATTGATTCTTCAGGCGACGGGCGGCCTCTTATCCGCCCACGGTCTCTCCGCCTCCAACTGGGCGGCGAGCGATAGCAGGGTCGCCTCCTCGCCGGGGCGGCCGACGATCTGCACGGCGAGCGGCATGCCGTCGGCGGAAAAGCCGGCGGGGACCGACATCGCCGGATTGCCGAGGTGGTTCCAGGGGATGCAGTAGGGGTAGAAGCGGCTCATCCCGATCAGCGTCCAGAGCGCCCCGCGTCCCTCCCAGCGGCGCACCGGCAGCGCCGTGCCGCCCATCACCGGCGTCATCAGCACGTCGTGGCGCTCGAAGATCGCGCCGACGCGGGCGGCGTCGGCGGCCTCGCCGCGGCGCGCCTTCTCGAACAGGGCGTCGGGGATCAGGCGGCCGAGCCGCGCCATCGCCTGCGTGCGCCGTTCGAGCCGCTCCGGGTTCGGCACCTTGGCGAAGTCTTCGGCGATCCCGCGCAGGTAGCGCGGCACCGAGTTGTCGCCGATCCGGCCCCAGTCGGGATCCTGCTGGATCACCTCGTGGCCGAGCGAGCCGAGCAACCCGGCCGTGTCGGCGACCGCGTCCTTGGCGACGGAGTCGACGGTCACCGGGGCGACCGCGCGCGGCGCCGCGGTGGACCAGGCGACGCGCAGCCTTCCCGGCGGCGTCGCGGCGGCCTCGACGAAGGGGCGCTCGGGCGGCGGCGGGCCGTCGCCGGAGCGGTCGAGGCTGACGTCGAGCCAGAGCGCCGTGTCGCGCACCGAGCGGCTGACGCAGCCAAAGGCCGACATGCCGTTCCAACGCGCCGCGTCGGGCGCGACGGAGACGCGGCCGCGCTGCGGTTTGAGCCCGAACAGCCCGCAGGAGGCGGCAGGGATGCGGATCGAGCCGGCGCCGTCGGAGGCGAAGGCGATCGGCACCAGGCCGGCGGCGACCGCCGCGGCGCTGCCGCCGCTGGAGCCGCCGGGCGTGCGCTGCGGATTCCACGGGTTCCGCGTCACGCCGTAGGTCGCCGACTCGGTGAAGCCGCAGATCGCCAGCTCGGGCAGCAGCGTCTTGCCGACGATGACGGCGCCCGCCTCGCGCAGCCTGCGCACCGACTCGGCGTCGGCGGCGACCGGATCGTCGAAGCCGTCCGTGGCGTAGGTGGTGACATCGCCGCTGACGTCGACCTCGTCCTTGATCGCGACCGGCACGCCGAGCAGCGGCCGCTCGTCGCCGCCGCGCAGGCGCGCCTCCGCCTGCTCGGCTTCGAGCAGCGCCCGCTCGGCGAAGACCGAGCGGAAGGAGTTCAGCTGCGGGTCGAGGCGCTCGATCCGCTCGAGGCAGAGCTGCACCAGCTCGCGCGAGGAGACATCCCCCGCGCGCACCATCTCGGCCTGCCTGGCCGCCCCGGCGAATGCAAGGTCATCCGACACGCCGCCATCCTAGACGGCATCAGACCTTGGCGGGCTCGGGGGCGCCGGTCTCGAAGGAGAGGTCGGGCAGCAGGCGGTCGAGCCAGCTCGGCATCCACCAGTTCCAGTCGCCGAGCAGCTTCATCGCCGCCGGCACGAGGATCAGGCGGACCAGGGTCGCGTCGAGGGCGATCGCGACGGCGCTGCCGAGGCCGAGCTCCTTGATCGAGGGCACGCCGGTGAGCACGAAGACGGCGAAGACGCAGGTCATTATCAGCGCCGCCGAGGAGATCGTGCGGGCGCTGGTCGAGAGCCCTTCGGCGACGGCGCGCTCGTTGTCGCCGTGCTCCATGTAGCGCTCGCGGATCCGCGACATGAGGAAGACCTCGTAGTCCATCGAAAGGCCGAAGACGACGGCGAAGATCAGCGGCACGTTGATCGTGTCGAGGGCGCCCTGGCTTTCGAAGCCGAGCAGGCTGTCGAGCCAGCCCCACTGGAAGATCGCGACGAGCACGCCGAAGGCGGCTCCGATCGAGAGCAGGTTCATCAGCACAGCCTTCAGCGGCAAGAGCAGCGAGCGCAGCATCGTCATCAGGACGAGGAAGCTGAGCGCAAGGACGAAGAGGATGATCTTCCACATCGAGCCGCCGATCAGGGTGCGGACGTCGTGGCTGCGGGCGGTTTCGCCGCCGACGTCGACGGTCGCGATCGCGGCGATCCGCGTCGCCGGCACGACCGAGTCGCGCAGGCGCTCGACCAGGGCGATCGCCGCGTCGGACTCGCTCGGGACGCTCGGCGTCGCCTGGACCAGGACGCTGTGGCCGGCGAAGGCCGGCTGGGCGACCGAGGCGACGCCCGGCGTCGCCTCGAGCCGGCGCACGAGCTGCGCGGTGGCGACACGCCGCTCGCCTCCGCCGGCGCGAGCATCGAAGCGCGCGACCAGCTGGACCGGATCGGTGCCGCCGCCGAGCTGGCGCGAGGCGAGCTCGTTGCCGAGCCGCACGTCGCTGCCCTGCGGGAACTGGCCCAGCGCCTGCGTGCCGGTGCTCAGCGAGAGCACCGGGATCGCGAGGAAGAGCAGCACGCCGCTGACGCCGATCACCGCGACCCAGGGGTGGGCCATGACCTTGGCGGTCCAGCGCTGCCAGAACTGGCTCTCGCTTCCGCCTCCGGGCGTGGCGCGCCCACCGTGGAAGGGTCTCTTGACCCAGCCGAGGACCTTTGCCACGACGCCGCCCGGCAGCACGCGGTCGCCGAGCATCGCGATCAGCGCCGGCAGCAGCGTCGTCGCGGCGAGGATCGAGATCGCGACCACGGTCATCGCCCCGAGCGCCATCGAGCGCAGCGCCTGGTTGTCGGCCATCCAGAGTCCGGCGAGCGAGACGATCACGGCGAGGCCGGAGAAGCTCACCGCCAGGCCGGAGGTCGAGAGCGCCTCGGCGCGGGCGTCGTCGGGGCTGCGCCCCGCGGCCCGCTCCTCGCGGTAGCGGGCGAGGATGAAGAGCGAGTAGTCGATCGCCACCCCGATGCCGATCATCGAGGCCATGTTGGTGACGAACACCGAGGTGCTCATCTGCAGCGAGATGAAGTAGATCAGGGCGCCGGTGACGATCACGCTGACGAAGCCCAGCGCCAGCGGCAGCGCCGCCGCGGCGAGCGAGCCGAAGACGACGAGCAGGATGATCGCGACGATCGGGAAGCCGCCGGCCTCGGCCTCGGAGAGATCCTTCTTGGAGAGCTCCTGCATGCCGGCCCAGATCGTCGGCTGCCCGGCCAGGTAGGTGGTGACGCCGCCCCGGGTGGCGCCGGGATCGAGGTCTTCGCGCAGGGTCGCGGCCGAGTCGATCAGTTCGTCGCCGCCGAGGCTGCTGCTGAGCGGCAGCATCGCGACCCCGCGGGTGCGCAGCGAGGCGGCCGCCCGGCGCGCGACCGGCGGCGGCAGGCTGACCGCGTCGAGACCGGCGGCGGAGCGGCGCACCCGCGCGAGCGCCGCCCGTTCAGCGGCCGGGCTCGTTCCGGGGGTCGCCTGCAGCAGCACGGCGATGCCGTTCGAGTCGCCGCGGAATTCGCCCTGGAGCGCGTCGCTCACCGCCTTCGACTGGCTGCCCGGCACGTCGAAGCCGCCACCGGTCAGGTGTTCGGTCTGCCGCGAGGCGAAGGGCAGCGCGAGCACGAGGATCACAACCCAGCCGGCGAGGACCCAGCGACGTCGACGTCCGAGGAATCCCGCCAGTCTGCTCATCGGCTCCCGCATTGGCTGGTTGGCCAGCCTTACGCAGCGAGCCTCAGCGGTCTGTGAGCCCGGTCACTCCCCGGCGAGCAGGAAACGTGCGGAGGCGGCGCCGGCTTCGAGCGCCGCGCTGATGTCGCGGCCCGGCTCCGAGAGGGCCTGAAGGGCGAAGCCGTCGGCGGCGGCGAAGAGGTAGGCGACGATCGCCTCCGCGTCGTAGCGCAGCTTGATCACGCCCTCGCGTTCCTTCTGCTCGAGGATCTCGGCGACGTGCGAGCGGGTCGTGTCGAAGAGCTGGCCGACCTCGCGCTGGATCTCCGGGTTGCGGCGGCCGGCGCTGAACAGCTCGTAGAGCAGCAGGAAGAAGGCCGGTTCGTTGTCGATCAGGTCGGTGAGGCTGGAGACGAGCACGGCGAGCACATCGTCGACGCTCTGCGCCTCGGCCAGCGGCCCGTCGAGGCGGGCGACGCGGATCTCGGAGTCGCGGCGGACGACCTCGACCAGCAGCCGCTCCTTGGTGCCGAAGTAGTAGTGCAGCAGACCGCGACTGACGCCAGCCTCGCGGGCGACGTGCTCGAAGGTCGAGCCGGCGGCGCCGCGCTTGGCGACGCTGTCGCGCATCGCGTCGACGATCCGCTGCGCCTTTTCCCCGCTCAGCTCGCGCTCTTTGGTCGCAGCCTCCATGGAGATCAGTCTAGTGGGACTGACTGACGCCGCCTGGCGACGCCAGGGGCCGTCAGGCGCCGTTGATGGAAGTCGTGCTGGTGTACTCGAACTCCTCCTCGGCGCCGAAGAGGGCGTCGAGAACGGTCTTGCGCGCGTCCTCGCTGACGATCAGCGCGATCACGCCGGCGACGAGCCCGAAGAGGATCAGGCGGCCGAGCCGGCTCTTCCTGCGCTTCTTCGGCGCCTTGAACGCCTCGGAGGCTTCGCGCAGGCTCTCGGCTGCCGAGCGCAGGTCCTTCTGCACCTTCTTGTCGCTGGTCACGGCCTTGACCGTGCCCTTGCCGTTGCCGGTCGCGCGGGTGTAGGCGCCGCGGGCGGCTTCGAAGGCTTCGCGCAGGTTGTCGCGCAGCTCTTCGTCCTCGATCAGGCGCTGCACATACGGGTTCTCACGCGCGGTCGAGTAGATATCCGCCGCCTGGCTCGCCTTCGTCTTGCTCATACCATCTCCTCGCTGGAAGTCACGTTCCCGCTGAGGATAGCTCCAAACCGCAGGCGCGGTCGAGGTTGTCGTCGCATAGCGGAGCAAAGCTCGACCGCGCTCGGGGGTCAGGGGGCGCCGATGCCGTCGAGGAGCACGCTGTCGCTGCGGAAGCCGAGGTCGGCGCGGCGGATGCGGCGCAGGCGCAGCGGCGCCAGGTCCGGCCCCGGCAACGCGTAGCGACGCACGTAGAGGCGGCCGACCGGTTCGTAGGAGATCTGGCGGAAACGCGGCCCGAGCAGCCGCCGCGGGACCGGCGGCGCCGGCCCGTCGGAGACGAAGGCCGCTTCGTGCACGCTCCAGTCGAAGCCTTCGGACGGCCGCGCCTGAAAGGACCCGGTCGAGAGGTACCAGCGCAGCGACGCCGCGCCGAGCGTCCAGAGCACGACCGCCCGCGGCGCCGCCGGCTCGCCGAGTCGCTTCGCGACGGCGCGCCAGTCGGGGCGCTGGACGCGCGGCGAGAGACTCGCCCAGACGCCGAAGCCGAGCGAGTAGACGACCAGGACGGCGGCGAGCACTGCGCCGGCCCGCCGCGCTCGGCGCAGGCTCATCCCGATCGCGACCGCGACCAGCAGCGGCACCAGCGCCGGGATCAGGTTGCGGGCGAGCACGTAGTCCTTGGCGGGGGCCGCGACCGCGAGCGCCACCGGCACGCACACGGTGGCGGCTGCGAGGGCGAGCATCGTGCCCCCGGCGCGGCGCTCGAGCCGTTCGCCGCGCAGAGCGAGCAGCGCCAGCGCGGCGAGGACCGCGAGCAGCGGCAGCGCCGCCTGCTGCACGGTCTCGGGCCGGGCGACGATGTCGCCGGTCTCGCCGACGACGAAGGTGACGCCGGCCTCCCAGAGCCGGTGCCCGAGGCTGCGGTCGCCGATCCACTCGGCGTGCCCGAGCGCCATCTGGTGGACCAGCAGCGGCGTCAGCGCCAGGCCGGCGGCGACGACGATCGCGATCCCGGCGAGCGCGGCGCGCCGGCGCCGCCAGAGCAGCCAGGCGGCCTCGAAGGCGATCGGGAAGATCGCGAAATAGTGGGTCGCCAGCGCCAGCGCCGAGAACACCCCCCAGAGCACCAGGTCCCTCCGTCCCGCCCCGTCCAGGGCGCGGACGAAGCAGAGGGCGGCGAGGGCGGTGAGCAGGGCGAGCAGGGCGTATCCGCGGGCCTCCTGGGAGTACCAGAGCAGCATCGGGTTGACGGCGACGAGCGCGGCGGCGACCAGGCCGGCGCGGCGGTCGCGCAGCTCGGCGCCGAGCAGATAGGCGACGGGGACGGTGACGACGCCGGCCAGCGCCGAGAGCGAGCGCAGGCCGACCTCGCCGGTGCCGGTGAGCTGTGTCCAGAGCCAGGCGAGGGCGTAGTAGAGCGGCGGCGCCGACTCGCTGAAGCCGACCGCTTCCATCGCGTGGACGAAGTCGCCCCGCAGCACGCGGCTCGCGGTGACAATCTCGTCGTGGTGGTACGCCTGCACGCCGAGCGTCGCGAAGCGCAGCGCGGCGGCCCCGAGGGTGAGGCCGGCGACGACCCAGAAGGCGCTCGGCCTAGGCGAGCGCCGTGTCGATCGCCCTGGCGACCTCGTCGACGTAGACGAACTCGAGCGCGCTGCGCTCGTGCGCGGGGATCTCGGCGACGTCGCCCTCATTGCGCTCCGGCACGATGACTCGTTTGATCCCGGCGCGCTGCGCCGCCAGTGACTTCTCCTTGACGCCGCCGATCGGCAGCACCTGCCCGGTCAGCGTCACCTCGCCGGTCATCGCCACGTCGTTGCGCACGTGGCGGCCGGAGATCAGCGAGGCCAGCGCGACGCTCATCGCCACCCCGGCCGACGGCCCGTCCTTTGGCACCGCCCCGGCGGGCACGTGGATGTGGATGTCGCGCTCGGCGAACCAGTCCTCGCCCAGGTCGGGCGCGAGCTCGCGCCAGTGCCCGCGCACGTAGGAGAGCGCCGCCTGCGCCGACTCCTTCATCACGTCGCCGAGCTGGCCGGTGATCGTCAGCTTGCCCGAGCCCGGCATCGCCGTCGCCTCGATGAAGAGCACATCGCCGCCGGTCGGCGTCCAGGCGAGACCCGTCGCCACGCCGGGGTCCTTGGTGCGGCGCCGCTGCTCGGCGAAGACGCGACGGCGCCCGAGCAGCTCGCGCGCTTTCTTCGCCGAGACCCTGACCTTGCGCTTCTGGCGGCCCTCGGCGACGTCGCGGGCGACTTTGCGGCAGATCGTCCCGATCTGCCGCTCCAGGTTGCGCACCCCCGCCTCGCGCGTGTACTCCTCGACGATCGCGGTCAGCGCCGGGTCGGCGAACTCGATCTGCGAGGGCTTCAGCCCGTTGGCCTCGATCTGGCGCGGGACCAGGTAGCGGCGGGCGATGTGGCGCTTCTCCTCCAGCGTGTATCCGGCAAGCTCGATCGTCTCCATCCGGTCCTGCAACGGCCCGGGGATCGTGTCGAGCACGTTGGCGGTGGCGATGAACATCACCTCGGAGAGATCGAACTCGAGGTCGAGGTAGTGGTCGCGGAAGCTGTCGTTCTGCGCCGGGTCGAGCACCTCGAGCATCGCCGAGGAGGGATCGCCGCGGAAGTCGGCGCCCATCTTGTCGATCTCGTCGATCATGAAGACGGGGTTGCGCGAGCCGGCGTCGCGCAGGGCGCGCACGATCGTCCCGGGCATCGCGCCGATGTAGGTGCGGCGGTGGCCGCGGATCTCGGCCTCGTCGCGCACGCCGCCGACCGAGATGCGCTCGAACTCGCGCCCCAGCGCCCGCGCGATCGAGCGCCCGAGGCTGGTCTTGCCGACGCCGGGCGGGCCGACGAAGCAGAGGATCGGTCCGGGCGAGTCCGGTTTCAGCTTGCGCACCGCCAGGTACTCGAGGATGCGGTCCTTGACCTTCTCGAGGTCATAGTGGTCGGCGTCGAGCACCTCGCGCGCGTGGGCGATGTCGAGATCGTCCTCGGTCTGCTGCGACCACGGCAGCTCGACCAGCCACTCGAGATAGGTGCGGATGACGCCGTGCTCGGCCGCGGCGGGAGGCAGTTTCTCCAGCCGTGAGAGCTCGCGCTCGGCGGCCTTCTGGGCGTGCTCGGGCAGGTCCGCCCCCTCGACCCGCTGGCGCAGCTCGTTGACCTCGGCCTGCTGCTCGTCCTCCTCCCCGAGCTCCTCCTGGATCGCTTTCAGCTGCTGGCGCAGGAAGAACTCGCGCTGGCCCTTGTCGACTTCGGACTGGACCTGGGACTGGATCTGGCTGCCGAGCTGGACGACCTCGAGCTCGCGGGCGAGGATCTGCGAGAGCAGCCGCAGCCGGGCGCCGATGTCGACCTCCTCCAGCAGCTGCTGCTTTTCCTCGGTCGAGATCCGCAGGGCGCCCGCGATCAGGTGCCCGAGCGCGGCCGGGTCCTCGATGTTGGCGACCGCCATCTGCAGCTCCTCGGGCAGATACGGGATGTGCTCGACGATCTCGGTGAAGGTGCGCTGCACGTTGCGCGTCAGCGCCTCCAGCTCCGGGCTCTCCTCGATCACGTCGGGCAGCTCGGCCACCCGCGCCACCAGGTAGGGCTGCTCGGCGACGTAAGGCCCGAGCCGCACCCGCTGCGTGCCCTGGACGAGGATGCGCAGGCTGCCGTCGGGCACTTTGAGCATGCGGGCGACGATGCCGACGACGCCGACGTCGAAGAGGTCGTCCGGGCCGGGCTCCTCGTCCTCGGGATCGCGCGCGGCGACCATCACCAGCATCCGGTTGGCGCCGAGCACGTCGTCGACCAGCTTGATCGAGCGCTCCTGGCCGACGGCGAGCGGGGTCAGCGTTTCGGGGAAGGTGACGGTCTCACGCAGCGGCAGCACCGGCAGCGCGTCGGGCAGCGGCTGGTTGGCGCGGATCGCGTCCTCGGCGTCGAACGGCGCCTCGACCACCTCGAGCGCCGGCGTGCTCTCCATCACTCGCGCCCTATCGGCACCCGGCGGCTCGTCTGCGCCGGGTCCTTCAGGGGCAGCTCGATCCGCAGGATCCCGTCCTCGTAGGTCGCCCTGGCGCGGTCGGCGTCGACGTCGACCTGCAGCTCGACGATGCGCCGGAAGGGGCCGGAGGGGATCTCCACCTGCTGGTACACGCGCCCCTCGGTCTCCTGCACCGGCCGTTCGCCGACGATCGCCAGCTGGCGCCCGCTGACCTCGATCCCGACCTGCTCCAGGTCCACCCCGGCGAGGTCGACCTTGACCACCGCTCGCTGCGGATCGCCGCAGTAGTAGACGTCGACGTTGGGAGAGAACCCGCTGCTCCTACGGCTCACGTAGGCGGTCCTGCCCCACGCTCCCCCCAGCATCTGATCCATCTCCCTACGCATGCGGGCGAAGTTTGCGAACACATCTCGTTCGGGCATAGGCGCACAACATAACCGTCCCGGCCCGGCCGGCTCCCGCCTGGCCTATGCCGGGTGGGGCTGGTTCGCCCAGCGCGGGGGTCGCATCAGGAGAACGGGCTGGCGGGGCGGGACCAGGCCCTCGGGACGGTTCTCGCGGAAGGTCGCGCACGGCTCGTCGAGCTGCAGGGCGCAGAGCTGGTTCTTGCGGAAGTAGCACTGCTCGCAGGTCGGGGCTTTGGGCTTGCGCGGCACGGCCGGCATCTTGCCAATCCCGTGACGCTTCCGTGACACCTGTTCCCGCAAATCGCAACCCTTTCTCAACAGGTCGTTCACAACTTCCCCGCGTCTTGCGGCCAGGCGGCCGGGGCGACGCCCGGTCCCGCTACCATTTGCTGTCCCCCGATGGAGTCCCACAACCCCACCGAGAAGCTCTCGGCCTCCCCGCAGCTGTTCGAGAGCGACTTCCTCAACTTCTTCTCGCGGGTGCATCCGGCGATCCCGGCGGCAGTCTTCGTGCCCGTGGTCGTCGCGATGGAGTGGCTCGGCGCCGCCCGCGGCGAGGCCGTCTGGGAGCTGATCCTGCTCAGCCTCGGCGGCATCGCGATCTGGACGCTGACCGAGTACTGGCTGCACCGGCTCGTCTTCCACTGGGAGCCGGACAACGCATTCGGACACCGGATGCACTTCATCATCCACGGCATCCATCACGATCACCCCAACGACAAGCTGCGCCTGGTCATGCCCCCGGCGGTCTCGATCCCGCTCGCGGCGCTCTTCTTCTTCGCCTTCACGCTGATCTTCGGCACCCCGGCGGCCTACCCCCTGTTCGGCGGCTTCATCGCCGGCTACCTCTTCTACGACTACACGCACTACTACGTTCACCACTTCGTGCCCAAGTCGGATTTCGGCAAACAGCTGCGCGAGCAGCACATGCGCCACCACTTCCAGGACCACCGCTTTGGATTTGGTGTGTCATCGCCGCTCTGGGACGTCGTCTTCAAGACGTTGCCCAGAAAGCGTCGCCGCTAATAGTCAGTGTGACACTGGCCAATTCGGCCAGTGGGCTGTTTGCACTGACAGTGAAACGTGCGAGAGTTCGCATGAACTGTGCAACACTGCGGTTCGTAAATGCTTTGGTTCACCAGTTGCCGGTGCGCGGAGAGCGGCCCGGACGAAAGGAAACGAAATGCCAAGCACCACTCACGTACTCGACGAGGCTCGCGACCTGGTCGTGAAGCGCCTCGCCGAGCTGGATGAGGAGCGCAAGCGCCTCGAGCGCGCCCTCGCCGAGCTGGGCGGCAAGGTCACGGGTCGCCGGGGGCGCGGGCCGGGCCGTCCGAAAGGCTCGAGCTCCAAAGGCGGGACCGCACCGAAAAAACGGCGCCGGCGCCGCAAGGGCACCCGTGCCGACCAGGCCGTCGGCCTGGTCGAGGGCAGCCCGGGCATCAGCGCCTCGGACATCGCCAAACAGATGAAAATCAAGCCCAACTACCTCTACCGGGTCCTCGGCGACCTCGAGAAAGAGGGACGGGTGAAGAAGAAAGGGCGCCAGTACTACCCGGCCAAATAGGTTTGCCGGAGGGGGGCCCGGTAGGGGCCCCCTACACCAGGCCTAGCTGGCTGACGGCTTGGCGCTCCTCCTGGAGCTCGGAGATGCTGGCTTCGATGCGGGGGCGGGAGAAGTCGGTCAGCTCCAGGCCCTCGACGATCTTCCACTCGCCGCCGGAGCAGCTGCAGGGGTGGCCGGCGACCACGCCCTCCTCGATCCCGTAGGAACCGTTCGAGGGGACGCCCATCGAGACCCACTCGCCCTCGGGGGTGCCGAGGACCCAGTCGTGGACGTGGTCGATCGCCGCGTTGGCGGCGGAGGCGGCGCTGGAGGCGCCACGGGCGTCGATGATCTCGGCGCCGCGCTTGGCGACCCGGGGGATGTACTCCTCGCCGACCCAGGCCTCGTCGTCGACCGCGTCCCAGGCGCTGGCGCCCTCGACCCTGGCGTTGACCAGGTCGGGGTACTGCGTCGTCGAGTGATTCCCCCAGACGGTCATGTTGGTGACGCTGTCGACCGGCTTGCCGAGCTTGTTGGCGAGCTGGGCGATCGCCCGGTTGTGATCGAGCCGCATCATCGCGGTGAAGCGCTCGCGCGGTACGCCGTCGGCGTTGGAGAGCGCGATCAGGCAGTTGGTGTTGGCCGGGTTGCCGACGACGAGCACGCGCACGTCGCCGGCGGCGCCGGCGGCGATCGCTTCGCCCTGCGGCTTGAAGATCCCGCCGTTGGCCTCGAGCAGGTCGGCGCGCTCCATGCCGGGCCCGCGCGGCCGGGCGCCGACGAGGAGGCCGACGTTGCAGCCCTCGAAGGCCGGCCCCGCCTGGTCGAAGATGTCGATCTTGCGCAGCAGCGGGAAGGCGCAGTCGTCGAGCTCCATCGCCGTGCCCTCGGCGGCCTTCACCGCGTCGGGGATCTCGAGCAGGCTGAGCTCGATCGGCGTCTCGGGGCCGAGCATCTGGCCGCTGGCGATGCGAAAGAGCAGCGCGTAGCCGATCTGCCCGGCGGCGCCGGTGACGGTGACTTTGACGGGGGTGCTCACGTGGTTGCCTCCTGAAGTCGGGATTTGATCGCGGCGAGGAACTCCTGGGTGGTCAGGTACTGCTGGTCGGGACCGACGAGCAGCGCCAGGTCTTTGGTCATCTTGCCGCTCTCGACCGTCTCGACGCAGACCTGCTCGAGCGTCGCGGCAAAGCGCGACACCGCAGGCGTCTCGTCGATCCGGCCGCGGGCGGCGAGGCCGCGCGTCCAGGCGAAGATCGATGCGATCGGGTTGGTCGAGGTCGGGTTGCCCTGCTGGTACTGGCGGTAGTGGCGGGTGACCGTGCCGTGCGCGGCCTCGGCCTCGACCGTCCTGCCGTCGGGGCTCATCAGCACGCTGGTCATCAGCCCGAGCGAGCCGAAGCCCTGGGCGACCGTGTCCGACTGGACGTCGCCGTCGTAGTTCTTGCAGGCCCAGACGTAGCCGCCCTCCCACTTCAGCGCGGCGGCGACCATGTCGTCGATCAGGCGGTGTTCGTAGGTGATCCCCTTGGCCTCGAAATCGGCCCTGAACTCGTTCTCGTAGACCTCGGCGAAGAGGTCCTTGAAGCGGCCGTCGTAGCGCTTCAGGATCGTGTTCTTGGTCGAGAGGTAGACGGGATAGCCGCGGTCGAGGCCGTAGCGCATCGAGGCGCGGGCGAAGTCGCGGATCGAGTCGTCGAGGTTGTACATCGCCATCGCGATGCCGGGGCCGGGGAAGTCGTAGACGTCGAGCTCGATCGGCTCGCCGCCGTCCTTGGGGGTGTAGGTGAGAGTCAGCGTCCCCTCGCCGGGGACGACCATGTCCGTCGCCCGGTACTGGTCGCCGAAGGCGTGACGGCCGATCACGATCGGCTTGGTCCAGCCCGGCACCAGGCGCGGGATGTTCGAGATCACGATCGGCTCGCGGAAGATGACGCCGCCGAGGATGTTGCGGATCGTCCCGTTGGGCGAGCGGTACATCTGCTTCAGGCCGAACTCCTCGACCCGCGCCTCGTCGGGGGTGATCGTCGCGCACTTGACCCCCACCCCGTGCTGCTTGATCGCCTCCGCCGCTTCGACCGTGATCCGGTCTTCGCTGGCGTCGCGGCTCTCGATGCCCAGGTCGAAGTAGACGAGGTCGATATCGAGGTAGGGCAGGATCAACTCGTCTTTGATGAACGACCAGATGATCCGGGTCATCTCGTCGCCGTCGAGCTCGACGACCGGGTTCTCGACTTTGATCTTCTCGGGCATGGGCGCCGCGATGCTATCGATGCCGTGCCACAATCAGGGCCATGGCAACCGCCGAGCGCACGGGTCCCCAGACGCACGAGGTCTTCAACCAGGCGACGGCCCTCGAGGACTACAACTCCTTCGACGCCGACCGCGTCCTGCGCGAGGCGCTGCAGCGCGAGGGCGCCGGCTGGGCCGAGGAGAAGGCGCGCGAGCTGGGCGCGATAACCGGCTCCGCGCAGACGATCCGCTGGGGCTTCGAGGCGAACGAGAAGAAACCCGAGCTGCGCACCCACGACCGCTACGGCCACCGGATCGACGAGGTCGAGTTCGACAGCTCCTGGCACGAACTGATGCGGATCGGCATCGACCACGGGCTGCACGCCGCCCCCTGGCGCGAACCGGGGCCGGGCGCCCACGTCGCCCGCGCGGCGATGTTCGTCCTGCTGATGCAGGCCGAGGCCGGCGTCGGCTGCCCGATCTCGATGACCTACTCGGGGATCCCTGCGCTGCGCAAGCAGCCGGAGCTGGCCGAGGAATGGGAGTCGCGCTTCCTCTCGCTCGACTACGACGAGCGCTCGCTGCCCGCCGACCGCAAGCGCGGCGCGCTCTGCGGCATGGCGATGACCGAGAAGCAGGGCGGCTCCGACGTGCGCGCCAACACGACGACGGCCACGCCGCTGAACGGCGGCGGCGCCGGCGCGGAGTACGAGCTGGTCGGCCACAAGTGGTTCTGCTCGGCGCCGATGTGCGACGCCTTTCTCGTCCTCGCCCAGACCGACTCCGGCCTCTCCTGCTTCCTGATGCCGCGCTGGACGCCCGACGGCGAGCGCAACCGCTTCCAGATCCAGCGGCTCAAGGACAAGCTCGGCAACCGCTCCAACGCCTCCAGCGAGCTCGAGTTCCGCGGCGCCTGGGCGCGCATGGTCGGCGAGGAGGGCCGCGGCGTGCCGACGATCATCGAGATGGTCAACCACACGCGGCTCGACTGCACGATCGGCTCGGCGACCGGGATGCGGGCCGGGGTCGCGCAGGCGCTCAACCACGTCTCACAACGTTCTGCCTTCGGCAAGGAGTTGATCGACCAGCCGCTGATGCGCAACGTGCTCGCCGACCTCTGCGTCGAGTCCGAGGCGGCGACGATCTCGGCGATGCGCCTCGCCCGCGCCTACGACGAATCGCAATCGGCCGCCTCCTCTGCTTCCGCGAGACCGGGGGAATCAGATATGGACCCGTCCTCGCTCCCGCGTCCGGGGGCGGCCGGGAACGCCCCTGAGGACGCCGCCCACTTCAAGCGACTCGCCAACGCCGTGCTCAAGTACTGGACCAGCAAGCGCGCCCCCTGGCACGCGGTCGAGTGCCTCGAGTGCCTCGGCGGCAACGGCTACGTCGAGGAGTCGGGGATGCCGCGCCTGTACCGCGAGGCGCCGCTGTCCTCGATCTGGGAGGGCTCCGGCAACGTCCAGTGCCTCGACGTGCTGCGGGCGATGGTCAAGGACCCGGCCTCGGTCGAGGCCTTCTTCGCCGAGGTGATGGAGGGCGCCGGCGCCGAACCGAAGCTCGACGCCTACGTCGCCGAGCTGCGCGCCGAGATCCCCGGCGACATCGAGACGATCGAGGCGCGGGCGCGCCGCATCGTCGAGCGCATGGCGCTCGCCCTACAGGCCTCGCTGCTCGTCCGCTACGGCGACGAGGCCGTCGCCGACGCCTTCTGCGCCTCCCGCCTCAGCGGCGACTGGGGCAACGCCTTCGGCACGCTCCCCGCCGGCACCGACTTCGGCCGCGTCATCGAGCGGCACATGCCGGTCTCCTGATCCTCACCCGCCGCGGTCGAGGTTTTCGTCGGTATGCGGTCATAACCTCGACCGCGCTGGGGAGGAACCTTCAGGAAGCGGCATCGCGCAGCGCGCGGCCCACTTGCTCCGCAGTGATGACTCCCATGAGTCTCCCTTCGGCGTCGACGGCGAAGACGGCGCCGAAGCGGCGCAGGGAACGGTTGGCGAGCAGGGTGTCGAGCGGGGCGTCGTCGCGGACCCGGAAGGTGCCGTCGTCGCGCTCGAGCACGTCGGCGACGCGCGAGGTCGTGCGCGAGATCTCCGGCACCTCGTCGGCCTTGTCGCGGGCGACGAGGCCGAGGAAGCGGTGGGCGGCGTCGACGACCGGGAACCAGGGCCAGCGGTAGCGCAGGAAGTATTCGTCGAGGGCCTGCTCGACCGTGAGCTCGTCGGGGATCGTCACCGGCTCGCGATCCATGATGTCGGAGACGACGAGCTTGCTGATGTTGCTGGTCAGCGCCGTCTGCGCGGTCGCCGCGCGGGCGGAGCCGTTGACGACGAAGCCGATCAGCGCCAGCCAGACGCCGCCGAAGATGTAGCCGTCGAAGACCAGGAGGAGGCCGGCGCCGACGAAGATGTAGCCGAAGACGCGGCCGAGGCTGGCGGCGAAGCGGGTCGCCGAGGCGCGGTTGCCGCTGCGCCACCAGGCGATCGCGCGGACCACGCGCCCGCCGTCCATCGGGAAGGCGGGCAGCAGGTTGAAGATCAGCACGAGGAAGTTGATCATCGCCAGCCAGGCGACCATCGCCAGCACGCCCGAGGTGCCGGCGCTGCTCTCGACCAGCGCCGCTTCGCTGAAGTCGCCCCAGCCGGCGGCGCCGATGCCGATCGCGGTCAGCACGACGACGATCACCAGCGTCACCAGCGGGCCGGCGACGGCGACCTGGAACTCGGTCCGCGGCGAGTCCGATTCGCGGTCCATCCGCGCCATCCCGCCGAAGATCCAGAGCTGGATGCTGGAGATGCCGATCCCGTGGCGCAGGGCGACGAAGGCGTGGCCGAGCTCGTGCAGGACGATCGAGCCGAAGAAGCCGAAGGCGCTGGCGATCGCGAGCAGGAAGGGCGTCGAGGAGGAGCTGGTCTCGCCGAGCAGGTCGCCGTAGAACTGCGAGAGCCAGAAGATGACGAGGAAGAGGACGAAGAACCAGGACCAGTCGACGGCGATGCGGATGCCGCGCACGTGGAAGAGAGTTATGGGCTTGCCGCCGAGCATTGAGGCTCAATGGTACGGGGCCGTCGGGGTGGGGCCTCCACTTAACTTTTTCGAAGACTCGGGGTTGGGCTGTCGCCCGATGCGCTCGACGAAAAAGTACAAGACGTTCCGGCCCCACCCCGACGACCCCGTATATGGTCGCAGCGATGCAGGTGGACACGGCACGGCTGCAAGCGTGGTTGGAGGAGCTTGAGCGGATTGAGCGGCCGTCCGCTTCGGAGGGCGAGCGGCGGGCGGCCGAGTGGATCGTCGCCCGCTTCGCCGAGCTCGGCGCCGAGGCGCGGATCGAGGCCGAGCCGGCGCACGGCACCTACTGGTGGCCGCTCGGGATCGGCGCCACGCTGGGCGCCCTCGGCGGGATCCTCGGCCTGCGCGGGCGGCGCCTGCTGGGCGGCGCCCTGGCCGGCGCCGCGGCGGCCGGGATGGCGACCGACTTCCCGCCCGGCAAACGCCTGATCCGCCGCCTGCTCCCCCGCCGCACCACCTACAACGTCGTCTGCGAGCTCGGCCCGGCCGACGCCGAGCGCACCGTCGTCCTGATCGCCCACCACGACGCCGCCCACTCCGGTCTCGTCTTCCACCCGCGGCTCCCCCACATCGCCGACCGGCTGGGGATGATCGAGCGCAGCGACACCAGCCCGCCGCTGATGGCCCCGGTGCTCGGCGGTCCGGTGCTCGCGGCGCTGGGGTCGCTGAGTGGCCGCCGCGCGCTGACCCGGCTCGGCGTCACGCTCGGGATCGGCTCGGCGGCGGCGATGGCCGAGATCGGCGCCCGCGAGGTCGTCCCCGGCGCCAACGACAACGGCACCGCCGTCGTCGGCCTGCTGGCGCTGGCCGAGCGACTGCTCGCCGAGCCTCCCGAGGACGTGCGGGTGGTCCTGCTCTCGGTCGGCTCGGAGGAGTCGTTCAGCGAGGGAATCAAGGCCTTCGGCGAGCGCCACTTCGACTCGCTGCCGCGCGAGAGCGCCTTCTTCCTCTGCCTGGAGACGCTCGGCTCGCCGCAGCTGCTGGTCCTGCGCGGCGAGGGCTTCCTCAAGATGCGCGAGTACTCGCCACGGGCGCTGGCGCTGATGGACGGCCTGGCGGAGGAGCTCGGGATCGAGCTCTACCCCAACCTGCGCCTGCGCAACGGCACCGACGGGCTCGAGCCGCTCGCCGCCGGCTACGAGACCGCCGTGCTGGCTAGCTGCACCGAGCTCAAGCAGCCCGCCAACTACCACTGGTGGCACGACCTCGCCGAGAACGTCGACTTCGACACCGTCGCCGACGGCATCCGCCTGGCCGAGGCGGCGATCCGCCGCCTCGACGAGAACTGGCTCTGAAAATCCGACCGCGAGGTCGGATTTCGCATCTATAGAGTCCGCGCCCGTGCCCACGCATGACGTACTGGTGATCGGCGCCGGCCTGGCCGGGCAGCGCGCCGCATTGGCGGCCGCCGAGAAGGGCGTCTCGGTCGGCATCCTCTCCAAGGTCCACCCCGTGCGCTCGCACTCCAACGCCGCCCAGGGCGGGATCAACGCGGCGCTCAACCCCGAGGACTCCTGGGAGTCGCACGCCTACGACACGGTCAAGGGCTCCGACTACCTGGGCGACCAGGACGCGATCTCGGTCATGTGCGAAGAGGCGCCGGAGGAGATCCTCCACCTCGAGCACCTCGGCGTCACCTTCCACCGCAACGAGGAGGGCAGGCTCGGCACCCGCGCCTTCGGCGGCGCCTCGGCGGCGCGCACGTACTACGTCGCCGACATCACCGGCCAGGCGATCATGCACGTGCTCTACGAGCAGCTGATGAAGCACTCCGACACGGTCGCCCGCTACGAGGAGTGGTTCTGCACGGCGCTCGCCCTCGACGAGAACGGCGAGTGCTGCGGCGTCGTCACCCGCAACGTCGCCGACGGCGAGATGCAGCTCTTCTCCGCCAAGTCGGTGATCCTCGCCACCGGCGGCAACGGCCAGGTCTGGAAGCCGACCACGAACGCGCTGATCTGCACCGGCGACGGGATCGCGATGGCCTACCGCTCCGGCGCCAAGCTGATGGACATGGAGATGATCCAGTACCACCCGACGACGCTGGCGGGCAAGGGCTTCCTGATCACCGAGGGCGCCCGCGGCGAGGGCGCCCACCTGCTCAACGCGAAGGGCGAGCGCTTCATGGAGCGCTACGCGCCGAACAAGATGGAGCTCGCCTCGCGCGATGTCGTCTCGCGCGCCGAGCAGACCGAGATCGACGAGGGCCGCGGCTTCCCCGACGGCACCGTGGCGCTCGACATCACCGTCGTGCCGAAAAAGCGCGTGCACGAGGCGCTGCGCGAGATCGTCCTCGTCGGCAAGGACTTCGCCGGCGTCGACATCACCCGCGAACCGATCCGGATCAAGCCCGGCAACCACTACACGATGGGCGGCGTCAAGACCGACGTCGACGGCCGCACCGACATCCCCGGCCTCTACGCCGCCGGCGAGGCCGCCTGCGTCTCGGTCCACGGCGGCAACCGGCTCGGCGCCAACTCGCTGCTCGACACGCTGATCTTCGGCCGCCGCTCCGGCGTCGACGCCGCCGACCGGGCCAAGCAGATCGAGGGCTCGCGGCCGAGCAAAGCGGTGCTCGAGGCCGAGCAGGAGGAGATCGAATCGATCGCCGGCCGCGAGAAGGGCTCGGGCCGCCGCGTCTCGGAGATCAAGCAGGAGATGGGCGAGACGATGGACAAATACGTCGCCGTCTTCCGCGACGAGGCGGGCATCCAGCAGGCGCTGGAGACCGTGCGCCGGCTGAAGGAGGAGGCGCAGACCGCCTACATCGACGACAAGGGCAGCGTCTTCAACCAGGACATGCTGGGCGCGATCGAGCTCGGCTACATGCTCGACTGCGCCGAGTGCTCCTGCGTCGCCGCGCTCGAGCGCAAGGAGAGCCGCGGCGCCCAGTACAGGACCGACTTCCCGGAGCGCAACGACGAGGAGTGGCTCAAGCACATCGACCTCCAGCAGGGAGACGACGGCCCGGAGATCTCATACTCAGAGGTGACGATCACCCAGTGGGAACCCGAAGAGCGGAAATACTGAGAGGACGAAGCTAGATGGCCGAGTACACGCTGAAAGTCCGCCGCTACCAGCCCGAGAGCGGCGAGGGCGCCTACTGGGAGGAGTTCAAGGTCGAGCTCGATCCCTCGCTCTCGGTCCTCGACGGCCTGCTTCAGGCCAAAGACCGCGACGACGGCTCGCTCTCGGTGCGCTGCTCCTGCCGGGCGGCGATCTGCGGCTCCTGCGGGATGAAGATCAACGGCCAGTCCGGCCTCGGCTGCAAGACGCAGATCGGCGAGGCGCAGGACCTGGCGGACAAGCGTGCCTCCACCCACAGCGCCGCCCCCGGACGCGGGAGCGACGACGGGTCCATATCTGATTCTCCCGGCGTCGCGGAAGCAGAGGAGGCGGCGCCTATTCTGGTCGAGCCGATGGGCAACATGCCCGTGATCAAGGACCTGATCACCGACATGGAGTCGACCCACTGGACCAAGATCCGCCGCGTCACTCCGTGGCTCTTGCCGCACGGCGAGCCGCCCGAGCGCGAGTACGTGGTCGAGCCGGAATCGATGATCGACATCACCCAGTCGATGGCCTGCATCCAGTGCGGCGCCTGCGTCTCCTCCTGCCTCTCGATGGAGGCCGACCCCGACTTCATCGGCCCGGCGGCGCTGGCCAAGGCCTACCGCTTCGTCGGCGACCCGCGCGACGCCGAGACCAAGGAGCGCCTGCACGACCTGGCCGAGGACCCGCACGGGATCTACGACTGCACCCACTGCTTCAGCTGCGTCGACGCCTGCCCCAAGGGGGTCGCGCCGATGGACCAGATCATGCGCCTGCGCCGCAAAGCCGGCGAAGACGAGATCGAGGACCCGCACAATGGCCACAACCACGAGATGGCCTTCGTCAAGATCATCGAGCAGAAGGGCACCCTGGACGAGGCGCTGCTGCAGCAGGAGTCCTACGCGCCCGGCGTCAAGGGCAAGCTGAAACCGACCAGGGGCGCGATCGAGGGCCTCGGCAAGTCGCTGCCCACCGTGCTGCGCGCGATCAAGAGCGGCAAGGCGCGCTCGCTGGCCAAGCTGATCCCCGGCATCCACCCGAAGCTGCCCGGCGGCGCCCAGGACGAGGTCAAGGCGATCTACCGCCACGCCCGCGAGCACAACGAGGAATTCAACATCTACATCCAGGGCGAGGAGGACGTCGAGCCCGAGCCCGACGAGACCGAAGCGGAGGAGAAGGTATGAAGCTCGCCTACTGGCCCGGCTGCGTCTCGCGCGGCTTCACCACCGAGCTGCACGGCTCGATGGCGTTCAGCGCCGAGAAGCTGGGAATCGAGCTGGTCGAACTCGACCGCGCCAACTGCTGCGGCGCCGGCGTGATCGCCGAGCACAACCAGGAGCTGGCCGACACGCTCAACGCCCGCACCTTCGCCCTCGCCCAGCAGACCGGGCTGGCGATGATGAACATCTGCTCGACCTGCCAGGGCGCCCAGTCGGAGTGCCAGCAGCGTCTCGACGCCGATTCCGCCTACCGCGCCCACATCAACGAGGCGCTCTCCGGCCAGGGGCTCGAATACATCAAGGGCAAGGACGGCTTCGAGAACAAGAACTTCCTCTGGGTCCTGGTCGAGGACTACGGTCTCGATCAGCTCGCTTCGAAGGTCGTCCGCCCGCTCTCGGGGCTGCGCGTCGGCCCCTTCTACGGCTGCTACGTCGTCCGCCCCAAGGACCGGCTCGGCTACGAGCAGCACCCCGACCGCGACATCTACCTGGAGAAGACGATCGAGGCGCTGGGAGGAGAGGTCGTCGAGTACGACGGCGCCCGCAAGTGCTGCGGCTTCCCGGTGATCACGATGAACCGCGAGACCTCGCTGCGCCAGGCCGGCACCCACGTCGGCGACGCGATCGACGCCGGCGCCGACTGCCTGGTCACCCCCTGCCCGCTCTGCCACCTCAACCTCGACATGCAGCAGCCCGACGCGGCCAAGATCGTCAACCGCGACCTCGACCTCGCCGTCCTGCACCTGCCCCAGCTCGTCGGCCTCGCCCTCGGCGGCGAGCCCAAGCAGCTCGGCATGAGCAAGCACATCGCCTCGACCAAGTGGGTCGAAGAGCGGCTGGCCGGCGCCGCCGCTCCCGCCTGAGGCGGGCCGCTTGGGGGCGAACCTGCTCGCCCTGCCGGCGGCCGCCGCCACCGGCACCTCCGAGATCCTCTTCGACCTCTTCCTCGTCCTGCTCGCCGCGAAGATCGGCGACGAGATCTTCAAGCGGCTCGGCCAACCGGCGATCGTCGGCGAGATCCTCGCCGGAGTCGCGATCGGCCCCTCGCTGCTCGGGATCGTCGAACCCGGCGAGGCGCTGGAGGTGTTCGCCGAGCTGGGCGTGATCTTCCTGCTCTTCTGGGTCGGCCTCGAGACCCGGGTCTCGGAGATGCAGGCGGTCGGCCGCACCGCGCTCTCGGTCGGGACGATGGGCGTCGTCCTCCCCTTCGCCGGCGGCATCGCGCTCGCCCTGGCGCTCGGCGAAGAGATCGGCACGGCGCTGTTCCTCGGCGCGGCGCTCTCGGCGACCAGCGTCGGCATCACCTCAGCCGTGCTGATCGAGCTCGGGATGATCCGCTCGCGGGCGGCCCGCACCCTGCTCGGCGCGGCGATCGTCGACGACATCCTCGCCCTGATCCTCGTCGCCGTCGCCACCGGGGTCGCCGCCGAGGGCGGCCTCGACACGACCGAGCTGCTCGTCGTCATCGGCCTCGCCGTCGGCTTCGTCGCCTTCTTCGCGCTCGGGGGCACCCGCCTGATGGCGAGCCGCCCGCGGCTCCTCCACCAGCCGCGCTTCTCGGAGTCGCCGCTGCTGCCGGCGGTGATCCTCTGCCTCGGCCTCGCCGCCTTCGCCGCCCAGATCGGCCTGGCGGCGATCATCGGCGCCTTCCTCGCCGGCCTGATGGTCGCCGAGACCAAAGAGCAGCACCCGATCGAGGACGAGGTGGCGCCGCTCTACGCGTTCTTCCCCCCGTTCTTCTTCGCCCTGATCGGGATCCAGCTGGACCTCGGCACCCTGCTGGACGGCGAGACCCTCGCCCTGCTCGCCGCGGTGACGGCGCTCGCGGCGCTGAGCAAGCTCGCCGGCGCCTGGCTCGGGGCGGGCCGGATGGAGCCGCGAGAGAAGCGGATCGTCGCGGTCGGCATGATCCCCCGCGGCGAGGTCGGGATCATCGTCGCCGGGATCGGCACGGCGGCCGGCGTGGTCGGCGAGCAGCTCTTCGCCGTCGTCGTCGCGATGTCGATCCTGACGACGCTGGCGATCCCCCCCGTGCTGCGCCGCCTGCGCGGTTAGTCTGCCAACCGATGGCCGACTCAAGCGTGCAGCTGCCGGACGGGATCGAGGCCTGCCTCTTCGACCTCGACGGGGTGCTGACCGAGACCGCGAAGGTCCATGCCAAGGCGTGGAAGCAGATGTTCGACGCCTACCTGCGCGAACGGGCCGAGCGCGAGGGCGAAGAGCTCGTCGAGTTCGACGCCGGCGAGGACTACAACGACTACGTCGACGGCAAGCCGCGCTACGACGGCGTGCGCTCCTTCCTGCAGTCGCGCGGGATCGAGCTGCCGGAGGGCTCGGCGGACGACCCGCCCGGGAAGGAGACCGTCTGCGGGCTCGGCAACCGCAAGAACAAGCTCGTGCTGGAAATCCTGCGCAGCGACGGAGTCGAGGCCTACCCGGGCTCGGTGCGCTTCGTCGAAGCGGCGCGCGACGCCGGCCTGCGCCGCGCCGTCGTCTCCTCCAGCGCCAACTGCCAGGAGGTGCTGAAGGCGGCCGGGATCGAGGGGCTGTTCGAGCGGCGGATCGACGGCGTCGTCGCCGAGCGCGAGCAGTTGAAGGGCAAGCCCGCGCCCGACACCTACCTGGCCGGGGCGAAGGCGCTCGGCGTCGAGGCGGCGGCGGCCGCGGTCTTCGAGGACGCGCTCTCGGGGGTCGAATCGGGGCGCGCCGGCGAGTTCGGCTGCGTCGTCGGGGTAAACCGCCTCGACGGCGAGCACCGCGCGGCGCTGAGCGAGCACGGCGCGACGATCGTGGTCGACGACCTCGCCGAGCTGCTGCCGTCGTGATCGGCCACCCCGCCTTCACGATCGAGCCCTGGGCGGTGCGCGAGACCGGCCTCGACCTCGAGCGGCTGGCCCAGTCGGAGTCCGTCTTCGCCCTCTCCAACGGCCACCTCGGCCTGCGCGGCAACCTCGACGAGGGCGAGCCGCACGCGCTGCCGGGCACCTACCTCAACGCCTTCTGGGAGGTCCGCCCGCTGCCCTACGCCGAGGCCGGCTACGGCTACCCGGAGGCCGGCGAGACCGTGGTCAACATGACCAACGGCAAGATCATCCGCCTGCTCGTCGACGACTCCCCCTTCGACGTCCGCTACGGCGAGCTGCTCAGCCATGAGCGGGTGCTCGACCTGCGCAGCGGCCAGCTGCGCCGCGAGGCCGTCTGGCGCTCGCCGACCGGCAAGAAGGTGCGGGTGACCTCGCGCCGCCTCGTCTCCTTCGCCCAGCGCGCCGTCGCGGCGATCGACTACGAGGTCGAACCGCTGGAGGAGGAGACGACGCTGGTCGTGCAGTCGGAGCTGGTCGCCAACGAGCCCCGGCCCGCCGCCTCCGACGACCCGCGCGCCGCGGCGGCGCTCGAATCGCCGCTGGAGTGCGAGCTCTTCGCCACCGCCGGCGACGAAGCGGTGCTCGTGCACACGACCAAGCAGAGCGGCCTGCGCGCCGCGGCCGCGATGGACCACCTGGTCGACGGTCCCGAGGGCACGCGGGTCGAGCCGGCCGAGGCCTGGGAGGACCTGGCGCGGGTCACCGTCACCGCCGCGGCCAAGCCGGGCGAAAAGCTGCGGCTGACCAAGCTGATCGCCTACGGCTGGTCGGCGGAGCGCTCGGCGCCGGCCGTGCGCGACCAGGTCGCGGCCGCGGTCGCCGGCGCTCGCCACAGCGGCTGGCAGGGGATCGAGGACGAGCAGCGCGAGTACCTCGACGAGTTCTGGGACGGCGCCGACGTCGAGCTCGACGGCGACGCCGAGCTGCAGCAGGCGGTCCGCTTCGCGCTCTTCCACACGCTGCAGGCGGGCGCCCGCGGCGAGGGCCGGGCGATCCCCGCCAAGGGCCTCACCGGCCCCGGCTACGACGGCCACTGCTTCTGGGACACGGAGTCCTTCGTCCTGCCGGTGCTCACCTACACCGCGCCGGAAGCGACCGCCGCGGCGCTGCGCTGGCGCCGCGACACGCTCGACCTCGCCAAGCGCCGCGCCGAGCAGCTCGGCCTCGCCGGCGCCGCCTTCCCCTGGCGCACGATCAGCGGCGCCGAGTGCTCGGCCTACTGGCCGGCCGGCACCGCGGCCTTCCACATCGGCGCCGACGTCGCCGCCGCCGTCAGCCGCTACGTCGCCGCCAGCGGCGACGAGGAGTTCGAGCGCGGCGCCGGGCTCGAGCTGCTGGTCGAGACGGCGCGGCTGTGGCGCTCGCTCGGCCACCACCACCCCTCGGGCAGCTTCCGCATCGACGGCGTCACCGGCCCCGACGAGTACAGCGCCGTCGCCGACAACAACGTCTACACCAACCTGATGGCGCAGCAGAACCTGCGCGCCGCCGCCGACGTCGCCGAGCGCAACCCCGACCGTGCCGCCGAGCTCGGCGTCGAAGACGAGGAGATCGCCTCCTGGCGCGACGCGGCGACGGCGATGGTCGTCGTCTTCGACGAGGAGCTCGGCGTCCACCCGCAGGCGGAGGGCTTCACCCGGCACGCGCGCTGGGACTTCTCCCGGACCGGAGCCGACGACTATCCGCTGCTGCTGCACTTCCCCTACTTCGACCTCTACCGCAAGCAGGTGGTCAAGCAGGCCGACCTGGTGCTGGCGATGTACGTGCGCGGCGACGCCTTCGAGGCCGAGCAGAAGGCGCGCAACTTCGACTACTACGAGCGGATCACGGTCCGCGACTCCTCGCTCTCGGCCTGCGCGCAGGCGGTGATCGCGGCCGAGGTCGGCCAGCTCGAGCTCGCCTACGACTACTTCGGCGAGGCGGCGCTGATGGACCTCGACGACCTCGAGCACAACGTCCGCGACGGCCTCCACATCGCCTCGCTGGCCGGCGCCTGGATGGCCGCCGTCGCCGGCTTCGGCGGCATGCGCGACCACGGCGGCGAGCTGCGCTTCGCCCCGCGCCTGCCCGAGCGCCTCACCCGGCTCGCCTTCCGCCTGCGCTGGCGCGGCAGCCGGCTCGCGGTCGAGGTCGGCGACGCCGGCGTCGTCTACACGCTGCTCGACGGCCCGCCGGTGCGGATCCACCACTTCGGCGAGCCGGCGACGGTCGAAGGCGAGCCGCTGCGCTTCCCGCCGCCCCCCGCGCCGCAGGCGGGGCCGCGCCCGCAGCAGCCGCCGGGGCGGGCGCCGGTCCGGCGCACCCCGCCCGCCAGCTGATCGCATAGCCTGGCGCGGGCATGGCAATCGCCGTCGCCACCTTCCTGATCTGCCTGGCGATCATCGCCAGCGAGAAGATGCACCGCACCAACGTCGCCCTGCTCGGCGCGGCGATCGTCGTCCTCTTCGTCGGCGACTTCTCCCAGGAGCAGGCGATCGAGGCGGTCGACTTCAACACGATCGGGCTGCTGACCGGGATGATGATCCTCGTCTACCTGACCCAGCAAACCGGCGTCTACGACTTCGTCGCGATCCGCGCCGGCCAGCTCTCCGGCGGGCGCTCGTTCGCGGTGACGATGAGCCTCGCGGGGACGACGGCGCTGCTCTCCGCCTTCCTCGACAACCTGACGACGATCCTGCTGATCGCGCCGATCACCTTCCTGCTCGCCGACGCGCTCGACATCGAGGCGGTGCCGCTGCTGATCATCGAGGTGATCGCCTCCAACATCGGCGGCACGGCGACCCTGATCGGCGACCCGCCGAACATCATCATCGCCGGCGCCACCGGGCTCAGCTTCAACGCCTTCATCGCCAACCTGGCGCCGATCGTGATCGTTACCTTCGCCGCCGTGATCCCGGTGCTCTACCTCCTCTTCCGCCGGCGGCTGCACGTCGATGAGCGCAACCGCCAGGCGGTGATGGAGCTGAATGCCGCCGCCTCGATCCGCGACGCGGCCGAGCTGCGGCGCACCGGGCCGGTGCTGGTGCTGACGGTGCTCGCCTTCTTCGCCCACCAGACGCTGCACGTCGAGCCGGCGACGGTGGCGCTGACCGGCGCCGCGATCGGCCTGCTGGTGACCAGGATCGAGCTCGAGAAAGCGCTCTCCAACATCGAGTGGACGACGCTCTTCTTCTTCGTCGCGCTCTTCGTCATGGTCGGGGCGCTGGAGGCGACCGGGGCGATCGAGCACGTCGCGACCGCGGTCAAGGACATCACCGGCGGCGGCCGCACCGCCGAGCTGATCGGGATCACCTGGGTCGCCGCGCTGGGCTCGGCCGTGGTCGACAACATCCCCTTCACCACGGCGATGATCCCCGTCGTCAAGGAGCTGCAGAGCTCGGCCGGAACGCAGGGCGACGACGCCTACTGGTGGGCGCTGGCGCTCGGCGCCTGCTTCGGCGGCAACGCGACGATGATCGCCGCCGCGGCCAACGTCGCCGCCGCCGGGATGGCCGAACGCGCGGGCACGCCGATCGGCTTCCTGCCCTTCCTCAAGGTCGGCCTGCCGGTGACGGTCCTCTCGATCGCGCTCGCGACCGCTTACATTTCAATCCGCTACATAGCCTTCTGACGGATAGAGGAAGGGAGCGACATGTCCAACTCGATCGTCAAGCAGACGCTGCGCGAGATAGAACCGCTCGACGCCGACGAGCTGATCGGCCCGGCGGCCCGGCGGGTGATCGACGAGGGCCTGCCGGCGCTGCCCGCGGTCGACAGCAGCGGCTTCGTCGGCATCTTCGGCGAGCGCGAGTTCATGCAGGCGCTCTTCCCCGGCTACGTCGGCGAGCTCGCCTCGGCGGCGATGGTCTCGCGCTCGGTCGACGAGACGATCGAGCGCCGCGCCAACTGCGCCGAGCAGCCGATCCGGCGCTGGCTGACCACCGACCACGTCCTGGTCGAGGACGACTTCTCCGACACCCAGCTGGCCGAGCTCTTCATCCACCACCGCGTGCTGATCGTCCCGATCGCGACCGCGGGGAGGGTCCACGCGATCGTCACCCGCCAGGACTTCTTCTGCGAGCTGGTCAAGCGCTTCGGGGTCTTGGCGGAGGACCTGGGCGACTGAGAGCGGTCAGCAGAGACCGCGGTCGATCAATAACTCCGCGATCTGCACCGTGTTGGTCGCGGCGCCCTTGCGCAGGTTGTCGGAGACGACCCAGATGTCGAGCGCCCGCTCGTTGCCCGGGTCACGGCGGATGCGGCCGACGAAGACGTCGTCGCGGCCCGCCGCCGCGATCGCCATCGGGTAGCGCCCCGCCTCGGGGTCGTCGAGCACGGTCACCCCGGGCGCGGCGGCGAGCAGCTCGCGGGCCCGCTCTGGCTCCAGCGGCTCGCGCGTCTCGACGTTGACCGCCTCGGAGTGGCCGGTCACCACCGGCACCCGCACGCAGGTGGCGCTGATCCGGATCTCGGCGTCGCCGAGGATCTTGCGCGTCTCGTTGATCAGCTTGCGCTCCTCGTCGGTGTGGTCGTCGCCGGCGGCGAAGCTGCCGGCCTGCGGCAGCGCGTTGAAGGCGATCCGGTGCGGATATACGTCGACGATCGGGTCGTGGCCGTCGAGCTGCGCCCGCGACTGCGCGAGCAGCTCGTCGATCGCCGCCTTGCCGGTGCCGGAGACGGCCTGGTAGGTGGAGATCACCAGGCGCTCGATCCCGGCCGCGTCATAGAGCGGCTTCAGCGCGACGACCATCTGCATGGTCGAGCAGTTCGGGTTGGCGACGATCCCCCTGTGGCCGGCGAGGTCGTCGGGGTTGACCTCGGCGACGACCAGCGGCACGTCGTCGTGCATGCGCCAGTAGCTGGTGTTGTCGACGACCACCGCGCCGGCCTCGACCAGCCTCGGCGTCCACTCGGCGCTGACCGAGCCGCCGGCCGAGGAGAGGACGATGTCGAGGCCCTGGATCGAGTCCTCGCTGAGCGCGTGGACCTCGAGCTCCTCGTCGCCCCACTCAAGCGCCTTGCCGGCCGAGCGCTCGGAGGCGAAGGGGACGACCTGGGCGACGGGGAAGTCGCGCGCCGCGAGCAGGTCGAGGATCGTCATCCCGACCAGCCCGGTCGCACCCAAGACCCCCACCTTGTATCCGTTCTCTGCCATTGATCCGAGTATGACGAAGGGTGTCAACCGCGGGTCCTGTCGCGGGGGGTGGGGGTGTTAGCGGCCTCACCCGGCCGAACACCCCCACCCCCCACGCCACCCGCGGAAGGCTCGTCTTCGGCTATCGCGAAACCGTTGGCCGGTGTTCGGGTCCCATCGGGTCCTCTGCGCGAACCGCGTCGGTTCCAAGTTCGAAAGCAGTGTGCAGGGCGCGGACGGCGTCGGGGACGCGGTCGGCCGCGAGGACGCAGGAGATTTTGATCGGCGAGGTGGAGATCATCTCGATGTTGATCCCCTCGTCGCCGAGCACGGCGAAGACCTTGGCGGCGACGCCCGGGTGGGAGCGCATGCCGGCGCCGACGATCGAGACCTTGCCGATCCGCTCTTCGCTGCGCACGCCCTGGCTGACCTCGAGCGCGCTCACCGTGTCGGTCGCCGCGGTCAGGTCGGAGCGGTCGACGGTGAAGGAGAGGTCGGCGAGCGCGTCGTCGCCGACCGGCTCGTTCTGGATGATCACGTCGACGTTGATGCCGGCGTCGGCGAGCGCGGTGAAGATCCGCCCGGCGACGCCCGGCTCGTCGCTGACCCCGGTCAGCGTCACCCGCGCCTCGCCGTCGGAGTGGGTCACTGCGGTTACGAACGGTTGCTCCACGGTCTCCTTCTCGCTCTCCTCTTCGCTGACGACGAGGGTACCGGGACCGTCCTCGAAGCTGCTGCGGCAGTGGATGCGGACGCCGTTGTTGCGCGCGTACTCGACCGAGCGCAGCTGCAGCACCTTCGCCCCCGAGGCCGACATCTCGAGCATCTCCTCGTAGGAGGCGATCGGCAGCTTGCGCGCGTCGGAGACGATCCGCGGGTCGGCGCTGTAGATGCCGGCGACGTCGGTGTAGATCTCGCAGACGCCGGCGCCGAGCGCGGCGGCGAGCGCGACCGCGGTCGTGTCCGAGCCGCCGCGGCCGAGCGTGGTCACGTCGTGGCTGTCGGTCGAGACCCCCTGGAAGCCGGCGACGAGCACGATCCGGTCCTTCTCGAGCATCTCGCGGATGCGGTCGGCGCGCACGTCGATGATCTTCGCCCGCGTGTGCGAGGAGTCGGTGACGATGCCTGCCTGCGACCCGGTCAGCGAGATCGCCTCGTGGCCGATGTCGTGGATCGCCATCGCGCAGAGCGCGCAGGAGATCCGCTCGCCGGTCGAGAGCAGCATGTCCATCTCGCGCGCCACCGGCCGCGCGGAGATCTCCAGCGCCTGCGCGACCAGCTCGTCGGTGGTCTTGCCGCGCGCCGAGAGCACGGCGACGACACGGTTGCCGGCCTCGCGCGCGGCGACGATCCGCCGCGCGGCGCGCTTGATCTCCTCCGCTCCGGCGACCGAGGTGCCGCCGAACTTCATCACGACTATGTCCGAGCCCGCGTGCATGGCGAACGCCTGAGGATAGTCGCGCATGCGCTGCGGCCGCCGGTAACCAAATCTTCTCAATTTCGAAACAGAGAGTTCACCGCTCCGTGGCGGCCCTGCGGGAAGGTCCGGCGCATGCTGGTAGAACCGCCGGCGCCGGAGTCGCCCGAGGCGAGCTTCCGGATCGCGAATCTCGAGCTGAGGCCCGCCGAGCTGCAGGTGCTGGTCGACCAGCGGCGCGCCGGCTTCACCGTGCGCGAGTTCGAGCTCTTCTTCCTGCTCTCGCGGCGGATCGACTCGGTCGTCCAGCGACC